>Ga0116229_10003464_pt1 | contig 25939 bp, 24 predicted proteins | sample S1TSphgellanicum_3_FD_87313 | JGI IMG/M metagenome (GOLD analysis project Ga0116229, IMG submission 87313) | Host-associated microbial communities from peat moss isolated from Minnesota, USA - S1T2_Fc - Sphagnum magellanicum MG | ecosystem: Host-associated > Plants > Peat moss > Unclassified... | reverse complement strand
TTGAAACTTACTCTATTGCCTTTATGGTTCAAAGATGATTTGTAGATCGTAAAGTTGCGCTCTTATAGCACTTTAAATCACTTAATCTGAACAAGAAATGAGAAAGTTATGAGCATTGAAAGTAAGAGGGGTGGAAGAGAAGAAAAGAGAAGAAAAACGATTGAAAAACGATTGAAATAACTTTGAAAAGCGTATTTTTCTTCTTGCTCTTCTATAATTACTCCTTTGCCTCTGCTGTTCAAAGACGAATTGGAGAGCTAAGTTAGCGCTTCCATAACGTTTTAAATCACTCAAAATGAAGAGATGAGGAAGATATTAATAAAGTGTTCGGTCATAGGGCAGGATACCCTTCATATATTTTCACTGCTCCTGTACAACTACTATAATTACTCTCAAACCTTGTGCATCAGCTGTTGAGTTTCAGCATTTCATACTGAGATTTAATAAAATTTCCTTACTTTGCGGATACCACTGAAAGAGGGGATAGGGGGTGAAAGGAGACCCAAAGACAGGGTGAAGACAAGGTGACTTTTGAGATAACTCTATTGAATTGAAAAATTGCAGTATAAGAATTTTGTGTGATCTGTGCTTTTGAGACATATAGTATTGAATATTGAAATTTTTGCAGTAGAAGAAGAATTATGAGCTGTGATTTTGAGACATCGAATCTTGGAATTTTTGAAATAGAAGAAGAAATAATTCCGATGGTGTGCAAGTTTGATGAGACATATAAATGGAATTAAAATTGCAATTATTATTGAAATTGAAGAATGTGGATTTGTGTGCTTGGAGACATGGGGAATTGAAATTGTTGCAGTAGAAGAAGAAATTTGTGGTGTGTGTGTTTTGAGACACGGGGAATCGAAAGTGTTGCAATTACAAGAAGGAATTGTGTTTTGTGTCATTTGAGACTACCTAATATTGAAAAACGAAACTGCAGTAGAAGAAGAGTTTTGTGATAGTGTGTGCTTTTTTGGAGACATACAACCGACTATTTGCAGTAGAAGAATCTTATGAATCATATGTGCGATTTGAGAGACATTTTTGAACGGAAAAGTTAGTGAAGTGTAAGCAGAATGAAGAATTGTAAGAAGAATTGTGAAGAACTGTGTGTTTTGAGAGACATTTGAATTTGCAAAATTCTTGCAGTACAAGGAATTGTGGATAATCTGCGCAAACTATTTGCTACTCATCACAGAAACTGGAACGAAGAAAAACTGTATGCAAATCAAAAGAATTGGGAAACATGAGTAGTAGCAGTGTCTTTCTCTGATATGGATGGAGCAAGGGTTTCAAGGTAGGTAGCAGGAGCACGCAGGGTTTAGGGTTTAGCGTTCGGAGCAAGGGTTTCAAGGTAGGTGGCAGAGACACGCGCACTAGGGTTAGCAGGATGTGGGGGAAGGAGGAGGAAGAGGATAAGACGAAGGAGCGAAGGCAGTGGTCAAGGCAATGGTGGTGCAAGGGAGGATGTGATCTCAAGCTCGACCTGCCATGGCCGTTCAAGGATGCGCACAATATAGGCCAGCGGGTGTTTCAGGAATGGCAACGAGGGGGTTCGTCACTGCGAGTGCCAGGTGCACTCGGCACTACAAAACCTGTGTTATCGCAGAACAAGGATGATGAGGGGGGGCGAGGAGGAGGGTTTGTGCAGCAACTGATGCCCCCCCAAGTGCAGCAGGGCTTGGGCAAGGGTTTGGTGTGGTGGCGGCAGCAAAACAATTCGCAAGTTGCTGCACCCTCCTCTGCTTTGTCGTCAGAGGAGCAAGGGGAGGCGGAAGAGCGTGCACTGGCGGCAGCTTTGGTTAGTCGACAGAGAGCCACCGTGCTCGAGTTCTATTCCCCGAGATGTTCTCTCTGCCGCTCTTTGTTGAATATTGTGCTGGAGATGGAGGCAAAGAATAAGGATTGGTTGAACGTTGTGTTGGCGGATGTCGAGAACAAGAAATGGTTGCCCGAGGTGCGTTGCTCCTCTTTGTGTCCCTCTCTAGTTTTGCATCAATCATCCTAGTCTTTTAGTGTGCAAGCAAGTGTTGATTTCTGAGCTTTAAATCTGTACCACGAACCCCAATTATCAGTGCGTCCTACTTGCACAAAATATTGCAATCTCTTGAAGAGATTGTATCGAATTAACACTACTCAGCACTGGGAAGATCATCCTGTCTACCTGCTATTCCATCTGAAGTTCCTGAGATTCTTTTCAACTTGGTAGTAGATCTAAGATCTACTTCCAAGTATTCAGTTGGATATCCGGTGTAAGGACCAGTCTGCTGTGTTATGTTAGTGGAACACAACAAAACCCTAGATGTGGATTGTCACAATGCAGAAGATGATGATGATGATGATGATACATACCCAGGGTGACTGAGTACCCAACAGGATGAATTTGAAGGCAATCCCTTGAATTGTGAAGTGTGCTGAGACCAGGGTGATGGATGGGTGCAGGTTCTGTTGTATGACATAACGTATGTGCCATGCTTTGTGCTCCTGGACTCACAGGGTAATGCACTGGCAAAGACAGGGGTCCCACACAGCCGCTTGCATGTACTGAGGGGGCTGTCGTACATGTTGGAGAGTATGAGACCTATCAAGAAGCTTCTCAAGCACATGGAGCCCTCTGAAAAACAGTCCACTCCTCAAAAACCATAGTACAATGAATGAACATTGGTTTGGTTGTGCAGATTACTGCATGCTGAGTTTCTCCTGTCACAACACTCAAGATGTTTAGTTGTTTATGAACATCCCGTGCTTTTGGTACCAGTTTTCATTTAACTGTCTTGCAGTTAGTAGGTGTGTGATTGCCAGCTTGCTATGAAGTTCTCAGGGGTTCGGGTTTGAGAGCTTCAGCTGTTGTTAGTCTTGTGTTGGTGTCCAAGCCAGCCAGGCAGGGGCCCTGTCACATGGGTTTGGAAGCAGGGGGCTCATGTAAGGAGGCAGGTGGCAGGGGTTGCCGTTTGGGAGAGTTGAGACACACGGGTTTTGGAGGTAGGGTAGTTTGGGACATGTTAGCCCATGATGGAATGTGGATACCAGTTGACAAAGCACATTGCTTTATGTTGTTGCACCAGGATTTGTGTTCCTGTTGTGCATCCAGATATCATCCAGGACTTTGAGATTTTGCACTTCTTGAATCAGCAAAGTCTTATTCAAAGACTATGTTCACCTTGGTGGCCTAGCCTGAAGTAGTTCAGTACATGGATAATCTATACAGCTTTAGCATTCTCAAGACAATGTGCCATGAGCTCATCTGCTTTCCTGTTCATGCCTACTCTTTTCAACTGCATTCAGTATTTTCTGCGTACAGAGAGCCTCCAGTTGTCTATTGGTCTGTTGTGGCACTAGAGTAAATTGTAAAGTCTGCTTGCATTCTGGGTGCTTCTGACCAAGTGAATAATCATAAGCAGGAGCATTTTCTCAAGTCTTGTAGTTTCTTGACATTGATGTTACCCATGAGCAAAAGAGAGTAACTCACTGCAGCAGTATGTGCAATGTCTTCTCCAAGGTATTCAGTCTCTCAGACATTCACAGTTGGTGCATAGGCTGGTAATGCAAATAGTGCATACAGATGAGGGCAGTACATGAGCTCATATTGTGTTAATCATTTCACTGTGATTGCTAGATCTGCTATTGATGACAAGTCTGGATTCTTGCACATATTATGGCATTTCTGGGCTCCACCACTTTGCAATTGGGTCTGGTATGCTACTGAACATCCTGACTGAGACTTCTGGTTGCTTCCAGAAATGTGACAGAAACTCAGATTACTGTATAATGGTTCTCCTGGATTTTTGGTGATGAGGTGACTGTGCTTCCAATGAAAATTGACTACAGCCACCATTCATCGATTCAGAAATCATGGTGCCTTAGGAAACTGCAAGGCTGCAGAATCTCCTGTCAAATTGGAGATGCAAACAGGCTTTTTTGCCTCATGCTTCAGCTTTAAATTTCCGTCTTTTCTTTTTCCATTTTCAGTCAATGGGCCACGATTTGTGTTTTGAAACACCTGGAGACGGGAATTAGGTCTCCTGACTGTGGCCCACTTTCCCAGGATCAAACTCTTTTAACAGATTGACATAATGATTCCCCTTCCTAACAAGATTTGCATCTTACTCCCATATACAGATGCCACCATTCTTGTCTGCAGATGCTAATCGCCTTCGAACATTACTCCATGCACATGCCAACACAGCACTAGGATGGTGCTTCAGAGAATTCTCAGTCTCATTTAAACGGCGGCTCCATACAAGAACTGAGCCATCGATTGACCCTGCTGACACATAGCTCTCATCTCCACTCAAACAGGACCTACTCCAATTTGTTGCAACCCGAAATCCCAAAGCTCTGAATGATGCCTGAGCCTCCAAGGTGCGCACATCAAAAATGGTGTGCACATTGTCTCTTCCACTGGTCAGGATTGCATTCCCTGATTTAGAAAGTGAAACTGAAGTAATCCCTTGGCCGTGTGCAGCAACCTCACTTGCACTTTTGCCTGACCGGACATCCCAAAGCCGTAAATTACCATCCATGTGGCCAGAGCATACAATGTCACCATCCATGGTCAAGGCTACAGCATTACAGTTGGAGTGGCATATAATTGTGTTGACACCATACCCTGTTTGAAGGTCCCAAATTTTTATTGTGCGATCCTGGGCAGCACTAACTGCTCGTCGGTTACTTGCTTTGCTGTAATCCACTGCACATACTTTCTCTGCATGGCCTGCAAGAGTCATCCAATGTTATCAAGACACTTTCTACCAAGGAGGTCCCAAAGATAATAGAGCTGCAAGTAATGACGAAGCACAACCAAGATGAGATGATGGTTTGGAAATCACCTGTCAAAGTGTGTCGAATTCGACCTGACTGAACCTCCCATAGGTAGAGTTTATGATCAGCACTGGCAGCCAGCACCATAGTATCATCATGTGACAAGGCCAAGTCCAACACAGAACCTAAACAACCCCGAAGAGTAGCTAATGGCACTCCCCTTTCTGTGTCCCAAGTGCGAACCAACCTATCATGCCCTCCACTAATTAAGCTCCCACCTCCATGTTCAAACTTGAGAGTGGAGCATCCACCATCATGAGCTCTCATGGCATGTCTCAGTGATGTTGGCATTCCTGATTCAACATAGTCTTCTGCCCCAGCCTCACTGTGTCTCACAATTCCTGTGGAGCAAGAAATTTTGAAAATGTTAGAATCAAGCGATGCTGTGTTTTGGTTCTGTGCAGCCTGTGATGATGGACTTTTTGAAGGGAGATACTTGGTTTGCATTTAAGTATGACCCAGTGGCTCCTGCCTCCATTTCAGAGGTGGTCACTTTCTAGCATAACCACCAAAATGCAGGCAAAGCTTGCTCCACAAAGTTTGACTTGTGGTACCCACATGCTTTGCCCCATGATGGTGGATATGGGGGCCCTGGGTAACTTCAGGCATGCAGCAATATGACATTAATCCCTTGCACAAATACAGCTGGACACAAGCCCTACCACTAGGTTACTGACTTGATGTTTGATCTGCACATGCAGAAAGAGTATGGCAGTGAAATCTACAATTCCAAATAGTCAATGATGTCTTCACAAAACAATGAGTGCACAGAGAACAATCATTGCAACATGAGGCCAACATGAAATTCTTGGGGGGCGACATGCAAATCCAGATTGGAGTGAAATCCAAAATTTGGTGTGTTAGGAACAATGAATACCATCAACTTGGGCCCGGGCAAGATCATCAAGGGTTTTCCCCTTAAAGCGCTCCATCATATCTTCATACATTGCATTTGCCTGCCAAGATAGTAAAGCACACTGTTTAACTTTACACCAAGATGGCAAAACAAAGCCAACATAAACTTTGAGAAATCAGGTGATGAAAAACAAATGGCACAAATTTACCTCATTGAGCCGTTCAGCATCTTTCATTTTCTGCTCCATCCAACGGTCAATGAGCATCCGATTATCAGCTTGGGCTTTCACAAGCTTTGCATCAAGCTCCTCAACTTGAATGCGAAGAGCTTTCATTTCTTCTATGGATGCCTCCAGGGCCCTCTCCTTCTTCTCCAACTCCTCTTCTAACTGAGTCACCCTTCCCCTATAAAACACAACACCCTGAAAACATCTCAGCATGCACATAGAGGAAAAACTTATGTCCTGTAACCTAACATCCTTCTCAATATGAAAAGAATCACAAAACTCAACAAAGGAACCTTTGGAATATGGTGAGCCCATCCACCTAGTGCTGTGTAGGCTCTGAAAGTAGCACTTCAGTATTGGGCAATCCAGAGAGAGCTTCTAGTGCAAACTGAACTAAGCCATGAGGGCACCCTATCAAACTGCAATACACCTTCCATCCTAGCTGATTCTAGGTTTATTCATTCTGTGCTCTGACAGGTATGACTGTGTACCTGGCACCAAGAAGCTCAGCTTGAAGTTGTACAATAGAATTTTCTCTCTCCACAAGCTGTTCTCGGAATGCTTGTGCTCCAGTGACTTCATGCAACAACTGTTCTGACAATTGGGATTGTTTTTGGTAACTCTGTGATAACTCCAATTGCAAAGCTTCCATCTTTCCATGCAACTCACCATCCTGCAATCTCAATGTCGAACAAACATCAACAAAAGCAACAACTATTTTTATAGGAAGCTGACTGAGCCAAAGCCGATCAGATCTGAGAATTTCACAGTTCAGGAAGGTTAATTGTTGCAGGAAAGATCAGCCTTATCAAAGTTTCCAGACATTGCTAGAAAACAGTCACCATCCCTTCAAATCAACCAGCCTGAAGTTCATTGCCAATTTCCAGTCATGTGTTTCCTATTGTTTGCAGAATCCAAACTTTTAATGACAATACTGATGAACAAGTAGTTATCCTTGACCAAATTGCCTTCTCAAGATTAACTTCAAATGTAAAGCCAGTTTTCATGAGAGCCAGTTAACGGCAGTACTTGACCTTCTGTTGTCCTTAACTCAGCGACTTGTGCACAAACTTTGCACTGAAAGATGATAGAAGACCTAATGATTGATTCATCTAAACACATACCCTGATCCAACATTGCACATACTTTAGCACAAAATCTCAAAGAACCCTAAATTTCTTCTTAAATTTGCTCCAGATGTACCTAGGGGATAACAATCAGTTTCAAACAAATTTCAAGTGTTACCATGTAAATTCTTTCTGGAGGCTTACACTATTTGAGCCCACAGGCAGCAAAAAGCTGGAGGGATTGAAAATGCTGTGAAACTTGGTAGTCTCTGTGGAGAGGAGATTCAAGCACACAAGAACTGGGCTCATATGTTTTGGGCAGTGTTTCAGTAGAAGCTATTGCAATCTGATGAAGCAAAGGAGGCAAGCATGAAAGGAGAAGTCAATAACTGGAGGTCTAGACAGAGCAGTGAACAAGGCAGCCAAGGCAGGCCCGTGTGCCCCTTCTTCCTCCCTGTGGCGTCGTCGCAATGCTCTGCATGCCTGCACTACTGCGAGGCCCATCCGCTCCTCCATCACTGCTGCTTCCTCCATCCCCAGCAGACATCCACCTTTCTACAGTACATCCAAACACAAAACACTGCTCAGTTTTTTTTCCTACCAAAGTGCATTTTGAGTTATCTCAAGAGGGTTGGACAATGTTCTGGTTCAGGGGTTCCCTTCTCTAGCTTTTGCTGAGAGTGAGATGACTATAATTTCAAAGAGAAAAACTACTGGGAGGGAGTTGAAATCCTGAGTTCTGATGGAGTGCTTCACTCAATACATTAGGGTTTCTTGATTAGAGAAGGGAAACCTTGGAAGGAGATGTTGGTGGTTCCCCTTTCCAAATCTGTCAGAACTGATTCTGTGCAGCCATTCAGTGGCTGATGGTAGCTCAGAGAACACTTCAATTTCCTCACATTTCTGCCCTCACTCCCAGCCATTGTGCAAAGGCAAGTAGAAAGACTGGAGTACTATGTCTCTCCTGTGTACCCCATTCAGTCAGCTAATTTCTGGACTTCCAGCAGATGGACTAAAAACCCTATTTTTGTCCCTCTACATTTCCTTTCTCATAAACTCCTTTCTAAGCAGATCTAGAAATAAACGCTGTTTTCACCCCCCATGTCCCGTCCTTCTTCAAACCCTAAGAGATACAGAGATTGTGCACCACTGCTACAAACAGCTTGTAGAAAACAATGTGGTTTTCAACAGGCAGGTATAATCAAATTCAATGATCTTAAACCACTACCAAATCTTAGAATGTTTGTTTACACACAAAGAAGAAATGCAAATAAGGCAATGGAGGAGGAAGACACTCACCTTCCAATGAAGAAGCAAAAGCCGAGGTAGTCCTTTGTCAACTGAGAGTCATTTTCTAGGGTTCTAAGCCTTCTACGCTTTCTAGACTATGCTTCTGTCCTCTCAAGGCATACTCATCACAAGCATCCATGCTTCTCGGACTATTCTCCACATGAGATTTTGTGTTACTCCTGCAACTTTCATGCTTTCTCCTCCTCTCCGATCCATTTCATTCGTGTGCATTAGTGAGGTGGGTACGTACCTTCACAACCAACACGCGAGGACCCACGGACGCTTGCTGGAAGCCTTCGCTTGCGTGAACGCTTCCAGCAAAGCGTTTGGTTTTGGTGTTGGTGGCATGGATGGGCAAGAAGACGACTATTCTGGAATGTGTAATTTGACGTTTAGGGTCTATAGGCAAGCAGACGACTATTCTGGAGTGTGTAATTTTACGTTTAGGGTAGATAGGCAAGCAGACGACTATTCTGGAATTTGTAATTTGACGTTTAGGTTAGATAGTCAAGCAGACGACTATTCTGGAATGTGTAATTTGACGCTAAGGGTAGATAGGCAAGGAGACGACTATACTGGGATAGTCAATTTGACGTTTAGGGTGGGTGGGCAAGAAGATGACTATTCTGGAATGTGTAATTGACGTTTAGGGGAGATGGCCAAGGAGACGACTATTCAGGAAAGTGTAATTAACGGTTGGGGTAGATGGGCAAGAAGAGGACTATTCTGGAATGTATAATTGACGTTTAGGGTAGATGGGCAACAAGACGACTATTCTGGAATGTCTAATTGACGTTTAGGGTAGATGGGCAACAAGACGACTATTCTGGAATGAATAATTGACGTTTAGGGTATATAGGCAACAAGACGACTATTCTGGAATGTGTAATTGACGTTTAGGGTAGATGGGCAACAAGACGACTATTCTGGAATGTGTAATTGACGTTTAGGGTAGATGGGCAACAAGACGACTATTCTGAAATGTGTAATTGACGTTTAGGGTAGATGGGCAACACGACGACTATTCTGGAATGTGTAATTGACGTTTAGGGTGGGTGGGCAACAAGACGACTATTCTGGAATGTGTAATTGACGTTTAGGGTAGATGGGCAACAAGACGACTATTCTGGAATGTGTAATTGACGTTTGGGGTAGATGGGCAAGAAGATGACTATTATGGAGTGTGCAATTGACGTTTAAGATAGATGACAAGAAGACGACTATTCTGGAATGTGTAATTAACGTTTAGGGTTTGTTCAGCCAAAAGGCAAACTGAAATTTTCTGAATGAAAAATACTTGCCTACCATGCTGAAAATTTGAAAGAAACTCTCAAGCACACTAGCTTCATTATTTAACATAATGCCTAATTGTAGTGTTCAATTCAATGGAATTTGAATTCAAATTGAATTGAATTGAATTGCCTTGGATTTCAATTCAAGTTGCATTCTACCAAATTCATTCAATGTTTTCATTCAAATCAAGTTTAATTTTCACAAAATCAACTCATTTTTCTCACTAGCGTTTTATTGTCACTAGTAGTACCGACTAATGAAAAGCCCAAGTTTAGTATAATGTCGAATTTGTAATTTTTTTTATTACCGAAAATAAATTAAAATTAAAATTAATTATCAAGCACCTTGTTGTTGAATGTGGGCTAGGTATTACGGTATTTATCAACCACTTATCATTATAGGACTGCCCATTTAAATTTGGGTAGTTGGTTATGGAAGGGAGCCTATTTTGCGATTTAATTCACCTAGGAATCATGATTTACAAATCCTCAAATTAGGTATTTTCATGTTTTGGTTTTCAAAAAATTGAAACAAACCCTATTCCATGATTTTAATTCATAGAGGAATAAGGATTAACAAACCCTAAAATTGAAAATATGTATTGTAATATTTTGGTCACTAAAAAGTGCTATAATTATTATAATTTTAAGGGTTCCATGGCTAGTTAGGGACAATTGAAAAGACATATTTATTGTCAAATTTAATTCACTTTAAAATACTACATGCCTTCTTGTCAAATTGAACAAAATTTTAATTTAAAAATTGCATGAATAATTCTTATAATTTCCTTAGGATTTTCTATGTATTGTATATAAATTTGTAATGCATATAGATGAACATTTTTAAAGTTTCAAATTGGAGCAATGAAAATTTGAAAAGTGGTCCATGTTGCCTTTTTATTTGACAAAAAATGTTCAAGTCATACATCAAGCTCACAATACAAGTTGCTTAATCCCGATGCTCGTCTATGGCTAACATTTCATTAGAGGAGAAAAGAAATCTTTGTAATTAAAAAGGAATGGGGGCAAAATCAAACTTAATTGAAATTTAGGGTTATATCCTCACTCTTCAATAATCTCAAGATATCTTATAAAGCAACTATATAATGATATAAAAGTAACAATCTAAAGATAGATAGAAAACCAAATTCAAAATATTTGAAAATTTCATGTGTTGAACCCTATAAACTTTAACTTCAAATGTTGAAACAAACTCATAGCTTAAACTTTATTGATGTAAGCACTTCCCCATCAAAACTAACCATCCCATATGATATGGTTGAAATTAATAGGTTGAAACACCTTTCCATCAAATGGTAAGGGGTTATACCATGGATTAAATGATATTTTGCATTGTTGATTCAACTAACAACAAGGTTTCCCAATGTTGATTTGTGTTTCTTTTGTGAATGTACCATTTTAAATTAGATGACAAAAGAAATGGAGGCATGAATTTTTGTAATATAATTTAAATGCAAAATAACTTAGTTTATGATCTATCTAGAATGTGTTTGTGTTGATCCAAAATGAGATTGTTTCATTGGTATGTTAGTCCATATGTGATTTATTTGTGTAGTGTATGTAGTCAAAGGTTCAAAATGTACGGGTTTTATGTTGTATTGTTTCATCACATTTTGTAATGTTGTTGATTGAAATGATTTGATTAACAAGTTTGTATTAAAATCTTCAATTAATATTGTTGGAGAAGTTTAAGGGGGTTTTCTTTTCCCCTACGATTGGTTTTAAATTATTGTTAATGATTGTAAAACATTTTTGGTGATTTAAAGGTTCAATTATATGTATTGTTTCACTTTTTTTTTTGTTGAAAATTGCATGAAGAAATGTGGCACCATTGTTTGTTATTATTAATAATTCTAATAATGAAACAATTGTATCATGAATAATATTTTTCCATGTGGATCATAACAAAATAATATCTTAAATTTGTTAAGTAATGTACTGTGAATTTGTTCATGTGCATTAATATTTTGTTTATACATAAGACGTTAGCAATGATATATTTTAAGTTTTTTAATCTTGCATCATTGGTTAGCATCGCAAGAGGGATTTAACATTAAGTGGTGAAATGTTTTGAAAACTTGTTTCAATAATAGAAAAGTTAGTCAAAACATGTTAACAAATTAAAATTAGAATCCAAATGTGTTGAATTCTTTTCCATTGTTTTTGAAGTTTGCCAATGTTTTCACCAAGAAAATAGGATTATTGTGACAAAACATTCCTTTTTTATTTCTTGCATTATGGCAAAACTTCACACTAGAAAACATTAGAGTTGATATGCCAATTATAATTTTGGATTTATTAAAACATTTTTAAAATCATTCCATAAATTTTGAAAAAAATAATTGATGAATTTCATTGTGTTGTTTTTAAATGAAACATTTGTTGTTGAAGGTTAGGATTTAGTTGGAAATTTTTGTTTGATATGGAGAAAGCAAATATAAATGGTCTTTAAAATGAATTTTGAATAATGTTGTGTTTTTTAAACATGTATGTTATGCAAATTGGGTGAAATGTTAAACAATCAAAAGTTAAACCTTATGCACAATGTGTGGTCCATAATGAAATTCTAATTGGATTGAGAGTTTTATTTTTTATTAAAATGAAAATAATTATAACTTGTTTTATTTTAGTTATTATCTATTAAATATGACCTTTTTTGTTAAATATTGGGAATTTTTTTGTTTATGCGAATTTTTTATTCCATTTTTTTACTTGTTGAACTTGACAAAATAAAAAGGACAAAAAAAAACATTGAACTACTAGAAAAATCCAAAACACTTGCATTTAACCCTATCAAATTTGTGTGACATCAAAACAATACGAAGCAATTGTTTTTGCCTCCAAAATTGAACAAAAATATTAACATTGAAAACTAATTTGAAAGCCAAAACAAATGCATAAATTTCATGAACATCACCATATAAACATTACCATGTGCATTATTCGCATGAACCATTGTGGGTAGGTTTTGGGGTTTAAGCAAGTTCAAGTATTAGGTCAAGTTTTAAGGTCCTTGGATTAGAGATTCCATTAGAACTTGATCATGCGCTTGACCATTGTTCAAAACTAAATTGTAAATTGAATTGGGGGTGCTACCTTCTTTTAAACAACTTTGGTATTAAGTACATAAATGTTACTTATATAAAATAATTGTGAGCTTTACCTCACACTTTAGGCAAGTTATTACATTTGATTGGTTTTACATAAGTAATATCACACAACGTCTATCTTGAATTGTGTGCACTAGTTGAACAAACTAATACTACACCAAAAAAAGTTAAATTATGTGTGTTGGAGATGGAATTAGACCTGATCTAAACCTAGATCAACTATAATTCTTTCGTGAAAATGATTGGAATGAAAGGTTTTTAAAATCCAAATAAATATCTTCAAGTTTGGAATACCAAAGGTTTTATCAAAAACCAAAAAACAATTAGAATCGGTATTGAAGGTCCCTTTTGAGATCAAGAATTAAACAACATCATTATGAACATCAAATAAATACAAAATTGTGTTGACATCATATAAAAATCTATGCAAAAGTTCAAATCATAACATGATCACCATAAGCAACACCTTGTCATGCCCACATATATTATGAAAAAATCAACTACCACCCTTCAATTGTAAAGAAAATGAGTAAAAAACACAAACTGTAAAATTATTGTGTCACCTCAACCTAGTTGAACACAACAAAAATCTAAAGTCTATTTCCTTGTGTAATAAATTTGTTCAAATTTGCACTTAATGTGATAGTCCCTTCCCCTAGGGGAGGCAAGGCCCAATAAACAATGGTGCCAACAAACTTAAAACCACATTAGGTGTAAACCTTACAAAGACTTCCTTTTTTTATAAAGAGTTGCATTAATACACAATAGAACCAAAAAAAAAAAACCCCCAAAAAATAACAATAGAATGAACAAAATTGAAACCTAGATGACAAATCAAAAAATTTACAACAACCCAAAATACTCTACAAAGCAATGAAACAACACGATCCTCCATATATTGTTAAGAACAAAAATGTGTTTAAAATGTGTTCAACTAAACAATCCCTTCAATCTTGTAGGCATATATGTAAAATGCATTACTTTGATCATCATCACCACACAAACATTATATAACATGCATCATTACACAAACAAAAGTTTGAAAACTAAAAATATGTTTAAAGCAACTCCAAAATATGCACAAAAAACAAAAATCATAATCCAATCATCATCATCAATATGTCTTCACTTTCATACAATCCTAAAAAAAAACCAACAATTTAAAAATACATACAAGTTTTCAAAAAGACAACACTATCACAATAAATTGGAAAATTTATGCAAAACATATTTGATAAGTCAAAAAATATGACATGATTAGAAATATTCTACAAAACCTTCATACAACAAATATTCATATTCACCAAATTCAACCTCTATTAAATCAATGAAATACCCAACCCACATTGGTAAGAACCATTTCCATTATGCCTTGTGATCTACATTTGTTTGGGTTCATAATAACATTTATGTTTTATGATGAGTAAATTAAAGTCCATTGTGATGAACCTTGATCCATGACTTGCCTATTGGGCTACATGTGTGGACATCAAACATTTGTCTTGCAATATGAAAAACAAGGAATTCTTGAGGTTTAATAAAATGCGAACACCAAGATATAGGTAAGGCATCAATGCAATTTCAATCAATTTTGGGAACAAGTTATCAAACAAAAGATCATCAAAACTATAAAATGGATTTAATATAAAGGTGAAATAATTGACTTCAACAACATTTATCCCATTCACAAAGTCAATAATAAACACATTTTGATGTTGGGCATATTTAATAAGGGTATGAACTGGTTTCAACACAAGCATGAAGCATGGTAGATTTAAGATCATTTTAAAGTCACATAAAAACTTCAAGTTATCATAAGCAAATTCACTCTTTGTCATGGTTAGAATGCATCTTCACAATTGAAGACATATTTAATCATGACTTGTTCAAGTGCAAGCAAGATAAATTGTACAAGAAACTTGCCTTGGTAAAATAGAAATAAATAATTAAAAAAACTTCTATCCATTTTCTAACATCTCAAAACAATTGGAACCTTTTAGTTTTTTTCATTAACATCTTTAATCTCCCTCTGGAATCTCAAAAAGATATCTATTGTGTCATTTGGACATGAAAAAATACCCCAAAAATAATGACATTTTTCAAATGATTTAGGATTTTTTTGTTGTGAATTTTGTTTTCATGGAGAACAAAAATTGTATTAAATGCTTGCAAAATAATTTCAAGTACTTTTATTTTGATTTTCAAATGCAAAAGCTTAATTCCAATATTTTCAAGTACTTTGAATAGACATAATTATATCAATTTAACTTTGGAAATCAACACCAACAATAGTTTTTTAAAAATGTAATATATATAATCTTCATAAAATCATATACTTGAAGGTTTTATTCGAAGACCCCAATATTTCATTACAACATCTAATTTTTTATTCATTTAAAATCACATTTTCACATCTTCCAAAAAAACCCAACATGGAGGTCAATGAGTCTCCACATGCCCCCAACAACTCAAGGCCTTTGGTTTCCAAATGTCAACAAATTTAATCAATTTCAAATTATTCTTTGGGTTGTGAACAAAGGAATAAAAGGAAAACACCTAGGCAACTTTGGACAACAACTACCAAATTAGTTAAATGTGCCATGCATTGCACAACAATAAGAAAAACAACATTAGGTTTGAGTTATGAAGTTACCCAAGTGTGATGTCCTTGCAACAATCTTCATCACAACCAAAACACACCCACATGGGATCAAGTTGTTCATTTGAAATTCTTCCATATTTAGCCATGCACTTCAAAAGGATTACAATTATATTATTTACATGTGCACCCACTTTCACACATTCCAAGGTTGATAAAATTGGAATTTGATGTCAACATTTCAATATGACATAGACATAAACATGATCCATTGTTGATCATCAATTGTAATGGCTTCATTTGCATTCACCAAAAATAAATTAAACCCGTGCACAATAATAATTGGCTAATGCTATCAAAAATGATATCATGCATTCCATTAGTCATTCCTCACCTAAATATTTGGTTAATATTGTTAAAAGGGGTGTAGCCATAGTAAAAGGAATCAAAACATTTGTTCACTACAATGAAAACCTATACTTACATTAATTTTTAAAATTCAGTTATATATTTAATAAAATAATTATTTATATTTTGAAATTTTGTTTTTTTATTCATGAAGTTGAAATCCCATGAATTTGTAATCATTTCATTATGTTATTAAAGTAGTTTTAATACACAAAACATTGTTGACAAGGTTTTTAACATCCTTAAAATTGAATGTATTTTGAGCCATTCAAAATTTCACCAAATTCTTTCAAATTTATTGTGGGCTTTTAACATATTTCGTAAGAAGTGTCACATGTGTTGATCATTTTAGGTGCACTTTTATTGCATCATGTATTGGATGTTGTTGATTCTGATTTTGAACATCCTTAATGACTATAATAGTTCAAAATTTGTCATTGTGGTTAAAAATAAAGTTGCACATTTGATTATAATGTAGGGGTTGATGCCCAAAAAAAACGAAATTTTTTATCATAGTATGTGTCATATTTGGTTTCAAAATTGATATCTAGTCCAAAAAGTTATATTTCAAAAGTCATTTTGTATTTTAAATGTAATTTTGGTATTATATAAACCAATACATGAAGGTCACATGTAAACTATAATTTTTGGTAAGGACTTGGACCTTGTAGCCATTGCTTCTTTTTATTGTGACTTGTACCTTAGGGTTGTTTTTGACATTCCAAATGCAAAACAAGTCCCTCATATTTTCATGTAGATTCACATCAAAACATTGGGTGACCATGGGTTAAAAAGTTTTTTTTTAGCAAATTTAACTATCTTCCTTTTAGATCCAAGATGATCACCAAACTAGATCAAATTCAAGACATATCTATTACATTTGGCACCCTATATCCTCTCATTAAAAAAAAAGTGTAGAACCCTTGTTATAAAACTAGTTCCCAACAATTCTAGAAGAGACAACAATTTTATTTTTTACCGACATGCTTTTGCTAAGTACTCAACTTCAATGACAACTTCTCCTTTCATTCAACAATTGAACAAATCATGCATCTAACTTGTAAGAACAAAGGATCCTCCCCTAGAACTAATTTTTTCCATGGAAATTTGGTTACCTAGTTATCTCAGAAGAGAAGACATTTGTCATAAGACTTCTTAGGTCTCTTGGATGGAGTTTCTTGTGCACTAGAGCTACAAGGCATAAGAACAATTGACAACTGAGGAAGGGGAGCTGTGGATGAACTTGAGATGTCATCACTTTGAATAAAAAAGGAAAGCTCGAACAAAAAAAATTCAACAACTTTCAATGGTGCCATGTGACAACAAACAAACAAAAAAGTGAGCAAATAATATACTTACAATTGCAAGCACAACTTCTTTGAAGCTCCCTCTTAAGTTGAGAACTTGAGACTTCAACTCTCAACAATTGTAAAAAAACTCACACCCACTTCCCCTCGCATTCATTTTATGACTATTGCCAATGTCATTCCATCACCAAGCTTGCAATGATCTCCAATCGACCGATTAAGAAAACCATGTTCTCAAGCCGCAAGAAACATTGAAGGCAACAACCATGTGATGCCACCATGTTTCAAGCTTTCAACTCACAAGAAATGAATAGTGAGTAGCAATGTATGGAACTTGAAAGCCAAAATGGGATTGGACTGCTAGGTTGGGGGAGAGGGAGCTCATTAAGCAACCCACCAAATTGAATTGGGTGGTCAAAATTTGGAACTTTGAATGTAAGAAGGCAAAGCCCTAAAGGCCTACCCTCTCTATTGGCACTGAAGCTTGGTGTGTCACACATCCATTGTCACCTATAGAGATTGAGAAACAACTCACAAAGAAAAACCCTGGACCCAAGGCTACATTCTGCCACTAGATCATCAATTTGCAAAAGCCATAATAGTACCAAGAAATGCAGTGTTGTTTGCAAAGGACCATACCTGCCAATTTGACAGGTTTTCAGACAGTTTGAAATGACATTGTTAGCAGCTGCCACTGACTGCTACCTATTTCCACTACCTTAGAAACCACCTATACTCTAATAGGCCAGGGAATATGACCCAAGGCCACATTCTGTCCTAGTTCAGTGGTCAGCAGCTTGGAGCTGTGGCCTGCAATGGTGAGAAGTCACAAAACTTACAAGAAAACCAACTCACTTCACACATGTAGCATAATGCCTTGTGCGCAAATGGGTGTCTGAGAAATAAAAGTAAAGCTTTTTGACAGCTCCAATGTATGTAATATGTACCCAGGGCGTTTTCCTGATGCAATTCATGAATAGCACTAGAACCTTTTGAATAAGGTTACAAACATGAACAACCCAATCCAAAAGGATTCACTCCACATCAGAGTCCTTTTAACACAGAGGGTCATGAATACTATCATGGAAATGACAGATTACTGAGGAAGTCTACAAAAGCAACCAAGGTAAACAAACAAATTGCTGTATCAGTTTCAGCAAAATAGAAAAAATACAAAACAATGAGTAGTCATACCTTGTGAGTGTTAAAATCACAAAGTACCAGACTATCACCTTCCTCATGAATGGCAGTGACAAACCACCACCAACTTTGCAACTCCCCTATGTGCAAGTAGATAAGTTTGGCATAATCTGCTCAGACTAAAGGCCAACAAATATCCAAAAGTTTCTGTCCTGGGTTTCTGTTGCAATTCCAGAAGAAATGGAAAACCGGTCATGACGTTGGCTAGCACTCAAGACAAATAGCTAATCAAAAAGGTGATTAGTATCCTCATTCAAGTAGCAACAGGGTGAGCTTTGTTTCATTTCAGCTTTGCCTCTACACAAGCAAGTATCTAAACTGAAGGCAAAGAGAAGCCTACATAGAGGGTAGTGATTGGAGCCTCAAGTACCTGAACATATCCCTGGGCACAACAGTGACTACTTTGATGCAATAGATCCACTTTAGCCATGGGAAAAAAGTATCAATGTGATTTCAGAGAAAATACTCCACAAAAGTATGTTAGGGAAACCAAACAAATGTTCTGTCAGTTCCAGCTAAACCCAAAACAAACAAGAATGAGTATAGTCATAACCTTGTGAGTGTCACCTTATGAATACTCTTGTTGTGGAAATGAAGCCAACTTCCACAACAGAGTAGAAACAGAGAGGTAATGAAAATAGAACCAGTGGTCCTGTGGGAATAACAGGGCTGGAGTGTACTGAGTTGCCTAACCAAATGTGTTGAAGATGCTTCAAATCCAATCAAGTTCTAAAACAAGACCAATATTCACAAGATGGTGCAGGGTTTTTGCTTCTTCTTCTTCTTCTTTGTCTGCTTTGGGGGCTGCAGAACCACCTTGATAGCAGCATCAAAAACGGCTTTCACATTCTGCCAAGTCCCCCCTCCCCAAAAAAAAAACAAACATCAATTCAGTGTAACTGTAGCAGCTGATCAAATTCAGGCAGACCAAAATCATGTCCTTCCACCATTAAGAGTCAATTGGACCTTAAGTATTTTGCATTAGGAGTTGAACGAAGTTGAATTTCTGGCATTCTTGGCTTTCCTTAAACACCATCTGGCAACATATAGTTAATATCTTTTAGCTTTGTTGTGATGTACAAGGATGGACACAACAAGGCCCCCTCCACAAATTCCTAAACAGCCAACAGCAATCATGTTTCTCTTTGCAGAAGAAATTTAGCAACACACTTTTGTTATAAACTGTGCCCATACTCAACAACGTTTTACCTGTTGTGTTTTTGAGCTGCATTCAATGTATGAGGCTGCCCCAATTTCCTTCCTGAGCTCGTCACCCTGCACTAGCACAATCAGTCGTTGTCGTGCAGTGGAATACAAACCCTCCCAGTAAACACTGAAACAATTCTTATTTCTGCAGGCAAGCAGGAAAATTATCAATCTAATCCCTCAAACCATAGAAGATGATGATGTGCAGATATCATGACTGTCTGATGAAATGTGCATAAGTTACTGGAGAACCTACTTGAGGAGTGCTAATTGGGGAAGTGCCTGGATGATCAGCAAAAAATTGTTTATCATCACGGAGATCTGCAAATGCACATGTGCACAATCCAGATCCCACTATTGAAACCTGAGCAAATCGACAGAAACAATGCTGCAGAGCTTTTCAAAAGAGCCACTTCAGAAAAGAAGCAGCAATCTTCTCAATAGAAATGCATTTTTTGGGAAGCAAAGTTTTGATAACTTGAACTACCCACAGCATTAAGTTCCAGAGGACTGCCCATATGGTGAAAACTGAAAGTGACTCATACCTAGCTTTGTTCCTACAAGGATGATAGGAACTGAAGGGGCATAATGTCTTAGCTCCGGGATCCACTGCACCAATACCATTGAGAACGGGTTACAAGGAACCTGAAACTGGTCATGTTTGTCCATAGCTCTATGTGGGCACATTGTATCTAACTTTATCTATAGGGTTACAGAGAAAACTTGACAACAACATTTCTGAGGTAAGCATGATGTCAGTTGTGGTCAAACCAAATGAGTATGGTCATAACATTGCAACATTCACAAAGTATCAGACCATCCATCACCTTCCTTATTGAATGGCAATGGCAGTGACTAGCTGTCATTACTCCCCCATTGACTTCATCAGCTCCTCCTGAGAAGATTATCAACTGCTCAAAACAGGCAACCAAAAATTCACAAAATCTGCATCCTGAGTGTGTGTCATGTTTCTGGAAGCAGCAGGCAGCAGGAGGAAGAGTCAGTCACGAAAGAGTCATAGCTCATAAGAAAAAGACAATAGTATCCTCATTCAAGCTGCAACAACCTTGTGAGAGGAGACAAGCATTGTAGCAAACCCTTTTAGGTTTTCTAAATGCTGCTCTAAAAGGATACCTACATACATACATACATACATACATTACATACCTTTTTGGAGATATTCTCATAGCTAGCTTTACTGATGAGTGAGAATGCCAGTAGAAAAACATCAGCACCCCTGTAGCTCAAGGGTCGCAGCCTATTGTAGTCCTCCTGACCTGCAAAAAGAGCAGCTAACACTGAATGGCGGACCTAGAACAACACCAAGTCCTACATGCGGAATAAAGCAAAACAAAATCCATTGGGGAAACTGGTCTGATCTGAGAATGGGAAGAATGACCCATTTCCACATTAAGAGGCAGCTCTTACTTGCTCCCAAGAATGACCCATTTCCACATTCAGAGGTGGCTTCTTACTTGCACCAAGAAATGGCATCTAACACTCAATGTGACCCACAATACAAAACGCCCAGCCGCTCAGCTCAGCATATGTAAAGCAATGTGACAACAGAACAAATCCATCAAGAAATCACTCAATCTGACAATTGAAAGAGAGATGAGGTATGTGACAGGGGGCTCTTTACCTGCCGTGTCCCAGAGCCCTAGGTTGACTGTATTGCCATCTACCACCACATTTGCACTGAAGTTGTCAAAAACAGTGGGCACATAGTCCTGGATCAAACCAGCAACCAAAGTCAAATTCCTCTCTACCCATCATCACTCAAGCTCAACTCTTGGCATCACAAATGAACTAAGAACTTGGATTCAAAACCCCATGGACAGACAGACAGACAGACAGACAAAAAGACAGAGCCACCCTCCTCTGAGCAAAAACAAAACAAGCAGCTCAAAGCATAATGGCTCTGCCCTTCAAATGACATCCATAAGGATAAACTTTCAACATGCTGAATTTGAAACACATGGTGGTTAGCATGGTGAAGCCCAACTGGATCGTTCAGTGATGCCCTGAAAATATTTCTATAGTGGACTCCTCCACATGACCCTAGAATGTAGGGATACCAAACTTCTGGCCCGTTTCTAGATACATCACAATGTCTCTACCCTGAAGGGCCTAAAGGGCAGACCCAACAAAGAGAGAGAATGGCTTTGCCCTTCAAATGACATCCACAAGGATGATAAATATTCAACATACTGGATTGGAAACACCTGCTGATTAGTATGGTGAAGCCCAACTGGATCATTCAGTGATGCCTGAAATGTTTCTTCTATAGTGGACTTCTCCTCGAATGTAGGGATACCAAACTTTTGGCCTGTATCTGGGTGCATCACAATGTGTCTAGCTACATTGAAGGGCAGAGCCAACCAACAAAGAGAAAGAGAGAGAGACCCACAAAACATGGAAAGATCAGTGATAAACAGGAGCAGCAGAGACAGTTTTACAGTGGGGAATGTATTGCTGGTATAGGAAATAAGCATGCAAGTCTTCCCAACAGCTCCATCGCCCACCGTTACACACTTGATGAAGCGGGAAGTGCTCATGGCTCTGCAGCTTCCTTCCGCACTAGTTCTCCTGCTGCTGCTGCTACTGCTGCTACGACTACTACTGCTGTTGTTGTTGCTGCTGCTGCTGCATCATTCACCCATTCACTACACCCACACCACCACAACCAACACCACCAGCATTGCCCATACTCTCTCTATCTATGTAAGTGTGCCTCTCTCAGAGAAGGACCCAAAAAAAAAACACTCCCGATCCAGCACTCGTGAAGCAACTAGCTACAGACAGCAACAAGGGAGAGAGCAGGAAGTCAGTCAGGCACTGTCAGACATGGCAGGAAGGCGGACAGACACACACACACACACACACACCGGGGGGGGGAGGGGGTGTGTGTAGCAGACACAAACAGGCAAGTAGTGTCAAACCAAAAAACCCATAAAAAACAAAAGCAACAGAGATGCTCAACAGTAGCAACAACAAGAACCGACTTACAAACAAGGATTTTTTTATAATTTTGTTTTGGGTTTCTTCATACCCCACCTAATCACAATCTCTTCCGCTTCTTCTTCTCTTTCTTCTGTGTCTCAGTGTCTCTCTCTCCCTCTCTCTCTCTCGCAGTGTTGTTTTTAGTCAATTTTGTGATGTAGCCAAAGTGGCGATGATCCACACGAAGATTTAGCTAGATTTGGCTACAAGCTAAATATGAAACTGCAACACCGTTATATATTTATTTATTTATTTGGCTACCTACTTGAATCATGTATAGAAGTTTGGCGAATTTCATTCCACTTTGCTTGAATTCTGGCTATTGAAAATCTTAAAAAAAGACACTTGATTTTTTTAGCATTTTAGTTTTTTAATTTCGGTTTTGGCTATATATAGCCAGCCAAAAAAAGGCTGCACGTGGAGTCACTTTCAGTTTTTTCTTTTTTCTTTTTTCACTTCTACCTTTTTTTTTACTTTACCTTAAGTTAAATTGCAGCTGCCTAGGCGGTACCTACCGGTGTTGTTTTAATGAATTATATTTTATATAGCCTAATTGGCGATCATACTCAGAGATATTTAGCCAAATATGGCTATAGACTAGATATAAACCCTATAAGATATATCCTATACATTTTTAAATCAACCATATATCTATATATATATATATATATATATATATATATATGGCCACACACACAAGCTGTAAAATACAAACAACCTAATTCTTTTTTTAAAAATAATGCAAACCTCTTTTGCTTAAAAAAATCTGCAAACTTCAATTCACCAAAAATATACCACAAACTGAAAATAAAAACATCCTGATATTTTTATTTTTTATTTTTAAAAATCTGCAAACCCCAGGTTCTTACAAAAATATACAAACTTGAAGATACTAACATCCTAATTTAAAATTCTGTAAATTCCCCAATTCCCCTTGCTGCCTAACTAACTACCTTGGGTGGAGGTTTAGGGTTTAGGGATTAAACCTACACACTGGTCACCAACCATGGTTAAAAAGAAAACCCCAATTTATTTATTTATTGTTGTGGATTTGCTTCTAAACTTTACAAAATTTGTGCCATTTGTACAAAATCCGGGTCTCAGAGTCCCCAACTTTATATCATTTCCAAAGTTTTAAAAAAAAAGAAACATGTAAAAGCCATCTAAGAGGCCTTACTCACTCACTCAAGAAGGTGAAGGGTATGAAAGGGTATCTATCCTGGCCAACATAACCTGCCCAAGTTTATTGCCCCAAATAAATAAATAAATAAATAAAAATAAAAATAAAAATAAACAGTTGAAACAACAAAGACAAAGGAAATGGACAAGGAAAAAAGGAACATTATCAAACTTAGTTGCTAAGTTTTTAATAAATAAATAAATAAATAAAGCCAAAAACTCAATGTAATATAATAGCTCAACTACCAAACAGCCTGTGAAATATCATAGTTGGGGGAATATCAGTGTTTTTTTAATTTTTTTACAGTGAAAATAAAAATGAACAAATAGAAATTGATATTAATTTTTTTGAGGGTTTCAATTCACAGAAGTCAGGGTAAAAAATTAAAAATTAAAAATTAAAAGGAAAAAAAAGGTGGGGCAAAAAATCATCAGATTGCTATAGTAGTTAGTTAGTTTCCAGCAAGTCGCCGAAGGAAGAAGGATTAACAAACATTTTGTGCTTTCATATCTAGTTTATAGCCATATTTGGCTAAATCTTCCTAGGGAGGATTCCCCCACTTATACTAAACAGTTCCATGCATGAAATGATGAGTTTGTTACAAAGAAGATTGTGAGATTATGGGTCACTTTTAGACAAAACAAGGGTCCAACGAGCAAGGTCCAATGAAATTGAGCATTTCTATTGGTCAAGAGCTTTAAATTGATCCTAAGGCTGTTGGTTTTCATCACTTTGGACTTTGGTTTGTTGGCCTTGCCTACCAAGGCAAGGATATATTATTGTGTTTAGATTCATTATAGAGTATATATAGTAGCTTAAGGGATTTTGGCCCCCCCCTAGGTAATAATAATAGGTCTATTTTTATATGAGGATTTTTGAAATATGATTTTTGGCTTGTGTTGAAAATTGAGATTAGTTATAGAGTTATATAATATCTTGAAGGATTTTGGTTTTTTTTAAAAAAAATTTGAGGATTTTTTGAAGATTATATTTTTTCATGGTAAAACATTTGAGTTTTCATAATTCTTCTTTTGTAGTGGTTGGTAAGGTAAAAGCCCTTGGCCACTGGCTCACTTTTTACCAGAAATCATCCATTGGGCCCATGTTTCAACCATGTGTAAAGATCTCATCCGTTGGACCCATGTTTTGATCATGTGTAAAGATCTCATCCGTTGGACCCATTTTTTGATCATGTGTAAAGATCTCATCCATTGGACCCATGTTTTGATCATGTGTAAAGATCTCATCCGTTGGACCCATGATTCGATCATGTGTAAAGATCTCATCCGTTGGGCCCATGTTTCAACCATGTGTAAAGATCTCATCCATCACTCGGGCCTATAAATATGCACATGATACAGTGCCCTCTACAAGGGATAGTACAGGTTTAGGGTTTAGGGTTTTTTTTAATATTGGCTAGTCATGATGATTGGCCTAGGTGGGGACATTGAAATAGCCTCTCACATTGTACTTCGCCCTTTTGCTCATGGTCAGGGGGGGGGGGAGAGGGGTTGATAATGAACAATTGATTGTTGGATGTGATTACCACACATAGGGACCTTAATAGAGGATATGAATGGAGACACCCTAAGTCACATCCACACATAGAGGCCTAAATAGAGGGTATGTGAGTGGAGATTCCCAAAGCCACACCAACACATAAAGAGGCCTTAATAGAGGGTGTGTGTGAGTGGTGATTCCCAAAAGTCACATTCACACATAGAGTCCTAAATAGAGGGTGTGTGAGTGGAGATTCCCAAAAGTCACATTCACACATAGAGTCCTAAATAGAGGGTGTGTGAGTGGAGATTCCCAAAGTGACATCCACACATAGAGTCCTAAATAGAGGGTGTGTGAGTGGGGATGCCCAAAGTTACATCCACACATAGAGTCCTAAATAGAGGGTGTGTGAGTGGGGATGCCCAAAGTTACATCCACACATAGAAGCCTACATTGAGGGTGTGTAAGTGGAGATGCCCAAAGTGACATCCACACATAGAAGCCTAAATAGAGGGTGTGTGAATGGAGATGCCCAAAGTTACATCCACACATAGAAGCAAGCCTACATTGAGGGTGTGTGAGTGGAGATGCCCAAAGTGACATCCACACATAGAGGCCTAAATAGAGGGTGTGTGAGTGGAGATGTCCAAAGTCACATCCACATATAGAGGCCTAAATAGAGGGCCTCTATTTAGGGAAAATCAAAATCAAATTGATGGGAAGGAAGGGAGGGAGGGAGGAAGGGGAGGTAGGGGAAGAGAACCATTGAAATGATTCCAAGTGAGCAGATTATGGGGCTATCAGCCTATCACTCAGAACATCATATCCCCAATGATGCTTTTATTTAGAAACA
>Ga0116229_10003463_pt1 | contig 25939 bp, 13 predicted proteins | sample S1TSphgellanicum_3_FD_87313 | JGI IMG/M metagenome (GOLD analysis project Ga0116229, IMG submission 87313) | Host-associated microbial communities from peat moss isolated from Minnesota, USA - S1T2_Fc - Sphagnum magellanicum MG | ecosystem: Host-associated > Plants > Peat moss > Unclassified... | reverse complement strand
TGGGATTGTTGTGGTGGGGGGTTTTTGTGTAGTGTTAGACTTGGGGGTGGTGGGGATGGAGTAAAGTGGTGGTTGTGTTTAGTGTCTTTCACATAAATATTTTATCCATGAAAATTTGCCAAAAATGAAAATAAAAAATATAAATATAATTTATTTAATTATTTAATTATTTATTCCGAAATAAGCATTAGGAGTTTTGATTTTACTTTTGGGAAAAATTTCCCTAATAAATATAGATTTCAATGGGTTTTCTAAGGAGGTCATCCATGACATCCTAAGAAACCACACTTAGCCAAACATACTAGGTAATAGGTTGCATAATCAAACACAAATTTGTAGGTCATTCCACAAAATTTGTGAAATCAAACACGTTGCTAGATTTCTATTATAGGTTCCCAAAGGTCACCAAAAACAATATCCAAGATGTTGAAAGTTTTGGACTTTAGTATTTAGTTCATTGCAAAATTTGGCTAAATCATCTAATGGCTGATCCACACTTCCACTACCTTACCCTAAGGTCAGTTTGGTCATTAAATAATCCTCAAAATAGTAAAATGAAATTTTGTGAAAATATCAAGATGACATGTTGAAAATCATCATAATTATCATAGGCTACACTCTAAATAATTTCACTATTCATATCACAATATTTCAGTAGATGATGAAATTTAAAAAAAAAATAAAATTAAAAAAAATTGTTTTTTTGAAAAAAGATAATTATTCATTTTGTCAATGTGGAAACTGACCTAGGCTACGGTATGTCACAAATTTGAGAAAGTAAAACATTAATCCTAGGTGGTGTTTTTTTTGTGCAAGCTTTTGGATTTTCAATCTGAAAAATATGATTTTGACACCTATGAAGGGTTCTTGCAAAATAAATGGCCCTAATTATTCACCAGACTTCCAAAAAACAAAATTGATATCACTATATTTGTGCAACAAGCTCCAGCAACTAGTCAAAAAGCAAATAAAATTCTTAATATATTCTATGTTCATATGTGATCTGTAGCTAAATTTAGCTAAATCTTCTCCTGGATGATCACCAGTTATGCTACATCGCAATAAATTTGTATTATAAAAAGATCTGATCCTAAGGGAAAGTTTAACAAAAGAAAGTAGCGAAACTTTATATCTAAATGGCCGATATTACATAAATAAGAGATTTAGTGAAATAATTAACAGATCAGTTTAGTCTGAACTTTTTCCCTTCATAAATATGACTGCAAAAGACAGACCATGCATGGGTCCTACTAGAATGGAACAACCTCATCAGTTTAGAACTGCAGGATGCTGAAATTGTGGGCCGGAAACATGATGGCATAAAAGCAGTGCATGGTGTTTGTAAATACTAAATACTGAAAGTATCTCAGTCTAGTAAGTCAGTTGCATAATTTTTTAATCACGTAAATAAGAGGGTGCAGAAAAGGAAGGCTGTGTGTGTGTCTTAGCTCCCATAGCCCTGAGCTGGCTTTGCTTGCTCTGCCAGAGACGACTTCTTTTAGTATTATTATTAATCTAGTAGTTACTGGAAACAAACATCTACCCAGCGTTATATGCACGAAGTAAAACCTGTTCAATTGGACGTAAATTTGTGCAGGAGCAGCAGGTTTACGTACTTACAGTTTCAGTTCTATACTGTAGTATTATTAATCATCCCTCTGTGGGACTCTCATCACAGCTTTCTGGCAGTTTCAATTCTTTTTTCTGTGCTCATCTGGAGTCTGTACTAGATACTATAAGTGGTTATGAGTGGGGGTGGGGTCTGCTGGGCAAGGTAAAAAAGTATCACCCAGTTTCTGGTGGTGCCTGGGGCCTGGTGAATTCTCTTGTTTCTGCAATGGATATATTCTATTCTATTTGTGCCCCCCCCCCCAAAAAAAAGAAAAAAAGAGAAAAAAAGTAAGAGTCCCTGCTAAGGTAGAGTTTTTATTATAAAAATGACCTGCTTTTAATGTCTAATTCCTTATTTCTATAGTTTAAACTAAATGGGCACAAAAATGAGTTTAGTTTTACAAACTTTTTTCAGTTTTTCTCCAGCTTTCTGTAATGATAGAGCTGTTATTGAAAATTGCACAACACACGGATAAATTCAACAGAGTTATTGCAATGGAAACAGAAAGAAAAACTACCTCTGCAAGTGAAGGATGTGAGGTGCGTTAACACACACCATCTAAAAGTTAAAACATGATACCATGGAAAGAAAATTACAAACAATCTTATTTAAGATGAGTCATATCTTGTTAAGTAGTTAATATTAACACCCAGGCAGACAATCTTTTCACACTTCAATAAGTCTATTTCCATTGAGCTTTCTATGCAAGTCCAATGGCAAGGTATTGCATGGTTTTGATATTCATAGTGTAGTGTACTACCTACAAAACAGCTTGTTTTCGAAAGATTAATTTTCATACAGGTCCATATTTAGTCATCTTTTCTTTGGGCCCTCATTTGACTCTGTAGTCCTTGTTTCATCCCCAGTTTCTGTGTAGCCATTGAGTGAGTGAAATTAAGTTTCATGAAACTACATATCAGTTCAAAAGAAATATTGCAAAATTTCTTTGGGCAGAAAGCACATTAGGGTAGATCAAAATGGCTAGTTGAAAGTTCATTTTTAAAGTTCAACATTAGTTTATTTTTTAATAAAAACATCTGAATAATATTGAAGTTTTCATAAAAAAAGTCCCAACTCATGTTATCCTAATTTTAATTTTTAAAAAAAAATTCTAAAAATATAGGCCTTGAAAAAATTTAATTTAAATATCTAAATGAACTTTATAATCATAAGATCTCGATGTTGAATTAAAAAGAATGAGAGACCTTTACTTACTTGATTTTTTAAACTTAAATGTTATGTTATTTTTAATATGTGATGATAAAAAGTTGTAGATATGCTTTCAAATTGCTCTAGAGAAGCAAAAGTCCATGATCATAATATTTTGGACTATGATGGTATTGAATGTACCATAAATTGCAAAGACCATCTTTGAGTGAATATTGATGTTTTTTGCATATTTTTTTTCGATTTGGGAGGATTGAAATATAAGTCTTAGTTCCTCATCTATTTTTGCTAAATTTCTCAAATGCATTTAAATTCTCATCACATTTTGCTTCACCCTCATGTGCTTTCACCTTGATTTTCTAGAACAAGATTTGAAATTAATCCATACAAATTGTCAATGTGAATTTCGTAATAGTTCACTATAGCAAGCTTTCATCATGTTTTCCCAAGGGGGGGACACTGGGTGTAAATTTTGGGATCTATGTGCATTAAACAACCATTTTAAAGGGGGTATCAGATAATTATCCAACCTATTTTTTATCACCCTATTATTATTTAATTATCTATATATACATATTAAAGCCACCCTATATTAATTATAATACATTAAAAAAATTATTACATATTCTAGATATTGTAATTAAATTGATTATTTGAAAAAAATGTATTTTATTTTTTGACTAATTGACTTATTATTTCTACCCAACAACCAATATATTGCACCTTATATTTTTACTCAAGTATTTTATACCTTTTTTAACTAGTGTCCACCTTGGGCATGTTTTCACATTTAGTGAAGAATGTGAAAGCAAAAGCAAGATAAAACTTCCAAAATTAAAGATGATTTATTCCTACATGGGAACCAATTTAAAATGAAAATGTGAAATAAAAAATCAATGGTACCAAGGTTGAAGTCCTTTCCAAAGATTGCATTTTCCATGTGATCATTTTCTATTGTTTTGTAATGCATTTTTTGCACAAATTTTCAAATTGGACATCAATTTTGAGACCAAATGGATCCAATTTTGAAAGTGTACACCAAGAACTTTGTCAAATTGTCACCCTTTTCTATTATAATTTATTAATCCCTTTTCACCATTGATCAACATGGACACAAAATGGATTAAATAATGATGTTTTTAGATATAAGGTGTTTAAACTATCATATTTCAAAATATTTTTAAAAAAATTCATTAATGTGCATAGGAATCAAAATATAAGATAAAGTTCAAGACTACGTCCAAGACTATTTTTACTTTGTCTTGGGTGGTACACCTTCAAAAAATTGAATCTAAATATGACCCATAAGATGATAAAAACTTAATTGTTTTTGCATCAAGTTTTACATTAATCAAATGTACAACTTTATTAAATGAACTTTGATCACAAATTTTGAACTATATAATAATGATTAAGGATCTTGAAGTATCAAAATCCAAAAAGGTGCATGTATAAAACATTTTGAATGATTTGAACACAATGAACCTTTTTTTTAAAGTATATTAGAACTCACCAAAAAGATTGAAAATATTTAGTGCACACTTTATAAGAAAAAAAAGACTTTTGAAACAAAAGATCCACATGTCCACATGATTTTTGAAAAATATTGAATTTACATGAAATTTTTATGAGTGCAAATTTGAATATAATTTATTTGAAAAATTAAACTAATTTTCTTGATATATTATTCCCATGGTGATTTTTCAAAGGTCTAGAAAACAAATTTTAAGCATTATCTAGACCTGTTGTGGCTTCTTACTTCATGTTTTCACCTTTAGACAACAAAACCAATCAATAGGGTTCCCCCCTACCCCTTCCTCCGTTTTTTTTTCCCAATGTATTGTTTAACAATTATCTTGACTTCCTCTAATTTTAGCAAAATTAGGGCCTAGTAAACTAAGTTTGGGTACTAATTTATAAGTTTGTATATTTGATGTTGTCAAAGACTGGAGAAGATGAGTTCACATTTGTGATGGAGAAGAGTTCACATTTGTGATTGAGAGATTCAGTAAAGGTACATTGAGTTTAATCCTATGAATGCACCTAGTTGGGATTTCTAATGCTAAGGATGGATAGTTAAAATAAAACATATATTCAAATTTTTAATGATACTATGCTTTCATATTCATCAATATATGGTCATCCACAATTTTTTAGAATTAATGGTTTGGTTTTACATAAAATAAAGCACATTCAAAATTTGAGCACCTTGTACACATTGAGCTATCCACTCCTTACTATACACTTTATGACCAATGAAACATATCGAAATTACACAAAATTCATTGTGATGAAAATTCATAAGTATACAAACATTTTGAAAGTGATTTCATTAAATTATAATCCTTAGAACTCATGTAATCATTTTTCAAAATCATGGGGGTGCAAGATTTTATGTGTGTACACATAGTCATTAGCTCCTTTTATTGTGAATGCACCTAAGCTTAGCACTATCCCAAAAGGGGTCAAGGGTGCATTCACAATAAAAGGAGTCAAAGACTAGGTGTACATGCATAAAATCTTGCACCTTCATGATTTTGAAAAATGATACATGAGTTCTAAGGATTATAATTTAATGAAATCATTTTCAAAATGTTTGTATATTTATGAATTTTCATCACAATGAATTTTGTGCAATTTTGATATGTTTCATTGGTCATAAAGTGTATAATAAGAAGTGGATAGTATAGGGTGTTAAAATTTGAATGTCCTTTATCTTATGTAAAACCAAACCATTAATTCTAAAAAATTGTGGATGACCATATATTGATGATTATGAGAGCATGGTATCATTAAAAATTTGAATATATGTTCTATTTTAATTATCCATGATAGTTTTTTTTTAGTGTGTAAATGTGTTTTTGATCATTAAAACTACATAATAGATTGAAAAATTTCTTTAAACAAAAAACATATATCCTGGTATAAACAAAGGCAAAATTGTATTTTCATGAATATTGAATGTCTTATATAACATTACTTGTTTTTTTGTGAATATGTTTTGCTCCATTTGGAATGATGTTAAAAAAAGATATGTTTGATAAACTCAATGTATAATGTATCATTGAAGGTTTGAAATAGATTATAAAAAATATTGACATGCTTACTTTTGTTGAAATCTACCATTGTGAATTAAACTTTTGAATGCACTTCCTTGTTTAGGAAAAAACTAGATGAGTCAAAGCACAATTGGGGTAACCCCCAAGAACATTAGGGACTCACTCCTAAGGACTCAAATTCTCCTTTTTCTTCATTTTTCTTATGATAGGTGCTTCAGATTTTCCTTTTTTTTCTCATGTCAAATGAAATAGTTTTGTTTCAAATTTTATATAGGTATCTAGATTACTTTTTTTTTCACTTATAAAAGTAAGAATAGTAAAATTTATTAAATGTGGGCCATGTTCTATGAATGGCCCAAAATTCCTAGAAATTTCACTTTTTGAAACTTTTTACATTACATAGAACACTTGGTTTTTTTCACACTCATACATTTTATATACATTAGTACCTAAGGTGTTTGTGGTAAGAATCTTGAGTCAAAAATATTTGTTTAGAGATTTTTTATGAATTTTCAACTTTTTTTTTTTAATGAAGACAAAATCCTAGTTTTTTTTATCAAGGACGTGGTTAAGAATCTTGAAACTTATTCAAATTTGACATGCTATGCATAAAATAATACCTTGATAATGTATATATCCATTAAAAAAATCAAACTTTCAATACAAATGTGCCATTAAGTTAGAACAACATGTTTTAAGTGAGGGGTCCACTAGATTCAAAAGGAAACAATGTTTTTGTAACCCCAATCGTGCTTTGACCTAGATGACAACCCATAGTTAGGAATTCAGGGGCAGATTAACATGAACTGTAGAGAATAATATATATAGTGATGGACAAGATTTGGTGTCCAAAAATACAATTTACAATTTTCTCTCCCAGGAGTAAAATTGTTTTCCCCAAAAGAAATCATGATTCTTCCTAAATTACAAGTCTGCAGCAGCGAATTTACAGGGAGAGCACAACATGTCTAGAGCTATTGGAAGTTTCTACTTGTTTTTTTTTCCTGGCACGTATTCAATTGACGGGTAGGAGAATGATAGTTTTGAAATGAAACAGTTCATGAAGACACATGCAGGACGTGTAGAAGAACCTGGCTGCAACTTGCATGACGTGAGTTCACCAATTAGCACTGCAGCAGTTCATGTGACAGTCTGCCCAAAAACAAATTGACCCAGTAAGAAGTACTGGATTGGTTTCAAGTGGGATTCGACTGATCCACACACAGCTCACACTAGAACTGGGGAATTAGTACCTGGAGGAACTACAGGAACTTGCAAAGTCTAAGCTTTTTACCTTAGTAGCAATTATCAGCTGTAGACCTAGCTCTACTAAACCAGCTCATGACCCTGCAAGGTAACCTCAAGGCTGGGAGAACTATTTTAACCCCAATGCAAAGAAATCCGCAAGATTGCCAAGCCTGGATTAAACAAGTACATTGATGAAAAGCAGCAGCCCAGGCAGCTCCTCAAGCACCTTGCAGCCTGGCTCTAAGTAGACTTGCTCCAGCTTCCTCCTCCCCAGGGTGATGGCTAAATTCAGAGACCGTGAAGAATCCATTCATGTGCTAATTTTCCAAAGCTAGCTCTTTACTTGAGTTTAAACCTGCTGCGGGAGCTGGAGCTAGCTGCAAGCAGCTGCGGGGTTAAACTTTTTATCCAGCTATTTCTCATCATTGGCTCCAGTTTCAACTTCAAAACCCTCTCTGTCTTGTCTGTCTGGCTGTCTGTCTAGATGTGCCTTTTTTTCCCTGACCTGCACAACTAGCTAGCTGTTGGTCGGTGTAATAATCTGTGCCTTGTCTCGGAGCTTCCGAGATCATACTAAAATTTGGATCACAAGTATGTTTTATAGTAGAGCTGCAGCAACTTCTTGCAAGTGAAGTACAGGTCGAAGTTCGGTCTATCGATGTCTTGTTCCTCATGTCGTCCGCCACTTTACTGGTACTTAGGTACCCGGGAAAATCAGAACTTTGAAGAATCCCGCGAGTTCGCATAACGCTGGTTCATCCCTGCATATGTTAACTATTGTCAAGCTTTGTAGCAGTATGCACAGCTGAGTGGCACCTGCAGTACCGTAACAAGTGGTACTTAGATGGGGTCAATTTGATCGTGCACCGCTGGTAAGCAAGTCTCTTTGCTTTTTACGTCTGCTGGATCTCAAGCTTAATGTGCAATAGATCTCGTAGAGAGCTGTATCCTGAAGGGCCCCTTTTGGCTTTTTTGTGTGAGTCAAAGATATCAAAGCTTGGACGTACTCGTATATATGCCTGGTTCGAGGAGCGTATATAAACTCCCTGCTCTGCAATAGTAGATCTGAATGCTAGCTGAAGGTCGCTATTTGCCTCCACTTCTTGTACTCCTTCCCAGTTGCTGTTTGGTTTTAATGCTCGCAGTTGCTTAGCAAAAAAACTTTAGCTTGTTTTTCAAAGTCCTGAACAGTTGAAAGCTACATAGCCTTGGAACAAGTCTTTTCCTTCACAGATAGCATTCGTAACTTCTAGTCCTGATCAGGAAGCTTTCGTACTGTCTGGGGTTGCTTACAGGGACTTGGCTCTAGAGGACTGATCAAGTGATGAACGCACGTCAATCCGGGCGGGCGAGAAATTTTGCTGAAGATTTAGCAAGGTAGCCAGTCAGGTGTTATACATGGCAATCATGCATCTAAGAATGAACCACTGTCAAGAGGATCTGGACCCGGATGTAATCCATCAAGGCTCCGGGGACTCGGCTTCGCCAGGAGATCAGCACTCGCCGGGTTCCGCAACGAGGGGAAGCGGTGGGTGCATGCGTGAGAGGCCCGTGAGAGTCACGATACCGTGCCCCCGTTGCCAGTCCATGAACACCAAGTTTTGCTACTACAACAACTACAGCGTGAACCAACCGCGATACTTCTGCCGCAACTGCCAACGCTACTGGACGGAAGGCGGCACGCTCCGCAACGTTCCTGTAGGTGGTGGTTCTCGCAAGAAAGTTCGAACTCGGCAGCGCAGTGATTGGCAGCTGCAATCTCATGACTCGCCAGCACCGTTACTGGGCGCCGGGCTTGTGAACATGACGCTACAACCCAACTTTCTGCAGATTCCAAATACGATACAAATGGCGTCGACCCAACAGCGACTCTCCATGTTCTCGCAAATGACAGGAGACAAACTAGGATCCTTCAGTAACCGGTTTCTGCTGCAATCAGGCTTGAACGAAATCCCTCCCAATACAATGACACCACATTTGCCTACTTTTTTGCAGTTGTCAAGCAGCTTGGAACCCGTACAGATTGGAAATAGTGCGGGGGGTTTGAGCAAGAACCCAGCAGCAGCAGCTACTACGGGTCTCATGAGTCTGCAGGATAATCATATGCACTCCACTCTACATTCCGCCATGTACGAGCTTCAGTCGACTAGCATGCCGATGAATTCAAGCATGCTGCAACTGGGCGGAGGAAATATTCACGCGGGATTCTCAAATGAAACTGCAGGGGGCTATAATCATTATACCCCTGCTCATCAGAAACTGGAGAGCAGTCACATCGAGTTTTTAAGCTCCGTGATGCAGAAGCCTGCTGGTTACTGGGGAGTCGACTAGACTGATCAATCACGACTTAGAACAGTTACTGCCTTGCAATAGCAAGGTACACTGCGCTTCATTCTCTTCAAGCTGATCTCTTTAGCAATACGCAGCTAGCTTAATGGCATCATGCAGCTCCAGTTGTGGACATCCGCGAGCTAGCTGCCTGCAACTGGTTATAATTAGCCTGGACGTCTTCGCAGCTAACTATATCTGCATCTCGTCTAGACATTTTCAGGAGGTATAAAGTGTCTGCAAATCAGCTGGTTCAAGTTACACTTCAAAAAAACAAGCTGACGTAGTTGCTGGAGGTTAACTTCCCCAGCAATAAAATCCTAAACCTGTCTCTAGTAATTAGTGACTGATTCAAGTCTAGTTGCAGCTTCAATAATCCTTGTAGGCGCGCATGCGCGGCGGCCTGAGTGCAGGGATCATTGCAGAGAAGCTGATGCAGCAGCAAGCTGAGTACTCGAGACCATATTACTCGAAGCTACTGTCTGTCGACGATTCGATTCTCCACACTAGTGTTAGATTTGCTATATGACTAGTACTTACTATTCGTGTGTGCAGAGATGATCTCATCCTCTAAACGGTTCTAGTCCCAGAGCAAACTATTAGATCTCTCGATCAGACATGATCGTATGTAATTTGTTATTCAGACCTCTAGTCTTGTAAAGTTGCAATCACTTGGCGCTTTCAGGTCGATCTGCAAATCACTCTTCTCAATATGCACCACTTCTAAATTATGATGTGTAGCTTTAGCTCAGATTTTAAAACCAACTGGTTGATTATCCAATGCAGCACCACCACCACCACCAAAACTGCATTAAACTCCCGACAATTTTAGCTAGTACTTCTTTTGAATTAATCCATAGCAATCAATCAGACTCTATATACATTGTGAAGCTGTTCCACTTTGTGAGAATGTACCTATATGTATATATATAACCTAAAGCTGTAGCTTACCATTCTCCAGAGCTTTACAAATTTTATGAACATTTCCACAAGATCATCAGCCCAATGTTTGTCTTTCTGAGATCTATTATCTTAACACTTCGACTGGAAAAGGCAAAACTGTTTGTAGCCAATCTGATGATGCGGTTCAATCCATATTTTTATTTGTGAATCTCTCGAGTTCTTTTTTAGAAAATATTGTTTCCCATAATCTCATTGATCCATAATGATTCTCCTCTGGCGAGGTTGATGGCTAGCCAGACATGTGCATTCTTGGTTAGTGTCTTTTTGCACGCAATTGGGTTTAAAATGTTCTAAGCTTGCATCCTTCTATATTTGTTGGCTACTTATTGAGAATCTAGATTACAAAAATATATCCAATGATATAATTCTTTTTAAATTTTGTAGAAATATGATGATTCAAAACCTGGGCAAACTCACTTATTTTTCACAATTTCCAGTTTGAAAACCACTAGGAAAACAAGCGATGGTCCTGGGTACCAATTTTTTTTTTGGGGCGAAATCTTTGCACTTGGTGACAAAAGAAAAGGGGCTGCACCAATCCTACATAGGATTTATTTTTTTGAAAAAAATGGCGCAAAGTCACCGTATTTCGAGGACAAAAGAAAAACATAAAGCTGAGTTCACCAGATTTAGACAATAGGTTCTAGGATTTCGCCAGAATCTAGGGGGCTTCCAAAAAATTCTACTTTGCTCTGTGTACTGTAGGCAAACTTGGGTAAGTCCTCATCTGGAGATCCGCCAGGCCACGTACCTCACAAATTGTGAGAAAAAAACCCTGGTCCTGCCTTTGCGTCCAGAAGACTTTGTCTCACGAACATAGAGCTTGCATAGTTGTGACATAGCAAGGATGGACAGCGTAGATCAGCAATAAACTTTGAAGTTTAACATGTTTAGCATTTGGTGATGACATTAAATGATAATCAATCAATGTAACTGGTCTAAAAACACATTGCCGGGGGCAGGTTAGGCACTGGTACTTGAAATACATGTCATGTAAATGTGATCTGTACACTTAGTATGTTTACCTCAATCTCTAGATCAAGAACATTCATTCACATATAAATGGTTCAGATTTTAAAGCCTTGGTAATCTACCAAAGTGCCTTGGCAGCTTCAACCGTATATTATTATATTATTTGTTGAAATGTTGAAAATCTAAAAAAAGAAGGTTTTTCAAAGAAAAGAAATTTGTGAAAGAAAACAAAAGAAATATTTTTGAGCTCCACTCCCACATTACCCAAGAAAAGTTAGACATATTGCCCTCTAAGTTCAACCAATGAATGCACAAAAAAAAATCTATAATATCTTCCTAAATAGGATAATGAATTGGGTTTTTTTAATATATAGACATGCCCTTTTTGATTGGACATAAGCACATTAAGCCCAAAATTGTTTTACAAATACAATATTTTTGTATTTAGTTATTTTGGTACAGGTATGGAAATCACATATTAGATTTTTTTTTAAAAAATTAAGTGTATTTGATTAGCTTTAGATTTAAATTAATCATAGTTTATAAAATAACAAACTTTGAAAAACTTGAACGTATGACCCAGTATACATGTTCTGAAAAAATACATCTCAAAAAATATTAAAAATTACATATATATTTCAAAATTAAAGTTGTGGGTGGAATTGTTTTTGGATGTTTTTGTAGTAAATGACATTGATATACATCAATTAAATCTAAGACCATTTAAAATTTAAAATTTTTCAATTAAAATTCATTCAAAGACTATTTCTAAAATACTTGTTCAACAATAAATGCACAATAATGTCTTTTTCAGGAAAAAAAATCACTACTAATGAAAGAAAGGAGATCTTATAAATGAGTTTTGCATTTTTTTTTTTTAGTTTTATTTTATTTTATGAATCATAAACATGAGGCCCTATGGCCATCAAAAGAACATAAATTATATATTATGTATAGATTGATTTTATCCAATCCTTTGCATCTAACCATTGGAACAAAAGTGAGTTTGATTCAAATTGAATTTTGAGTTCCAAAATGTTGTCATGCAAATTTTTAAGTTTTTTGCTGAAGTGTGTTTAGGATAACCAAAGGATATTATCAAATTTTCAACTTATTATGTATCATGATATTTGTTAAAACTTATACATCAATTTTTTGGGTGAAAAGTTGCACACCTTTAATGTGCTTTAATTCGATTTGTTTGGGAATTGAAAATTTTCTCAATTTATACCAATGTAAGAAAAATAAAATTTTGGGAATCTCTTTTTAAAGCATTAGCAAGGTCACTAAGAGGAATTTGCAAATAGAAAATTGGATTTAAAATTAATTTTTAATCGTAATTATCACATACGATTTGATATACAACCTAATACATTGGACAAATCACATAAAATTCTAGTTACAAAAGAAAAAATATGGCACCAAGTTGTAATGGTAGTCACATAAAAAATTATGATTTACATAAACTTTACATCTATCCAAACCAGCTTATGTGGTATTGTTATTTTGTGATTAATTTAATGACTAAATAATGTAATCACATTATTTATATTTATTTAAATATTTATTATTAAGATATTAAAATATATATTTTTAATTTTTATTTGTATTATTGTTAATTCCATTAAATTCAACTTATACCATGTTGACCCTTGTCATTACATAGGTTAGATTCAAAAAACAAAACTTAATAACTAGGTAAGCCACCTAGTTAGCAAATATTTGATTAACAAGTCATGATTGACCATAACCCATGTCATGGGTGGGAATTCATCCTTGAACCCCAAGGATGGAGATCAATTCCTTTATCACCAAGCCACCCCATTTGTTGTGGCAAAGATGTAATGAGCATTTTATTTATTTTATTTCATTTAAAACATTACACAATTTTGGACAATAGTCAATTTGGACCCTGTCATATTGATTAACAAAATGACTAATTATTTGATTAGTAAACAATGAACCATTTGATTGGTCAAATTTATATTTAAATGAAAATCATTTTTAGATTATTATATTAAAAGTTAATAGGTAAATAGGTAGGTAATAAATAAATTTAAGTAGTTTGAAAAAAACATTTAAATAAATAAGTGTTAGCCTAACTTAACCTACTTGATTTAACCTAACCTAACCTTCTATACATGCACATAGGTTACAAATATAAAGAATTGAACCCCAAACTTTCACAATTATAAACCAAGTCCTTACCAATGGACTACACCATCAAAGGTGTTTAACATTTGTCAAGTTTTTTATTTCATATTTATTTCACATCATTAAACATAGTGGTGAAACCTGGTGACAATTAATGGTTAAAATTAAGGTAAATATAATGGTTAAATCAAATAATTAAACCCAATCACTAAACTTAATGGCTACACATAATGGCTAAACATTGGTTAAACCTAGTTGACAATTAATAACTAAAATTAAGCTAAACATAATGGTTAAATCAAATGGCTAAACTTAATGGTTAAATATTGGTTAAACCCAGGTGAGAATGAATGGCCAAAATTAGGCTAAACATAATGGTTAAACATTGGCTAAACTTAATAATTTAGTGGTTAAACTTAATGATTAAACCTAGTTGATAAATTTCATGGTCAAACTTTATTTAAACTTAATAACTAAATGTAATGGTTAAATTTCATAATTAAATTTTGGTTAAACCTAGTGGCTAAATTTAATGCCTAAACATAATGATTAAACTTTGGTTAAACATAATGATCAAATTTAGGTTAAACCGAATGGTTAAATCTAGTGGTTAAACCTTAACTAAACATAGGATAAACCTAATGGTTAAATATAATGGTTAAACCTATGCTATATTTAGTGACTAAATTTAAATTATACTCAGTGGCTAAATCTAATGATTCAATTTAAACTAAACCTAATGCCAAATTTAATGGCTAAACTTTGGGTAAACCTAATGACTAAACATAATGATTACATCTAATGGTTACACTTAGTAACTAAATTTAGGTAAGTAGGTGGGTAGGTAAGTAGGTAGGTTGTATGTGAATGAAAAATAAAAGAAGGTATGTAAGTAGATAGGTGAGGATGTATAATTAAATAAGTATGTACATAGGTAAGGAAATAGTAGGTGGGTGGATGGGTGGGTGATAATAAGTAATTAAGTAACTAATTAGATAAATAAGTGGGTAAATAGGTAGGAAGTAGATACATAGGTTACTAAACCATGTCACATTTGCTTAAAGATCATTAGTTATTTTGATTAAAATTTGTTCCACTTGAATAAAAACCATTGGTCATTTTGATTAAATATTATTGACCATTTTTAAATTAAATATTCAACTTGATAAAAAATGATTAGCTGTTTTGAGTAAAGTTGTATGTCATTTGATTATGTATTTAATCAAATAAACCTTAAAATATTTTTATGTGTGAAAATCTTGAAAATATAAATATATAATGAAATTAAATTTTTTTCATTTGGAAAAAATATGAAAAAGATGATAATGATTAAAGAGAAATAAAGCTTTGAAAAAGGTCCATTGTTGAAATGTGTTAAATTACAAGTTTCAAATGTATTTTTAGTGAAATTAAGGAGTTTTTTTTCTTAAAAATGTTAAAGATGTGTACATTTTGGAAAAATCTTTTAGAATCAAACTTAAAGTTCTTTACTTGAAAAATAATGAGAAAAAATAATAATGGCTATAAATAAATAAAAATATTTCAAAAATCATTGTTGAAATGTATTGAATTACAAATTTCAAATGAATTTCTGGTCAACTTAAATATATATTTTTCTTTAAAAATATTAAAGATGTGTGCATCTTGGAAAAATCTTCTAGATTGAACTTTAAATTTTTTCATTTGAACATGATATGAAAAGGATAATAATAGTTAAAATTAGCTTTTGCAAAAAATTTGGAATAAAATATTTATTAAATACAATCATCACCAAATTAGTTTCAAATCAAATGAGGTGAATGGATGGCAAAAGCAATGGATAATTACCTTGAAGTCCAAGATTCAAATCTTGGAGAAAAATTCCATGCAGTTAATGGTGTATGTTGACTATATGTATATATACAATATTTTTATGAAGAATATAAATTGAAAATCTCGAAGTAATATTAAATAAAATATTTCAAATTTCAATAAATAATTTAATTTAAATAATAAATGCCATGTGGCAATTTATAATTTGATTGATTTTAGTGGATTCATTTGTCCATATCAAAGAATTGCTAATCACTAAGTCGTTTGATGAATTCACTATATTTCAACATATAACATGTATTTAATCAATTTTGAACTAAAATGTTCATTTCAGATTTACGTCAACATTGTGAATGCAAGGAAGGCCACCTAGTGGACATCATATTCAAACAATTTTGAATCAAAATTGCAAAAAAATTATCATTTTCAAAATTCCCTTTAATCTTTTGTGCTAGATTTGGGTAAATTTAACAACTTGAGGTGTATATGTTTATGCCAAACACAATATAATCACATAAATAATAAAAAACATCATCAATATATGTACAATGTTAGTCTAACACAAATATATTCAGAAAATTTTGTAAAAGGTTTAAGGAAACCAAATATAGAACTAATAACCAAATATTTGCAACCTTAAAGTCTACACATTTAAAAGAAATTTTCATACGTTTGATGGGGTTATTTAGTGGTCACTTTACAAGCCGCACTAGAACAAAATCGCTAAAGCCCAAGTCTTGAAACAAATTGTAAATGACGATTTTCAAAAAAAGTTGCATGTTTTTCAAGGGGGTTAATGCATGGTTGGGTGGACCAATTTGGGTGTCACACCAACCAATTTTGCCTTATGGTTGCCATTGCGATGCCCATCTCGTTTTATAGGTTTTAAAATTTATTAGAATGGACTTGGTTTAAAAATCTTAACCTAAATATCTACATGATGCCCAAAATCATTTTCCAAATTTTTAAAAATTGTAAAAGCCATGGACTTTTGAACTCAAAACTCATGGACTACACTTCTAACTTCCATTTCTATGTGGACTATGTTATGGTCCATTGATTGATGGGGTGTGTGTTAGGGACTTGAAATTAGTAAGATAACATATCAAAGAAGCATAGGAACAAAATAAATAATGAGTTGAATTTCAAAACTACATTTATGGACTTTTGAATGGGCTAATCAAGAGCATTTTTTCATAAGTCCATATCATATTTAATGATTTTTTTTGCTTGGATGCTTAAAGAAATAGAAACTTTAGATGTGCCATTAACAACATGGAAAAAAATATGAAGGAAATCAATCTAAAAGTTCTAATGTAACCTAGTTGTAATTTCCCAAATTTGACCATTTTTTGAATCAAAAGGGACTTTGGTTTTGTGGCAAATTGGTCCACCCAACCATGATTGACCCTAGAACCATAATATGGAGGGACAATTGGGTCTTCAAGATCAACATCAATAATGTGAGGAATGGCACCTTACACATGATTAAACCTCCAATTGTAGGAAGGCCAAAAACCTTCCAATAGGGCTGAATTTTGAATGGGCAAAGGATTTGACAACAACTCAGGATGTTTTCTAATAAGCCACATATGGACCAAGATTTTTGCATAGGTTTCATTCTTGGACCCGCCCCCCCCCCCTCCCCCCCCATCTTCCAAAACTCCACATATTTAAAAAGCCCACCATTGATAAATTTTTCCTTGTCAATGGACTTGGTGGCATCATTCCCCCATATAAGGCAAAAAGGAATAGGATTTCAAAATCCTTGTGGCGGCTTGGGATGACCTAAATTATCCACTTGCCATAATCAAATTGGAGGTCCATCCTTAGGATTCCAAAAAACATTAATAAGGGACACCTTGTACTCAATTTTAATTCCAAAAGACAAAATTTTAGTCACAACAAACACATGCAACTAGGTACATTCACAAATATAAGAATCATAGGAACTATAACCAATGCTTTGTTTTTCATGTTCTCATGTCAAAAATTATATTAATATTGCACATTTCTTTTATATGTTTTGATGATAATGTTATTAATATATTATGGAAACATGTGCAATAATTTGAAATGAATTTAATGAAATTTGAATTTTCAAAAACATTGATTAATCATTGTAATGAATGTTTTATAACGCTTTTAGTAGAAAAAAATCATAAATGATTCTTAAAGAACTTGAAAATGACATAATTTTGAAAAAACTCTTAAAACACATATTCACGTAAAAGTATAATGTAGCATATTTTTGAGTCAAAAGGACTTTCTTATGACTTTTTGCAACTTACAAATGGAATATTCTTAGCATATACTTAAAATCTTTTAGAATAAGCAATCATTGAAGGCCTTACTAAGGGTGCACCTCTTGCTCTATATTTTGTGAATGTATCTAACTATAAACCTTATAGTCACTTTAAACAAGTGACAAAAGACAACTAGTTGTAAAAGACTCCATGTGGGACTTGTGACTACATATACAACTACATATAATATTGGGTAGCATTAAAAATTAATTAAATTTAAATGCTTTAATATAATTTTAAAAATCAAATATGTTAAACAAATTATCTGTATTTATAAAAATGATGTAATATAATTATTCATGTCATTGCTAATTTCATAATTTTCATCGTATGAATTGTTGACATGTGTCATGACCTAAGCTAGGCTAAAAGCCAAATTTAGGTAATTAGGTAGACCACCTAGTAATCTAGATACTTAAATAGGCCTAGGTAGGCACCTAGGTTAAGTATCCTACTTTTATGGGACATATATGATCAACATACCATCGTTGATCACAATTATGTCACTTGTTAAGTTTGATCCTTAAACCCCAAGGATGGATATCAACCCCTTTGCCATCAAACCACCCCACTCAATGTGAAAGCATAGTAGGATGCATTTTATTTAGCCAATACGTGGTTTTAAACATTGCACACACATTGACTTCAATATTTCATACCTTATTTATTCTTAAAGTAATTTCAATAATGTGCACAATTTTATTTTTTTCAAAAAATTACATTAATTTGAATTTTTTTTTGAATTTTATGTTTCAATGATGATTCATTGGAAAAACAAGTTCAAGCACATGAAAATATCTTACAGTTAATTTCTTATTTATCTCCCACATTTTCATCCCTCATTTCATTAACAAAAAATCATACAATGTGAATATAATATATCATATTTTAATTAATTGACATATAATTTCTGTAAATGGATAATATATCAATCATATTTCAAAAAATATTTCAAAAATTCTTTATATTAGTTTTTTTTTATTTTAAAATTTAATCTAAAATATATTTAGTAATGCTAGATAATTAATGAATTTGATGGAATTTAAAATTTTATGTTTTTACAAATGTAATATATAAATTTTATCTAAAATTATGATAAAAGTTTTATGATCAAATAAATGATATATGTCTTAAACAACTTATTTGATTAGGATTATAATATGTTGTAATTTTACAAATAAAATGTAATTTAAATGTATGAAATATAATTAAATAATCATCATATATAACATTCATAAATATATTAGAATTCAAATATATTTAATAGAAATATAATAATTTATATTGAACTAATGTCAATAAACAGTAAAAAAATATCAATAGAAGTTAGACACAAGTTAATTATCAAGCAAATATTGAAATTCCAAAGATGCCACATATGTTTTAATCATCAAGGTATGGTAAATGGAAAAATTATTGGGCCCAAATTGTTAAAACAACTATGACTAGTTGTAAAAATAATTAAGTCTTCCATTCATCCAAAAATCCATTCAATATTGGATAAAAATGTGCACTTTCATTATTTTTCCATCCAGACATATAATAATCATAAACTATAATCACATTTGTGACTTCATTTGGTCATATCAACATTGTAATCACATATGTGATTACAATAATCACATATATGACTAAAATGACACATAGGACCAACCAGTTATAGTCATAAAAGTAGTTGATTTTGACATTAGTTGCATTTATAGTCGTAACTGTATGGTCAGAATGGACAAGATTTTTTCTAATGTTTATGCTTCTTGGAAGGGGTTACAAGTTTTGAGAGAAAGGGTGTGTAGATCAAAATGTGTAAGCTCGGCAAAAAGAAAAATATTGTTAATAGTTGGGAAGGCCTTTATGTTTTTGTTGGTTATAAGGATGGCAAAGGCACTTAGGAACAAGATGAAGGAAGTAGGACTTATATAATAAAAGACATGGATAACAAGCGTTAGGAATGGGCAAGAAAGGACTTACAAATCTACCATTTAGTTTCTTGATGGTGGAATTTCAAAGGAGTGGTGAAACATGTGACTTGAACCTATGTCTATTTTATTTTGTTATGTGAACAAGGATCAAATTAAGGTGGGATGAAGAAATGACCGAAAGGATGAAGTGTTGCATAGATTTGTATTGGCAAGAAGTGCCAAAGGACAAAATGATTAATCATTGTGAAGCTTAGAGGGAGCCACAAATCTTCAATTTCTATTTTTCTATTTTTAATGTTGTTTGTTGATTACAGGTCATGGATTTTGATTTTGCATTCTTCATTGTTTGGGCGGCGCTTGGTGGTAAACGATTGGAGCTTTGCACTACATTTGGACATTGTGCATTTAGGGGAGTGCGGATGTGCAATATAAGGAGGAGCTTTTGTGGCAAAGAAGTTAAGTTTTGGGTCATGCATTTGTTTTGAAGGAGTCTAACATTTTTTTGCTCGGTTGCTTTGATGTTTTTGAAGGATTTGATTTCCAATTGTTTGTGTGAGGAACAAATGCCCAAACATTTGTAGGACTTTCTAGTACAAAGCTTTGTATCTTCACTATGCCATAGCTATCAGAAGGTAGTCAAGCTAGATGCATGGAATAGGAATTGATTAAGGAAGATGATGATGATCTAAAGGGGTTTCAAGAGTGACGTCTGTGACAATATGTTGGATGGGCAAAGTGAAATGTTGGGTTCTTGGGGATATTGTGGGATTTGTTTGAATGGGAAGGAGTACCCACATTTGTGGGAGCTCTAAAGGGGACTACCTTATGCTTGGATAACCCTGGGTTATCAAGGAAAACTAGAAAGAGGGAGTGGGTTTTCAATTCTTTTTGTGCAACTTCCTCAGACAGACTTGTGAGAAGGGGAATCGAGCTTAGGTTTTGATGAGAAAGACGGGTGGATGTATTGCCATAAAACAGTAAGTGGGCTCGAGAGATAGAGAAGCCAGAGATATTTGAATCCTTAGATCCGTAGATTTTATGATAGGTCTTACAATTGTTGTGGCAAGTTGTAAAGAGGACTCATGTGAAACAATAGCTCCACTATTTTGTTTTACTGTGAAATCTCATAGTTGTTTGTTTCTTTATGTTCTTAATACATTAGGTCTAGATTCCATTTGCCTTCTCTTTTTGGTGACGTACCCACCATGGTCAGCTAGGGAACCGGATCTCAAACAAGATGTTTTTCCTATCCATGAACCCTTCAGCCTCATGGTGTTCTCGTGGCTGTTGGTCCACTGTGGCCCTCCATATGGGGCATTTCTGTTTAGCACTGAGTACTGAGCACTGTGGGGCCCTAAGGTTTGCTCCCTTTCATTATCACAAATATTTTCCATGTGTTCAAAAAACAAGATGTGCTAATAGTATTGTTCTCTTGAGGTAAAGCCTTTTCAAGGGTGGTGAGATCATCAGGGATTAGAATACAGAAGCCTGGCTCAAGTTCCAACTCTCTTGGACTATAGTGACATAGGCTACACAAACGAGAACTTTATATTCACCCAACAAAGGACAGGGAATGGGGTCTCAGATGTTTGGCAATATGAACCAATGGAAGAACAAACAAAAGCCTGTAAGGATTCAAAGTTCAAAGCTTCCTTTTAGCGAGCCCTTATTCTTCTAAGAAGATCAGTATGGGAACCTATACCTAGGTGCAGTTTTATGCTCACTGGTGAAAGGACACTAGCACTCAACACGTATCCAAATTTTGTCTCTTGATTACATTTTTTTCTGCTCATCTAACTTTGATTGTGGTCTTTGAACTTCAAACAAAAGACTGCCATACTGAACCAATAGCCATCAGTGCACCATGACGGATGGATAGTGGGTGGACAGTAAACAATTATCCGTGGGTTCTAGTTCTGTAGGTAACCACAGTGGTAGACTAGTTTCTGTTTTTATTACCTACCAACTAACAACTAACTAGCCCTTACCTATGTACTTATCATTCATATGTCCACATAAAACCCTAGTAACTATGTTTTATCCTACTTAGGGATCCTACATTTTATAGAATGGGCTACCAAGATGAAACCCAATGTTGATTCAGTTGGGGTTTATCCACAACTGAGTCATAACAGACTTCCAATGGATGCTGCACTGAGGCCTATTGGTTCACTCAAACCAACAAAAACAAGTCTGAAGTCTAAATGTGTAATGACTAATGACCCACCCTGATTTACATATTAGGGCAGGAAGATCGCAGTGAGGAGGTTGGGACCGGGTGGGTCTACCAGCAGACAAACCAATCGTGCTCTAGTACTGTGCCAAGTTCATGGTGGTGGATCTGTTGCCAAACAACAAGCCTACAAACCACATCAGGTTGATTGCTCTCTCAAAACAAGTTCAAAACCCACACACTCTGATTGTCAAATCATGTACCACCAGACAACCAGCTACTACACCATTTCCCCCAACATCGGGGAAACAAATACTCTCTCATTATGTAACCTCCGCCATCTCTTATGCTGTTGAAAGGTGATCAACTAGATGAATAGTTCTACATTCTGTGCAGACCTGGTTGAAAGAAGAGGCAGGCAGGACCCCTAAAAGGTTGACAAACCTAGGAAAGAATCTATGTCAAGGCTAACAAGGACTTGTTGCAAAATTTATGAACAGTGTTCGGTGATAATGATACTAGTCAGAAACCCCCGCAATCTGCTCCTCTTCATAATTTGTTGAAGAATTAACCTCCTGGAAGTAGCCTTTGAAACTAGAGTGTAGGACAAAAAACAAGTGCTGACGAGCATCATATGCACCTGCCTAAATGGTACAGAGTCTGTTCCACAGGACGTACAGAGTTGACAAGGCAACATTAGCAGCTAGCTGCGAGCTACAGGACATATCTGCTAATGGAGGCTCCGGGAGAATGTATGTCAGACAGGCTGCAGTGAATGAAGGTTAACAATGAAATTTGTTCTTGAATGAAAATTTCACTCAAGTATATTCAATGGTATTTGGAGAAGCTGGCAATGTGGGTCCCCTACTTTCTAGCGCACTAGCTTAGCCTTTTTCTTTTGGAGGTATGGAACTGACAGGACCAGTCCTGCAGGCACAGAGTCTGTCTATATGTCTTTAGCTTGCCACCAGATGAAATTGATATCATGGCTGCTAGGAAATATTCATTCATTTTTGGCATTATTCCAGTTAGTAAGGATCCATGTGCCCATGCCCTCTCCACTCTCTGTGCTTAACCATTGAGTCTAGAAACACAGGTTGTGGCAGCCTCCTGACTGCATGGTGGAAATCATCATTCCCTTCCAGGTATTTTGGTTGTCATTTTTAATATCTCCCTGGGTTATGGACTACATATGTATGGGGTGATCTCTAGTTTCAAAGCCCAAATGTACAGTTTAGTGGTGCTACAGATTTGTGCTTTGGTTAACTTTGGAAAAGTGAAATTCACAATTTAAAGGAAAGATGCTGAAATTGTTTTCACCATTAAACATCTGGAAGGATGGCATTTAGCACCAGAACATTTTGGAGGCTTTTTTAACACTACAGCAGGTCAGGTTGTAAAGTATTCTCGAATGCACTCAATTGTGCAGTAGACAGTTAAATTACTTAATCACAGGTGGATTAGCTATAATAAGTGCTGCTCACCTACCCTCCAAATATAGCTGTAAGCTCTCCTCATACTGTCCTCGACCTGATTAGTTCCTGGAGCCCTCCCCCCTTCCCTTGAGAGATAACTCAAGTGTCCATGCCTTAGTTTTAATCAAACACCCTCCTCCCCCGCCTCACCCTAGAGGTCCCAACTAGACTTCCCTGCTCAGCATGCCATTTGGAGCCAATGGCATAATAGACATATTTTATTTTATATTCCTCTTCATGAATCCATTAAATGTTTTTAAATGATTTTTGGCTTATCGTGAGTTTTAGCAAGTCCATCAAGAAGCATTGCAACTACGACCTTGAACTCTGGTGTCCAACCCCGTGCCTTCTTCAAATCTGGAAGCTGTTATTAAGAGACTACTGCGCAGTGGCCCACCACTTGGGATGCTACTGTCAATGTCAAAATTCTGATTTTTCTGAAACGGCTGATCTCTGTGTCGGACTGGCATCCAGCATTTAAAGGCCCCTTTCTTGGACAATGTTCAATAGTGCCATGCTAAAAGCCCATTAGGAGTTGCAGGAGAAAAGTGTTGATATTGAGAGGGATTTTTTTTTCAATTTTGTGATGTAGCTGAAGTGACCATCATTCGTAAGATGATTTAGCCAGATTTGGCTAAAAACTAGATATGAAAGCTGAAAAAAACCAGAATCTTTCTATATTCCTGGCTAGCTCCTGGAACTTATGATAAAAATCTGAAAATTTGGATTTTTTTTTCTTTGAAATCTGGCAAATTTGGGTTTCTTGTTTTCTATGAAAAATCCTTTGTATCTGTTGAAGTCATATTTTGCAGGTCCAAATTTTGCCCCAAAAAAAACAACATTGATTGAGAGATAAGAACCAACCAAAAAGTAAGGCATCAAGCTACAACACCAATGAACACCTACAAGCAACTTTTTTTTTCCTGTGTGTTCAGCCCCAATCAGCCTAATCTGATTTAGTTAAACATATGTTAGTTAGCTAAGGGAGTTTTGGGGTTAACCCAAGGTTCATGGGATAGGGTAGTATGTTTGATATTATCCCAAAAGGATTGTTAGGGGATGGGTGGCCTAGATAGGATAAGGTGGGTGGTAGGATAGTTGGATTATATTAAAGTAAGGTTACCATGTTCTCACCTATGTCACCTAAATCTATCAAATAGGGTGGTGTGGACATGGTGGAGGTGGCTTTTAGGAAGGTGCTAGGAATTAAGTTTAATTTAGGACAACAACAATATTTTTTTCTTGAAACTGAGAGGGGGAAAAACATTTTTATTACCCCTTCACATCAAGAGTGATGAGTATTGTGTGAGGAAGTGGAGGGAGTGAGGAATGATGATGAAGATGTGAGATCTTGGCTGATGGGAAGCTGGACATATCATGAAAGGTCAAGATAATGTGAGGAAGTTGTTGCAACATAAAGAAGTGAGCTTTCAAGGGGCACCCAACCAAGCAACACAATAAATATGAAGGTGGAAGCATCACAAGTTGATGGTGGCAGCTACTCAAGGGAGGTCTTCTGGAATTATTCCATTCAAGGACAAACATAGAAAAAAGTACAAAGAACTAGTGTTAAGCTTAGTAAGGTAAGAGTAGAAAAGGAGGAGGGGGTGTTTGACCTAGGGGTGAGGAGGAAGGTCTACTCTCTTGTGTTAGAACAAGGGAAAGTAAGAAGGAAGGGGAGTTGTGTTGAGGAGCAGAAAAAGGGGGAAGGTAGGACTATTTGTAGGAAAGGGAGAGGGTTTGGTAAATCATGGGTAGAAGCTAGGTTGGAGTAGGAGATCAATAGCTAGGGATTAGAAACTCTAGTCTAACTACCCTCCTTTTCTTTTAATGTGTGAAGGATTGATTTTAAAAAGCCCTTGTTTCAATTAATGGATGTTGTGTATGTTTTTTTAATTTACTTGTTTAAGTTTACGATTGGTTATAGTATGAGTAAGAGAAAAGGTGTTGTGAACAAGGAAATAGGCTTTGTTTGGAGCAGACAAGGGAAAGGTGGAACATAAATTATAAAGAGGGAAGGGAAATTCTACCCAACAAAAGGCTAAACCCTTACTTTATGTTGGTTAAGCTATTTTAAATAGATGATAAAGGAGGAGATGACTTGAGTGATTTGGTTGCAACTTTTTTTTTATAGGTTTCATTATAATGGTCTTATTGGATTGAAAAAGAGGATCTTGGGATAAACAAAGTTAGTTAGGGTGTAACGTGAAAACGGGTGGCTCACAGTGTGAACATAGTAGGGACTTGGGCTTTGCCATGAGTATGATTAGTTGTCCTGATTTTTGGTGGCGGATAACTCTCCATGACAGCTGCATGGGGATGCATGGAAGGTCTATGTTTGGGGTGTGAAGGAGGGTGTACAGGGCAATGGCAGCGCAAATGATGGGGAGGTGTGGTGGTGCATTGATGGACAAAAAGGAGCAGGAAGGACTAAGCAGAACGGCACGATGGGGAAGGCAAGCGGGAGGTAGGAAGAGGAAGTGAGCGGCAATGGAGGTCTGGTCCGGAGAGTTTGGTAGGGGCAGAATGTGCTAGTGAGTGGAGAAATTGTATAGAGAAGGGGTAGGAGATTTTTTGGGAGAGTAGAACAGAGAGCTAGGGAGATTTGGTAGAATTCAGGAGAGCCTAGAGGATTGCTGGTTGCTGATTATCTTCCGCTGCGTTAGCAACTACAGGAAGGCAGCTCCTTGATCTGAGGGGAGGAGGACAAAGGAAGGTTAGGTATGGAAGAAGGAGAGGGACAGAAGGTGA
>Ga0116229_10003462_pt1 | contig 25942 bp, 22 predicted proteins | sample S1TSphgellanicum_3_FD_87313 | JGI IMG/M metagenome (GOLD analysis project Ga0116229, IMG submission 87313) | Host-associated microbial communities from peat moss isolated from Minnesota, USA - S1T2_Fc - Sphagnum magellanicum MG | ecosystem: Host-associated > Plants > Peat moss > Unclassified... | reverse complement strand
CGGCTCGAACTCATCGCGGGCGAGCCTGTGGCTCCTGCCGATGCCAGTGCCGCGAACCTGCGCGAGCGCGTCATCGCGCTGCGCGGATCCAAGCGCTAGCTGTCGCGTTTGCTAGACTTGGCCATCACTTCTGCAGGAAGCCATGTCCGCTTCGACCCTTGGCAGTCTTTTTCGCGTCACCAATTTCGGCGAATCGCACGGCGCTGCGATCGGTTGCGTCATCGACGGCTGCCCGCCCGGGCTTGAACTCGCCGCAGACGACATTCAGGTTGAACTCGATCGCAGAAAGCCTGGCACCTCGCGCCATGTCACGCAGCGGCGCGAGAGCGACAGCGTGGAAATTCTTTCCGGTCTTTACGAGGGCAAGACCACCGGGGCGCCGATTGCATTGCTGATTCGCAACCAGGATGCCCGCAGCAAGGACTACGAGGCGATCGCCGATCGCTTTCGTCCGGGGCATGCCGACTATACCTACTGGCACAAGTTCGGCGTGCGTGATCCGCGCGGCGGCGGCCGCGCGTCGGCGCGCCTGACTGCACCAACGGTTGCCGCAGGCGCTGTGGCGCGCACGTGGCTCAAGCGCCAGCACGGCGTCGTGATTCGCGCCTACCTGGCCCAGCTTGGCCCGATCGCAGTGCCGTTCCGGTCATGGGACGACGTCCACGACAACGCTTTTTTCTGTGCCGACCGTACGGCTGTTGCCAAGCTTGAAACCTTCGTTGACGAACTGCGGCGCATGGGCGACTCGTGCGGTGCTCGTGTGACGGTGGTGGCCGATGGCGTGCCGGTGGGCCTTGGCAGCCCGATCTATGACCGTCTTGACGCCGATTTGGCCCATGCCATGATGGGCCTGAACGCCGTCAAGGGGGTCGAGATCGGAGCCGGCTTTGGCGCCGTCACGCAACGCGGCAGCGAGCATTCCGATGAGATGACGCCAGACGGATTTCTGAGCAACCACGCCGGTGGCGTTCTTGGCGGCATATCGACCGGCCAGCCTGTTGTGGTTTCGCTTGCCATCAAGCCAACTTCTTCGATTCGCATCGAAAGACGCTCGATTGACGTCAGCGGCAACGCCGTTACCGTTGCCACGCTCGGCCGTCACGATCCGTGCGTGGGGATTCGCGCGACCCCGGTCGCCGAAGCGCTGATGGCGCTCGTGCTCATCGATCACGCGCTGCTTCATCGCGCCCAGTGCGCCGACGTCAGTGTGCCGACCCCGGATATTGCGCGTCGCCTGCCATTAGCGCCATCGCGCCAGCGCTAGCCGCCCGAGCGACCGCCACTGGTCGAGCTTTCGGGCTTGATGCCAAGCATGAGAGGCTTAAGACCGCTGTCAGCCGGGTCGTCGCCCAGCCAGATGCGCAACAGTGCCTCGAAGAAGGCGACATCGGGGAGGGCTGCGAGCGCCGGCTTGCCGTTGACCTCGATCAGCGTGCCACTCTGGGGTGCGTAGGCGACGCTGAAGCTGTCGCCCTTCTTCAGTCTCGGGATCGATCCGAACAGTTGTCCAAGTGCCACGAGTTGCGCGCCAATGCGCTGGGTCTGATCGGGCGTCGAGTTGTGGCGGATGCCCGAGAGCAAGGCGTCGCCAAGGTCATCGCTGGAAATTTCGCGCAGCATCGTTGCCAAGATTTTTTTCGGGCCGGGAAGCGCAATGACTTCGGCTAGCGTATGACGCTTTTGCGTCAGGTACAGCGCGCAAACATAGACGGAAAATCCGTACTTGCGACGGATACCAACGCCATTGAGCACGAGTTTCTGATTGTCGAAGGTGATTTCGTCGTCGACTGCGACACCGGAGACGTCGGTGGCTGCGGCCGCGAAGGGCGTCACCAGCGAGAGCGCTGCGCCGCCAAGGAAGGTTCTGCGTTTCAACGGATTCTCCTGAAGGTTCGTGCGCTCCGCCGGCAAGCGGTCGCCTAATGCGGTTGTTCGCACATCGGCCATGGTACGGGGTTTTTCCCGCCGCAGATGGCGCGAAACGCGCCGTGGCATAATGAAAAACACCTGTATGGCGGCACTTATCCCGCTGCGACCCGGCCGAGGACGGCTGCTTCGCCTTGCTTGCCCATGCGCCTTGTTGGTCTTTCCTAAACCATGGCACTGACCCTTTACGACAAACTCTGGCACGACCACGTCATCCGCTCCGAGCGCGACGGCACGGCGCTGCTTTACATTGATCGCCACCTGTTGCACGAGGTCACGAGCCCGCAGGCCTTTGAAGGCCTCAAGCTCGCGCATCGCAAACCCTGGCGCATCAGCGCCAATCTTGCCGTTGCCGACCACAACGTGCCAACGCGCGACAGGCAGTCTGGCATCAGCGATCCGATATCACGGCTGCAGGTCGAAACCCTGGACAAGAATGCTGCCGAGTGGGGCCTGACGTACTTCAACATGCAGGACCGGCGTCAGGGTATCGTGCATATCATCGGTCCCGAGCAGGGTGCGACCTTGCCCGGCATGACCGTCGTGTGCGGCGATTCGCATACCAGCACGCACGGCGCGTTCGCTGCGCTTGCCTTTGGCATCGGCACGTCCGAGGTCGAGCACGTTCTTGCCACCCAGACGCTCCTGACCAAAAAGAGCAAGTCGATGCGAATCCAAATCGATGGCCGGCTGTCGCGTGCCTCGAGCGCCAAGGATCTGGCGCTTGCCGTGATCGGCCGCATCGGCACTGCCGGAGGTACCGGCTTTGCCATTGAATTTGCCGGCAGCGCGGTGAGCGCGTTGTCGATGGAAGGGCGCATGACCCTGTGCAACATGGCAATCGAGGCCGGTGCGCGTTCGGGCATGATTGCCTGCGACGAGACCACGCTCGACTATATCCGGGGGCGGCCCTTTGCGCCAACGGGTGCCGAGTGGCGCCATGCGCTGGCCTACTGGTCGACGCTGCACTCGGATGCAAACGCAAGGTTCGACGCTGACATCAGGCTGAACGCGGCTGACGTGGCACCGCAGGTGACCTGGGGCACGTCACCTGAGATGGTCGCGACCATCTCCGATCGCGTGCCGGATCCGGAACGGGAGAAAGATGCGCAACGGCGTGACAGCATGGAACGCGCCCTGCAGTACATGGGCCTTGAGCCGAACACGGCGATGGTCGACATCCGCATCGACAAGGTCTTCATCGGCTCTTGCACCAACGGCCGCATCGAGGACATGCGCGCGGCCGCCGATGTCGTCAGGCGACTGGGCAGGCGGATCGCGCCCAACGTCAAGCTGGCCATGGTCGTGCCGGGCTCCGGGCTTGTCAAGGCGCAGGCCGAAGCCGAAGGGCTCGATCGCATTTTCACGGACGCCGGATTTGAGTGGCGCGATCCGGGCTGCTCGATGTGCCTTGCCATGAACGCCGACCGTCTTGAGCCTGGCGAGCGCTGCGCCTCGACGTCCAACCGCAATTTCGAAGGCCGCCAGGGGCAGGGGGGTCGCACGCATCTCGTCAGTCCGGCAATGGCGGCTGCCGCCGGCATCGAAGGTCACTTTGTCGATATCCGCCAGCTGTCATAGGTCGAGTCGCTATCCAATCGGGGACATGTCGTGGAACCATTTCGCATTCATCGCGGGCTCGTCGTACCGCTTGACCGCCAGAACGTCGACACCGACGCGATAATTCCGAAGCAGTTTCTAAAGTCGATCAAGCGCACCGGATTCGGGGAGAACCTGTTTGACGCCTGGCGCTACCTCGACGCTGGAGAGCCCGGCGTTAAAGCCAAGGATCGCACGCCCAATCCGGACTTCGTGCTCAACCAGCCGCGCTACCAGGGGGCGAGCATCCTGGTTAGCCGACGCAATTTCGGTTGCGGCTCGTCGCGCGAGCACGCGCCCTGGGCGCTCGTGCAATACGGCTTTCGCGCTGTCATCGCCTCGTCGTTTGCCGACATCTTCTTCAACAATGCCTACAAGAACGGGCTGTTGCCGATCGTCGTGTCCGAATTCGATGAATCGCGCCTCATCGAGGCAGCGCAGGTGTTAAGCGGCTATCAATTGACGATCGACCTGCCGGCCCAGACCTTGACGACCAGCGATGGCCACACCATCGGGTTTGAAATCGAGGAGTTTCGCAAGCACTGCCTCGTGGAAGGTCTCGATGAAATTGGCCTGACCTTGTCGCATGCGAGCGAGATCCGGGACTTCGAGGCGGCCCGGCTGCTTGAGAAGCCCTGGCTTGCCAACGCCATCGGCTCTGAAGGGCAATGAAGGTCGCCGTCTTGCCAGGAGATGGCATCGGTCCTGAGATCGTCGCAGTCGCAGCCAAAGTCCTGGCGCGTGTCGCACCTTCCGTTGAGCTCGAGTTTGGCGACGTTGGCGGTGCTGCCTTTGACAAGTTTGGCCATCCCTTGCCGACGACAACGCTCGACCTTGCAAAGCGCGCTGATGCGGTGCTGTTTGGCGCCGTGGGCGACTGGAAGTACGATGCCCTGCCGCGCGCGCTGCGACCTGAACAGGCGCTTTTGGGCCTGCGCCAGGCCCTGGGACTGTTTGCCAATTTGCGACCGGCGATTCTCTATTCCGAGCTTGAGGCGGCATCGAGCCTGCGCGCGGAGATCGTCTCCGGGCTGGATATTCTTATCGTTCGTGAGCTGACCGGAGATATCTATTTCGGTACGCCGCGCGGCCGGCGCATGGCGCCAGACGGTCCCTTTGCCGGTGCCCCGGAGGCATTTGACACCATGCGCTACAGCGAGCCCGAAATCGAGCGCATCGCCCACGTTGCCTTTCGCGCCGCGCAAAAGCGCCGCGCCAAGGTGACAAGCGTTGACAAGGCCAATGTGCTTGAGAGCTCGCAGCTCTGGCGCGAAGTGGTCAGCCGCATTCATGCTGCATATCCGGATGTCACGCTCGAGCACATGTATGTCGACAACGCCGCCATGCAGCTTGTGCGCGCCCCCAAGAGCTTTGACGTGATTGTCACGGGCAACCTCTTTGGCGACATCCTCTCAGACGAGGCGGCGATGCTGACCGGCTCGATTGGCATGTTGCCGTCGGCTTCATTGAACGCATCCGGGCAGGGCATGTTCGAGCCGTGCCATGGATCGGCGCCCGATATCGCAGAAAAGGACCTCGCCAATCCGCTGGCGACGATTCTGTCTGCAGCGATGATGCTGCGCTACTCGCTTGACGACGCGAATGCGGCAACGCGTATCGAAAGTGCCGTGAAAGAAGTCCTTGCGCAGGGCTTGCGTACCGCAGATATTGCCCATCTCGGTGAGGTCGCGGTTGGCACGCGCGAAATGGGCGATGCGGTGCTGCGCGTCCTTGAGAATGAAGCACGGACTTAGCCGGTTTTAATTACTGTCGCTTGGGATCAGGTATGCAGCGGGTCGGACTTGTTGGATGGCGTGGCATGGTGGGATCGGTGCTGGTCAATCGCATGCGTGAGGAGGATGACTTCGCGCATTGCGAAACCACTTTCTTTAGCACGTCCGCTGCTGGCCAGCGTGCGCCAAAAGACGCCGCGGTCGAGAAGCTTGCCAACGCGCGTGACCTTGACGCGCTCGCCGCGATGGATGTCATCGTCACGGCGCAAGGGGGCGAATATACCGAGGCGGTATTCGAGCCGTTGCGCAAGGCCGGCTGGCAGGGCATCTGGATTGACGCCGCTCGCACCCTTAGGATGCGCGATGATGCCGTCATCGTGCTCGATCCGATCAACCATGCCGTGATCGAGCATGCGCTCGCCAATGGCATCCGCAATTTCATCGGGGGCAATTGCACGGTCAGCTGCATGCTGATGGCCGTGGGCGGCCTGTTTCGCCACGATCTCATCGAGTGGATGGCCTGTAGCACCTACCAGGCAGCCTCGGGCGGCGGCGCTGCGCACATGCGGGAACTGTTGCACCAGTTCGGCGCCCTCCATGCGGCATCCAGCAGCAACCTTGCTGACCCGGCCAGCGCCATTCTCGACATCGATCGCGCCGTGCTTTGCGCCCAGCGCGACCTTGGCGCTGCTGAAGTGGCCCAATTTGGCGTGCCGCTGGCGGGCAGTCTGATTCCGTGGATTGATGCCGATCTAGGTGACGGGCGCAGCCGCGAAGAGTGGAAAGGGGGCGCTGAAACCAACAAGATTCTCGGGCGCGGTGCGCGCGGCGCGCTGCCCGAGATTCCGATCGATTCGACCTGCGTGCGCATCGGCGCGATGCGCTGCCATGCGCAAAATCTCACCATCAAGCTCAAAAGCGATGTGCCGCTTGACGAATGTGTCGAGATGATCGCGGCCAGCACGCCTTACACCGATGTCGTGCCCAATACCAAGGAGGACACGACACGGCTTTTGACTCCGGTTGCGGTCACGGGAAGCCTGCGTATCCCGGTCGGCAGGCTGCGCAAACTGGCCATGGGTTCTCGTTATCTCGGTGCCTTCACGGTGGGCGACCAGCTGCTCTGGGGTGCAGCCGAACCCTTGCGCAGAATGTTGCGCAAAGTCCTCAAGCAGTGAGCTTGACTGCCCGAATGTTGCCCGTCCGCAACGATTCTGGCGGTTTTACGCAGGGAAGATGGACGGCAACTTGCGAAGCTGCGTAAGCTTGCATGCCTAAGTCCATGATGTTATGTTAGAACTCAGAAATCAGAACAAGGGGTGGAGTGTGCCAGCGCCTGATCGTCAACACCTGTCGCCCTGCGTGACGAGCCAACCGTCTCCGCGCGCAACACGAGCGAATTTCGCGACCCGTCGCCTGGCGTCGCTGATTTCCGCATTGTTCACCGCCGTGCCGCTGATGGCTGGTGCCGCAGGGCTTGGCAAACTGACGGTCACCTCGGGTCTTGGCCAGCCGCTGCATGCCGAGATCGAGATCAATTCGGCAAGCAAGGATGAGCTCTCGTCGCTCAATGCGCGCATGGCGCCGCCTGACGCCTTTGCCCAGGCCAACCTTGATTACTCGTCGTCGCTCTCGCAGCTCAAATTTGCCATCGAGAAGCGGCCCTCGGGACAGTCGGTGGTGGTCATCACCTCATTGCAGCCGATCAACGATCCTTATATCGACCTGTTGCTCGAGCTCGACTGGAGCACCGGACGCCTGGTGCGCGAATACACCTTCTTGCTCGATCCGCCCGAATCCAAGCGGCCGGCGGCGATCGTAGCGCCCGTGGCGCCTGCATTGCCGATGCGACGCGATGTCACACCCAGCCCTGCAGCCAGCACCCCGGCGCCCGCACCGGCAGCGCCAACGCGCTCGCCTGCACCCCCCGCTGCGCCGCGCGTGAGCGCTCCTGCAAGTACCCAGGCAGGAGGCGATTACCAGGTCAAGCAAGGCGACACGCTGGCCCAGATCGCACGGGCGCACATGGCACCGGGCGCGACGCTCGACCAGATGCTCGTTGCCCTGCTCAAGGGCAATCCCTCGGCATTTAGCGACGGCAACGTCAACCGGCTCAAGGCTGGCGTGACGCTGACCTTGCCCGATGCCAGCGCTGCCACTGCCACAAGCGCCTCCGACGCGCATCAGGCGGTGGTCGCGCAAAGCGCAGACTTTGCGTCGTATCGCAGCCGGCTTGCCGGCACTGCTGCGCCAGTGCCTGCTGCGAGCTCTTCCGAGCGCACGGCGCAGTCGACTTCGGGCAGGGTCACAGCACCTGCTCCAGACCGTAGCGCGCCTGCTGCCCAGACCGCCGACCAGCTCAAGCTATCGCGCGCCAAGCCAGGCACTGCCGCGACGACCAATCCCAACGGTACGACGGTGGTGACGACGACCGCGCCTGCCGGTGCGGCGAGTGCCGCCGCAGCCCGGGTCAGTGCGGAGGACCTGGCCGTCAAGGATCGTGCACTGAAGGAGTCCAGTGACCGCGTCAAGCTCCTTGAGAAGAACGTTGCCGACCTGCAAAAGCTGCTTGAACTGAAGAACCAGAACCTCGCTGACCTGCAACGCCAGGCCGAAGCCAAGGACGCCCAGCTCAAGGCTGCGCGCAGCGCAGTCCCGACACCGGCCCCTGCGCCGGCCCCTGCGCCGGCTCCTGCGCCTGTAGCCCCGCCACCGCCGCCGCCAGCGCCGGTTGCGCCGCCACCGCCGCCGCCCGTGGCCGTCGTTGCCACGCCCGCTCCAGCTCCCGCGCCGGCGCCAACACCCGCCCCGGCACCGGCGCCGGTTGCTGCTGCGACGCCCGCCGCTTCATCGGCTTCTGCCCAGGCAGACCAGAGCGCGGCAGCACCAGCGCCTGCCCCCGCGCCCAAGCCGCCCGTTGTCGAGCCGGCGCCGGCGCCTGCGCCCTCAGGAGGCGGTTTCCTCGATGACCTGCTTGGCAATACGGTGGCGCTGTTCGGGCTGCTCGCCGTCGTCGTGCTGCTTCTGATTGGCTATCTCGTCTACCGTTTGCGCCGCAACAAGCGTTTTGCCAAGTTCGAAGACAGCATCCTGACGGGTACGAGCGGCCTGCACGCGAATTCGGTGTTCGGCACGACCGGCGGACAATCCGTCGATACCAGCAACAGCAGCTTCAATTCCAACTTCGTGCCGCTGTCGGGCCAGATGGATACCAATGAAGTCGATCCGGTTGCCGAGGCGGATGTGTACATCGCCTACGGTCGCGACGCCCAGGCCGAGGAAATCCTGAAGGAAGCCTTGCGCGCCCAGCCCGATCGCCAGGCCGTGCGCCTGAAGCTTTTGGAGATCTACGCCAAGCGTCAGGACGCAAAGGCGTTTGAGACGATTGCAAGCGAGCTTTATGCATCGAGCAACGGCCAGGGCGAGGACTGGCGCCGCGCAGCCGCGCTTGGCGCGAGCTTTGATTCGACCAATCCGCTCTACCGCGATGCAGAACGCGCTTCAGGTGCGCCTGCAGCACCGATGGCAGGCGGCTCGAGCGCGGCTTTCGAGAAAACCCAGACGCTTGCGCCAGGATCTGCAGCTGCAGTTGCCGGAGCGGTCGCAGGAGCGGCCGCGGGTGCCGCAGCAGGCGCCGCAGCGGCCACTGCGCTGCCGCAATTTGACCGCCCAACCGATAGCGATCAATCCGGGCAGGCCTTTGCCAACACCCTACCGCTTGAACCGATCCTTGATCTTGACCTGACCAAGACCGAGCCGATGCCAGATGCCCAGGCGCGCGCGCCTGAGCCCTCGCCAAGCGCCATGGACCTTGATTTTGACCTCGGCTTTGGCGCCGCCGCCGCTGCCGAGACGCCGCCAAGCCATCCTGCGCCAAGCGATCCGACTGCCTCGACGATGATCTTGACCAAGGATTCGGCAAGTCCCAATCCGCTTGACTTTGACCTTGACCTCTCTGGCAGCGTGCCGCTTGCCGAGACGACGCCACCGCACGAGCGCACGGTCGTCATCGATTCGAAGGCCAAGCCCGCCGCGAGCCCGATGCCGAGCTTCGATGCAACGCTGCCGACCATGACTGCGACCATTGCCAATCCGCGCCCCGAACCAGCTGCTGCCCCGCTTGAAGCGCCGAACATTGATTTCAATCTCGATGTGCCACCGCCGATCGCCAATTCATCCTCGACGTCGTTTGAGAAGACGCATTCTGGCGTCGAGACGACCCAGATCGATCCTTCCTTTGGCGGCATATCGCTTGATCTTGACAGCGGCGAGGTCGAAACCGCGCAAGTCCCAGCGGATGCCGGCACGCGCTGGCAGGAAATGGCCACCAAGCTCGATCTCGCGATTGCCTATCGTGACATTGGCGATAAGGACGGTGCCCGCGAGTTGCTCGAGGAGGTGCTAAAGGATGGCGATGCGGCACAGGTCGGCAAGGCGCGCGAACTGATGTCCGCTCTGGCGTGATCAGGCCACGCCCGATTCCATTCGCCTAGCGCAGGCGTCGTCTGCCATGCAGCGGATCGCGCTTGGCGTCCAGTACGATGGACGCGCGTGGTCCGGATGGCAGTCGCAGCCTGGCGGCAACACCGTCCAGGATCGCCTTGAAGGGGCGCTCGCACGCTTTGCCGATGAGCCGCTTCGATGCCACGCGGCAGGGCGCACCGACGCCGGTGTGCATGCCACGGCCCAGGTCGTGCACTTCGATACCGTCCGCGTCCGTCCGCCAACCGGCTGGGTGCGGGGTGTCAATCGCTACCTGCCTCCGTCGATTGCGGTGCGCTGGGCCCATGCTGTCGATGACACCTTTCATGCCCGCTTTGGCGCCATCTCGCGCACCTACCACTACGTCCTGTACTGCCATCCGGTACGCTCACCGCTGGTTGCATCTCGCGCCGGCTGGAGCTTTCGCAAGCTCGATGTGAAGCGCATCAACCAGGCTGCATCGCTTCTCGTGGGAGAGCATGATTTCTCGGCATTTCGCAGTGCCGAGTGCCAGGCGAAATCCGCCATCAAGGTGATCCATGCACTGGCCGCCGCGCAGTTTGGCGATTTCATCGTGTTTCGCATCCATGCCAACGCCTTCTTGCATCACATGGTGCGCAACATCGTCGGCTCGCTGATCCTGGTCGGCCGAGGGGATCAGAGCGGCGCTTGGCTGTCGCAGGTGCTCGAGTCAAGGGAGCGCTCGCTAGCGGCGCCGACGTTCATGCCCGATGGACTGTATCTGACGGCAGTGGAATATCCGACATCCTTCGATCTGCCGCCTTCAGAGGGCATCGAGGCCGCCTACCCGGGTTTTGCCGGAAGGCCGATGTGATGCGGCAACAGCGTACGCGCATCAAGATTTGTGGGCTGACGCGGCGCGAAGACGTCGAATTGGCCGTGGCGCTGGGCGCAGATGCACTGGGTTTTGTGCTCTGGCCGGGCAGTCCGCGCTTTGTCGCGCCAGCGCTTTTGCGGCAACTGACCGAGGGCCTGCCGCCTTTTGTGGCCAGCGTGGGCCTTCTCGTCAACGCCAGCCGCGAGGAGATCCTGGCGGCGCTTGGCAGCGGCCATCTGTCGATGCTGCAGTTTCACGGCGACGAGGCGCCAGAGGACTGCCTGGGCTATGGCCGGCCTTACCTGCGCGCGGCACGCGTCACTTCCCGGCTCGATTTGCTAGAATTCGCCCATCGTCATAGAGGCGCGCAGGCCATCCTCCTGGATTCGCACAGCGCCTCTTTCGGTGGCTCAGGAAAGGCATTCGATTGGTCGCTCATTCCCGCCGAGCTCGCGCCTCGGGTCGTTTTAAGTGGTGGCTTGAACGCGCAAAGCGTCGCTGGCGCGATCACCAGCGTTAGGCCTTATGCAGTGGATGTTTCCTCAGGTGTGGAGGCATCCCCCGGCATCAAGGACCGCGAGCGCCTGCGCGCCTTCTTTGCTGCCGTCGCGCAGGCTGATGCGAGTTGATCCACCAGGCCTTTTCCCATGCAGAACATTGGTATTGCCCAACCAGGCGCAATTGCGTCTGAAACGCTCCCCGACGGACGCGGACATTTTGGCCCCTATGGCGGCCGCTTCGTCGCCGAAACACTGATCGCTGCCCTTGACGAGTTGCGCGACGCCTACGCGCGTTGTGCCGTCGATCAGGCATTCCAGGCCGAGCTCGCCTACGAGTTACGCCATTTCGTTGGCAGGCCAAGCCCGATCTACCACGCAGCGCGGCTCTCAGCCGAGCTTGGCGGGGCGCAGATCTTTCTCAAACGCGAAGATCTCAACCACACCGGTGCGCACAAGATCAACAACACCGTCGGCCAGGCGCTGCTCGCGCGGCAAATGGGCAAACGGCGCGTCATCGCCGAAACCGGGGCGGGCCAGCACGGCGTGGCGAGCGCCACCGTGGCTGCGCGCTTTGGCATGCAGTGCGTGGTCTACATGGGCTCGGTGGACATGGCGCGCCAGGCGCAAAACGTGGCACGCATGCATCTGCTTGGCGCCGAGGTGGTGCCGGTCGAGTCAGGCTCGAAGACCTTAAAAGATGCGCTCAACGAAGCCATGCGCGACTGGGTCACGCACGTTGACGACACCTTCTACATCATCGGTACGGTGGCGGGCCCCCATCCGTATCCGATGATGGTGCGCGACTTCAACGCCGTGGTTGGCCGTGAGTGCCTGACGCAGATGCCGGAATTGACCGGGCGGCAACCGGACATCGTCATCGCCTGTGTCGGCGGCGGCAGCAACGCCATGGGCATCTTTCATGACTACGTGCCGATGAAAAGCGTGCGCCTGATCGGTGTTGAAGCGGCGGGCGACGGTCTTGACACCCTTCGCCACGCGGCGAGCCTTGGCCGAGGCGTGCCGGGGGTCTTGCACGGTAACCGCACCTATCTCCTGCAAGACCAGCATGGCCAGATTGCCGAGACCCATTCGATCAGCGCCGGCCTTGACTATCCCGGCGTCGGCCCCGAGCATGCCTGGCTTAAGGATAGCGGCCGCGCCGAATATGTCGGAGCGACAGACAAGGAGGCGCTCGCCGCATTCCAGGCGCTGTGTCGCATCGAGGGCATTATTCCCGCGCTCGAGTCGAGCCACGCACTTGCTCATGCCATGAAGCTCGCGCCCACGCTTGACAAGCACGTGCAGATTCTCGTCAACCTGTCAGGACGCGGCGACAAGGATCTGCACATCGTCGCAAGCGCGCTGGAGGAATTGTCGTGAGTACCCGCATCGCCGATTGTTTCAGAAAGCTGGGTGCGGCCAAGCGTCGAGGCCTGATTCCATACATCACCGCAGGCGACCCCCATCCGGATGTCACGGTTGCACTGTTGCATGCACTGGTCGCAGGCGGTGCCGACGTCCTCGAACTGGGTGTGCCGTTTTCAGATCCGATGGCCGATGGTCCTGTGATCCAGCGCGCTGCCGAGCGCGCCATCAAGTCTGGCACCTCGCTTAGGCAGGTGCTCGAACTCGTGCGCGAATTCCGCCTTCACGACACCATGACGCCACTGGTGCTCATGGGTTATGCCAATCCGATCGAACGCATGGGGCTTGAAACCTTTGTTCGAGACGCAGCGCAAGCGGGCGTCGACGGCGTGATTGTCGTCGACTATCCACCGGAGGAATGCAAGCCGTTTGCAAAACTCATGTCTGCCCATGGCATGGACGCGATCTTTCTGGTGGCGCCAACGACAAGGCCCGAGCGCATCGAGCTGATTGCCTCGATCGCGTCTGGCTATGTGTATTACGTCAGCCTGAAGGGCACGACCGGTGCGGCCCATATCGATCTTGCCGACATCGCCTTGCGCCTTCCCGCGCTGCGCCAGCGCCTGACCCTGCCAATTGGCGTAGGATTCGGCATTTCCGATGCCAAGAGCGCGGCCGCCGTGGCGTCGCTTGCCGATGCGGTCGTGATCGGCAGTAGAATAATCACCGAACTTGAAGCCCATGCGCCGCACGAGGGTGCGCGCGCCATCGAAGCATTGATGCGCGGCTTTCGTGTGGCGATCGATGGCGCCCCAATGGAGACACAATGAGTTGGATCGAAAAGCTGCTGCCACCGCGAATTCAGCGCATCGACTCGGCGCACAGGAAGACTGTGCCCGAGGGCCTTTGGATCAAGTGTCCAAGCTGCGAGGCCGTGCTCTACAAGACCGATCTGGAAAAGAATCTCAACGTCTGCCCCAAATGCGAATTTCACATGCGCATCGGCGCGCGTGCACGCCTTGATGCGCTGCTCGACGCGGAGGGGCGTTACGAGATCGGACAGGAGACCCTGCCGCTTGATCCTCTCAAGTTCAAGGACTCCAAGAAATACGCCGAGCGGCTCAAGGATGCGATGGAAAGCAGCGGCGAGACCGACGCCCTGGTGGTCATCGGCGGGGCGATCCAGACCGTACCTGTGGTCGTCGCCTGCTTCGAATTCGATTTCATGGCAGGGACCATGGGCTCGGTCGTGGGCGAGCGCTTCGTTCGCGGCGTACAGAACGCGCTCGAGCAGAAGGTTCCCTTCATCTGCATCACGGCAAGCGGCGGCGCACGCATGCAAGAAGGCCTGTTCTCGCTGTTGCAGATGGGCAAGACGACCAGCATGCTCACGCGCCTGTCGCAGGCGCGCCTGCCTTACATCTCGGTTTTGACCGATCCCACCATGGGCGGGGTTTCGGCGAGCTTCGCTTTCATGGGCGATGTCGTCATGGCCGAGCCGCGTGCCCTGATCGGCTTTGCCGGGCCGCGCGTGATCGAGCAGACCGTGCGCGAAAAATTGCCCGACGGCTTTCAGCGTTCCGAGTTCTTGCAGGCCAAAGGTGCAATTGACATGATCGTTGATCGTCGCCGCATGCGCCGCGAGATCGCCGAGATCCTGGCGCTCTTGCTCAAGCAACCTGCCGAGGCGGTTGCCTAGGGCTTGCGTGCAGGACGCAGCAGCACCATCAGGGCGCCGCTGCCCCCGTCTTTCGCGCGCGCCTGGCAAAAGGCAAGGACTTCGTCCCTTTGCGCCAGCCAGCCGCGCACTTTTGCCTTCAGAACCGGCTGCCCGCCGGCCGAGCCAAGCCCCTTGCCATGGATCACGCGCACACAGCGAAGTCCGCGCTTGATGCTCGCACGCAGGAATTCGGAGACCTCAAGGCGCGCTTCGTCGCGCCTTAAGCCGTGCAGGTCGAGTTCGGCCTGAACGACCCATTCGCCGCGCCGCAGTTTTCTCACGATATCGGCTGAAATCCCCGTGCGTCGCCAAGACAGAAGGTCGTCGGTCTCAAGCAGCGCATCGCCGTCGACGGCGTCCGATAGCGATTCGGCAAGCGCCCTGGCCTCGTCGAGCGCGCGCTGGCGCGCAACCGGCTTGACGTCGCTTGCAGGCGGCGCAACGCGGCCACTTGCAACAAGCGGGCGCACATCTTTCACGTGTTCGATGAAGAGCTGACGTTCAAGGTCGAGAACGCCTCGTGTTTTGGCGCCGGGCTTGGCGGCCTTGGCATCGGCAAGCGCCTTTTTCGCCAGCTCCTCGCGCAATGAGTCAAGCGAATCCAGGGGGCTGCGTTTGGCGCGCATGAGGGAACGCCCTGTCTAGTCCTCGAGGCTCTCGAGATAGCGTTGTGCATCAAGGGCGGCCATGCAGCCGGTGCCAGCGCTTGTGACGGCCTGACGATAGACGTGGTCTTGCACGTCACCTGCGGCAAAGACACCTTCAATACTCGTTGCCGTGGCCATTCCCAAGAGACCCGAGCGCGTCACGATATAGCCGTTTTTCATGTCGAGCTGGCCTTCGAAAAGCTCGGTATTGGGTCGATGGCCGATGGCGATGAAAACACCCGAGAGGGCGAGATCCGAGGTGTGCTCGGTGTCCCTCGAGCGCAGCCGGATGCCGTTGACACCACTTGCGTCTCCAAGGACTTCGTCAACAGTATGGTTCCAGTGAATCGTCACCTGACCCTGGGCCTGCTTTTCAAGCAGGCGATCGACCAGAATCGGTTCCGCGCGAAACTTGTCGCGCCGATGGATGACCGTCACATGGCTTGCGATGTTGGACAGGTACAACGCTTCTTCCACCGCGGTATTGCCGCCGCCCACGACGGCCACCGGCTGGCCACGATAGAAAAAACCATCACAGGTCGCGCATCCGGAAACACCGCGACCCATATAGGCTTCCTCCGAGGGCAGGCCAAGGTACATTGCCGATGCACCGGTGGCGATGATGAGTGCATCGCACGTGTACGTGCCGGCATCGCCAACAAGGCGCACGGGCTTCTCGCGAAGTAGCGCCGTATGAATGTGATCGAAGATGATTTCGGTCTTGAATCTCTCCGCGTGGGCCTGAAAGCGCGCCATCAGTTCCGGGCCTTGTACGCCCATCACGTCTGCAGGCCAGTTGTCGACTTCGGTTGTCGTCATCAACTGGCCGCCTTGGGCAAGACCAGTGAGAAGGACTGGCTTGAGATTGGCGCGCGCAGCATAGACCGCGGCGGAATAACCCGCGGGGCCGGAACCCAGAATCAGGACGCGGCAGTGTTTTACAGGGGGCATGGAATAGACTGGCGAAAAAAAAGAATGTGTTGGCGGGCCTAAGTCTCGTCGGGCGTCAATTCGGGCCCCCGAGGCGGCTTGATTTCGATAAGATTATAGGCTGGCCAAGGAGACCTCACTTGAGAGAGCATTCACCGCAGGACAATCTGGAGTTGCTACGGCGCGTGCCGCTCTTCTCGGTGCTCGAGCCGACCCAGCTGGAGTTGCTCGCGCGCGTGGTGATCCGAAAGACCGTGGCCAAGGGCCGCTCGGTGTTTTCTGCGGGAGAAATGAGCCAGTCGCTTTATCTGATTTTGTCCGGGCGCACCAAGGTGCAGATGTCTGATGCCGAAGGCAAGGAGGTGATTCTCGCGGTGCTTGGCTCGGGTGAATTCTTTGGCGAGATGGCCTTAATCGACGACCAGCCCCGTTCGGCCACGGTCGTTACCCTTGAGACCTGTGAATTCCTGACCATGAACAAGGAGGACTTTCGCAACTGCCTCGCCAGCAACACCGAAATGGCGACGCTCATCATGCGTGGCCTCGTCAAGCGTTTGCGCGAGGCCGATCGCAAAATCGAAAGCCTCGCGCTCCTTGATGTCTACGGACGTGTTGCGCGGGTGCTGCTCGAATTCTCCGAAGTCGAGGGCGACCGTCGCGTGCTGCGTGACAAGCTGCCGCGCCAGGACGTCGCCAAGATGATCGGCGCCTCGCGCGAGATGGTCAGCCGCGTCATGAAGGGACTCGAAACCGACGGCTTCATCGTCGCGCAGCCCGACGGTTCCTTCGTTTTGCACGAAAACCGAAGCGCCCATTACTGAGCACCGCGGGAAGTCCCGCACGCGCCTTTTTGGCGGCCGCTTTGTGGCCTGAGCGATAATAGCGCCATGGTCAAAGCTGCAATGTCGCCAGAACCCCTCTTGCATCGGCACGCGGGGCGCGCGCAGCGCCTCTTGAAGGAAGCCCGCTGGCTGCTATTTGCAGCACTTGCGGTCTATCTCCTCCTGATTCTTGCGACCTATCACAAAAGCGATCCCGGCTGGTCGCAAACTGGCTACGTCGCAACGCTCATGAACCGGGGCGGCCGGCTCGGCGCCTATCTTGCGGACCTCTTGCTCTACGTCTTCGGCCTGTCGGCCTACTGGTGGGTGGTCTTTTGCGCGAGCCGTGTCATTGCCGGCTACCAGCAACTTGCAGGCGAGGCACAGCATGGCAATCAGGCGCCCCCGCGCGAGCTCGTCTGGGTCCGCGTCGGCGGCTTTTGCGTGCTGATTGTGGCAAGCAGCGGCATCGAGTTTTTGCGCCTGTACAGCCTTCGTGCAGCACTGCCGCTTGCACCCGGAGGCGTGATCGGCAGCCTGACCGCCAAGGGCGTCACCCATGCCCTGGGCTTTACCGGCGGCACGCTCGCACTTCTGGTCCTGCTTGCCGTCGGCTTTAGCCTTTTTACCGGCTGGTCGTGGCTGTCGATTGCCGAGCGTGTCGGGGCCGCGCTCGAATTCGTCATCGAGCGCCTTAAGCGCAGCAAGGAAGCCAAGGAAGACCGGCGCGTGGGCGAGGTCGCAGCGATCCAGCGCGAAGAATCGCTGTCGCATGAGCGCCAGCGCCAGACCGAGGCGCCCCCGATTCGCATCGAGCCCCAGGTTGTTGGCGTGCCCCAGTCAGAACGCGTGGCCAAGGAGCGCCAGGTGCCGCTTTTTGCCGACATTCCGGAATCCGACCTGCCGCCGTTGTCGCTGCTTGCACCGCCGCCTGAGCGGCAGGAAACCGTGAGTGCCGAAACGGTCGAGTTCACGTCGCGCTTGATCGAGAAGAAACTGAAGGATTTTGGCGTTGACGTACAGGTCATGGCGGCCTATCCGGGCCCTGTCATCACCCGCTATGAGATCGAGCCCGCGATCGGCGTCAAGGGCAGCCAGATCGTCAATCTCGCCAAGGACCTGGCGCGCGCACTGTCGCTTGTCAGCATCCGCGTTGTGGAAACCATTCCGGGCAAGACCACCATGGGCCTTGAGCTGCCCAATCCGAAACGCCAGGCGGTGCGCCTGTCGGAAATCCTGGGTTCGCAGGTCTACCACGACAGCCACTCATTTCTGACCTTGGCGCTTGGCAAGGACATCGCCGGTCATCCGGTCGTAGCCGACCTCGCCAAGATGCCGCACCTGCTTGTCGCCGGGACAACAGGCAGTGGCAAGTCGGTCGGCATTAACGCGATGATCCTGTCCTTGCTCTACAAGGCCGACCCCAACCAGGTCCGCCTCATCATGATCGACCCGAAGATGCTCGAGATGAGCACCTATGAGGGCATCGCCCACCTGCTCGCCCCGGTTGTCACCGACATGCGCCAGGCCGGCCATGCGCTCAACTGGGTCGTAGGCGAGATGGAGCGGCGCTACAAGCTGATGTCAAAGCTGGGTGTGCGCAATCTCAATGGCTATAACGCCAAGATCGCCGATGCGCAGGAGCGCGAAGAACATATCCCCAATCCGTTTAGCCTGACCCCCGAGGCGCCCGAGCCCCTTGACCGCCTGCCTGTCATCGTCGTCGTGATCGACGAGCTCGCCGATCTGATGATGGTGGTGGGCAAGAAAGTGGAAGAACTGATCGCGCGCATTGCGCAAAAGGCGCGCGCTGCCGGCATCCACCTGATTCTGGCGACGCAGCGCCCGAGCGTTGACGTGATTACCGGGCTGATCAAGGCCAATATCCCAACGCGCATCGCATTTCAGGTGTCGTCAAAAATCGACAGCCGCACGATTCTCGACCAACAGGGCGCAGAGGCTCTGCTGGGCATGGGAGACATGCTCTACCTGCCCCCCGGCAGCGGCTTGCCGCAGCGCGTTCATGGCGCATTTGTCGCGGACAACGAAGTTCATGCCGTCGTCGAATACTTGAAGCAGCAAGGCGAGCCCAACTACATCGAAGGCATCCTTGAAGGCGGCTCGCTTGACGATCTCGATGCCGCAGCGCCTGGAGATGCGCCTCAAGGGGAGGCTGACCCCCTCTACGACCAGGCGGTAGAGGTCGTGGTCAAGAGTCGGCGTGCGTCGATCTCGTTCGTGCAAAGGCAGTTGCGCATCGGCTACAACCGTGCCGCACGGCTGCTCGAACAGATGGAGCAATCCGGCCTGGTTTCGGCGATGCAAAGTAACGGCAATCGCGAAATTCTCACGCCCAAGCGCGACGATTAGGCAGGCCCATTTCATGGCCGTTTGAACGATTCGCTGGCAGTTTGACTCCAAACCGCATCAAGCCAATTCTCCGAGGTTTTCATGGCACGAAGAAAATGCACATCGGTCGGAAAGCAAGGTGCCGCCCTGTCGGTGACATTCCTGCTGCTTGGCAACCTCGCGTTTTCACCTGCAATGTGCATGGCCGGTGCGCTTGATGACCTGCATCATTTCGTCGAGCAGTTTCAAAGCGCAAGCGGAACCTTCGAGCAAACCGTCACTGCACCGTCGGGCAAGACAACCAAGAGCAGCGGCAGCTTCGTCTTTGCACGTCCTGGCAAGTTTCGCTGGACCTACCAGAAGCCTTACCAGCAGGTGCTCGTCGCCGATGGCAAGACGCTCACGGTGTATGACCAGGATCTGAACCAGGCGACCGTGCGGCAGTTGCACGACGCGCTTGGCTCGACGCCTGCTGCGATCCTCTTTGGCGACAACCGCCTTGAGAGCAATTTCGACCTGAAGGAAATTGCTCCCCACGATGGCCTCGAATGGGTTGAGGCTACGCCGAAGACGCACGACACGACCTTTCAGACCATCGATATCGGCTTTCGAGCGAGCGATCTTGCCGCGATGGCAATCAAGGACGCTCTTGGCCAGAGCACGATGCTGACATTTTCCAACATCGTCCATAACGGCCAGGTTGGTGCCGACACCTTTCATTTCGTCGCTCCCAAGGGCGCGGATGTCCTCAACAATTAAGCGGTGTTGAAGGTGCCTTGTGCATGGTCTGCGTTCTGCCTTTGAGCCCGGCTGGCCATGACTGAGCTGTTTCCCGCCCAACCGCGCGCACCGCTTGCCGAACTAATGCGGCCGGCATCGCCTGACGATGTCATCGGCCAGGCCCATTTGCTTGGCCCCGGCAAGCCGCTGCAGCTAAGCTTCGCCTCGAAAAAACCCCACTCGATGATCCTGTGGGGTCCGCCTGGCGTTGGCAAGACGACCATCGCAAGGCTCGCCGCACATGCCTTTGATGCTGAATTCATCGCGCTCTCGGCGGTCTTCGCCGGGGTCAAGGAGATCCGCCAGGCCATCGAGACAGCGCGCGCTTCGCTTGCCCATCGCGAGCGCGCGACGATCCTTTTTGTCGATGAGATTCATCGTTTCAACAAGGCCCAGCAGGATGCGCTGTTGCCCTTCGTCGAGTCCGGCCTTATCACTTTCATCGGTGCCACGACGGAGAACCCGTCCTTCGAAGTCAATGCCGCGCTGCTTTCGAGGGCGCAGGTCTACGTCCTCAAATCGTTAAGCGAGGCGGAACTTCGACAGCTTGTCGCACGGGCAAAAGAGGTCGCGCTTGGCACCATTGAGCTGGATGACAGCGCAGTCGATGCGCTTGTGGCCTATGCCGACGGCGACGCGCGGCGCCTGCTCAATCTTCTTGAGCAGGCGCAAGGCGCGGCGCTTCAGACTGCGACCAGGCACATTGACCGTGATTTCATCGAGCACTCACTCATGCCTGGCGGGCGGCGCTTTGACAAGGGCGGTGATAACTTCTACGACCAGATTTCAGCGTTGCACAAGTCGGTACGCGGCTCGCATCCGGACGCCGCCCTTTACTGGCTTACGCGCATGCTCGATGGCGGCGCAGACCCGCGCTACCTGGCGCGCCGCATCGTTCGCATGGCCTGGGAGGATATCGGCCTGGCTGACCCGCGCGCCATGCAGATTGCCAACGACGCGGCGCAGACCTACGAACGCCTGGGCTCGCCAGAAGGCGAGCTCGCCCTGGCCCAGGCGACGATCTATCTGGCCATGGCGGCAAAAAGCAATGCCGGATACAAGGCATTTAATGCGGCGAGCGCGTTTGTTCATACGGACAAATCGCGCGAAGTGCCCAATCACCTGCGCAATGCGCCCACCAAGTTGATGAAAGCGCAGGGCCACGGCGAAAATTATCGCTACGCACACGACGAGCCCGAGGCCTACGCTGCTGGAATGAGCTACCTTCCGGAAGGGATGGACGAGCCGGGCTGGTATGTGCCGGTCGCGCGCGGACTCGAGAGCCAGATCGCAGACAAGCTTGAGCACTTGCGCAAGCTCGATGAAAAGGCCAAGGACGACGGTTAAGCTTCGGTCGCGGTTGCATGCGGGCAACAAGGCAGGGCAAAATGGCACACTTACCGCAGCTGCCATGAACCTTTTTGCGCAATTTCCCTGCAGGACTTCGCGATCTCCCATCGGGGTCGCGGACTTTTTTCGCTCCTGACGACCTCCCCTGTAGCCACCGGCCGCATGGCCCGCCGAGAGTTGCGTTCTAGGAGTTCTGCATGCTTGATATCCAAACCCTTCGAAAAGACTTGCCGCGCGTTGTCGAAAGGCTCGCCGTGCGCGGATTCGTTTTCCCGCAAGCGGAGTTCGAGACCCTCGAAAATGAGCGCAAGCGCGTTCAGACCGAAAAGGAGGACCTGCAAGCGCGGCGCAATGCACTTGCCAAGGAGATTGGCAATGCCAAGTCGAAAGGGCAAGATGCGAGTGCGCTGTTGGCCGAAGCCGGCCTGGTCCCCGCCTCGCTCAAGGCGCTTGAGGCTCAATTGCAGGGCATCCAGGAGAGCCTGCAGGCGATGCTCTCGGCAGTGCCGAACCTGCCCCACGAAAGCGTTCCGCAAGGCAATTCCGCTGCCGATAACATCGAGCTTGCAAGAGTGGGTTCACCGCCGCAATTCGACTTCGAGCCGCGCGATCATGTTGACGTTGGCGAGCCGCTCGGACTTGATTTTGCCGCCGGCGTGAAGCTGGCTGGCGCGCGCTTTACCATGATGCGCGGACAGATCGCGAGGCTGCATCGGGCAATCGCACAACTGATGCTTGACATGCACACCGGCGAGCACGGTTATACCGAATGCTACACACCCTACATTGTCAATGCAGAAACGCTGTATGGCACGGGGCAGCTGCCCAAGTTCGCGGCCGACCTTTTTTCTGTCAAGAAAGGAGGTCACGAGGGTGAAGACGAACTCCTCTACCTGATCCCAACCTCCGAGGTCAGCCTGACCAATGTCGTGCGCGGCGACATTCTGGACGCAGCACGCCTTCCTGTGATGCTGACCGCGCATACCCCTTGCTTCCGCTCGGAGGCCGGCAGCGCCGGACGCGACACGCGCGGCATGATTCGCCAGCATCAGTTCGACAAGGTCGAGTTGGTGCAGATCACCGCGCCCGATCAATCGTATGCCGCGCACGAGGCCATGCGGGGACATGCCGAGGCGGTGCTAAGACGTCTTGAGCTTCCTTATCGCGTCATGCAGCTTTGCGGCGGCGACCTTGGATTTACCGCGGCAAAAACCTACGATCTCGAGGTCTGGATACCCTCGCAAGGCTGCTACCGCGAAATCTCGTCGCTTTCCAACTGCGAAGCGTTCCAGGCGCGCCGGATGGGCACGCGTTTTCGCAATGCAGAAGGCCGCATGGAGCTGGTGCACACGTTAAACGGCTCGGGCCTGGCCGTTGGCCGCACGCTTGTTGCGATTCTTGAGAACTATCAGGCGGCTGACGGCTCGGTGACGGTGCCCAAGGCTCTCGTCCCCTATATGGGCGGCGTGGCAAGGCTCGATCGCGCCTCGCGCTGACCGCGTTCAATGAAGGAGGCTGGCGATGGACGCAACGTATTCGAACAAGCAGGTGCGGCTCGCGGCGCGCCCGGTCGGCCTGCCGCGAGCCACGGACTGGCACATAACGACCGAGAGCCTTTCTTCGCCCGCGCAAGACGAAGTGTTGATCAAGACGTTGTCGCTCTCGCTTGATCCCGCCATGCGCGGCTGGATGAACGAGGGCAGAAGCTATATCGCACCGGTTGGCATTGGTGAAGTCATGCGGGCCAATGGAATCGGCATCGTGGTTGACTCGAACATCGCCGAATTTCCCGTTGGCATGCATCTCGCCGGATGGTATGGCGTGCAGCAGTACCTGAAACTTGACCGCACCGGACTCAAGGGCGCCGCCATGCGGCCTGTCGACACGGCACTTGCGCCCATCGAGAAGTGGCTCAACGCATTGGGCGGGCCGGGAATGACGGCTTACTTCGGTCTGTTGGATGTCGGCAGGCCCAACGCCGGCGAGACCGTCGTCGTCTCAGGAGCAGCAGGTGCCGTAGGGCAAACCGTGGGCCAGATCGCGAAAATCAAGGGCTGCCGCGTGGTTGGAATCGCAGGCGGTGCCAAAAAGTGCGAATTCGTCGTCAAGGAACTGGGATTTGACGCCTGTATCGACTATAAGGCCGGCACGCTGCGGGAGGGCTTAAAGACGCACTGTCCCGACGGTGTCGATGTCTACTTTGACAATGTCGGGGGCGAGATCCTCGACACTGTGCTTACGAAAATAAACCGCCATGCGCGCATCGTGATCTGTGGTGCGATCTCGCAGTACAACTCGACCTCTGCAATCAAGGGCCCTGCCAATTATCTGTCGCTGCTGGTCAATCGCGCGCGCATGGAGGGTATGGTGGTCTTCGATTACGCGCCGCGCTTTGGTGAAGCCATCCAGGCCATTGGCGGCTGGATGAAAGACGGCCGCCTGCGCTCGCTTGAAGACGTGGTCGACGGTATCGATGCATTCCCCGACACCCTGCTTAAGCTCTTCAATGGTGAAAACTTCGGCAAGCTGATATTGCGCGTGGCGACTGCCTAGACACCATGCTCGCCCTTGCCTTTTGGCCACATGCGCTGCAGTTCGGGTTGATGATCCAGGAACTGATGCTTCAGCGCGCCAAGCACATGGGCGGCAAATAGCAGGTAAAGCGCGTATCCAAGATAGGTGTGCAGCGCGCCGAACTGGTCGTGCAGACGCTCGCGCTCACCAGGCTCGATGTGCTCGATGAAACCGATGCGAGGCCACGGAATGACGTTGAACAGGTGCATCGGATGGGTCGCTGCGTCCTTCCACGCCGAGTCGTGCATCCAGCCCGAAAGCGGCAGAAAAAAGATCAGGACATAGAGCAGGATGTGGGCCGCGTGCGCGCCTTTTCTCTCCCACTTGGGCATGTCGCGCGGAAACTCCGGCGGGCGGTGAAACACGCGCCAGAGCAGGCGCATGATGGCGAGCCCGAGGACGGTAATGCCGATCGACTTGTGCAAATCGATGACAGTTCGCACGGATTCGTCCGGGACGTAGTCGCTGCCAATGCCAAGGCAGACATTGACCGCGATCAGCACCGCGATCACCCAGTGCAAGGCGATGGCGACGGTCGAATAGCGCCTGACAAATTCCGAATTCTGCATCTGATGTCCCTGCAAATGCGTAACGCTTCGTTGCAAGCGTGGGCAACACGCAACTTCTCGCGCCAGCGTAGGCTATAGTAGCCAGACATCGGTTGCCGTGCGGGCGACGCGAGCGATGCAACTTCCCGTCCTATTTTAGCCTGATGACGCCCCCCTTCGTCATCGTCGTGAGTTTTCATGCAAACCCAACTCGAGGCGTTCGAGTCCAGTTCGCCGCGCTTTAGCCCTCGTCCCATTCCCATCGCATCCCGCCTGATTCACATCATCGTGATCGGCCTTTGGTGCGCGCTTTTTGCGGCGGCTTTCTTCTTCAAGGGGCTCGCGGCCTGGTCGACCGGTGTGGCTTACGTGATTTACGACACGTTGCTCCTGCTTTTCGTGTTCTGGCAAAGCCTGCCGCTCTTGCGCAGCCGGCAGGTGCCAGCTCCCACCCCGGCGCGGCTGCGCCTTGGCGTGATCGTTGCCGCGAAAAACGAAGCGGGCGTGCTCAAGGTCACGATCGACGCGCTTCTCGCGCAACAGATGCCTGCCGATGTCATCGTGCTTGCCGATGATGGCTCGACCGACGGCTCAGAAGGCGTGCTCACCCGTCAGTACGGCTTTCGCGTGCCGGCGATGGGGGAGTCAGCGACGGTGACCGCCGGTGCCACCACGCTCGTCTGGCTGCGCCTGCCAGGCGCTGGCAAGGCGAGTGCGCTCAATGCCGCGATGCTGTTGATGGATACCGAAGTCATCGTCACGGTGGATGCCGATACGCTGCTTGACGCGGGCGCATTGGCGGCAGTGAACCACGCCTTCGAGTCAGAGCCCGAACTTGTGGCTGCGACCGGCGTATTGGCGCCGGTGTGTCCGCGCTCGGTCGAGGGCCGGGTGTTCCAATGGTTTCAGCACTACGAGTACATCCGCAACTTCCTGTCGCGCTACGCATGGATGCGCCTTGATTCATTGCTGCTGATTTCCGGCGCTTTCGCGAGCTTTCGGCGCAGCGCATTGCTGAACGTGGGTGGATTCGATGTCGATTGCCTGGTTGAAGACTATGAGCTGATCCATCGCATGCGAAGGTACGCCGTCCTCGCGGGGCTTGACTGGCGCTCACGCGTGCTTGGCAACGCCTTTGCCTATACCGACGCGCCAGCCACCATCGCCGCATTCTTGCGCCAGCGCAGGCGCTGGTTTGGCGGATTCCTGCAAACCCAGTTCTGGTATCGCGAGATGGTTGGGGATCGACGCTACGGCTGGCTTGGAACACTCATGTTGCCGGTCAAGGCGTTTGACACGGTGCAGCCGATCTTCGGGCTTTCGGCGCTCTTTCTTCTGTTTTATTACATCGCCACCGGACGAGTCGCGGTACTGATTCCGGTAGGCTTGGTGATCGGTTGCAAGATCGGCATCGATCTTGCCTATCACGCCTATTCCGTTTTCGCCTATCGCCGCTGGATCGGCAACAAGACGCGCGGCCGCATGGCGATTGCGGTCCTTGCCGCGATCGCCGAGCCCTTCAGTTTTCAGATCCTTCGCCACCTTGGTGCAACCTGGGGATGGCTCGCGTTTCTAAGCGGAGCCAATACATGGGGCAAGCAGCAGCGTCGCTCGCTTGCAACCCGCGGCTAGGCGACCCTGCTTCCCCATTTGGCCCGCGCAGATGCCGCAAGCGCGGACGCATGCGTGCCTGATTGCGCACCTGGGGATCTGGGCATGGCAGCGCGCCGGATTTCCCGTTAAGCCGCGAGCGGCGAATTTTGCGATAGCATGACCTTCT
>Ga0116229_10003460_pt1 | contig 25951 bp, 22 predicted proteins | sample S1TSphgellanicum_3_FD_87313 | JGI IMG/M metagenome (GOLD analysis project Ga0116229, IMG submission 87313) | Host-associated microbial communities from peat moss isolated from Minnesota, USA - S1T2_Fc - Sphagnum magellanicum MG | ecosystem: Host-associated > Plants > Peat moss > Unclassified... | reverse complement strand
TGCTTCCATCGGGGTGGGCAAAAAGCCCCCGCCCTCAAAATGAAGGCGGCCACCTGAGAAAAGGATTCCCTAAGCCATGTCGCTTAGCATCAACACCAATGCGGGCGCCCTCATCGCCCTCGAAAACCTCAGCTCGACTGAGAGCCAGCTCGACAAGACCCAAAACGCCATCTCCACGGGCCTGAAGGTCGCCAGCGCGACCGACAACGGCGCCACCTGGGCCGTGGCCCAGAACGAACGTTCGACCGTCGGCGCCCTGAGCTCGGTGCAAGACTCCCTGAACCGCGGCATCTCCACGGTGGACGTGGCGGTCTCCGCCGGTCAGACCATCTCCGACCTTCTGAACCAGATGAAGGCCAAGGCCCTGGCGGCCACCGACCCGACCTCCAGCGCCAGCGACATCACCAACTACGCCAACGACTACGTCGCCCTGCGCAACCAGATCGCCAAGATCGTGTCCACCTCCGACTTCAACGGGGTGAACATGCTGAAGACCAACGGCACCAGCGTCTACGCCCTGGCCAGCGCGTCCGGTTCGGTGAAGGTGACGGTCGCGGCCGCCAACTTCGGCCTCGGCAACTCGGGCGGCGCCCTCGCGACCATCACGGCGGGCTCGACCTTCACCTCCAACGCGACGGCGTCGGCGGTGCTGGCGGCGGTGAACACGGCGATCACGGCGGTCAACGCCGCGGTGGCCAAGCTCGGCACCGGCGCGAACGCCCTGGAAAGCCAGCTGTCGTTCGTCCAAAGCCAGTCCGACACCCTGACGACGGGCATCGGCAACCTGGTGGACGCCAACGTCGCCCAGGAAAGCGCGAACCTGACCGCCCTGCAGACCAAGCAACAGCTCGGCGTGCAGGCGCTCTCGATCGCCAACTCCTCCTCCAGCGTCCTGCTCAGCCTGTTCCAAGGCTAAGCGAGCGCGGCTCCTGAACGGCGGCGCGCGGGGCGAGCCCTCGCGCGCCGTCTTCAAAGCCCCTTGCAGGGAGCGTCGGCCCGCGCGGGTCGGCGAGGCGGGAGATGATCAACACCGTCAAGTCGAGCATGGACCTCGGCGACCCGTCGGACCGTCAGTCGGACCGGCGGCAGGACCCGCGCGAGCGCGGCTCCGTGAACACGCAAGCCGCGTCGCCTGGGCCTCAGCCCGACGTGCGCCTCATCATCGAGCAGAGCCCCGAGACCGGCGCCCTCGTTTACAAGCTGGTGGATCGCCGGACCGGCGCCGTCATCTCCGTCGTCTCGCGGGCGGAGCTTTTGAACATGATCTCGGACCCCGCCTACACCGTCGGCGCGGTCATCGACACCAAGGCCTGATCGCGCGCCGCCTTACGCGCTCGCCGCCCGCAAGCCCTCCAGGGCGGGTATCGCCGGCGCCTCCAGCCTCAGCCGACCTTTCAGATGCGGCGTCCGCCAGATGTCCATCGAGGCGGCCAGGATCTGCAGATAATAAAGCTCCTCCTTCGAGGTCAGATCGAAGTCGCGATAGTGACGCCGCCCTTCCGCGTACTCGGCGTCTGAAATCTTGTCCTCGATCGCCGCCTTCAGGGCCGAGTCGGTCTGGCTTGCATCGAGGCCCGCGCCCTCATTGACCGGAATCTTGCGCCGGTCGCGGATCATGGCCGGCAAGGCCTCGGGGTAGAGATCGTAGAGGGCGCGGAGCGGCGCCTTGCCCCGGGGGGCGCCGGCGACTTCTGTCACCAGGGCGGACCCCGTGAGGCTAAAGGCGTGCTCGACGACGGCGCGGTCCAAGAAGGGCGCGCGCGCCTCGACGCCGAAGCGCATGGCGCACCGGTCCGTCCGCTGCAGCGCCGAGCGGTTCAGCATGGCGAGGCACTGGTCGCGGATCGAGTCGCCGAACGCCTCGCCCGCCGCATAGCTGAGCTCTGCGGGCGCATAGCCGGCGAAGAGCTCGTCCGCGCCTTCGCCCACCAGCGCCACCTTGAACCCGTCCCTGTGGATGGCTTCGGCCAGGGCGTAGCTGCAGACGCTCGGCCGAACCACCGAAGGCTCGAAGCTCTCCACCGCCTCCACGACCTTCTCGACCGCCGCCAGGGTTTCGGGCGCCGCGCCGTCGAAGGGCGTGACGCGCAGATCGAGCCCGCTGACCTCGGCGTAGCGGGCGGCGAAGGGGAAGTCCGGCGCGGTCTCGCTTCCCAGGAAGTAGCCGGGGGCGTCGGGGCGGAGGCGGCGGGCGTAGTGGGCGATGAGCGTGCTGTCGATCCCGCCGCTGAACATCAGGGCGAAGGGCAGGTCGGGGGGCGTGCAGGCCTCCACGGCGGCGGACAGGACGGCGTCGAGCGCCTTCGGGTCGCCCGGCCCGCGCGCGGCGGGCGCTGGTAGAACAGAGAACGGACGGCAGAGGTTGCGGCCGAACACGTAGCCCGGCGGCAGGAGCATGACCTCGCCTTCGTCCGTCGCGCTGAGGAGGGGCCGGATCTCCGAGCAGAACAGAAAGCCCGCCCCGGACTGGACCAGATAGAGGGGCTTTTCGCCGAAGGGGTCGCGGGCGGCGATGAACTCGCGGCTCTTCAGGTCTATGGCGACGAAGGCGAACATGCCCCGGAGCCGCTGCAGGGCGCCGCCGCCCCATAGGGCCAGGGCGTTGGCCAGCACTTCGGTGTCCGACGCGGTGACGAAGCGGGCGCCCGCCGCCTCAAGCTCGCGCCGAAGGGCGGCGTGATTGTAGATCTCCCCGTTGAACGACACGAGGATGCGGCCGTCGGCGGAGACCTGCGGCTGCACCCCGCCCGCCGCATCGACGATCTTGAGCCGTCGGGTGCACACCGCGGCGCCAGGCCAGGGCGAGATGAGGGGATCGGTCGCCTCGCCCCGGTGGGCGAGCCCCGCGATCAGGCGCTCGACGGCGGCCTCCGCCCCGTCCCAGTTGATCGCCGCCGCGATTCCGCACATGGCTGGCTCCCCATCGCCCGACCCGAGGGATGAGACTCGCCATTTATGGTTAACGGTCTGCTCACCAACGCCCGTTAACGTCCGGGTCAGGATCGGGCGGAACGGACCGCGTGGCCCCGTCGTCGTCGAACGCGATGGCCGTTAGGAGAGAACTGCAATGACGCTGAGCGTGAACTCGAACGCCTCCGCTCTGTCGGTGCTGGCGGCCCTCAACAAGGCCACCGACGACCTGTCGACCACGCAAAGCCAGGTCTCCAGCGGGCTGAAGGTGGCCTCCGCCAAGGACAACGCGGCCGTCTACGCCGTCGCCCAGCAACAGCGGGCGGACATCTCGGCCCTCGGCGCCGTCACCGATGGGCTGAACCGGGCGCAGTCCATCTCCGACGTGGCGGTCACCGCCGGCCAGAGCATCTCGGACCTTCTGAACCAGGTGAAGGCGAAGGTGCTGTCGGCGACGGACCCGTCCGAGGACGCCTCCAGCCTTTCCGCGCTGAACACCGACTTCCAGTCCCTGCTGAAAGAGATTCAACAGGCGGTCTCCAGCGCCAGCTTCGAGGGGGTCAACATCCTCGACGGCTCCCAGACCAACGGCGTGCGGTTCCTGTCGAGCGCGGACGGATCGAGCTTCATCACCCTCTCCACCCAGAACTTCTCCCTGGGCGGCTCGATCATCACCCTGTCGGCCGGCGCCAGCATCGCCACCGTGACCCAGGCGACCAACGTGCTGAGCCAGGTCGAAAGCTCCATCGCCAACGTCAACACCTCGGTCGCCACCATCGGCGCCCAGTCCAACCAGGTGAACGCCCACGCCAGCTTCGTCTCCAAGCTGTCGGACACCCTGACCACGGGCGTCGGCAACCTGGTGGACGCGGACGAGGCGGCCGAGAGCGCCCGCCTGACCGCCCTTCAGGTGCAGCAGCAGCTGGCCACCCAAAGCCTCTCCATCGCCAACCAGCAGCCCTCGCTGATCCTGTCCCTGCTGAAGGGGTAGGGCCCTACTGATCAGCCGTAGGCTTGCGCGAGCAGGGCCTGCAGGCCGCGCGCGTCGAGCCGCTCGGGGTTCTTGTCCGAGCAATACGAAAAGCCTTCGGGCAGGGGCAGGGCGCCGGCGTCGAGGTAGGCCTTGCGCTTTTCCGGGTTGTGGCTCGGCAGGATCACGTAGCGGTCGGCGAGTTCGACGGTGGAGCGGGCGTCGTCCTCCGGCACCATGATCTCGTGCAGCTTCTCGCCCGAGCGGATGCCGACGATGCGGTGCGGCAGGTGCGGGGCGATGGCGCTCGCCAGCTCCGTCGTCCGCATGGAGGGGATCTTGGGCACGAAGATCTCCGCCCCGCGCATCTGCTCCAGGGACGAGAGCACGAAGTTCACCCCCTGCGTCAGGGTGATCCAGAACCGGGTCATGCGCGCGTCGGTGATCGGCAGCTCGCTCGCGCCGTCGGCCGCCAGCTTCTGGAAGAAGGGCGCCACCGACCCGCGCGAGCCCACCACATTGCCGTAGCGCACGACGCAGAATCGCGTGTCCGACCCGCCGGCCATCGCCTCGGCCGCCACGAAGATCTTGTCCGACGCCAGTTTCGAGGCGCCGTAGAGGTTGATGGGATTGGCCGCCTTGTCGGTCGAGAGCGCCACCACCTTCTTCACGCCCCGGGCGATGGCGGCGTTCACCACGTTCTCCGCGCCCATGACGTTGGTCTTGATGCATTCGAAGGGGTTGTATTCGGCGATGGGCACGTGCTTCAGGGCGGCGGCGTGGATCACGTAGTCCACGTCGCGCATGGCCATCTCGAGCCGCGCGGCGTCGCGCACGTCGCCGATGAACCAGCGCATGAAGGGCCAGCGCTCGACGGGAAACGCCTGGGCCATCTCATATTGCTTCAGCTCGTCGCGGGAGAAGACGATCAGCTTCTTCGGCTTGAACTCCCGCGTCGCCATCTCGACAAACGCCCGCCCGAACGAGCCCGTGCCGCCGGTGATCAGTACCGTCTTGCCGTTCAGGTCCGCGCGCGGGTTCAGAAAGTCGCGGACGGGCGCTTGAGCGTCGGGGTCGATCAGGCGGGCGGTTGCGGGCATGGAGACGCCTTCTGCTACGGCCCTGAAATGTCGTCCCTTATGGTTAACGAGGGGTGATCGCATTAACGGTGCGGCAATCGGCTCAGGGGAAGAGTGGCCCCATGAGCGCGCGCCCCGCCCTGAAGCCGCAAGTCCCGCCGCCCTTGCCCTACGGCCGGCAATGGATCGAGGAGGACGACGTGGCGGCGGTCGTGGCGGCGCTCCGCAGCGACATGATCGCCCACGGCCCGCGGGTGACCGGGTTCGAGCAGGCGTTCGCGGCGGCGGTCGGGGCGCGGGAGGCGGTGGCCTGCGCCTCCGGCACGGCGGCGCTGCACTTGGCTTTGGCGAGCCTCGACGTCGGGCCGGGGGACGTGTGCGTGGTCCCGGCGATCACCTTCCTTTCGACCGCCACGGCGGCGCGCTTTTGCGGGGCGGAGGTCGCCTTCGCCGACGTCGATCCTGAAACGGGGCTGATGACGCCCGAAACGCTGGAGGCGGCGCTGGCGAAGGCCGGACGCGCGAAGGCCGTGCTGCCGGTGCACCTCGGCGGGCGGCTCTGCGACATGGAGGGGATCGCCGACGTCGCCGCCCGGGCCGGCGCTTTGGTGGTGGAGGACGCCAGCCACGCGGTGGGCGGGGTCGACGCGGCGGGCGCGCCGGTCGGCGCCTGCGCCCGCTCGGCGGCGGCCACCTTCTCCTTCCACCCCGTGAAGACCCTGGCGGCGGGGGAGGGGGGCATGGTCGCCCTGAACGATCCCGAGCGGGCCGGGCGGATGCGGCGCCTGCGCAACCACGGCGTCACCCACGATCCGGCGCTGATGGTCGAAGCCGGATCGCTCGACGACGCCGGCGCGCGCAATCCCTGGGCCTATGAGCAGGTCGAACTCGGCTTCAACTATCGCATGAACGAGCTGGAGGCGGCCCTCGGCCTCTCCCAGCTCGGCAAGCTTTCCCGCTTCGTCGCACGCCGCCGCGTCCTGGCGGACCTCTATCTCTGCGCCCTTAGCCCCCTCGCGCCCCTCGTGCGGCCGGTCCCCCTCGGCCAGGGCGCGCCGGGGCTGCATCTCTTTCAAGTGCTGATCGATTTCGAGGCGGCCGGGGTCTCCCGCGCCGAGGTCATGCGCCGCCTCGCCGCCGAGGGGATCGCCACCCAGGTCCACTACATCCCCCTCTATCGCCAGCCCTATTTCAAGGACCGTTACGGCGAGATGCGCCTTGCGGGCGCGGAGGCCTTCTACGCCCGCGTCCTCGCCCTGCCGCTGTTCCCGGCGATGGCGGACAGTGATGTGGAGCGGGTGGGGGCGGCGCTGGCGCGGGTGTTGGGCTGAGGTCCGGTTCTGCTCCCCCCACAACGTGGGCGCCGTTAGGCGACCGCCACCGTCGTCTCGTCTTCAGGGATGGGGCGCAGCACATAGGCCACCTGCAGGTCCACAAGGACGTGCAGCACGATGCCCAAAATCAGACTGCCGCTCAGCAGGAACAGGAGGCCGAAAGCGAAACCGGCGATCATCGTCCTCAGGACGCCTTTGGGGCCCTGATAGAGGTGGCCCAACCCGAAGGCCAAGGACGACAACGCAAGGGCGCCGACCAGCGGCAGGGCGAAGCCGCCCTCGTGCAGGAAGCGGATCAGAAAGCCCCGAAACAGCACCTCCTCGCAGACGCCTGCGGTTAGGCTGACGAGCACAAACGCCGCGCGCTCGATGGCGGTGTTGGGCAGGAAGCCTGGAATATCTGACGCGCTCCGGCGGATGGCGGCGGCGTAGGCTCGCCGCCAGCGCAGGCCGCGCAGGCTTTGGATCAGCGGCAAGAGGCCAAGGATCATATAGACCCCGACCACAACGCTCAGCACCGGGCCCAAGATCGCCGGCCCCCAGAGCCAGCCCGCGCCCATAGCCGGGCTTTCGAACAGCCGCCCTAGCTCGCCGATCCAGACCGCAGCGATCGCCAGGGCCCACAAGACGATGATGTTGATCCCATAAGCCAGGAGCTTGAGCCGGGTGTCTGGATTGGACCGATAAACCTGGCGCTCGAAAAGGCCGGTCAGGGGGATCGCCAGGGCGAGGACGCCTGCGAGGATATCGGCGGCGACGGCGGGGCTTTGCATCAGGGACCTCAAATATGCGAATGTAATTTCTCATTCACATATTAGGCGACTATGATCAAGTCCGGTCGTGGGGGACGAAGTGTGCGGTCGTGCGATGACGTGGAGGCGTTCGGAGATGACGGATCAAGGCTCACGAGCCCCGCAGCAGGCGCGCAGCCGACAGACGATGGAGCGCCTCCTGGCGGCGACCCTCGCCGTGATTGAGGCCAAGGGGCTGGCCGGCGTCACCATCCCCGAGATCGCAGCGGAGGCCGGGCTCTCCACCGGCAGCATCTACCGGCGCTTCGCCGACAAGGATGCTCTGATCCGGGGGGCTTTTCTGCAGCTCCTGGAGGAGTCCCAGGTGCAGAACCAGACGAACCTCCCATCCAATCTGTTTGAGGGGCGAAGCCTGGGCGACGCCCTCCACGCTCTCGGCCGCGCGCTGGTCGCGCAATATCGGGGGCGGACCGGCCTTCTGAAGGCCCTCGATCAGTTTCTGGAGGTCCAGGCCGATGCAGCCTTCCAGGCGCGCGCAGTGGACATAATCGAGGCGAACATGCGCCGCCTAGCCGATACGCTCCTGCCTTTCCGAGGCGAGATCGCGGCGAAGGATCCGGAGCGGGCGATCATCTTCGCCATCCTCGCCGCCACCACCCTGATCGAGGTGCACAAGCTGCACGTCCCCTTGCTATGGCGGCGGATGCTGCCCCTAGACCACGACGCCCTGGCGACGGAGGCGGCGCGGACGATGGCGGCTTATCTGGCGTGGCGTGATTGAACCGTCGGCGGCGAGTCCCCCCTCACTCCACCATGTCCCACGCCACTGGCTCGCCGCGCTTCAGGTCGCGGGCGGCGGGGCGGCCGAGCACGTCGGGGAGGGCTTTCGGCGGCAGGCCGAAGCCGGGGCGGATGGAGCGGACGTCCTCGCTCGTTAAAGCCGCCCCCGCCGCCACGTCGCGCACCACGTAGAGGGAGCGGCGGAACTGCTTGTTGGCCTCCTCCGCCGGGGCTCTGGCGAGGCGGGCGTCGCCGAGGGCGTCCCAGGCGTTGCGGCAGTCCTCCACCAGGCGCTTCAACTCGGCGGGCTCCAGGCTGAAGGCCGCGTCCGGCCCGCCGTCGGCCCGGTCCAGGGTGAAATGCTTCTCGATGATCGAGGCGCCCAGCGCTATGGCGGCGACGGCCGCCGCCGTGCCCGGCGTGTGGTCCGACAGGCCGACGACGCAGCGGTAGTCGGCGGCGAGGCGCGGGATGGCCCTGAGGTTGGCGTCCTCGAACCGCGCGGGATAGGCGCTGACGCAATGCAGGAGCGCGACGCCGCCTGCGCCCGCCGCCCGCGCCGCCTCAACCGCCTCGCCGATCTCCTCCGGGCTGGTCATGCCGGTGGAGACGATCAGGGGCTTGCCGGTCCTGGCCGCCCGCTGGATCAGCGGCAGGTCGATCGCTTCGAACGAGGCGATCTTGTAGGCGGGGGCGTCCAGGCCCTCCAGCAGGTCGATCGCCGTCTCGTCGAAGGGCGAGGAGAAGCAGATCAGCCCGCGCGCCCAGGCGCGGGCGAAGAGGGGCGCGTGCCATTCATAGGGGGTGTAGGCCTCGGCATAGAGGTCGTGCAGGGTGCGCCCGGCCCAGAGCCCGCCCTCGATCCGAAAGCCCGGGCCGTCGTGGGCGATGGTGATGGTGTCGGGCGTATAGGTCTGAAGCTTGATCGCCTCCGCCCCCGCCTCGGCGGCCGCGTCGATGAGCGCGAGGGCGCGGTCCAGGCTGCGGTTGTGGTTGCCCGAAAGCTCCGCGATCACCAGCGGCGGCTGATCGGGTCCGACAGCACGTCCGGCGATTGCGAAATAAGTCATGGAATTCCGAGGAAAAGTCACAGCTTGGCCCTAGGAACATGCCTAAAGGACGTTAACACTTGCCTGCCGCCGCCCTTAGAGTCGCCCATGCCCATCAGCCTTCGCGACGTTGAAGACGCCGACCGCGAGCGCCTGTTCCAATGGCGGCAGGAGCCGGAGGTGGACCGCTGGATGTATAGCGTGCCGCCGACGGCGGAGCAGCACCGGGCCTGGTTCGCCGCCTTTCTCGCCGATCCCGACCGCAAGGGCTGGATCATCCTGCGCGACGGGGCGCCCTGCGGGTCGCTGACGCTCGAGGGGCTGACCGGCGCCCAGCGGCGGGCCAAGTGGGGCTGGTACATCGGCGACGCCGAGGCGCGCGGACGGGGCGCCGGCCGGGCGGCCCAGGCGCTGGGGCTCGACCGCGCCTTCGAGGACTACGGCCTGCAGAAGGTCTGGTCCGAGGTGCACGCCGACAACGAGACCGCGCTTCGGGCCCAGACGTGGGCGGGTTTCCGCCGGGAAGGGTATCTGCGCCGCCACGCCTTCAAGCACGGCCGGTTCCGGGACGTGGCGCTGATGTCCATCCTCAAGGAGGAGTGGGCGGCGCGCCGAGGGGCGGTGGTGCGGGAGCTGAAGGCGTCCGGCCTGATCGCGCCCGCCGCCTGACCCATCCGAGCCTGACGCCGTTAACGTCCCGTCAGGGCGTCAGGGACGATAATCGAGGGGCGTCTCACTCTCAGGTCCCTTGTCGTGGTCATCTCCATCAGCGCCAGCCTGCTGACGAGCTATCTGGACGTGAAGGCCGGCATCTCGACGACCAGTTCGGGAACGTCGACCGCCAGCGCCCTCTCGCCCTCGTCGGTCGCCAATCTGGTGCCGCCCTGGCAATCGACCTCCACCGCGCCCCAGCAGAGCGCGCTGGTCTCCCAGGTGCTGAACGGCGGATCCTTCTTCAATCCGTCGGCGGCCAAGCTCACCGCGCCCTCCGTGGCGAACGCGCAGGACTATAAGAACCTCTTCGCCCTCTATCAGGGGATCAACGCGCTGCAGGGCCTGGCCAACGACGCCGGCGCCGCGAACCTCACCGCCAGCCAGCAGCAGGCCTACGCCAAGGCGTTCTCGACGGGAATGAGCCAGCTTCAGACCTATCTCGGCCAGACGGGATTTAAGACGCTGAACGTCGCCGAAGGCACGCTGACGGCCAGCTCCACCACCACCGAAGGCGCGACCCAGGAGACGGACACCTACAACACCGGCACGATCTTCTCCGGCGGCATCACCGATCCCGTACCGGCGTTCCAGGGGAACGTCTCGTTCTCGATGACCCTGACCAACACGGCCGGGGTCGGCACGACGGTGAACTTCAATCTCAACGACATGGGCTCGACCCCGCGCACCATGCCGAACGTCGTCAACTATCTGAACAGTAAGCTCTCCGCCGCGGGCGTGGCGACCCGGTTCAAGGACGTCGACACGCCCGCGACCCCCGACACCACCACGGTCAACGGCCAAACCGTCACGTTGTCGACGCCGCCCGACAACTGGTCGCTGCAGATCGTCGGCACGCCGACCGAGCAGGTGACCTTCTCCGCGCCCAGCACCTCGCCCGCCGTCTACGTCACCGCCGCCTCCGGAACCGCCTCCACGGCGGCCACCTCCACCACGGCGGCGATGACCGGCGATCAGACGCAGCAGCTGTTGAAGTTCAACACGGCGAGCGACAATCCGCAGACGTCGCTGACCAACAACACGACGCTGCAGTCGGCGGTCTCCTCCGCCCTGGCGACGGCCACCGCGCCCGACGGCTCCGTCTACGTGCTGACCAACGTCGATGGAACGACCTCGGGCCAGACGATCAACGGCGCTCAGGACGTCGCCTTGATGAAATACGATTCGGCGGGAAATCTCGTCTATACGCGCACCCTCGGGGCGGAGAGCAGCGCCTCGGGCTACGCCCTGGCGGTCTCGTCCGACGGCTCCCAGGTGGCGGTGGCCGGGTCCATCACCGGCGCCCTCGACGCCGACGATCCCGGCGAGAGCTCGACCTCCACCAACAGCTTCGTCACCGTCTATAATTCGGCCGGCGACGAGCAGTGGACCAACCTGCAGCCGTCCAGCGCGGGCGACGTCGCCACAGGCGTCGCCTTCGGGTCGGACGGGGCGGTCTACGTCACCGGAAACACCCAGGCCGCCCTGCCGGACGCGGGCGGGGAGGTCGGCGGCCAGGACGCCTATCTTCGGGGCTATTCCCCGAGCGGGCAGATCACCTTCACCGACCAGTACGGCACCAGCGGGACCGACACCGCCGGCGGGATCGCGGTGTCCGGCTCCTCCATCTACGTGGCGGGCTCGGAGAATGGGAACGCCGTCGTGCGCCAGTTCACCATCGGCGCCGGCGACGTGGCGACGGCGGGAACGGTCCGCAACCTCGGGTCGCTGCAAGGCGGAAACGTGGTGGGCGTCGGGGTGACCAGCGACGGCTCCGTCGTCGTCGGCGGCTCGACGCACAACGCCGATCTCGGCGGCGGCACGGTGAACGGCGCCTATCCGGGCGGCAAGGCCGGATTCGTCGCGACCCTCTCCGCCGATCTGCAGCCGGCTTCGACGGACAGCGTGACCTATCTGCCGACGTCCGGCGCCCTCACCGCCAGCGGCATGACGGTGTCGGGCGACCAAGTCTATCTGACCGGCTCCCTCGCCACGACGCCGCCGGCGGGCAGCGGCTTCACCAACACGACCAACGGCTATGTGGCCGCCGTCGACCCGTCCACCGGCCAGGTCACCTGGTCCCAGACCTTCCAGGGCACGGACGACATCGCGCAGCCGACCTCCGTCGCGGTGTCTCAGACCGGCTCTTCGATCCTGGATCAGCTCGGCCTGCCGACCTCGGTCAACTATGCCCAGTCGACCCTGCTCGTGGACAACACCAGCCTTCGCCCCGGCGACAGCTTCTATGTGAAAAGCGGATCGGGCGCGGCCCAGCAGATCACCATTTCGGCGACGGACACCCTGCAGACCCTGCAGCAGGAGATCCAGCGGGCGACCGGCTTCAACGCCACCTGCACCACCATGACCATCAACGGCCAGACGCAGCTGAAGATCGCCCCGGCCAATCCCAGCACCTCCATCCAACTCCTGTCGGGGCCCACGGGCTCGGACGCCCTCTCCGCGCTCGGGCTCTCGCCGGGGCTGATCACCGATGCGGCGACCACGAGCACGACGTCGAGCGCCTCCTCCAAGGTCAATCTCGGGCTCAACCTTTCCGGCACGCTGAACCTGAATTCCACAGCGTCGATCAAGCAGGCGCAGTCGGCCTTGGCGCTGGCGGCCGCCAAGATCGAAAACGCCTATCAGAGCCTCGTCAATCCGACCTCGAGCTCCACCAGTTCTTCGACGACAAGCGCCGCCGACGCCGCCAGCATCGCCTATATCAACTCGCGCACGGCGGACTATCAGCAGGCCCTCCTGCGCCTGACCGGATCGACCTGACGCCGGCGATATTCAGGCGTTCGCGCGATGGGGGGCGCCGCTTGCGTCCGCGCCCTGTCCGGCTTAGCCAGAGGCGTGATGAACGCTCTGCAAGATCGCCGCGTGATCGCCGCCCTGGGGGGCGGGGTCGTTCTGCTTCTGCTCATTCTCGTCGGCCTCTTCGTCCTGCGCGCCCATCCCAAGGGGCAGGGCGCGGCCGCGGGTCCGGCGGGCGCCCTGCAGATCGAGCAGGGCCAGGCCGACAGCCGCACCGGCTCGACCAAGCTTCTGCGCTGCTTCGTCGGCGGCCAATTCGTCGGCATGGCCACCGTGACCGACTGCGCGGGCAAGAACGGCGTGGCCGCCCAGGCGCTCGACGTGGGTCTCGACCCCGCGACCGGGCAGGTGACCGCGCCGGGCGGCACCCTCGCCCCGCCGCCGCCCGCCCCCGCGCCGGCCGCGCCGCCGCCCGCCGCGTCCAGCGCCGACACGACGGAAGCCGCCCTCGCCCCGGCCCAGAGCGCCCCCCCGGCCGATTGCCTTCGCTACACGCCCGACGGCTGGCGCGCGGCGGGTTCCGGCGTCTCCGTCGGCCAATGCGCGCGCACCCTGTTCGACGGACGCTGCGAACATGCGGGCGAAGCCCTCTACGGCCGCTGGGGTCAGGACACGCTCCGCCTCGTGCCCGGCCGCGTGGAGATGTCCGCCGACAATCGCAGCTTCCACCCCCTGATGGCCCAGGCGCCGGACTGCTCCCTACCGTCCGGCTGAGGGCTAGTGTAACAACGGGCGCATGAAGCGGATTATCCCCCTCCTGGCCGTCGCCGCCGTGGCGCTCAGCGGATGCGACACCTCGCCGAAGCCGCCGGGCGACACCGGGGTCTGCTACCAGTATGTGACGCTCAAGAACGGCCAGCACCGCTTCAACGTGCTGGAGCAGAACGTGAAGAGCCTGGAGGTCTGCGCCGGCGCGCTGGAGGCCATGCGGCTGAAGTTCCTGGCGCTCGGCGGAAACCAGACGAGCATCACCGGCGCCTACCAGTCGAAGTTCATCTTCCTTGAGCCGGAGGGCGTCTTCACCGCCGACAGCCTGAACGGCGCGAGCTATCTCGCCCTCGTGCGCACGGGCGACGGTCGCCTCGCGCAGCCGGGGGCGGTTCGGCAAAGCCCCTGAGGCGTGCGTCGAAGGCGCTTGACTCTCAGCGCCGAATGAGAACGTAAATAGAACATGAATGATGGCCGCGCCCGCGGGGCGGCCTTAGCGAGGAGCCGAACAATGGCCGGCAGCGTCAACAAAGTCATCCTGGTGGGCAATCTCGGGAAGGACCCCGAAATCCGCACCCTCGGCTCGGGCGATCGGGTGGCGAACCTGCGCATCGCCACGTCCGAGACCTGGCGGGACCGCAACTCCGGCGAGCGCAAGGAGAAGACGGAGTGGCACCAGGTGGTGATCTTCAACGAGAACATCGTGAAGGTGGCCGAGAACTACCTGAAGAAGGGCTCCACCGTGTACGTCGAAGGCGCCCTGCAGACGCGCAAATGGACGGATCAGCAGGGCGTCGAGAAATACTCCACCGAGATCGTGTTGCAGAAGTTCCGCGGCGAGCTCACCATGCTCGGCGGCCGGCCCCAGGGCGGCGACGGCGACGAGAGCGGCTATGGCCGGGGCGGCGGCGATTTCGGCGGCGGCTACGCCTCCGGCCGGGCGCAGCCGGCCTCCGGCCCCAAGGAAAGCTTCGTCGCCGATCTCGACGACGACATTCCCTTCTGAGGTCGCTCGAGACCGGAGCGCGCCGGCGTGGTTTCATCCGTGACCGGACGGACGCATTGGCGTCGAATTTTGCGTTGAAGCAACGCCGGAGGATAGGTTCTGCAAACCTGATGCGGCCAAGTCATTTCGTCGACATTTGGGGGTAAAGTCGGCGGCGAAACTTCGACCTGTAGCGAAACAGGTCGATCGCCATGTCAGAGGACCCTGCGCGCGCGCCGACGGAGCGGTCGTCCTTCGACGGATGGATCGCCGCGGCGAGCGCCCGACGCCCGGTGTTTCTCCACGGCTTATGGCGCAGCGGCAGCACCTACCTCTGGTCCCGCTTCCGCACCTCGCCGCACGCCCGCTGTTTCTATGAGCCGCTGCATCACGGCCTCGCCAAGCTGACGCCGGAGCGCATCGCGCGGGACACGCCCGAGCAGATCGGCGCCAACGGCCACCCTGCGCTGCGCGCGCCGTATTTCCAGGAGTTTGCACCTCTCATCGACCAGCGCGGGGTGCGGGGCTATCGCGAGGACCTCGCCTATCATCGCTTCGCCCTGCGGCCCGCCGAGGCGCACCCGAGGCTTGAGGCCTATATCGCCGGCCTCCTCGACGCGGCCGAGGCGGACGGCCGCGCCGCCGTTCTCGGCTTCAACCGTACGGGCCTGCGCATCGCTTGGCTGAAGGCGCGGTTTCCGGCGGCCCGCCACATCCATATCGATCGCGATCCCGCCGCCATCTGGGCGTCCTACGCGGCGGAGGCGGGGAAGGGCAATTACGCCTTCTTCGGCATGTGGCTGCGGGTGCTCCTGGCCAACGGCGAGCATCCCCTCTACGCGCCGCTTCTGGAGCGGCTCGGCCTCCATCGCCGCCCTCGGGCGCTCGGGCTCTCCAAGGCCGGGGTGCGCCAGATCGTCGACGCCATGGGCGAGGCGCAGAGCTATTTCATGGTCTACTACCTGTGGCTCGCCTGCGCCGAGCATGCGCGGGCCGAATGCGACATCCTGATCGACACCCGCCTCGCCGACCGGGCGGCCTATAGACGGCGCGTCGAGCGGGAGATCGCGGCGGCCGTCGGCTTTCCCGTCGATCTTTCCGACATGCGCGCGGCGCCGCCTCGCGCCACGCCGCCGGCGGTCTTTCGCGCGCGCATCGAGCAGTCCGCCGAAGCGCTTCTGCCTTTCGGGGCCATTCCGAAAACCCCGCCCTTTCAACGGCCCCGCCTGTCGCCCTGGTCCGGCGAGGGGCGCAGCGCCGCCTCGGCGCGCTGAGCGGGCGAACCGTCGCCGCCGCCGCTTCCCATAGGCCTGACGCCTTTGCGGATGACGCCCGCAGGTGCTACCTAACGGTTGTCGGCGAAAGCGCCGATTCCCATGCTTTCCGACGCCCGGCCGAGGGCGCTCGCAAGCGTCCAGACCCAAGGTTCTCTTGAGCGACGACGTTCCCTTCGACCCCTCGTCCGGCGCATCCGGCGGCGGGATCGCCCCCATCGCCATCGAGGATGAGCTGAAGCGCTCCTACCTCGACTACGCCATGAGCGTGATCGTCTCCCGAGCGCTTCCGGACGTGCGCGACGGGCTGAAGCCGGTGCACCGGCGCATCCTCTTCTCCATGCACGAGAACGGCTACACGCCGGACCGCGCCTACAACAAGTCCGCCCGCGTCACCGGCGACACCATGGGCAAGTATCACCCGCACGGGAACCTGGCGATCTACGACGCCCTGGTGCGGATGGCCCAGCCCTTCTCCCTCCGCCTGCCGTTGATCGACGGGCAAGGCAACTTCGGCTCCATCGACGGCGACCCGCCGGCGGCCGAGCGCTACACGGAAGTCCGCCTCGCCAAGGCCGCCCTTTCGCTGCTGGACGATCTCGACCGGGACACGGTGGACTTCCAGCCCAACTACGACGGGCGCGAACGGGAGCCGGTGGTGCTGCCGGCGCGCTTTCCGAACCTTCTGGTCAACGGCTCGGGCGGCATCGCCGTCGGCATGGCCACCAACATCCCGCCGCACAACCTCGGCGAGGTGGTCGACGCCTGCCTCGCGCTCATCGACGATCCGACCACGCCCTTGGAGCGCCTCCTTGAGATCGTGCCGGGACCGGACTTCCCCACGGGCGCCGAGATCATCGGCCGCGCCGGCGCGCGCCAGGCGCTGATGACCGGGCGCGGCTCGGTGATCATGCGCGGAAAGGCCGCCGTCGAGACCATTCGCAAGGACCGCGAGGCGATCATCATCACCGAGATCCCCTATCAGGTGAACAAGGTGACGATGCAGGAGCGCATCGCCGAACTCGTGCGCGAAAAGCGCATCGAAGGCATCGCCGACATGCGCGACGAGAGCGACCGCGACGGCATCCGCGTGGTGATCGAGCTGAAGCGCGACGCCCCGGCGGACGTGATCCTGAACCAGCTCTACCGCTACACGCCCCTGCAGACCTCCTTCGGCGTCAACATGCTGGCGCTGAATCGCGGAAGGCCCGAGCAGATGGGCCTGAAGGACATGCTGGACGCCTTCCTCGAGCACCGCGAGGAGGTGGTGGTCCGCCGCACCAAGTTCGAGCTGAACAAGGCGCGCAACCGCGGCCACGTGCTGGTCGGCCTCGCCATCGCGGTGGTGAACATCGAGGAGGTGATCCACATCATCCGCTCCTCCGCCAACCCCAACGAGGCGCGGGAGCGCTTGCAGGGCCGCGACTGGCCCGCGGGCGACATGCTGCCCCTGATCGCGCTCATTCAGGACCCCCGCACCGCCCTGATCGGCGGCGACCGTGTGCGCCTCTCCGACGAGCAGGCCCGCGCCATCCTGGCCCTGACCCTGTCGCGCCTCACCGGCCTCGGCCGGGAGGAGATCTTCAGCGAGGCGGAGACGCTGGCCAAGGCGATCGCCGGCTATCTCGAGATTCTCGGCTCCCGCGAACGGGTCATGGCCATCGTGCGCGAGGAGCTGGTCGAGGTTCGAGAGCAGTTCGCCACCCCGCGCCGCTCCGCCATCGTCGAAGGCGACTTCGACGTGGAGGACGAGGACCTGATCCCGCGCGAGGAGATGGTCGTCACCGTCACCCACTCCGGCTACGTCAAGCGCACCCAGCTGTCCGCCTACCGCACCCAGCGCCACGGCGGCAAGGGGCGATCGGGCATGCGGATGAAGGACGAGGACGCGGTCACCCGCGTCTTCTCCGCCTCCACCCACGCGCCGGTGCTGTTCTTCTCCTCCTCCGGCAAGGTCTATAAGCTGAAGGTCTGGCGCCTGCCCCTCGGCGACCCCAACGCGCGGGGCAAGGCCTTCATCAACCTCCTGCCCATCGAGCAGGGCGAGACCATCACCTCCATCCTGCCCCTGCCGGAGGACGAGGCGAGCTGGGACAGCCTGGACGTGATGTTCGCCACCAAGTCGGGCGACGTGCGGCGCAACAAGCTCTCCGACTTCGTCAATGTGAACCGCGCCGGCAAGATCGCCATGAAGCTGGAGGGCGAGGACGCCATCGTCGGCGTCAGCCTCTGCACCGCCGACCAGGACGTGCTTTTGACCACCGCCGCCGGCCGCGCGATCCGCTTCCCGGTCTCGGACGTGCGCGTGTTCGCCGGGCGCGACTCCACGGGCGTGCGCGGGATCAAGCTCCTGGACGACGATCTCGTGATCTCCATGGCGATCCTGCGCTCCGTCGACGCCACGCCCGAGGAGCGCGCAGCGTATCTCAAGCAGGCGCGCGCGGCCCTGCGCGCCCTCGGCGAAGAGGCTGAGGACGCCGACGCCCCCGCGGAGGCGGACGATGAGGCGGTGGCCGAGGCGCAGCTCTCCCCCGAACGCTACGCCGAGCTCGGCGCCGCGGAGGAGACGATCCTGACCCTCTCCTCCGAAGGCATCGGCAAGCGCTCCTCCGCCTACGACTTCCGCCGCACCGGGCGGGGCGGGCAGGGGCTGATGGCCCAGGACCTGACGCGTAAAGGCGGGCGTCTCGTCGCCGCCTTCCCGGTGGAGCAGGGGGACGAGCTTCTTCTGGTCACGGACGGCGGCCAGCTGATCCGCGTCCCCGTCGGCGGCATCCGCGTCGCCGCCCGCAACACGCAAGGGGTGATCGTCTTCCGCACCGGCGAGGGCGAGCACGTGGTCTCGGTGGAGCGCCTGGCGGAAGCGGCGGGCGAGGACGACGAAGAGGGCGGCGAAGGCTGAGCCGCCCTGGCGCTTTGCGGGAGACGGCGCGCGCCGAAACCGCTAAGGAGCGAAGCGACCTGGCCGTCGGGGCCGTCCGTCAAGGTTGAATGATGAAGCGCGTAGGCCTCTATCCCGGCACCTTCGATCCGATCACCAACGGGCATCTCGACATCATCGGCCGCGCGGTGAAGCTGGTGGACAAGCTGGTGATCGGCATCGCCGTCAACCGCGGCAAGGGGCCGCTCTTCACCCTGGAGGAGCGCGTCGAGATGGTGATGCAGGAGACCGCGCACCTGCACGCCGGCGCCGAGATCGTCGCCCAGCCGTTCGAGACCCTTCTGATGCGCTTCGCCGAGGAGGTGGGCGCCAACATCATCGTGCGGGGCCTCAGGGCCGTGGCGGATTTCGAGTACGAATTCCAGATGACGGCCATGAACCAGCAGCTGAACCGCCAAATCGAAACCGTATTTCTGATGGCTGATCCCCGTCACCAAGCCATCGCCTCGCGCCTCGTGAAGGAGATCGCCATGTTGGGCGGCGACATCTCCAAGTTCGTCCCCTCCGGCGTGGCCGAGCGGGTGCTGGCGAAGGTCAAAACCTCCTGAAGTCTGGAACGGAAAGCATGAAGTCCACCTCTCTGGCGTTTGCGGCGACGGGCCTCGTCCTCGCGCTGGCGCTCAGCGCGTCCGCAGGCGCCGCCCTGGCGGCCAAGGCCAAGACGGCCGCGCCGGCCAAGCCCGCAGCCCCGACCGCCGCCGATTTCCGCCCGCTCGATCCGGACGACATGCTGGTGATCGACACCAACAAGGGCCGTATCATCGTCGAGCTCGCCCCGTTCATCGCCCCGGCGCACGTGGCGCAGATCAAGGCCTTGGCCAAGCAGCACTTCTACGACGGCCAGACCTTCTTCCGGGTGATCGACGACTTCATGGATCAGACCGGCGATCCGACCAACAAGGGCGACGGCGGCTCGAGCCTGCCGAACCTGAAGGGCGAATTCACCTTCCGCCGCGACGCCTCGACGCCCTTCATCGCCGCCGCCCGGCCCGAGGACGCGGTGACCGGCTTCATCGGCGTCATGCCCGTCGCCAGCCAGCCCGACGACCTGATGGCCATGACCGCGGACGGCAAGGTGACGGCCTGGGGCCTCTTTTGCCCGGGCGTCATGGGCATGGCCCGGACCGACGATCCCAACTCGGCCAACAGCCAGTTCTTCCTGATGCGCGCAGCCTATCCCTCCCTCGACCGGAAATACACGCCCTGGGGCCGCGTGGTGCTGGGCCAGGACGTGGTGCGATCGATCAAGGTGGGCGAGCCGCCCGCCGACCCTGAGGACAAGATGATCACCCTTCGCCTCGGGTCGGACATGCCGCCCGACCAGCGGCCGAAGGTCTATGTGCTCGACACCAAGACGGCGGCGTTCAAAGGGCTGCTCGACAAGGCGCGGGCGAGCTTCGGCGCCGACTTCTCCCCCTGCGACGTCGACATTCCCGCGGAGCTTCGCTGAGCCTCGCACGTTCCCCCACCGGTTAAGCTGGCGTCCATCGTCCTGCGACGATATGGCTCGCCGAAACGGCTTGGAGCGGCATGAGCGACGCGGCGCCCGCAACACTGGATATCGACGCCGCGCGAGACGTCTCGGCCGCGCGATTCCGGCGCGCCCTGCTCACGTTTCTGGCGGCGGGGATGCTCGCCCTCGCCCTCATGGCCGGCGTCGCCGTGTGGCTGGTGGGGCGGGCGCAGGACTTCAGCCGCTGGACCGATCACACCTATATCGCCCAAAGCGACATCAACCGGCTGTCGGCCCTCATCGAACGCAGCGAAACGGCGCGGCGGGGCTACCTGCTGATCCCGAACGCCGTTTATCGGGCGAATTACGAGGCGGTGAACGCAGACATCCGTCCGCAGGTCGAAAAGCTGGCCCAGGACACCTTCGACAATCCCATCCAGCGGCGCAACATCGCCAAGCTGCGGGACCTGCTCGCCGAGCGGAACGTGCATATCGCCGAGGTCATGCGCCTCGCCGAGGCGCATGAGTTCGATGAGGCGGTCGAGGCCTTCAAACGCGATCGCGATCACCCCGCGCTCCTGCACATTCGCGACGTCTTGCAGGCTATGGACAAGGAGGAGCGCTTCCTGCTTCAGCTGCGGGTCGCGCGCGAGGCGGACAACGCCAAGGCGCTTCTCGGCGTGGTGCTGGCGGGCGCGGCGCTCCTCGCGGCGCTGGCGCTTGGCGCGGTCATCGTCGTGCGCCGCTACGCCGGCGACCTCGATCAGGCCCAGGCCGCCCTTCGCCGCCTGAACGCCGACCTCGAGCAGCGGGTGAAGACGCGCACCGCCGAGCTCTCCCGCGCCAACCAGGAGATCCAGCGGTTCGCCTACATCGTCTCCCACGACCTGCGCTCGCCGCTCGTCAACGTCATGGGCTTCACCAGCGAACTCGAGGTCGCGCTGAAGCCGATCCAGGGCCTGGTGAACTGGATCAAGGAGAACGCGGCGGACCGCCTGCCGAAGGTCGTCGTCGATGCGGTCGAGGTGGAGATGCCCGAGGCGATCGGCTTCATCCGCTCCTCCACCCGCAAGATGGACGGTCTGATCAACGCCATCCTGCGCCTCTCCCGCGAAGGGCGCCGCACCCTGACGCCCGAACCCCTGGCCATGAACGAGGTGGTGTCGAGCCTTCTGGACAGCGTCCGCCACCCCCTGATCGAGCGCGGCGCAGAGGCCGAAATCGAAGGCGCGCTGCCCGATCTCGTGTCCGACAGGCTGGCGGTGGAGCAGGTGTTCGGCAACCTCATCGACAACGCCGTCAAGTACCTGTCGCCGAACCGTCCCGGCCGCATCGTCGTGCGCGGGCGGCGCGAGGCGGGCCTTCTCGTCTATGAAGTGCAGGACAACGGCCGGGGCGTCGATCCCAAGGATCACGAGCGCATCTTCGAGCTCTTCCGCCGCTCGGGCGCCCAGGATCAGGCCGGCGAGGGCATAGGCCTCGCCCACGTTCGGGCCTTGATGTATCGCCTCGGCGGCGCCATCACCTGCGTCTCCGATCTCGACCAGGGCGCGACCTTCCGCCTGTCCTTTCCGCCCAGCCTCGCCGGTGACCGTCCATGAGCCAAGTTGCAGACCAGCTTCCCGTCACCATCGTCATGATCGAGGACGATGAAGGCCACGCGCGCCTGATCGAGCGCAACATCCGCAGGGCCGGCATCTCCAACACCATCCGCCATTTCGCCGACGGCACGTCCGCCCTGGAGTTCCTCATCACGGGCGCCGACGGCCCGATGCTGAACGGTCCGGCGCTGGTCCTGCTCGATCTCAACCTGCCGGACATGAGCGGGATCGACATCCTGGCGAAGATCAAGGGCGAGACGAAGCTGAAACGCACGCCGGTCGTGGTGCTGACGACCACCGACGACAAGGTCGAGATTCAGCGCTGCTACGATCTCGGCTGCAACGTCTACATCACCAAGCCGGTGAACTACGAAAGCTTCGCCGACGCGATCCGCCAGCTCGGACTGTTCCTGTCCGTGATCCAGGTGCCAGAGGTCGCCGAGTGACGCCATCCCCGGAGACGCCGAAGGTCTCGAAGCTCCTCTACATCGACGACGACAAGGCGCTCTGCCATCTCGTCAAGAAGGGATTGGAGCGGCGGGGCTATCGCGTGTCGACGGCGAACTCCGGCGCGGAGGGGCTGGCGATCGCCGCCGCCGAGCCCTTCGACCTCATCGCCATCGATCACTACATGCCGGGGCAGGACGGACTGGTGACGCTCAGCCGCCTACGCACCCTGGCCGATGCGCCGCCGGTCGTCTACGTCACCGCCTCCGACGAAAGCCGCATCGCCGTCGCCGCCCTGAAGGAAGGGGCGATCGACTATGTGGTGAAGACCGGCGCGGAGGACTTCGTCGACCTCTTGGGGAGCGCCCTGCGTCAGGCGGAGGAGCAGATCCGCCTGCGCGAAGAGCGTGACGCGGCGATGGAGGCCCTTCGCGCCGCCAACGCCCGCCTGGAGTCCATCGTCGACCACCAGAAGGTCATGCTGCGGGAAGTGAACCACCGGGTGGCGAACAGCCTTCAGCTCGTCTCCTCCCTCGTGCACATGCAGCTGACGGCGTTGCAGGACGGTCCGGCGCGCGAGGCCCTGCGCGACACCCAGGCGCGCATCGACGCCATCATGCAGATTCACCGCCGCCTCTACACCTCCGAGAATGTCGAGGTGGTGGACATGCGGGATTACCTCACAGGGCTTGCGGAGGAGCTGCGCCACTCCTTGACCTCCGAAGACGGTCGCCGCTCGATCCGGCTCCACGCCGATGCGATCCGCGTGCCGACCGATACGGCGGTCTCCCTCGGGGTCGTCGTGGCCGAACTCGTCACCAACGCCTGCAAGTACGCCTATGCGGACGACGCGCCCGGCGAGGTGCGCATCGGCCTCTGGCCCTCCGATCACGGCGCGCGTCTGGTGGTCGAGGACGACGGCGCCGGCTTTTCACCGTCCGATCCGATCAAGGGCACCGGTCTTGGGCGAGCCGTCATCAACGCCATGGCGCGCAACCTGAACTCCAAGATCCAATACGACCCGGCGCATAAGGGCGCCCGCGCCGTGCTGGAGTTCGCCGTCTGAGGGGAGCCCGGTCGCGCTTCAGGCCCCGGCTCTTCAGGCCCTAACTATTTAGGCCTTGGCCAGAAGACTGCTTCGCCGCGCGAACGCGAAATAGACGGCGAGGCCGAGGGCGTTCCAGGCGAAGAACAGCATGATCGTGATCGTCGGCAGGCTGGTGAAAAGATAGAGACAGCCGATCACGCCGAGGGGCCCGACCAAGAGCCAGAGCGGCGTTCGGAACGGCCGCGCCCGATCCGGCGCCTGCCGCCGCGCGACCATCATGCAGACGCAGACGGCGATGAAGGCGCAGAGGGTGCCGGCGTTGGCCAGGGCCGCGATCTGGCCCAGGGGCAGAAAGCCGGCGATGGCCGCGGCGATGCCGGCGGTGATCAGGGTCATGGTGGTGGGCGCGCCGGTGCGGGGCGAGACCTTCGAGAGGCTGCGCGGCAAGAGCCCGTCCCGGGCCATCACGAAGAAGATGCGGCTTTGGCCGTACATGAAGGCCAGGATCACCGTCGGCAGGGCCACCACCGCGGCCCCGGCGACCAGGCGCGCGGTCAGGGGGTCCTTCAGCGTGTCCAGCACGAGCACCAGGGGCGCCGAGCTCTTGGCGAACACCGCCGGCGCCACCGCCCCGATCGCGGCGGCGGCCACGGCCATGTAGATGAAGATGCAAAGGCCCATCGAGCCCATGATGCCGATGGTGAGGTCGCGCCCCGGGTCCTTGGTCTCCTCCGCCGCGGTGGAGATGGTGTCGAAGCCGTAGAAGGCGAAGAAGATGATGGAGGCCGCCGCCATCACCCCGATCTTGCTCCCGTCCGCCCCGACGCCCGAGAAGCCGAAGGGCATGAAGGGGTGGAAGTGGGCCGGGTCGAACGCCCGCCCGGCGATGATCACGAAGGCGGTGAGGGCCATGATCTTGACGATCACCAGCATGACGTTGACGGTGGCGCTCTCCCGCGTGCCGAGGATCAATAGGGCCGCCACCGCGAAGGTGATCAGCACCGCGGGCAGGTTGATCAACCCGCCGCCCTCCGGCCCGGCCAGGAGCTGATGCGGCACGAAGGGCAAGAACTCCGCCACGTGGCCGGACCAGCCTACCGCCACGGCGCTGCACACCACGGTGTATTCCAGGATCAGGCTCCAGCCGACCACCCAGGCGATCGCCTCGCCGAGGATGGTGTAGCTGTAGGTATAGGCGCTGCCGGCCGCGGGGATCATGGTCGCCATCTCGGCGTAGGCGAGTGCCGCGCAGATGCACACCACGCCGGCGATCACGAACGAGAGGATCACCGCCGGCCCCGCCAGCGCGGCGCCCACCCCGATCAGGGTGTAGATGCCGGTGCCGACGATGGCCCCGACCCCAAGCGCGATCAGGTGCGGCCAGCTCAGGGTGGCGCGCAGGCGATGGGCGTCCTCCGTCCGCTCCAGGGCGTCGAAGGACTTGCGGCGGAGGAGGTTCATCCCTGCTTCAGCTCTTGGTCAGCGCCGCCGTCGCCGCGTCGATGCGGGCGGCGTAGTCGGTCAGCACCTTAGCGGTCTTGCCGACATAGTTTTGAGCCTCGGCCCAGCGGCGGCCCTCGATCGCCTCGCGCACGCCGGGCAGCGTCTTGGCGCCGTAGCCGGTGAGCACGCCCGGCGCATAAGCGAGGTTCTTGAACCAGGGGCGGCCCGGCAGACCCTCTGGATCGAGCAGGGTCTGGTCGATGTCGCCGATCAGGGCGTTCACCTTGGCGGCGTGGGCGGGCGCGACCTCGCCCGCGGCGGCCAGGGCGTCGTCATAGGCCTTGGCGCTCGCCTTCAGCTTGGCCACCGCCTGGTCCAGGGCGGCGAAGTCGATGCTTGGCACGGGGCCCTCCGCCGCCGGCGCGATGTCCGTCTCGGCCGGGTTGGCGGCCAGCTTGAAATCGCCGGCGGCGAGCAGCTTGTCCTGCGTCTCGCTCTTGGTCTTCATGTCGGCGTTGAGCTTTTTCAGCTCTTCCAGGTAGCCTGCGACGGTGTCGGCGAAGCCGGTGAAGCGGAACGGCAGGACCTCCGCATCCGCCTCGCGCAGCACCAGGCGCCCCGAGACCTTCGACAGGGCCACGCCGTACTCGAAGGTCGGATCGCCGAAGCGGGCGTAGTGCTCGTATGTGTCGTAGGCCGAGTGATAGACGCCGCCCTGCTCGTCCTCCCCGCCGAAGCCGAGGTTGATGGTGGCGAGGCCGAGGTGCTGCAGGAAGGCCGAATAGTCCGAGCCCGATCCTAGGGCGCCCACCGGCAGGTCGCCTCCCTTGGCGGCGATCTTCGCCTCCCGCTCCTGGCGGGGGTCGGAGAGGGCGCGCACCTCGATCCCGGCCCTGAGGCGCGCCTGGACGGAGGCGTGGGTCTCGGGGTCCGGCACGTCGGCGGCGGCTTCGTTCACCAGGCGCTGCAGGTCGTGGCTGGCCTCGGCGCCGAGGAAGCCTTTCCCGTTGGTGTCCGAGTTGATGTAGACGACCGCCTTCTTCTGCAGCTCGGCCGCGTGCTCTTCAGCCCACTCGGTGGAGCCGATCAGGCCGGGCTCCTCGCCGTCCCAGCTGGCGTAGACGATGGTGCGCTTGGGCCGCCAGCCGGTCTTGGCCAGGGCGCCCAGGGATTGCGCCTCGTTCAGGAGGGCGACGTTGCCCGCGAGCGGGTCCCACGCTCCGAAGACCCAGCCGTCGTGGTGATTGCCGCGAACCACCCACTCGTCGGGGTGTTCTGACCCCTTCATCACCGCGATCACGTCGTAGACCGGCTTCAGGCTCCAGTCCGACTTGACCATCAGATGCGCCTTCGCCGTCGAGGGGCCGAGGTGATAAGTGATCGGCAGTTGCCCCCGGAAATTCTTCGGCGCGACGGGGCCGGTCATAGCCTCCAGCAGCGGCTGGGCGTCGGCGTAGGAGATGGGCAGGGCGGGGATCTTCAGGATGGTCGGCGCGGTCTCCCGCGTCAGGCGCTTGGCGTCCTTCGTCGCGCCGACGCCGGGCGTGAGCGGATCGCCGGGGTAGATCATCATCTCCTGCACCGAGCCGCGCTGCACCCCGTCCGGCGGGCGCGTGCCGCCCTTGGGATAGGGATCGGCCGGGCCGTAG
>Ga0116229_10003459_pt1 | contig 25951 bp, 26 predicted proteins | sample S1TSphgellanicum_3_FD_87313 | JGI IMG/M metagenome (GOLD analysis project Ga0116229, IMG submission 87313) | Host-associated microbial communities from peat moss isolated from Minnesota, USA - S1T2_Fc - Sphagnum magellanicum MG | ecosystem: Host-associated > Plants > Peat moss > Unclassified... | reverse complement strand
TTTTTTGTTTCTTTTTTTCAAAGAAGACATACTTCATTCCTGTCTAGAGCATTTTCAGCCTGTCTGGAATCGCTCGATTGAGGCGGGCATCTTGGGGCTGATACAAATGCTCTGCAAACAACAACCTGGAGCGGCCCGACGGACGCTGGCGATTTTCCAGTCAGGCTGAAGCCGCTCTAGAACGCGAGGAAGGGCTCCGCCAGCGCCATGAATTCCTCCAGCCGATCATGATGCACCCAATGCCCCGCACCCTGAATGACCTCAACCCGCGCATTGGAGAAATAAGCAGCGCGGCCATCGAGCGCAGGGTTGGAGGCCCAGCTTTCGCTGCCATAGACGAGCAAGGTCGGGCAGGTGATGCGCGCCCAGAGTGACCGGATGTCGTCGCGCGTCATGTCGTAGGGGGGCCAGGCGCGGACGTAATTGTCGAATTTCCAGCTATAGGTGCCGTCCTCGTTCTGGCGTACGCCGTGGCGGGTGAGGTGCAGCGCCTGTGCTGCGGACAGATGTTTGTTTTCCTCCTGCATGCGGGCGAAGGCTTCGTCGATCGAGGCGTATTTGCGGGGGGTGCGGGCGGCGAGTTTTCGTTGCCCGGAAATCCAGTTCCGCATGCGGTGGTCGATGGTTTTCTGGCCATGTTCGGCTTCCACTTGCGGCGATGGGCCGAGGCCTTCGATGGCCACGAGGCGGCGGACATTCTCCGGGAACACGCCGGTGTAACGCAGGGCGATGTTGCCGCCGAGCGAATGGGCAATGATTGATACCGGCGCCAGGCCCTGCTGATGGATCAGTTGCGCCAGGTCGTAGATATAAGCATCCATGCCGTAGGCGCCGGCGTCCGACCATTGGCTGTCACCGTGGCCGCGCAGGTCGGGGGCGATGACATGCCAGTTTTCCCGCAGGCGGGCGGCCACCCAATCCCAGTTGCGGCAATGGTCGCGGCCGCCGTGCAGCAGGATGAGCGGCGGCGCGCCCTCGTTGCCCCAATCGACGTAGTGCAGCCGCAGGCGCTGGCTGGTGAAGCTCCTTGAGCAGGTCAAGGACGCAGTTCTTTCTTGAAAAACAGAAGCAAAACGCTTTTGTTACGATACCGCGGACACCACGGAGCCGGCGACTCCCCACAAGACATCGATCATGACCCCTAACAAGCCGTCCGCATTGCCGCGCATCCGGCCCTGCATGCCCGGCCGGCGCAGTGTAGGGCGCCGCCGTGCCGCGACCCATAGCCGGGTCGCGGCGGCGCCGCCGCAGGCCAGGCAGGCGGCCGGCAACAGCAGCGGCAGGCGCGCGCCGATCACCGCAATCGGCAGGCCGCCGACGACGGCAAGGGCGACGAAACTGACCACGAGCTTGGCGTGAAGCACTGTGCTCGGGGGCACCGGCGCGGTCGCGGCCAATGCTTGTGCCTGGTCGGCGTCGAACGGCGGCGCTACCAGAAGGCGGGCGATGCGCCCCGTCATGAGCGCGGTGAGGAAAACCACGCCGGCGGGGGTGTGGTTGGACGCGCCGCTGACCCGCATGAGCGCGATGGCGCCGGGCACCAGGAACACGAATTGATAAAACACCTGGGCGGCGAGGCCGGGATGGCGCAGCAGCAGCCGGAATTCCTTGCGGACGAGCGCGGTGCCGAGACGGTCCTTGAAGCGCCCCGCTACGCCGGCGGCCACGGAGCGCCGCGGCAATGCGAGCGTGTTGAGGACGCCCGCGGCGTAGACGTGGCCCAGCGCGCGGCTGACCAGGATAACAATGATAACCGCGCTCGCCAGCAGGGCGATCATCGGCCAGGGCTCTCCCAGCATCGCGCGCGCCGGCCACCATTGCGGCCAGCCATGGCCGTTCGCCGATGGCGTGAGGGCGCGCCACAGCGCGTGACGGGCACCGTCCGGCAGCAGCACCCGCAACTGGGTGGCGAGGAATGACGTAGCACCCAGCAGTGTCGCGATGATACGCGCCGCCAGCCGGGTCCAGCGGGCGCCGAGTACCAGCAACAGGCCGAAGGTGAGCGACGCGCCGCTGGCCGAGGCGGCGAGCGACAGTGCGATCAGGACGGGATAGATGCCGGCCCAGGCCAGGCTGCCGCGCAGCAGCATGCCGTCCACCACGGGCACCACCATCAGAATGGGCAGGAAGCCGGCGATGACGGCAATGGCCAGCAGGCGCGTGGTCAGCACGCGCCGCATCGGCATCGGCGAGGACAGCAGCAATTCGAGATCGCCACGCTGGTAGAGGGCGTCGACCGACTCCGAAATGGCCTTCGACAGGAACAGGGTAAACGCGCCGCCGACCGCGATGGTGAGGAAAACCAGCACGTCGGTGCGGCTGCCGTCGCGCAGGCGCGCCAGCAGCGGCGCCATCAGAAAGCCGGCCCCGTGCAGCACGACGATGGTGGCGAGCAGCATGGCGCCGACGGTGGCGCTGCTGCCCCGGCCAAGCGCGCGCATGTCACGCCCCGCCAGGCGCAGATCGTGGCGCAGCAACCAGAGGGTCGAACCGGCCGGCGCGAGCTTCAAGCGGGCTGCGCGGCTGTGAGGTGCAGGAAAATATCTTCCAGCGTGCCGTGTTGGTGACCCGCCTGCGTGCGGAGGGCGTGGAAATCGCCTTCCGCCACCATGCGGCCGCCGACGATGATGCCAATGCGGTCGGCCAGGCGTTCGGCCACTTCCAGCACGTGGGTGGTGATCACGACGGTGCCGCCGGCGGCGGCGCGGGCGCGCAGGAGATCCTTCACCTGGCGGGAGGCGGCGGCGTCCAGCCCGCTCAACGGTTCGTCCATGATGAGCAGCAGGGGATCATGGAGCAGGGCGCCGGCGAGCGCGGTTTTTTGTCGCATGCCGCGGGAGAAGCCTTCGCAGAATTCGCCGCGGTGGGGCCAGAGGCCGAGGTCGGTCAGGAGGGCTTGCGCCCTGGTGCGCGCGAGGTCGGTGGGGACGCGCCACAATCCGGCGACGAATTCGAGATATTCCAGGGGCGTGAGGCGATCGTAGAGCAGAGCTTCGTCGGGTAGCCATGCGGTGATGCGCTTGGCGGCGGCGGGGTCGGCCCGCGCGTCGATGCCGCCGATTTCGATGTCGCCGGCGTCCGGCGTCAGCAGGCCGCACACCATGCGCAGGGTCGTGGTTTTGCCGGCGCCGTTGGGGCCGAGCAGGGCGTAGATTTCGCCGGCGGCGATGGAGAGGTCGAGGTCGATCACGGCGGGGCGACCGAAGGATTTGCACAGGCCACGAACGTTCAGCATGCATCGCCTATACCGCGAAACCCTAACCAAAGTGCAAGCATTTCGTAGCCGAGGCGAACGGAGGGCGCGATGTGCCAGCGTTGGTTGTAAGAAGGGAAGGACGTATTTCTTTTTCGAAAAAAGAAACAAAAACTCTTGTCCGTTTTCTCGCTATCTTAAGCGCCGGTGGGCTCCACGCAATTCTGCATTTCCGGCCGCGCGTCGGCGAACGCGGCCAGCGCCAGGCACGCCTGCTCGGCGGCGACAATGCGGGGAAACCGGCTCAAATCGACATTCATGCGCCGGGCGTTGGCGACCTGCGGGACCAGCATGACGTCCGCCAACGTTACCCCGTCGCCGCAGCAATAGGGCGCCGCCATCATGGGCTCCAAGGCCTCGAAACCCAGCCTGATCCAGTGCGCATACCACGCATCCAGCGCCGGTTGAGGCTGTGCCAGATCGGACTTCAGATAAGCGAGCACGGAGCTGTTGTTGAGCGGATGGATATCGCACGCGATCAGGGCGGCGATGGCGCGGACATGTGCCCGCGCCCGTGCGCCGGCTGGCAGCAGGGGCGGATGCGGATAGGTCTCCTCGAGCCATTCCAGGATGGCGGGCGACTGGATCAATGCGGTGCCGTCATCGAGCACCAGGCACGGCACGCGTCCCTGGGGATTGATGGCGCGGTAGGCGGGCGCGTGCTGCTCGCCGCCGTTGCGCAGCAGGTGGATTTGCACCGTTTCGACTGCGACCTGCTTGAGGTTAAGCGCGATGCGCACACGGTAGGACGCGGATGACCGGTAATACTCATAGAGTTTCACGACGACAATGACACCAAAAAGCAAAAGTTTCTTGGTTCTTTCTTTCAAAAAAGAACGGCTTCCTTCCCTTATCAGGCCGGTAAAAACCTTGCCAGCGTTAAAGTTCCCAACGAGGCCAAAACCTGGTACGAGGCCTGCAATTGCGTTTGCGCCTGCGACAGTTGCGTCGCCACCTGCGTGAGGTCGGCGTCTTGCAGATTTGAAAGCTGCGACTGCAGCGTTGTGGCGGTGTCGCCAAGCTCGGTATGGGCGCCGTTCACCTGGTCCTGCCGATCGCCCAGCACACCGATATCGACGTTGATGGCTGTAACGGCGCCGCTCAACGTGGTCACCGCGCCCTGCACAAGCGGCACGAAATTCACATCGGCGGCTTGCGATGGCGTGAGTGAGGCGATAGTTGCCAGGCCATACAGAATATCCTGGGTGTAGGAACCGGTGCTGGTGGTGCCGACACCGGTGGATACCGCATTGCTGTTTGTGTTGGCGAGCGGCGCCAGGGCGACGCGCACGCCGCCGCCGAGATCGACCTCGCTTTGCGCGCCTGCGGCGGTGAGTGACGCGGCGAAGGGCGAGTTCGCCGCGGAGGTTGCCGCGGCCAGCGCCGCCGCCTGGGTCGCCGCCGCGCCATTGGTGGTGAGGCCGGCCACAGCACTTTGAATGGCGGCGAAAAACGCTGACTGGGTCAGCGTGCTTGGGTTGGGGATCGGCGGTGTGGAACTATCCTGGCCGGCAAATACATACACCCCGCCGACTTGCGTGTTGAGCAGGCTGGCGACCTGTTGCATGGCGCCCTGTGCCGCCGCAGCCGCCGTGCTGACCGACCCGGTGGCGCCTTCCAGGTTGATTGCCTGCGACACGAAAGTGCTCGCCACGCTCTCGATCTGACCGAGCGCTGTCTGGGCGGCCTGCTGGATGGTGGCGGCGTTCTGCGTGTTGGCCTGCAACTGGGTGGTTTGGGAGATTTCCGCGCTCAGGTTCAGCGCCGGCGCGGCTGCCCCGCCGAGCCCGGCATAGTTGCTGGATAGATACCCGCTGTCCGTCTCCGCGCTCAGCTGGTTGATATTCTGCTTGACCTGCGCTGTGGCGTTGACGATCTGGTCCAGCGTTCCGAAGTCGGTGACGGCCAGACCTGTGCTCATGCTCATACTCATCACTGCACCGCCTGGAGGAGCGTGCTTTCCATGCTTTGGATCGCGCTAATGACTTTGGCGTTCGCGCCATAGGCGTTTTGCAATTGAATCATCAGTGACATCTGGCTGTCCATGTCCACCCCGGTGGCCGATTGCAGCTGACCGGAGAACGATTGCTGGGTGGCGGTGCTGTCGGTCGCCGCGGTGGTGGCGCTGGCGCTGTCGGCGGATTGCGACGCGGTGATGTCGGTGGCGAAATCGGCCAGCGTGGCCGGGGCGGTGAAGGGGGCGGACAAGGTGCCGGAGGCGCCGAGGCCCACGGTGTTTGCGGCCGGCTGCGGCACGCCGGCCTGCACGTCCGGGCCGAGCGCGTAGTTCAGAACGCGGTCGATCATGACGGTGAAGCCGGGCAGATCGTTGGGGTTTGGCGTGAAGGCGCTGGCACCCGTCGGGCTGCCGGCCACGGCTTGGGTGCCGTTGACCACCAGGGCCGGGTTGCCCAGCACCGCTGGATTGACCGTAATGCTTGCGGAAAATCCGAGATAGTTCGTCTGCACCGGCGTGCCGCCGCTTTGGGGCACATTCTGCTGAGCATCGGTAAAAAGGTTGAGACCCTGGGCGGAGAAATTGCCGGCGAGATGCTGCGAGAATTCGTCGAGCTCGGCGGCATAGGTCGGCACCGTGGTGTCCCGCAAGGTGAGGTTGGCGGCGATGCTGCCGCCGGTCAGTTGGCTGGTGATGTCGGTGGTGCCGAGCTCGATGCCCGGCAGGCCGCCGCCGGGATAGAAGACGGAGGGGCCTGTCGTTGCGTTGGCGATGGAGAGCGGGTTGGTGGCATGAGTTGGCAGTTGCGCGCCGCCGGTGGTGAACACCAGCATGTCGCCGTTGGGCTGTTCCGAAAACCGCGCATCGACCAGTGCGGACACGCTGGTGAGCAGCGCGTTGCGCTGATTTTCGAGATCGGCAGTGCTGCCGCCCTGCGCTTTCAAGGGGATGATCTGGTTCGACAAGGCGCCGATCTGTCCAAGTGCCGTGTTCAACTGCGAGACCTGGGACACCAGGGCGTTCTGGGCATTTTGTTGCGCCTGGCCATAGGCGCCGGCGAGCGCATTGATTTGTTGCGTTAACGACTGCGCTGCCCCCACCACCTGCTGCTGTTGCGGCTGGTTGGAGGGGTCGTTGAGCAAGGCGGAAAACCCGTTTTGCACTTGGGCGAGCAGACTGCCGAGGTCGGTTCCCTGCCCTACCGCGCCGAGGGACGGCTGCAGCGCGGTGAGGGCCGCGTTGGTGGTGCTGTCTGCGCTGGCGATCGCATTCTGACCATACAGCGCCGCCTGCAGGCTCTGGTCGGTGGCCAGCATGGTTGGGCCCGACTTCACGCCGAGGCCGATGCCGCCGGCGTCGAGCGCGATCTGCGTGGTCTGTTCGGTGGCGTAGCCCGGTGTGCTGGCGTTGGCGACGTTCTGCGATATGACGCCGTAGGCCAGGCCGATGTTGGCCAGACTGCTTGTTGCCAGTCCGAGGGCTGAATCGAGGCTCATGGCGGGCCCCTAATCCGGCGGCATCATTGCAGCATGCTCAATGTGGTCTGCAGCATCTGGTTGGCGGTGGTGATGACTTTGGCGTTGGCGCCATAGGCGTTCTGCGCCACGATCAGGTTGGAGAGTTGGGTGGCAATATCGACGTTGCTGCCTTCGACCGATCCGGTGACCAGCGTGCCGGCACCGTTCTGGTTCTGGCTTTGCGCGATGGCGACGCCCGACTCGTTGGTGCTGGTAAAGGCCTGGCCATTCTGGCGTTGCAACGCATCGGGATTTTCGAAGGTGATGATCGGCACCTGGGCCACCGTCACCGACTGGCCGTTGTTGTAATTCGCGCTGACGGCGCCGGTGGACGCAATGGAAATGCCGGTAAATGCGCCGGGGGCAGAACCGTTCTGGGTAATGCTGCTGAGATTGTAATTGGTGCCGGCAAACTGGGTTACCCCGTTGCTGCCGCCGATGGTGCCGAGATTGAGATTTATGCTCTGTGGATTGCCGTTGAAGGATGGGGTGAGCGCCAGGCTTGCTTCGTTGTCCGTGCCCGGCGGATTGACCGCAACGTTGCCCGTGACATTGGACAAGGTTTCGATGGTGCCATTGGTATTGAACGTCACCTGCGCGGTGCCGATCGTGGCGCCGCCGGTGTTGTCGGGTGAACTCAGGCTCAGCGTCCAGGTATTGACGTCGCCGGTCACCTGGGCCCAGTTCGTATCGAGTTGATGCGCGGTGCCTTCGGCGTCGTAGACCTGCACGGTGGAGGACAGATTGCTGGTGGCGCTCGGCGTCGCGGGCACATTCGCCACGAGTGCCACGTTCGAGGTTGCGACCGGCTGGAATTGCCCCTGGGTGATCTCCAGCGGCGCCAGAGTGCTGGTATTGGTCACGCCGGTGCTTGAATTGACGGTCCAGCCATTGAGGAATTCGCCAGCGCTGTTCACCAGATACCCGTTTTGGTCGAGGGTGAAATCGCCGGTGCGGCTGTAATAGGGCTGGGTTGAGAAATTTGGCTGGCCCGTGGTGGTGGCGCTGGTTTGTTCGGAGACGGCAAAAAACCCGTTGCCGTCGATGGCGAGGGCCAGCGGGTCGGAGCTTTGCTGCACCGCGCCTTGCACGTTGTTCTGATATTCCGGCGCGGTGACGACGTTGCCCGACTGATTCTCGGTCGCCGAGCTGGCTGTCACGTAGTCGATAAAGCTCGTTGTGGTACCCTTGAAGCCGACGGTCTGGCTGTTGGCGGTGTTGTCGGAAATGTTGCTGAATGCAGCCGATTGCGCGGACAATCCGCTGATCGCCGTATTCATCGCACCGAACAGGGACATGGTCGTCTCCTATGCAATATGGTGGCAGGCGAACCTCGACATTGTCGCGGTGGGCGCCGGTGCTGGGGGTGTTGGTTGCAGGTTGCGTGCCAGGGCACATTTCCGCGGATGCGGCGGCGGGGTGGCGCGGCCGAACCCCTGCACGGCAGTTTTTGCCGGGACGTATGTGCAGGGCTGGCGTAAACCCGGCGCGACGCGGCGGTGCGGGCCGGCCTTGCGAGAACAGGCCATCAAGGAAGCGGTTCATTTGGTCAAGAAGGAACTGCTTGCTTCGCGCCAGGCCGAACTGGCCCGGAAGTTGCTGACGCTGCGGCGGAGCATTTCAATCATGACGGCAGCACACGCATCACCCCTGACTTCAATGACGGCACCAGCGGCTACCGCCGCGCCGGTGACAAGAACGGCGCCGGCGATTGCGCCGAAGGGAATGGAATTCACCTCCGTGCTGGCGATGCACGGGGTGTTCAAAACGCCATCGAAACCGGCGACCGGCGTCGCGGGCGCGCTGACGAAACATGTGGCGCCGGTGCCGGCCCGAAACAGAGACGTGGCCACGTCAACGCTTGATGCGGGTGCTGCGGCCGAGCCGGCGGTTTTGCACGGCCCGCAGATCGGCACCAAGATCGAGTCCCGGATCGCGGGACAGGTCGCCGCAGAGAACGCACCGCCGTCAGGGCCAATTCCCACAGCGGACGCTGCGCTTGCGAAATCGAGCGTGCGGCCTGCTGTCATCCCGGCAGTTCATGCGTCCGCCGCAGACGCGACGCGGGCTGCCGCGACGCAAGAAGCGCAGCTGGCGGTTCCGATGGCGGCGCTGCCGGTGCCGGCAGCGGCGCCAGCCCTCACCAAGATGGCGCCGGGCACGGATGTGCCGGGCGCTGCTTCGGCGAGCCTGACGCAGCCGGCACCGAGCCCCGTTGTTGCGCAGATATCCGTGCCACAGGTGCCGACCGCGCAACCGGCGCCGCGGACACGCGATGGAGTGTCCGCGGCCACGGCAATGGCGTCCACCACGTTGGCCATCAACGCGGCCGCAACGACTGGCCAGGCCGTGACGCAAATGGGCGCCCCCGATTCCGGGTCTATGCAAGGTGCTGCCGCCATGTTCGCGCAGGCGGCAGCCGTGGCGGGCAATGTTGCTGGTCCGTCGCAAACCGGTGCGCCGGACGAAGCTGCAAATCTCGACTTACCCCACGACACGGCACCGCGTGAGGTCCTGTCGCCGGTCATGGCGGACCAAAACCCCGGTCAGCCTGCGTCGACTGCGGCCCGGCGCCCCGTGGACCAGCTTTCGCGGGCGCGGCTGCCGCCGGTGGTTGGCCTTCCGCACCAATCTGATTCGGAAAACTCCACATCGGCACCGGTTGACCGCGCAACCGGCAGGCGGCCTGCCGCCGCGGTGCCCGCCGCATCGGCGGCCAGCCCGGCAAACGGATCCGGCAATTTGGCGTCGTCGTTCGATACGGAACAGGTTTCGAATGCCGCGGCAAAAGCAACTTCAGACGCAACCCTCGTGCCGCAACCTGCCGATCCGGCGCGCGGGCAAGCGGGCGGCGCCGATGGCGACAGCAAGGCGGTGCGGCTCGCTGGCATGCCGGACACACCGGCGGCCCCGGCATCAGGGGCGCCTGACGCAGCGACGCCGAATGCCGGCAGCCAGTCCGCGACCCAGCCACGGGCGCCTGGTGTTGCGAGGGGTGCTGCAGCCGCGGACGGATCCGACATACAGCCGGCCTCGACGGCGGCACCGGATCCGGGCCCCGATGCGCCGCCGCCGGTGAACGCCGCCCCGCCTGCCGCCGCACCCTACGCCACGGCGCCATCGCAACCTGCCGGTTCGACCAGCCTTGCCGCCGCGTCGCAGGTTGCCCATGCCGTTGCGGGCGTGCACGTGGCCGCGGGCGGTCAGGGGCAAATCACGATTCATCTTCAGCCCGGCGATTTGGGCGCGGTGCAGGTCAAGATCGAACGCGGCGCCGACGGCAGTTCGACCGTTACGGTGCAGGTGGAAAAGGCCGACACGCTGCAAATCATGCAGCAGGATATTTCGCATCTACATCAGGCGCTGGACCGCGCCGGCGTGCCTTCGGATCAACGCCAGGTAACATTGCACCTTGCATCGCCGGCCACTGACAGCAGCGTCGGCGCCGGCACGGATTCGGGAAGCGGCTTTCAGCGCGGTGGACAATCGCAGCCCCAGGCGCAACCCCAGTCGCAATCCCAGCAACAGCAGACCCGCAACATGGTTGCGGCACCGCAAGATGACGATACGCAGGACGATACTGGCGCGCGCCGCTGGATGCCTGTTGGCATCAACATCACCGCCTGAGGAAAATTGCCATGAGCACCACGATCACCGGCCCGATGACGCTGAATGCCGCCGCCGACGCGGCCGCGGCTTCGACCGCCGTGACCAGTAACACAGGCACATCCGCGGGCAGTGGCGCGGCCTCGGCCGTTGGCACCAGCGCGTTGCAATCGCTCGGCACGAACTTCAACGAATTCCTCAACCTGCTGATGACGCAATTGAAAAATCAGGATCCGACGGCGCCGATGGATAGCAGTCAGTTCACTACCGAGTTGGTGCAATTCACTGGCGTGCAGCAGCAGGTCGCGACAAATTCCAGCCTGACCCAGTTGATTTCGATGCAACAAACCAGCCAGGTGCTGCAATCCTCGAGCCTGGTGGGTCAGGTGGCCACCGTGACGTCGAACGAGATCGCGCTGCAAAGCGGCACGGGCACGCTCACCTTCAATGGCACCGCCGGGCAGAATGTGGCGGTGGCGGTGGTGAACGCGAGCGGGCAGCCGATCATGGACGCCAACGTGACAGCGCAGAACGGCAGCAACACATGGACGTGGGACGGCACCGACAATAACGGCAATCAGGTCGCCGACGGGGCGTATCGTGTGGCGGTCGAGACGGAGCCTGCCGGCGGCGGCGCGGCGGTGGCGGTGCCATTCTCCGTGGTGGGAACCGCGACGGGTATTTCCTCGAATGGCACGGCGACGATGCTGGATTTGGGATTGTTGCAGGTGCCGTTGTCGGCGATGGAGAGTGTTAGTCATAATTAGGAAGGAAAGGAAGTATTTCTTTTTTGAAAAAAAGAACTGCTTCCTATACTTCCGAGATTCCCGCCATGTAATTGCGCAGCACGGTGGGCACGGCAATTCTTCCGGCTGCGGTTTGGTAATTCTCCATGACCGCGATTAGCGCCCGGCCTACGGCGACGCCGCTGCCGTTCAGGGTGTGGACGTACGTTATTGTTTTGCCATCGGAGCCGCCGCGGCAGCGTGCGTTCATGCGGCGAGCCTGAAAGGCGTGTGTATTGCTGCATGAGCTGATTTCGCGCCAGGCCCCCTGCCCCGGCAGCCACACTTCCAGATCGAAGGTTTTCGCGGCGCCAAAGCCGGTGTCGCCGGCGCACAGGACAACGCGGCGATAGGGCAATTCGAGCCGTTCGAGCACCGCCTCCGCGCATCGTGTCATGCGTTCGTGTTCGGCGTCGCTCGTGTCCGGATGCGCGATACTGACCAGTTCCACTTTGCGGAATTGATGCTGGCGCATCATGCCCCTGGTATCGCGCCCGGCGGCGCCCGCCTCGCTGCGGAAGCAGTCTGTAAGCGCGGTGAGCCGTAGCGGCAACTGTTTCTCCGGACGGATGTCGTTGGCATATAGGTTTGTAAGAGATACCTCTGCGGTTGGAATGAGCCAACGACCGTCCGTGGTGCGAAAGAGGTCCTCGGCGAATTTCGGCAACTGGTTTGTACCATACGCGGCCGCGTCGTTCACCAACGATGGCACGGCATGTTCGACGTAGCCGTGTTCGATTGTATGCAGGTCCAGCATGAATTGGCCGAGTGCGCGCTCCAGCCTTGCGAGACCGCCGCGCAGCACGGTGAATCGGGCGCCGGCGATTTTCGCCGCGGCCTCGAAATCCATCAGGCCGAGCGCTTCGCCGAGTTCGAAATGCTGTTTCGGCGTGAAATCGAATACGCGTGGCGTGCCCCAGCGCTTCACTTCGACATTGGAAGCTTCATCGGTGCCGTCGGGCACATCCGTGTCCAGCACGTTGGGCAGCCGGTCGAGCGCCGCCTTGACGGTGCCTTCGAGTTCGGCGGCTTCGGCCTCCAGCATTTCCATTTCGGTGCGTAACGATGTTGCGCGGGCCTCGAGCACGCTCGTGTCGGTGCCGGCGCGTTTGCCTTGTCCCACCTCGCGGGACAGCGCATTTCGATGCGCCTGCTTTTCCTGCAGCGCGGTGAGCGCCGCCCGCCGGTCGGTGTCCAATGTCACAATGCTATCCGCCACCGGCGGCAGTCCGCGGCGTGCCATGGCCGCATCGAATGCGGCGGGGTCCGCGCGGATCGCGCGTAGGTCATGCATCAGACTGGTTCCGGTTTCGGTTCGACCATGCGCGCGGCGAGGATAGAAATTTCGTACAGCACGACCAGGGGGATCGCCAATCCGGTCATGGTAATCACATCCGGCGGCGCCAGCACGGCGGCGAGTGCGAAGCAGCCGACATAGGCGTAGCGGCGATATTTCTTCAAGCCGGCGGAGCTCACCAGCCCGACGCGCGCGCACAGGCTAAGCAGAACGGGTAATTCGAACGCGATGCCGAATGCCATGATCAATTTCATCACCAGGGCGAGATATTCGCTGACCCGCGCCTGCAACTTGATTTCCGGCGCACCGTTGCCGCCGTGCGTCTCGAAGCTGAGGAAAAACCGCCAGGCAAAGGGGAACACAAAATAATAGGCCAATGCGGCGCCGAGCACGAACAGCACGGGGGTGGCGATCAGAAACGGCGCGAATGCGCGCTTTTCGCTGCGATACAATCCGGGCGCCACGAACTTCCAGATCTGGGTTGCCACAACCGGGAAACTGATGAAGCCGGCGCCGAACAGCGCTACTTTAAGGTCGGTGAAGAAGGCCTCGGTCAGGCCGGTATAGATCAGCAACGGCTGTTCGCCCTTGGAGATCATGATATCCGCCAGGGGGGCTGCCAGGAACAGATAGATCTGCTTGGAAAAAATGTAACTCAGCGCGAAGGCGCCGGCGAACGCCACGGCGCTCCACAGCAGCCGGCGCCGCAACTCGATCAGATGCTCGATCAGCGGCATCGGCTTGTCGTCGATGTGGTCGGCGGCTTTCTCGTTCAGGTCCAGCGGGGCCATGGCTCAGATATCTTCCGAAACCGGCTCGGTTCCAGGCGAAGTGACGGCGGCAGGCGGGACGAACGCGGGAGCCACGAAGGTTGGGGCCACGAAAGTTGGTGCGGCTGTGGTTGGCACCGCGGCGGGCGGAATGAACGCCGGCGCCGGGCCGCGCGCCGGCATTGCGGCGGACGGGGAATTTACCTGCACCTTGGGCGGGACGGCGCCGGGGGTCACCGGCGGGACACGATGTTGCGCAAACGGATCGTCGAACGCGCGCGCCAGGCTGCCGTCGGAATCGACCATGCGGTTCAGCGCGCCCTTCATGTTCATGCTGCGAAGGTCGCGCAATGTGGTTTGCACGTCGCCGAGGTCTGCGTCGCGCATCATGTCGTCGACGTGGCCCTGAAACTCGCCGGCCATGCGGCGCATCTTTTTCAGCACGCGGGTAATGGCGCGCACCGCCACCGGCATGTCCTTGGGCCCGATCAGCACCAGGGCCACCACGCCCAGCACAAATATCTCGGACCAGGAAAAATCAAACATGGGGAGCGCCTTAAAGAGAGACGGGGGTTTGGGGGGGCCGGCACGGCTCACCCAACCTTACTTCTTTCCTGCTCTCATATAGCGCAAGGCGCCTGCGGATCGACCACCGAAGCCGGCGGGTCTAATACACTTGGCTGCTCGGTCACCAGTTCGTCCCGTTTGGGCAGCTCCCGCAGATCCTTCAGGCCGAATTGTGCGAGGAACTGCGGCGTGGTCGCCCACAGGGTTGGCCGTCCCGGCACTTCCTTATGGCCCGCGGTGCGCACCAGCCCGGCTTCGAGCAGCGCGTCGAGCGTCTGCTGGCCGAGCATGGCGCCGCGGATTTCCTCCACCTGGGCGCGGGTGACCGGCTGATGCCAGGCGATGATGGCCAGCGTTTCCATCGCCACCCTCGGGAGGCGGCGCGGCCGCTGGATGATGCGCGTCAGGCGCGGCGCCAGGTCGGGTGCGGTGCGGAATTGCCAGCCGCCACCGACCTGATGCAGCTCGACGCCGCGGCCGGCGTAGCGTGCTTGCAACGTGGCCAGCACGGCTTCCGAGTCGACGTCTTCGGGCAACAGGCCGGCGAGCTGGCGGGATGGCACGGGCTCGGTGCTGGCGAAGATGAGCGCTTCGGCGAGGCGCAGGTGGTCGTCGGCTGGTTCGGTCATAGGCTTGCTTTTCGCAAGGGAGAAGGAAGCAGTCCTGCCAAAAAGAACTGCTTCCTTCCTACGCTTCATTCGCCGCGCCCGGCGATAGCATAATAGGCCCAAACGGCTCATCCTGGCGCAGTTTCACGCCACCCCCGCGCGCCAACTCGAGCGACGCGATCAGCGTGCTCGCCACCGCTGCCTTGTGCTCCGCGCCGCTGAGGCCTTCGGGCAGAAACGCCTCCAACGTGCTCCAGGGCGGCAGCTTCCCGAGCGACGCGGATAGCCGCGACAGGGCGTCCTGCACCGTCCAGAAATTAAGGGTGAGCTGCCGCGGCACATAGGTGCGTTTGCGCGCGACGCGACGAATCGCATCGAGATAGCCGCGCAGCAGTGCCGGCATATCGGCCGCCAGCCCGGAGGTGTCCGTCGCCACGAGCGACTCCGACGTGCCGCGGGCAAATACGTCTTGCCCCAGCTGCGGCCGGGCGCCGAGCCAGCGCGCCGCGACCCGCATTGCCTCCAGTTCGCGCAGCCGGGCCGCCAGCGCTTCCGCCGCGTCGCCGCCCTCCTGCGCGGCTTCGTTGGTGGCCGGCAGCAGGAGCCTGGATTTCAGCCAGGCGAGCCAGGCCGCCATCACCAGCCAGTCGGCCGCAAGCTCCAGCCTGATCCGCCGCGCGCCTTCCACCACGGCGAGATATTGGTCGACGAGCGCCAGGATCGAAATGCGCGCGAGATCTACCTTTTGTGCGCGGGCCAACGCCAGCAGGAGGTCGAGCGGCCCCTCGAAACCGTCGAGCGCGAGGGTCAGCGTTTCAGTGTCAGAGGTCGGGGACATTCTGTACCCCCGCCAGCCAGAATATGCTCTGGAGTGCCCAGTCGAGCATCGGACCCAGCAGCGACCCTAGCGGATCGACATGGATGCCCATCTGTCCGAGCAGCGGGGGCACTGCGATGAGCAACAACACGGCGACGATGCCGAACGGCTCGGCGCGGGCCCACAGGGCGGCCAGCCGCAACGGCAGCACGCCCACGATGATGCGGCCGCCGTCCAGGGGCGGGATCGGCACCAGGTTGAACAGGCCGAGCACCAGGTTGAACAGCATGAACTGCAACACGGCGCCGGCGACCACCGGCGACAGGTCGGGAATTCGAAAGGCGTGGGCAGCGAGGAAGGCGAGCGAGAAATTCATCGCCGGGCCCGCGAGCGCTACCAGCGCCATCATTTGCCGCGGCAGGCGGAAATTGCGGGGGTCCACCGGCACGGGTTTGGCCCAGCCGAACATGAACAGCACCCGGCCCATGGTCAGCAACTGACCGAGCATCAGAAGCCCCGGGAGCAGGATGGTGCCGACGCGGTCGACGTGCCGGATCGGATTGAGCGACAGCCGGCCGGCGCGCAACGCGGTATGGTCGCCCAGCGCCAGCGCGGCATAGCCGTGCGCCACTTCGTGCAGAATGATGGCCGTGGCGGCCAGCGCCACGACGAGCAGCAGATGCGGCAGCAGTGCGGTCATGCCAGCAACCTGTCGCGCTCATCCGACAGCGCCGGGATGTCCAGCGTCTCCCGCGCCGCGTCGGCCTGCGCCCGCGCGGCTTGTAATTGCGCGGCGAGATCGGGCGACACCGGCGGCACTGCCGCGAGCACGGATTCCGTCTCCGCCAGCGCGCCGGAGCAATGCAACGCCACGTCGCAGCCCGCGGCCAAGGCGGCGGCGGCGCGCACGCCGGGCGCGCCGGTCAGGGCCTGCATGGCGAGGTCGTCGGTGATGAGCACGCCGCCAAAACCGATTGCCCCCCTCGTCGCACGGATGACGTCGCCGATGATGGCGGTGGATTGTGTCGCGGGAAAAACCATGTCGCGCGCCGTGTAGCGTATATGGGCGGTCATCATCCAGGGCAGCCGGTTATTGACGCGAAACGGCAGCAGGTCGGCCGCCGCGACGTCATCGAGCACAGGGAGTTCCAGATGGCTATCGGCGCGCGCTCTGCCATGGCCGGGCGCGTGTTTGCCGATCGGCTGCACGCCGGCGGCGAGCAACCCGAGCGCCATGGTGCCGCCCAGCGCCGCCACCGCGCGCGGATCGGCGGCAAAGGCGCGGTCGCCGATGACGCCATGCCCGGCCGGATCGCGCACATCCAGCACCGGCGCGGCAACGAGCGAAAATCCTGCGCCGGCGCAGTCGGCGCCGATCAGGGCGCCGGTGAGCCAGGCCGCGCGCAGTCCCTGCGCCGGAGCGCGTTCATGCAGGCGCCCGATGTCGCGGGCCGGCGGATGCGCCCGCCAATGCGGCGGGCGCAGCCTGGCGACGCGTCCGCCCTCCTGATCGACCATCAGGAGGGCATCGGGTGCGAGCAGGGCTCGGATATTGCTGGTGAGCTCGGTGAGCTGCGTGGGGTGCTGAATGTTGCGGGCGAACAGGATAACACCCAGCGGCTGTTCCGCGGCCAGCAGATCGATTTCTGCTGGCGTTAGGGCGGGGCCGGAGATGCCTACGATTGCGGCTTTGGTCAAAGAAGAAAGTATTTCTTTTTTGAAAAAAAGAAACAAAAAACTTTCTTCCGCTTAAGGATCGAATGACCCAAGAGAGTGCCCTAAAAGAGTAAGAGTTATTTGGTTCTTTTTCAAAAAAGAACTGCTTCCTGCTTCCTAGCGGTTAAAATCCAAGGGAAGAGTCCTTGGATTTTAACCGCTAGCCTTTGTTTTTGTGGGCCGATTCACCCAACGCTCGGGTAGGGAGCGTTGGGATCGGACCACTAGAATGCCGCAATAGAACAGTCAGCCCCCCGCATCCGCAACGTCGCACAAAAATTATTTGCCTCGCTTATACCGGGAAACGGACCCGTCCGCAGCCGCCACATCGTTCGTCCGGCCGCTTCCACACGCGAAATCTCGGGACGCCGCCTGGCCAGCAAGTCGGGCCATTTCTCCACGAGCGTGGTCCATTCGCTGTAGGCCGCGGCCGAATCGGCAAAGGCGGCCAACTGCACGTGGACACTCGGTTGCGTCGGTGGAATGGCCGCCACATGCGCCATGGCCGACGCCTGAACCGGCGGCGGCGTGACAACGATCCTTGGCGCCGCGGCGGCAATTTTCGCGCTTTCGGCGATTTTGGCGGTTTGCGCGTTCTCGGCCGCCTGGCGCGCAAGCTGCTTTTTCACCGCGTGAAGCTGCGCGCGCAGGGCGTTGATCTCCGGCTGTTCGGCGGCGGGCCCCAAAGCCTGGGCGCCATCCGGGGCCGCGTTAAATTCTGCGCCGGTCAGCTTCATGCCGCCGGCATCCAGCGGCTTGACCCGCACCGGTCCGGCCGGCGCCTCCACAATCGGCACACCGGCGTGCCGATGGCCCAGCAGCTTCATGCCGCCGATGCTCAGCGCCACGAGCGCCACCAACCCGGCTGCGACGACACCGATTCGCGACAGCTCCGCCAGGGCGGCACCCGGCTTTTCCGGCCGGTAGCTGGGCCGAAAGTCTGCCCGCAGCCGCGGCCCTTGCGGGTTTATCCGATCAGACATGCCTCACCGCATCTCCTCCGCCGGCATCACGCCCAGAACACCCAGGCCGGCTCTGATCACGCAGGCCACCGCGGCGACCAGCGCCAGCTTTGCCCGCGTCCGCTCCGGCTCCGCCTCCTGGATGAAGCGCAGTGCGGAATCGTCCCTGCCCCGGTTCCACAGCATATGAAAGTCGGCCGCCAAGTCATAGAGAAAAAACGCAATCCGGTGCGGCTCGCGCGCCAGAGCGGCGCCTTCCACGTTACGCGGCCACTGCATCATGCGGCGGATGACGGCCAATTCGGCCTCGTCGGTCAGGGACGCCAGCGCGGCTTCGGCCAACGCGGCGGGCGTGACGCAAGCCGCCCCAAGCTGCGACTCGGCCAGCCGCAGGACCGACCGGCACCGCGCGTGGGCGTACTGCACGTAGAACACCGGATTATCGCGGGTTTGTGTCACGACCAGATCAAGATCGAACTCCATCTGTGCATCGGACTTGCGAGTCAGCATGGTGAATCGCACCGCATCCCGCCCGACTTCGTCGATCAGGTCACGCACGGTGACGAAGCTGCCGGCGCGCTTGCTCATCCGCACCGGCGCCCCGGCGCGCAGCACATGCACGATCTGACAGATCACGATCTGCAATTGCTGATCCTGGTTGGCCAGCGCCCGTACCGCGGCCACCATGCGGGAGATGTAGCCGCCGTGGTCGGCGCCCCACACATCGATCATCAATTCGGCGCCGCGCGCCATCTTGTCGGCGTGGTAGGCGATGTCGTTGGCGAAGTAGGTGTTGGTGCCGTCGCTCTTGCGCAGCGGACGATCCACATCATCGCCGAATTCAGTCGCACGGAACAGGGTTTGCGCGCGCGGCTCCCAATCCTGGGGCGTTTTGCCGCGAGGGGGTTCGAGCACGCCTTCGTAGATCAGGTTTTTCGCGCGGAGCGTTTCGATGGTGCGGTCCACCGCGCCGCTTTCCAGCACCGCGCGTTCGCTGGTAAAAACATCCTGAACCACGCCGAGCGCGGCCAGATCCTGGCGGATCGCCTCCAGCATTTTCGCGATGGTGAAATCGCGCACGGTGTCGAGCCACAGTTCGGATGGCGCGATGGTGCGGTCCGGGCCGGCCAGCGCGTCGCCATGCGTCTGCGCCAGCGCGGCGCCCACGGGGACGAGATAGTCACCGCCATATTGCAGGCCGCCAGGCACCGACGTGGAAAATTCTTCTTCGGTCAGCGTGGTGCCGAGCGCCTGCAGGTAGCGCCAATAGGCGGCCCAGGCGAGGGCGATGACCTGCGCGCCGGAATCGTTGACGTAGAATTCCTTGGTTACCGCGAACCCGGCGCGGCTCAGCAGGTTTGCCAAGGCGTCGCCGACCACGGCGCCGCGGCAATGGCCGATATGCATCGGGCCGGTGGGATTGGCCGATACATACTCGACGTTCACGCGGACGCCGTGCCCGATGTCGCTGGCGCCGTAGGCCTCGCCGGCGCGCAGCATGACCGGAATTTGCGCATGCAGCAGCGTGGTGCGCAGCCGCATGTTGACGAATCCGGGGCCCGCGACCTCCGCCTCGGTCACATCCGGCTGACCTGCCAACGCAGCGGCGATATGGCGCGCGATTTCGGCCGGCGGGCGCCGCACGGCGCGCGCCGCCACCAGCGCCGCATTCGTCGCCATGTCGCCATGCGCGGGATCCCGCGTGGGCGTCACCTCCACCCGGTCCGCGACGTCGCTCGGCAGGTCGGGGTAACTGGCACACAGCGCCGCGACGACATGCGCGCGCATGTCGGCATAGAGGTTCTCGGTCAATTTTTTCCTTTCAGCCGATGCGGACGACACGTTGTATGCGTAGGGGGTATGCGTAGGGGGTATGCGCAGGGGGTATGCGCAGGGGCCCGCATTATCCTCGAGTCGGGCTGGTATGCACGACGTGGGGGCATGGCGCAGCCGAACCTATGAAGAGTCCGTGGAACTAGGTTTATTTTCATTGTAATCTTAAGAAATTTGTCATATCTCTTGTTTACGGTTCACAGTCGGCGGGAAAGACACCCGAAAAACTGTCCACCGCGTAGAAAGCACTTGAACATCCGCCGCAGTGTATGCTGCGGTGCACAAAACGCCAAATGCCAGGAGCCAGCCGCGACCACACCCAAGCCCTAAGGATCGAATCCGTGGTTCAACTCGTTCTGATTTATTGCCTCAGCAAGGATGCCTTATCCTGTGTCGAGCGCCGTCCCCCGTTGGATCTCGATCCGAGCCCGATGGCCTGCATGATGGCTGCGCAACCCATCGCGGCGCAATACCTGGAGGAACACCCGGCCTATAAGCTTACCGCCTGGCGCTGCGAAATCAGCAACCGTCCGGAACGCGCGGCTTAGGAACGTTGCGGCTGGCCGTCAGCTTTCAGGTGCGTGGGGCAAACACCGTTGCGCGCTTGAACGCCGGCATCGCTTGCGTGAGCGTTTACGCCTGCACGGAAAGATCCGTCAGCCGCGCATACTCGTCGATCGCAAAGCGATCCGTCATGCCGGCGATATAGTCGCACACCACCTGCGCCGCCTGCGCACCATGCCCGTCGCCGGCCAGCGACCGCCAGCCGTCCGGCAACGTGGATGTATCCTCGTGCAGCAACGTAAAAAGCTGCTCTACCATACGGCGCGCCTTGTTGGTCATGCGATTGACCTTCCAGTGCCGATACATCCGCGCGCGCAGGAAGTCCTTAATGGCGAAATTTGCCTCGGCCATGCGCGGTGAAAACGCCACGACCGGCTTTTTCGCGCGCCGGATGCGGTCCGCGCTGTCCGGGTTCATGGCGGTGAGGCGGCGGCGGGTCTCCTCCACCACATCGCTGATCAGCACGTTGATGACGCGCCGGATCGTCTCATGCCGCAGGCGCTGCGGCGGCACGTCCAGCGAACTCAGCCTCGCTTCCGCCAGCGCCTCCCGCACGACCGGCAGATGGCGAATTTCGTCCGGCCCGAAAAAGCCGGCGCGCATGCCGTCGTCCAGATCGTGGCTATGGTAGGCGATGTCATCCGACAGGGCGGCGACCTGCGCTTCGGCCGACCCGTGGCTGCCCAGCATCAGATCGTGCTGCTTCGAATAGGCCTCGATATACGCCGGCGGCCGGGACAGCGGGCCGTTATGCTTCACCAGGCCTTCCAGCGTCTCCCAGGTCAGGTTCAGGCCGTCGAACGCCGCATACCGGCTCTCCAGCCGGGTCACGATCCGCAGGCTCTGCGCGTTGTGGTCAAAGCCGCCGAACGGCTTCATGCGACTATTCAGCCCGTCCTCGCCGGCATGGCCGAACGGCGGGTGACCCAGATCGTGCGCCAGCGCCAGAGCCTCGGCCAAATCCTCGTCCAGCCCCAGTTCCCTGGCCATCGACCGCGCGATTTGCGCCACCTCGATGCTGTGGGTCAGCCTGGTGCGAAAGAAGTCGCCGACGTGGTTGACGAAAACCTGGGTCTTGTATTGCAGCTTTCTGAACGCGGAACTGTGGATAATGCGGTCCCGATCGCGCTGGAACGGGCTGCGGGTCGGCGCCTCCGGTTCGTGATGCAGCCGGCCTCGGGACGCGTTGGCCTGCACGGCATAGGGAGCGAGATCCATCAGGGTGTCCGGAACGAGTGGCGGCCCAGGCTTACGCCTTCGGCGCGTCATGCTTCAACTTGGGGCCCTTCGTGCTATATGGCGTGCATGAGCTTTGCCCTGTCCCCCCGCGCCGCCTCCCGTATCGCCGAAATCGTCGCCGCGAGCGGCCAACCCTCCGCCCTGCGCGTCGCGGTGCTCGCCGGCGGCTGCAGCGGCTTCCAATACAAGTTCGACCTCGACCCCGTCACCGCGCCGGACGACCTGGTGATCGAAAGCCACGGGGCGCGCGTTGTGGTGGACCCGGCCAGCCTGGATCTGCTTGCGGGGGCGGAGTTGGATTACAAGGACGAGCTGATGGGGAGCTATTTCGCGGTGCGTAATCCCAACGCGACCAGCGCTTGCGGGTGTGGGACTAGTTTTTCCGTCGATTAACGGAATGAAGTGATTTTTGGTAGAATAAGGAAGTGGTAACACAAAGCGCACAAAGACCACAAAGTTCTTCACCGTCCAAATGATGTCTGAGCAGCATCCTCCCCCGTTCCTCGGTACAATGGCAGCTCGATCCCGGCCCGTGAAGTGAACGAGGCACTTTGTGCACTTTGTGAGCTTTGGGTTCCCCTTGCCTTATCAGAACGGAAAATTTTTGCCGGTATGGGGGAGGCGCGGTGCGCATTGCGACCTGGAATGTGAACGGGATACGGGCGCGGGAGCAGAACGTTCTGCGGTGGCTGGCGCGGGAGAATCCGGATTTTCTGCTCATGCAGGAAATCAAATGCGAAGCAGCGGCTTTTCCGAAATCATTCCGCGAAGCGGGATGGCACGCGGCGGTCTGCGGGCAGAAGGGCTTCAATGGCGTCGCCATCCTGAGCCGCGCGCCGATGAATGTGTCGCACCCGGCTCTGCCGGGGTTGCCCGCCGATGATTCGCACGCGCGCTATATCGAAATCGACGCGGACGGTCTGCGCATCGGCAACCTCTATCTCCCGAACGGAAATTCCGGCGGCGATTCAGGCTACGCCTACAAACTCCGCTGGATGGACGCCCTGCATGCGCACGCCAGCAGCCTCCTCGCCGACGATATCCCGCTGGTGCTCGCCGGTGACTACAATGTCTGCCCGGAGGATATCGACTACGCGCCCGGCACGCTTGCGGCCGATGACGCGCTGCTGCGCCCGCCCACCCGGGCGCGCTATTGGCAACTCATCTGGTCCGGCCTCACCGACGCGCTCCGCGCGCTGAAGCCAACCGGGAAATGCTACACGTTCTGGGACTACCAGGCCGGCGCGTGGCAAAAGGACCGCGGCTTGCGCATCGACCACGCCCTGCTCTCCCCCACCATCGCGGAGCGTCTCACCTCTGCTACACCGCAGCGTAATGAACGTGGCGAGGACACGCCCTCCGACCACGTGCCGCTGATGATTGAATTGGCGTGAAAACAACAAATGCACGGCAAATTCCGGTGCTTTACGCGGCGTTGTCTTTGCTCGTGCGTTGCGCCCCGCCCGCTATGGCGCAGCCCGCAACCCAGGAAACCATTGTCTTCATGCGGCATGGCGAGAAGCCGCCCGCCGGCCTGGGCCAGATCGACTGCCAGGGTCTCAACCGCGCCCTCGCCCTGCCCAAAGTTCTCGCCAGGGATTTCGGCACGCCGGCCGCCATTTTCGCTCCCGATCCGGCGCAGCAAATTCAGGACCGCGGCATTTCCTACGACTACATCCGGCCGCTTGCCACGATCGAACCAACCGCGGTCAGCCTCGGCCTGCCGGTCGACACCACCTTCGGTGTCCGCGACACCGATGGCCTGATCCGCGCGCTGACCGCCCCGGACCGCCGGAACAGCCTGATTTTCGTTGCCTGGGAACATCATATCATCGTCACCCTGGCCCGCGCGGTACTGCAACATTTCGGTGGCAACCCGGCCGCGGTGACCGATTGGCCGAGCAACGACTTCGACAGCCTCTACGTTCTGCGCATCACGCACAACGGCACACACGTCACTGCCACCTTCACGCACGATGCCGAGGGCCTGAACAACTTGCCATCCACCTGCCCCTGATGCGTACATAAGGCGCATGCTCGTCATGGCCCTGTGATACCAACCCGCGTTGATATTGACACCTAGGCGAAGGGAAGAAGTATCTCTTTCTTAACAATAAACAACGAAAAGGCTTGCGCCGTGATTTACGATGGCACAACCAATTCACGCTCCAAACAGAGCAAAAGTTTTTTGGTTCTTTTTTTCAAAAAAGAACTGCTTCCCTGGGCGTTGCCTTTCGGTACCGTGAGTTGGACTCCTCACTAGCCAAAATCCTCGCCCTCGCACCGCCGCCTTCGCGTATGATGCCGAGGGCATGAACACCTTGCCATTTGCCGGCGCCTGATCCACGCATCCGGCGCATGACGACCATCTATGTCGACGGCGACGCCTGCCCGGTGCGCGAGGAAATCTATCGCGTCGCCGACCGCCTCGGCCTGTCCGTCGTTCTCGTCTCCAACGGCTCGCGGCCCATCCGTCCCACCGGGCGCCCGAACGTCACGATGATAACCGTCGCCGCCGGCGCCGACATCGCCGACGACTACATTGCCGATCACATCACCGCGGCCGATTGTTGCGTCACCAACGACATCCCCCTCGCCGCGCGCTGCCTCGCGAAGGGTGCCCGCGCTCTATCGCCCACCGGCCATACTTGGACTCCCGACAACATCGGCGCTGCCCTCGCCGGCCGCGATCTCTCGCGTCATTTGCGCGAACTCGGCGTGGCAACCGGCGGGCCGGCGCCATTGACGAAAGCGGAACGATCCAAATTCCTGGGCGCGCTCGATCATGAGGTCCAAATATCATTGCGACATAAAGAGTAGGAAGCAGCGCTTTTCCTACGCCGCTACCCCCGCCGTCAACCTTGTCATCGTTTGCCGCAACCATACATGCGCCGGATCGTGATCATACGACGCGTGCCACAGCAATGAAATCGGCATCGCCGGCAACTCCACCGGCGGCGGGCTGAGATGCAAATCCAGTTCGCGTGCGAATTGACGCGCCAGTTGCGCATGCATGGTGGTAATCACCGGCGCCCCCCGCACCAGGAACGGCACCGCCAGAAACCGCGGCGTGGTGACGGCAACGCGGCGTTTGAGCCCGAGTTTTGCCAGCGCATCATCGACAACCCCGCGTTCGCCTTGCCGCACGCTGGTCAGAACATGCGGAAAGCGAACATAATCCTGCAGCGAAATAGGCGACGGAACGCGCACCAATGCACCGTTATACATGCACAGGAACGTCGCGGTCAGCAGAACGCGGAATTTGTGATGGGTGCGTCCTTCCGGAAGCGGACCAACCCCGATCGCGACATCGAGGCGGTCGGCATCGAGGTCCTCCAGTATCTGTAATGGATCGCCGGTGGTGTGCAGCCGTAGCCTTATGCCGGGCGCGACATTGCAAATATGGGCGAGCAGCGCCGGTATCAGAAGAACCTCCATGCTGTCCGGCAGCCCGATCCGGAACACATGCTCCGACGTGCGGGGATCAAACTCATCCCGCGCCGCCACCAGGGTCTCCACCTGGGTCAGGACCGCACGCACTCGATCGCGCAACGCGGCGGCGCGCGGGGTTGGCCGCATGCCGTCCGGTGTGCGGGTCAGCAACTCGTCGCCGAACAGGTCGCGCAGCCGCGCCAGGTTGTGGCTCATCGCCGACTGGCCGATGCCGATGCGCGCCGCGGCCCGTGTCACGCTCCCCTCGCTCAGCAGCGCGTCGAACGCCAGCAGCAGGTTAAGATCGATCTTAGCCAAATTAGCATGGTCAATAGCCATCATTAGTCCAATCTATTGGATTAATGATGCACAGGCCACCATCTCGTCGACAACGGCGAAACCTGCCTACACGGCGCGCCGCACCGCACCAAAGGAGATCACCATGCAGCACTTCCGCACCCTTCTGACGGCTTCGGCCGCGACTCTTACGGGCCTTGGCATAAGCGTTGGCATAACCCTGGGGATCGCACTCGGGCTGAACGGATCAGCGTTTGCACAGGGCGTGAAGCCGGCCCAGAACCAGACGATCCATCTCGGCCGTATCACCGGCGATATCTATTACACGGTCGCGCCCGACGGGTACCATGTCGTCGCCACCTTCGCGGAGCCCGTTGAAGACGCAACGCCGGTGCGTTTCGAGACGATCCTGGCGAATAATCAGAGCGTGACGGTTTCGACACCGCGACACGCGGGCGAAACGCCGGTGGCGGTCGAAATCAGCCGCCAGTCGGATCAAGTAATTGTCCGCAAGGCCGCCGAAATTAACTAGAGCATTTTCAGCCTGACTGGAATCGCTCGATTGAGGCGGGCATCTTGAGCTGATACAAATGCTCTGCAAACAACACCCTAGAGCGGCCCGACGGACGCTGGCGATTTTCCAGTCAGGCTGAAGCCGCTCTAGAACCAGCGCTCCAAACAGAGTAGACGTCTTTTGGGTCTTTTTTCAAAAAAGAACGGCTTCCTTCGTT
>Ga0116229_10003455_pt1 | contig 25961 bp, 23 predicted proteins | sample S1TSphgellanicum_3_FD_87313 | JGI IMG/M metagenome (GOLD analysis project Ga0116229, IMG submission 87313) | Host-associated microbial communities from peat moss isolated from Minnesota, USA - S1T2_Fc - Sphagnum magellanicum MG | ecosystem: Host-associated > Plants > Peat moss > Unclassified... | reverse complement strand
TTTAGACTTAAACTAGTTTATTTAAAAAGAAACTCCAACAAAAATCTATAAACTTGAACATATGAAGTATATTTGTGTCAAAAAATACATGTCACAAAGTATGAAAAATTGCAAATATACTTTAAAACTAAGGTTATGGGTGGGAGTTTTGTGATGATTTTTTTGGTGGTGAGTATATTGATATACATCAACTAAATTTAAAACCATTGAGAAGTTTACAATTTTTGGCTAAAAATCCATTCAAAAAATGTGTTTTTTTGCACTTTTTGAGCAATAAAAGCATAATAAACTCTTTTTTTGGGGAAAAAAATTATTACTTTAAGAAAAAGGGGAAGATTTTATAAGTTGGCATTGTATTATTTTTTCATTTTTCTTTGGTTTGGTAATGTGTCATAAACCACAAACATGAAACCCTATGGCCATTGAAAAGATGTATGTTACATACTTTATGCACATTGATTTTATCCAAATCTCTTCTTTTAACCATTGGATTGAGTTTAACTTTGACTCAAAATGAGCTTTGAGTTCCAAAATGTTCTCGTGCACATTCTAAAGTTATTTTTTTTACGTTTAGGGTTTCCAAAAATTGCCATCAAGATTTCAATTTACTACACACCTATTATACTTACTATGCATCATTTTTTGGGTGAAAAGTGATGAAAAGTGGCTCAACCATAATGTGTTTTCACTTTGAATAGTCAACAAAGATCAATGAAGGAAATAAATAACAAAAACCATCATTTTGGCATGAATCAAAAGTGTCACAATGGATTATGGATTTTGTGCATTGAACCTCAATTTTTGGAGAAAAATAATTGTGTTCCAAAAATGGAGAAATATGAACGAAGAATGCTAAATAATATATCATGCACAATCAGAAGAGGAAAAGAGAAGAGATTCTAGAATGAAGTAAATCAAATAAATATGGTACAAATAAATATGATACAAGAGGTCAAGAGGTCTTTGGATGGAGAAAAAATTTGAAGCAGAATACTAATTACAATAGTTCCCAAAAGAGAAATAAAAGCATTGAAATTGAGTTCTCCACCCAATCATAGGATCACACAAAGGATTCAAGGACTTAGTGATCCACCCTAAAGCTTAACAAACAGGATTTACCTCACTCGATGACTTCATCATCAACTAAAGATTTAATATTGGGATTGTACCTAACATGTTTTTTAATGCTAGGTGGTGAAATCATGGAAGCATGACATGGGCTATGGCTTCAACATACGAAGGCAATAGGAAGTTCCATGATGGACTAAGTTGTAAATCCTTTGTTGAAAAAAAACAGGACCCATGGGAACATGCAACAAAAGCCCTATGCAAGAGTACAAGAGGTGACAATTAGGAAAAATAGAAAGGAATCCACAACAAAAAATCCGAGAAAAAAATGAAAAGGTAGATTTACTCACAATCCAAGTTCTGTTTAAACCACTTTGGTGGTGAGGAGTTTTCATCATCTAATTGTATAACACAGCATTTTCCCACAAGGTTGGGACCTCAACAAGCAATTGTAGCACCTCCTCAAACACTTCCATGTTTGGCTCAAAAACTAAAATATTATGTCAAAAGATTTGGCGAACTCTGATGTTATTGCCTGCTTGGAGCATGTAAGTTTTTTAAAAAATGGGAATGAAGGCAAATAAAAAACTAAATGAAAGGAATCTGAAACTTTTTGTAGAAGTAAACAAGTCCACAACCAAGGATCTCGATTGATAGTAGACTTTTATCAAGTCTTGAAGAGTCACATGATGAACCTCCTTGCCCACCCAAAAGGCCCTTCCATTCTTGGACTTACTCATGGAAGACGCATCAATATAGTTGTAAAAGACATCTTCATTCCAAACATTGACTCCTTTTTGTAATAGGTCCTTAGATGTAGGGGAAAACACAAATGAGTTCAATCATGGACTCAACTCATACGAATCCCTCACCAGTAGAGTAACCCAGCTCAATAAGGTTTGTGTCACTCCAAAAGAAAGAACAATGAAAAGGGGGAGAAGCAAAAAATTGGAAACTAGAAAAGGGGAAATTCTTTTATCAATACCTTCATGGAAAAGTCCTCCGAGCTAGTAAGTGGTAAAGAATTAGCAATTGCCCACTTCATCCAAATTTGGAAGCTATAGCATTCCAAATATGATTTGATCTCCCTCAGAACACAAAGATTATCAAGGTGGAAAAGTAAGACTACCCCATTAATCACTAGCAACTTGTTTCCAAAGTCAAAGACAAAGACCACATAGTCTTCAACTAGCATGTTCCAAACAAAAATCTCTATCAGGGAAGCTTAAACAAATGGTATGGGAAGTTCCTTTAGAACATCAACAAGGAAAAGGCTCACCTTGCCTTCAATAGTTGCCTACAAATGTGGAGAGGATGAAATTTAAAAACTAGTAATCGATTACATGAAGGAAGGATCAAAAATGCATTAAGAAGGGAACAACTTGGTGAATGAATTTTGAAATTCTAACGAATTCTTTAAGCCACTTCCCGGTCTTTTACCTTTGTGAGGCAATGGTCGACCAAGAAAATGGAAGGGTAGTGCAATGCCATCTAGTTGGCCTACTAGACGAAACTACATTAGAAATTAAATGGGGTGGGGTTGTAATGTGGAGGAAAAGGAACCACCACCTTTAGAGAACCTCGAGGAGGCACAATTTGCATAAATGGAATACTCCCATGCAGAGGAACCTTGACATATATCCCCTATCGTGTCTAGAGTGTTTTTAATTTCTTTAACTACTCCTTTCCCTTCCTCCTACCTTTATTTTTAGATGTTTCAATTGGAGTAATCAAGGGCACCTGAAGTGCAAATTGGAACCCAAGCTCAATTCTTTCGTGAAGGGTGATTTTTGATGATGGAGTGTTGTCCTTTGGTCAATCAAGGTACCAACCATAGTCAAGAGGTGTGAAAATGACCAATTCTGTTACGACCCTAACCTTGGGCTTGCAACGAAAGCGAGAGCTTAGAAAGGTGCAAGCCAAGAATACAACCCAGGAATCACATTCACACTTTCAGGAGTGTATGATCAAGAGTGTGAAGGAATGAACCCACGCACTCCCAAGTGGGCTCCCACTTTGGGAGTTAAAGTCTCAATGGACTTTCAAATCTTTAGAGAGCAATTTTAGGGGTCAAATATCATTGGATTGAAAAGTTCCTTATACCATTGGAAAGCTTTTGAAACCTAGATGTCTAAAATGGGCTTTTAAGACCCATTTGAGTACTTATAACGCAAGTTATGGTCGAAAGAAGAGGCTAGGAGTAAAAGTGTCATTTTGACTCCCAACCATTAAAAGTCAAAAATTGCCTTGAATTACATGCATGTAGGTGGTGTGCCACATATCTTTGGAAAGCTCTTGATGAGGGTTACAACTTTTCTTTAAACCTCATTTCAATTAAAGGTCTAAAAAAAAGTTATGGGCTTCCAAAGTTGCAAGAATCCCAATTTTGAGAATCTCAAAAATTTCAGGACTCCCAATTTCGGGAATCTCAGGACTAGATGACATTTGGGTGCAGCCCTTGTGGTTAACCACATAAAATACTATAAGGGAGAAGGTGGTGGTTTCTCCCAAGTTTGGGCCATGGTGAATTTTATGAATCTGTGTATGTTCATGGTTCGTCCGTGCATTAAAAGTGCTCCAATTACGCACTAACCAACTTGTTGTTTGATTTGTGTAGGTCTGTATGAATAGTTGACCCACTTGTCATTCGTCCTAGTCCCATCCCAAAGCTCTTGCATGCCCCTTTTACCCCCAAAGTGCTGCAAGCTAGGGAGCGTATCCCAACAATTTTTTCTTCCGTGGTTTTCATTTTTGGGTTCGCATTTGAGTCTTTTAAGGAATTTGAAGGTGCTTCAAATCCTTGAGAAGGTCTTTGCGGAACATAGAGTTGTTTGCCTTGGGATCACACCAAATCTTAAAGAGGTGTGGCAATCAATTAATCATCCCAACTTGGAGAAGAATGCAGTATAAATACTTGCCTTAAAAATGGATTATATAAGAGAGAAAAAGGTAGGAGGATGAAGACTGAAGATTATACCATGAATATAGAAATCAAACTACTAATTGTCAAACTCTCGACACCGAAAGTTGGACCAATATCCATGTTCTACACAATGAGTTGGATCGATATCCATGTTTTACAAAATGAGGCCCAAAACTACACAAGGAGGAAGTGTATGATGTTTACATGTAGAACATTCTCTTTAAAACCTCCTTTGCCCCAATTTGTTGCTCCTAGCTTTTGCTTCTCCAAATTCCATTCTGGGTTTCAAAATTTGAAAAAACCCAAACTCCCAAATGGATTGCCTCCACCCCTAGATATAGCGGGCAAGAGAGACAACTCCAAAAACATCTCTGAGTTAATTCCAAGTCAAAGACTGTAGAATCATAGAACTTGAGGGCTTCCACCTCCAACTACATGAAACAAGGAATAAATATTAGAATCAAAATAATTAAGAAAAATAGGGAATATCCAGAGACTAAATTGAATTAAGATGTCCGCTTGATGCTAGAATGTGGCCTTGTGGAACCACTTATCACCCTAAGCATCAGAAAAACCAAACGTAAGAAATTTATTAGTTTTTCAAAAAACACCTAATTCATTTGATTACTTGAGCCAAGAAATCTTCTGCTCAAGAGATACGCATGCATAAGCTAGCATCTATAGCTTTTCTGTGAGCATCTCCAATTCAAAGTTCATGTCATAGTGAGCTTGGGATTTCCTTGAAAAAATCCATGCCAAGGGCAAGATCACACACATGAAAGTGCTTACAAAAAACAAAGTAGTGGTCCTTCCTAACTTGCTCCATTACTTTCTCCATTCGCTCTTTTAGCTTGTGTGGGAGTGATTAGCCTCCAAGGGGAACTCCTCATAGTACATCTTCACAGCGACATTTCTAATAATTGAAATTTCGTGCCACGAAAAAAATTCAAAAGGTTGAAGCATGTGAAAAATGTGACCAAGTAATAGCAAGGAGGCAAAATATAGAAATAGAATAGGAAGGAACATAATTTGGCTCACCTTATACATGTAGTTGAAGAATGTTTCAAAAATAAGAAAATGCCAAGTCTTTTGAAACTTGTTTTGGCATCTCTTATACACATATGCAGGCAGAACTTGTTAGAATTGTTCCAGAGTTACGATACTAATGGACTTAATTCAAAACAATTCATTAATGAAGCTATGTTGAACATGATCTAGCTCCACAAACCTTCCCACATAAAATAATTTTCAAACAACCAAAGCTGAGAACATGGAACATTTAATTACAACATATTAAAATGCAAGTTTTCAAATCAATGATAAAAGTTAATGAATTACTTGTTCAAGTCTATCATGGTTGTCAAAAGTTCAAACAACCCATGAGAGGTGTCCATCAAAATGGAGTCCATGGAGATATGCCATAAAACATCATCACCATGGACACAAAGAATATATGGCATCTAGGTTTGTAACCTGTGGTTGCCATCCCACACGAAAAAATATGTCTAGAGAAAGATTTCAAATCAGGATTAGCCAACAGGAAGTCTTCAAACCTCTAATTTTTTGAACCTCCAATGGCGATTCCAACCGACTTCATGATCATTAATGAACTTGTCATTTCCCTTCTAGTTCAATGGAAACACATAAAAGACCTTGTCGCCCTTGCAGTATCTAAGGTGGAAGGCTTGCTCCATTTTGAAAACATCAATTTCAAGGTAGGGCAAATTACATGCATCAATATCATCTTACAAAGAAGGATGTTTATCCTAGCCTTACCCTTGGGAAGCATTTTATACTTCTTCAAAATCGATGTGATGTTAATATTGTACCCTGGATAGCTTCAATTATCCTATCAAAAGACAAGTTGTCCAACATCTCCACAACTCTAGAAGCCTAGAAATCATGGATTTTTCACATTAATGTGTTGAGAAGAAAAAAAAGAAATCAATAAGAAGACTTTCTTGAAAGTCAAAGCATACCTATCTAACATCCATAATTTCAAGTTGTGCTTCTTTAGATCCCAACAAAAGTACATGCAAAATGAATAAAACAACACAAAGGTGAAAGTTGGGTTCTTCATGGCCATAGGCACCATCTTTCAATGCTAAGAGTTGGCGTCAACAGCAGTGAAGAACTTAAACTCTTTAGGGAAACACAACTTGCAAAAAAAAAATTTTAATCAAAAAGTGGTCAAGCTTAAACTTGGTCACAGAAACATGAAAGGTTGAGTTCAAGCTTGACCATTTGTCCTGTAGCAAACTTAAAAGACCAAAAAATTAAAAAAATAACCTAGAAAAACATGGGTTTTCCATGGACATGGGCACCAACTCTTGGCACCAAGAGTTGGTGCCAATGGTCATGGAGAACCCATGTTTTTCATAGTTAGAACAACCAAACGTGAATTGGGTTGCACATTTTTACATAATTGAATGTGAGCTTGGTTGTGCATTCTTGCGCAACCAAGCTCATGATTGGCCTTTTATGCAACAAAAATCTAAGTTGTAGCTTAGTTTTTCACAACAACACATGAAAATAAAGGCAAAGTTTGAGCTCAATTGCAGGTTGTTATGTGGCCAAGCTCACATTCGGCAACTTTTCCTATAATTGACCCCAAAAAAAAAAAACATGAGCATGAAGAACCTAGGTTCTTCACAATGTTGGGTGCCAACTTTCAACATTGAAAGTTGGCACTGATGGCTGTGAAGAACCCAAGTTCTTCACAGTCAACAAGGTTGAGCTTAACTTCAATTGTGCATTCTTGCACAATTGAACTCAAGCTCAATTTGTTTTTCTATAAAAATTTGAACTACAACTTGGATTCTCACTAAAACACTTATAGGAACCAAAAAGAACAAACGGGCCAAGCTATTGCTTGATCACACATTCTTGCATAGTTGAGCTCAAGCTTGCATGCTCCTTCTCTTGTAGACTTACAAAACAAAAAACAAAAAATTATAAAACAAAAAAAATGAAGAAAATAAGATGGTCGAGCTTAAGTTTGACCACGCATTGTTGCATGATTAAGCTCAAGCTCAACTTATCTTTCCTCCCAAGAATCCAAGCTCATGTTTAGATTATCTTGGAAATGAAAGGAAAGAAATTTAAAACAAAATGAAACAAAGAAAAACAAGTTGAAGAAAAAAAGACGTACTTTGAAGTTGGATGTTTCTTCAATTGACTCCAACACTCTTGAGCTTCCCTCGATCTCCTCCCCCTTCACAAAACAATGCAAAAGGAAGTCACTCTCTATGTGTCTCTCCTTATATACAATATTTCATTACAAGTATTCTTAAAATGGAAACCCTAAAATCCTCCCTTTTTATAGAGCCATCAATAGTCAAGAGCTTTGTGCTTTGTCCTTGACTTTTTCTAGAGCTTTTTGCTTTGATTCCTTGTAGAATGAAACATTAAGCCTCGTCAAAATCTTAAGTCCATTTACAAAATTAGAATATTTTCTACCAAATATTTAGTTCTTTCAAGCACAAACTAGCTTAGTATGCACACATCCTATTCTATTTCTTGAGATAAATCTATTCATCATCTTCCTTCAAATTCTTCAATTTCCTTCCAAAAAAAAAATGGTTTGAAAATGTTAGAACATATAATATTACACATTTGTTTCTTCTTGTGATCAAATTTGAAATTGTGGGGGTCCCACACCTACTAATTGCTTTTGAATCCTAAGAAGTCCTTACATATTCTTTGGTGCCATTTTGGTTTTGTGCCTAATTGGTGTCTAGTTGTGTCTATGGCAATGCTTTCTCTTCCCTGGACCTCCCTCTTTGGAATCAATATTCTTCTACATCTTTCAAAGAATTTGTTCTGTTCATTGTGTAGTATATATACTTATAGAATTATTGCAAATTTGAAACTTGTCTTTTACAAGCTTCTATATATTATTATGCATTTTCTTTGAGATAACCCATTATAAGAACTTCATTAACATGTTCATCATTTAACAACTTCTACCAACATATAGAATTCTATGATGCTTTAATTATTATTACGTATGCACCTAGCTTTGCAATTATTTTTTCTTTTCGTTATTAACTCTCCCTTAAACCATGTAACTATTTTCTTCTTTTCACAATAAACTCTGCTTTCTCCCATTCTAAACCTTTTTAGTAGTGTCTATCAAACTTTTATTCATGACCATTGAATGAATGAATGCCAAATAGGTCATAGTCCATTAGTCTTTATTGACACACCCCCAAATTCTTTGAAAGATTCAAATGTGAATTTGAAAGTAAAAACAAAAGAAGGAATTGGCGTACACTCCTTAGCTCACAACACTTTGAAGGTAAGAAGGGCGTGTTAAAGCTCTGGGAGGGGGACTAGGATGAGTGACAAACAAGACAATTATTCATATGGACCTACACAAACCAAACAAGTTGGTTAGTGTATAGTTGGAGCACTTTGGTGCACAAACAAACCACGAGCACACATTAACTCACAAAACTCACCATGGCCTAGACTTGGGGGAAGACACCACCTTCCTTGACATGCCCCCAAACTTTTTAAAGGACACAAATGTGTGTCCCATGATGAAATAATGGAAAAAAAATAAAAATTGGGGCATGCTCCCTACCTTGTAACATTTCAAGGGTGAGAGGGTGTGTTGGAACTACGGGATGGGATTAAGATGAACTCACAAACAAGAGTTCAAATTGAGATCAGCTTGCACAACCAAAAAAAGAAAGCAGTTAATGCAAGTTGAAAGGAAGTGGTGCGACGAACTTAATAAGGACAATTTCAAGCATAAGCTTTACATGGCCCACAACCTTTGGGAAAAAACACCACTCCCCTCCCTATAATATGTTTTGTGCCTCTCTGCAGGGACTACATCCAAATGTCACTTTTCCCTGGGACTCCTAAATGGGAGTCCCAAAACTTAGTCTTTTGATGTCCCAAAATTTTGCACATTCATATCTTTCTTAAATCAAGTTTTCTTTTGAAAATGCAAGGGAAATATCTTATAACCCTCAAAAAGATCTTTCCAACGATGTATAACATGCCCTAATTGGAGCTCATTTGACCACTGCATTTAAGGGTTTATGGTCAAGAATCCAATTCCCAATTTGACTCCCACCTTTTTTTTTATCATAACTCATGCAAATTAGGTCTAAATGAACAATGCAAGGGCACTCTAAGCACTTTATGAAAGGTGTCATGGGGGCCCAACTTGGTGTTTTTTTCCCTTTCCAACCAAGGCTATGAACATTCATGACTCCCACACGAATGCAACTCCCAAATTGGGAGTGCATTTGGGAGTCCACTCATGAATCCTTGGGTTCCATTCCTTGCACTCTCCTTCATTTGTGAGAGTGTGTTTCACACTTAAACACATTTTTTTGGCCTTGTAAACCCTTAAATTCCACATGTAGTCACAAACCCAATGTTAAAGTTGCGACATTCCCCTTTATGGTATTCTCTATGACGAGCCATAGGGGTTACACCCAAAAGTGAATTTTCTAGAAACTTCCAAGTCAAGAATACTAAAATTATTGACATGGGGCCTCTTGCCATTTTGAAGGCCCATAAGTTCTTGTGCAAACTTTTGATCGAAATTAAATCAAAACAAAATTGTAACCTTCATCGAGAACTTTCCAATAATATCTGACATGCCACTTGTATGTACGTAATTTAAAGCGATTTCTGATTTTTAGTGATTGGGAGTCAAATTGACACTTTGACACCTAGCCCTTCTTTCAACCATAACTTATGTTGTAAATACTCAAATGGATCATGTGAACACATTTAAGACATTTATGTCCTAAAAGCTTTCCAATGGTATAAGCAAGTTTTCAATTTAATGAATTTTGACCCCTAAAATCACACTTTGAAGATTTGAAACTCCATAAGGACTCTAATTCCCAAAATGCGAATCCATTTAAAAGTGTGTGGGCTCATTCCTTCACACTCTTTTACACTCCCAAGAGTGTAAATGTAACTCCCGGGTTGCACTTTCAACTTCAAATCCATTTCTAGTACAACAAATTTTCTTAAAAACTTCCTTAGTTTATTTATACTTAAAAATTTTGTGAAAATGTCAACAATGTGATCCTCAGTATTGACACGAATAAGGTTAATTTCTCTTGCTAGAATTTTTTTCTAGTAAAGTGATAATGCATTTCAATGTGTTTTGTCCTAGCATGATAAATCAAGTTGTTAACAAGTAATATCCTACTAATGTTATCACAATAAATGACAACAAGAACATCCACTAATTGTCCTAAATCTAAGAGTTGTTTTTGTAACCAAACTACTTCACATGCAACAATTGCTATGCCTTTATACTCTTCTTCCATGTTTGATAGTGCAATTGTTGATTGTTTCATAATACTTTAACTAACAACACCACTTCCAAAAGAAAACATGAAACCAGTAGTTGATCTTTTATCTCAAAACATTATTATCCCATTCAGCTTCTATGTATATGTCGTAACCCCACTTTGAGGGAAGTGTGAAGTCGCCACTCACACTCCCGAAAAATAGGACTTGGGAGTCCTCCGGGATTCTTAAAAATTCATAATGCAATTTTAGGGGTCAAAACACCTTGCATTGAAGCGTTTTTTATACCGTTGAAAAGGTCTTGAAGTCTAAATGTCCAAAATGGCCTTGCATGAGCCATTTGGACATATGTAGCACAAGTTATGGTCAAAAGAAGGGTCGGGAGTCAAATTGGCAATTTGACTCCCGACCACTAAAAGTCAGGAATCGACCCGATCCCGGTGTGTGCAGGTGGAGTGCAACATACCATTGAAAAACTCTCAAGTAGAGCTACAAGTTTGCTTTAGACCTTGTCCCAATCGGAGGTTGGAGCAAAAAGTTATGAATGCTCAAAGTCTCGAGAGTCCAAACCAAGACAGTTTCGGGACTCCACTTTGGGAGTCTTGAGAAAAAGTGCCATTCGGATGCAAGTGCAGCGGAGAGGCACAGAGAATACTATATGGGGGAAGGTGATGGCTTCCCCGAGTCCAGGCCGTGGTGAGTCAAGTGAGTTTAGGGTTGCCCATGGCTTGTCCTAGCACCAAAAGTGCTCCAGAATGCGAATTAACCAACTTGTTGGTTGGTTTGTTGTAGGTTCGAGTGAGTGAATAGCTTGTCCCTCTTCTTAGTCCCATCCCGGAGCTCCAGCACGCCCCTCTACCCCTTTTAGTTTTGAGAGCTGGGAGTGTGCCCCGAATCCTCCATAATTCCGCAACTTGAGAAACTTAGTCCCAACTTGGGGTTAATTAGGGACTTGAGAGCACGTCAGTATCCATGTACTAGTAACTTGTTCTTAGTTTCATAAAAAATTCCATACTATAAAGTATGTTTTATGTACTTCAATATGTGCTTCATTCCATCCAAATGTGGTTTGCATGGTGTTTGCATGAATTGATTCACCGTTCCAATTACATAATTCAAATCTGGCCTTGTGATGGTCATGTAAATCAAACTCCCCATTATGCGTCTATCCATAGTGATATCCTCCACAAGGTCACCTTCATATGCACTTAAGTTCACATTTTGCTCCCATGGAATTGAAATGGGTTTGCAACCCATTATCCCATATTTGGACAATTTGTTCAAGGCATATTGCCTTTGTAATAACCATATCCCTTTAGGGGATTGAATTACCTCAATGTCGAGGAAGTAACGCAAATCTCTCAAATCCTTCAACTCAAAATTTTGTTTCAAAAGTTTCTTGAAATCAGAGATGTCTACATCACTATCTCATGTGACAATCAAGTCATCAACATGAATGACTATGATTATAATCCCACGATTTGTCTTTTTCACATAGATTGAAAAATCTACATTGGATGTTTAAAATCCATTTTTGACAAGACACTAACCTATCTTGTCTAACCAAGCTTTAGGTGCTTGCTTCAAGCCATACAAAGCTTTCTTCAACTTACAAACCAAGTTAAGATGTCCTTGGTTCACATAACCAGGTGGTTGTTCCATGTACACTTTTTTCTATAAGTTTCCATGAAGAAAGGCATTCTTCACATCCATTTGATGTAAATACCATCCTTTTGTTGTTGCCATAGCAATGATTGTTCTACAATCATCATTTTTGCAATTGGACTATAAGTTTCCTCATAGTCTATGGCATAAGTTTAAGCATAACCTTTGGCAACCAATCGTGTTTTGTATCTATTCACAGATCCATTTGCATTATGCTTGATTTTGTACACCCATTTGCACCTAATTGTTTTCATGTCCTTTGGTAAAACTACCGATTTTAAGTAGCATTAGCATCCAACATTGCCATCTCCTCATCCATGGCATTATCTCACTTAGGGTTTCCAACTGCTTGTTCAAAACATGTGGGTTCAACCTCTTATATAACTCTCACCATGTATGCATAATGATGAGCTACAAATCCATCATATGTTAATATTTATATAGGGTATTTGACTCGTGTGGATCTTTGTACTCCATTGTTATTGTGAGGTGTTTTCAAAGCTTTCTTGGCCATCCAAGCTTCGGACATAGTAACTAAAGGGACTTTTGACTCTTCATTCACACTCTCCTTTGAATCATTTAACTCACCATCTACATGAGAATTTCTAGATGACGTTCTATTGGAAAGGTTTGTTGCCCATGCAAAGTTGTGTAGGAAATTTCTATTGGAAAGTTTTGAAGTCTATTTGAAACATCTATCAACTGCCCCAAAGTTCCCTTGGAAAGTTATGTTGGAAATCTCAATTAAACTTAGAATTTCTCAACAAATCTAGATATTGGGAGTACTTGCTTAAGGCAACAATTGCATTTTTTTTTCAAAGCCATTCTCATAACTAGTTACCAAGGTAATTATGTGTTTAATTTTGTCAAAATGTATTATTTGCTACTTGAAATTAGGATTCATATATGTTTGAAACAAAACACATATATGTGAATGTGTGTGAGCAAAATACAAATTTGAAATGTGCTACCAAAACAACAAACTATTTTCCAAAATGTTTGCCCTTAGTACTTGGAATAAGTCAATTGCATGTCAAGTTGAATAAAACAAAGTAACCAGAAACTAACCCTTTGCAGAAAAAATTGTACATGACCAAGCCTACTCCAAATTGGTCCAATTTTCTTCACTTCATGTAGGCTTCAACTTGTCACAAGTAGTGTAGTTAACTGTAACCCCCTTGTCCTAATCCCTACTTTGAGCCTTCTAATGGATACGGGTTTCTGTAGAACTAAACCACAACTTTTCTTTAGTTCCTTTGGTTTTGGGGCCCATGCATCCTTGCCCTTGCCCTTGGTGTTTCCCTCCAATTCATGATCAAGTATGGCTAACAATGTTATTGCATTTTTTTGCAATTCACGACCATAAGCCTTTTTCCTTCATGGCGGGGAATGTGCAATAGGAGCTTTTTGCTTTTCAAATGAATACTTTGGGCATTCTTTCAAAGCTTTTGCTTATGGGGATCTTTTGCAAATGAGTATTTAAGTTTCTATCCACAAACCTCATTTGTAATAGATGCCTTGCCATTGGAAATGGGACTAGTAACTTCCCTTTCATTATCTTATTTGTTGTTGTCAAGCCTTGTAATAGACAAAGGAAACTAATCCACAGGCTTTGAAATCCATACATGGGTTTATAAGATTATAGCATAATTTAGAAAAGTGTTAAGTAAAAAAATCTAAATATAGTGGGCTATGTCTACAAATAATAAACAAAATGTCCATAATATAATCTTTAGTTACATTAAGAAAGTTGCCTATTAACCTATGGCCACCACCTCCATTGGATTGTTAAGAACTAAATCCAAATTGTGAGATAATGGTTTTCTATGCTACACTAGATTTGTGGTGCATGGTATTAATGGCACAATGTCTTTTTCCACCTCCTTTGTAACTTGACCTCCAACCTTTAGCCCCATGTTGATTGTTTGTACCATTGAATTTGGCACATCTACATGGATGTAATGTGGATCAAAATGTTATGGCTAACAAAAAACAATTATGAACAAGAGTTGCAAGCATAGCCACAAATATGGATCATAATTTGAAGTTCACATTTTCTAGTGTACATTATAATAATCTCCAAAAGAAACAAATTATTGTTAACGTGATGTAAAAATTTTAATGTTTATACTAAAAACTCATGGCATGCAAATATATTCCATCAAATGGGAACCTTACCATTGTGCATTGTGAGGGCCTTTTTAGGTTGTAAGGCTACAACACCTATAGCAATATGTGCTTTTAGTGGTGAGTTAACTTCATCATGGACCTTAGGAGAGGAAGGTGCACTACAATAAAAGGTGTCCCTATACGCCACATAATTTCATTAGATTTTGAATGAATCCATTGGTCTAGTGAATAGGGACTAGTGAATTACACCCACATTTTGTAGTAGTGGTGGTGTGTTAATTGTTTTTCCATTGTAGGACTTGAAGCCCAATGGGCTGCTGCTAAGTGTTCCAAGGCTTAACCTTTAGTTTTGTAGGTAGGTGGAACCAGTTGACCCATATTCAATATGCTTGAATTGTAATATGCTACCTACATGTAAGAACCACAATGATAGATTCAAAATTCAAACAAACTCATAATGTAAGGAAGGAAAAAACAAGTTCAATGGTCCTTGCTTCAAATATGTTTAAACGCCTCAAAATTATAGCCATACAATTGTCTGTATGCATGAAGCAATTACTTTTGCTAAGCACCCAAATTAGTGTTGCAAATTGCAGTCCATTATTTTTACAAGCACCACAAGCATAATGGCACACCAAAAGCATTATAAAAATTGAAGGGGTGTTCTAATTAAGTTTTGGCCAAAGCATAATAGACCACAAAACTACTTTTGATTAGCATCCAAAATGGTACAAATGAAAAAGGTGTTTATCATAGGCATTGATAACACCAACAAACATAAGATTACCCTTAACATCAAAAGCACTACAAAGCAAAAATGTGTTTTTCACAATAACTAGTAGCACCAGAAAACACATATTAATTTTCCTTAGCATCCAAAACACTACAAAGCAAATAGGTGTTTTTCACAAACACTGATAGCACCATAAAACACATATTGATTTTCTTTAACATCTAAAGCACCACAAATCAAATAGGTGATTTTTTCAAGCACCAATAACACCAAAAAAATAGCTTTGGTTTTCCTTAGCATCCAAAGCACTACAAATCAAATAGGTACTTTTCATAAGCACTAATAGCACCAAAAAAAATAAAAATTGATTTTCTTTAGCATCCAAAACATTACAAATGAAAGTTGTGCTTTTCACAAGCACTGATAAACCTCAAAACATAGAATTGATTCCTCATAGCATCAAAAGCATTAATGATCAAAAAGGTGATTTTTGCAAACACTGATAGCACCACAAAGCATGGAATTGATTTTCAACCTTAGTATTAGGCAAGTAATGCAAATCAAAAGACTATTTTCATAAGCATTCACAACACCCCAAATCAAATAGTTATTGCTCATTGGCACTATTCAAATACCCACCAATTAAACAATTTTTTTCTATCCAAGTCTTTCAAAATCAATTCAACAAAGATGTGTAGAACTCACTAGACATCCAAGATAATTTCACCTCTTCTTGCAAGGAGTTTAACTCCTCTTTTAATTCATCTAATTGTAAATTTACAGCATGTGTGTGGAGTTTTTTTTTCTTTTGTGCAAAATCCAAAGCTGGTCCACTAGCCCGGGTGAAGTGATTATCCACAAACATAACATTTATTCTCATTCTTGAATAATTTAGCTAGACAAAAAGGGTGGTATGTGTGTTTACATGAAGTGACTACTATGTCATAGTAGCTGTACCAAACTTTACAAAACCCATAAGGTTTAACAAGGATGACAATATTTGAATTTGCATCAATAGGGCAAGCTGGGTGTAAGATTGGTTTTGGCCAAAATGGAGAACCCCCTCTTTTCTCCATGCTTCCCAATTGTTGTGAATTGCAATTCGCTGCCTTCCCAAACACATCAATTGCTTCTTCATTATAATAATTTTTATTCAATTTTCCAACTGTTCACTTGTATATTGTGAAATAACATCACAAAGTTAGCATTTCAATATTTAAAAATGGAGATTGTGTAAAATTAGTTCATTCATTATTTATATGTTTCACACACTAATATTGTGCATTGAAAACACATTTGACATATGGATTTATTGCAAGATGCAAAATTTGTGTGACATTCATTCATTCATAGGTTCATATTTCATTTGTCAACACATTTATTAATGTGTCAAACGTGTTTTCAATGCAAGAAATTTGTGTGTAAAATGTACAAACCTATTAACGAACAAACTTCACACAATTTTCATTATTTATTCATCGCATGCTTAAATTTGTGATGAGGTCATCTCCTTTTATTGCCTTTGACAAGTTGTCCTTTAGTAAAACCTTAGAGGTTTCCACTTTTCTTTGTGCTTGTTGTTGCTGCTGAACAATTAATTCAACTTTTTTATTCTTTTGTTAAGCCCTTTGCGTTCAACTTAACACAAAATGAAAAGTTGAACAAAAAACTCAACATCAGCACACTAAGTTCAATGAGAAAGCACATTGAATCAACAATTTTTTTTTCAAAACTTGCATTAAAATTAGCACATGCAACTATGATATGCAAGGAGTAAAAAATGAAGGTGAAAGTGGCAACATGGCTTGAAGCACAATGTGGAGGTAAAAAGGGTGAAAACATGGTTAGGTGGTTCAAAAGCGGTGTTTGAGAGTTCATAATTTAACATTAACAATTTTTTTTTTTTAGTTTTAACAATTATCAAACCATAAATCCTATAGTTATCCCTTATGCTTTTAATCATAAACATTAATAAACCAACCTATGAATATCCTAAACATGTGATTGATAAAAAAATACATGCAAAAAATTAATTAAATTTTTTTTTCAAGGATAAAAATTTATAATGATCATGTCATTTAAAACTTTGAAAAATTAAAAATATATACATTAGGAAAGTTTCAATGCACTTCATTAATAAATTATTTTTTTCTCATTCAAACTTGTTCGAAGAAAAAAACATCACACCAAAATTGGTTTTAATGACTATGATAATTTAGGACTATTGTCCAAATGTAGATGTTAAAAGATTTTTAATATAAGGAGTTAGCTAAGGTATTGTTTTTAATGAATTATGATTATTTTTATATCATGAGACTTGAAGGAAGAGGTCCCATAAAAGAAAAACTTGTTCATGAAAAGAAATGGAATTTTTTGGGTAAAGGATGCCAATAGCAAAACACTTGAGAGGTTTTAAAATTGAAAACAAATAAGTTTTAAAAGTAGACAAAAAAATCCTTGTTTATTGATTGATAAATTTGTGATTGGGGAGCCTTTGAAACAAAACACTTGATCAAATATACTTAGGTTAGGCTAGAATAGAAAGACCGTTGTAAATTCTTAACCCACCCATCAAAGATTTGTTCCAAGTTCAAATTGTTAGAACATACTTCACAAGGACTTAACAAAAAACCACGTTGTAATGTAGATTTCAAAATCTACTTGATTTTAAAAATTTACTTTCAACTTACTTTTACATGCTAATTTAAAAACTTTCTAATTCCAACTTATTTTCCAAATTACAAAAACTAACATCATATCTATGCATTAGAGTTCAAAATCTTGCTTAAAATTAGTTTGTACATGTGCACATTTATTTTTTGATTATGTTTTCAATTGTAAAGCAAATCCAATCATACATTTGATAAAAATCACACTATGAGATTGATTTTCCAAAACTAAATACAAAACAATTACATAATTTGACATGTTACATAAAATAGTTTTTTTTAGCACAAATCTTCCCCAATCTTGATCTATACATGCACAATCATATTTTAAACTATGTTTTCAACTTTGAATCAACATTTTGTTATACCATTTGTGAAAAGTGAGAGATAAAGTGCATGATGACAAAATCTACAATCATGATGTTCATTAAATTTGGAATAGAAAGAAATTGTGAAACCATGGGGACGCAGTGGTTCCAATGATCCAATTTTGAGGGAAGAAAAATAACATTGAAAGATTGTCGCAACCCCACTTTGGGAAAAGTGGGAGAATGCAACTCCCACTCCCAAAAGTGGGAGACTTGGAGTCCTCCGGAACTTTCAAAAACTCAGGAGAAGATTTGAGGAGTCAAATCTCCTTGCATTGGTGCGCTCTTTATGTCATTGAAAAGATCTCAAAGTGTAGATGTCCAAAATGGCCTCGCATGAGCCATTTGGACATTTGCAGCACAAGTTATGGGCAAAAGAAAGGCCGGGAGTCAAATTGACAATTTGACTTCCGACCACTAAAAGTCGGGAATCGACCTTTTCCCGATGTCCGATTCTAGAGTGCGACACGGCGTTAGAAAGCTCTCGAGGAGAGCTACAACTTTGATTTAGACCTTGTTGCGATTCGATTCTGCAGTTGGGAGATATGAACTGTCAAAGCTCCGGGACTCCAACTCGGGACAGTTTCGGGATTCCAACTTGGGAGTCCTAGGAAAAAGAGCCATTTGAATGTAGCCTCAGTGGAGAGCTGCACAGAATATTATATGGGGGAAGGTGGTGGCTTCCCCTGAGTCCGGGCCGTGGTGAGTCTTGTGTGTCCAAGTGCCCGTGGCTTGTCCTAACACCCAAGGGTGTTCTCGAATGCTAACTAACCCTCTTGTGGTTGGTTTTGGATGCAGATTCGAACTTGATAATCTAGTCCCTCTTCCTAGTCTAATCTCGGGACTTCTCGCACGCCCTTCTACCCCCTTTTAGTGCTGGAAGACGGGAGCGCCCCTTAAGTCCCAACTTTCCGCAACTCTACATAGTTGGACCCTCAAGTGGGATTCAACAAGGGACCTGGGAGTGCGTCAAAGATGCTAAAATAAGTATAGCATTTTGCAATTAATTCTCAACCACAAAATTGCTTTTATCATCCAGCTAACTCTAATTTGTTAGAACCATAGTGCAATTTTGAGTAAGGTTTTTCAAATTCCTATTTCTTTGGCTTTAGTAGTTTTCAAAATATGATCCCTTTTTGAATGGGGTCTCAATCCATCTAAACTACACATAGCCCCAAGATCAAAAATTTGTATACTATTAAATTGTTAAAATTTGACCACATGGTTACATCTTGCTTGTTTGTATGTAAGAGCTTTTTGAAACAAATATTGATTAACTATGTAAAGCAGTGTAATTTTGAAAGGTAAAATTTTGCTAGATGAGGACTTTGTTTTGACAAATAAAAAAAAGTATTTTTTTGGGTTTTCTAGTTTCTAGATTTCAAAATGTGTTTAAAAACATCATTACATTTTTGTGTTAAGTTCTAGTAGGCAACAAACAATGTAGAAGGATGCTTGAATATTGTTACTTCCATATTTTGTTTATAGCTAGATTTAGCTAAATTGTCTCATGAATGATCACCACTTCAACATAACAAAATTGAAAAAGGGGGAAAATGCTTGATTTGGAACGAATGTAAAGGACTGTAATAGAAATCATGTTTGGTTTGGGTTCAAGCTGGAGGCTAGGTTGCATGGTTCAAGAGATTGGTAGTATGGTCCAGTTCAGGTTCTAAGTTCAATTCCAACAAGAGATTGGTAGGTAGTATGGTCCAGTTCAGGTTCTGATTTTAGCAAGTATAGCGAAAGCCCTGGGAGCATGGCATGACACGCTTGAGACAAGGGCAAGTGTCTTCCATAGCGTGCACAGAAGATTTGGAGTACGAGTTCATGGTTCATTTCAGCCAGCTGAGTATAAGTTTTGTGTAGGGTAATCCCCAAGGCTGGAGGCTGGTGGCCTTTTAATTTTGGAACACCGCTGCTGGAGGATATTGCATGGCGTAAAGCTCTGTCACTCATTTTTATGTTTTTTCTCTTGATACCCAGCAGATACCCGACTGGTGCCCACTTGAGTCTCATGGAAAAAAAAGAAACAGGGACCGTGAGCATTTCATAAAACAGAAATCCCGGTTTTCAAAATGCCCGTGAGTTTTTATGCTCTATAATGGTATCTGCAAATACACTTACAAAAAACGAGCAGGGCGGTGGGCCTCTAGAGTCTGCACAAAATGGCAAGACCACAAAATGGAGAAGGAAGTGTCCCATCCAAAAGGAGGTGCAGAACCTGCAGTTCATCCCTGCGAACAACTGACTGGCTATATCCAGTAACAGTTTTGAAAATCGAAGAAGCCGCGCCGGAAGGGCGGGTAGGGTAAATCAAAGTAAGTACCTAGTTCTCATTTTCAGAAAATCTATAAAGTTGAAATCTACAAGAAATGGTAGATTCTAGTCGAAGAGAACCGAAGAACCGACACGGGTAGGTGATTCAAAGTTTCCTTTCCGGAAAATCTAGAAAGATGAAATCTACGAAAGAACGGTAGATTCTCTTTGAAGAGAAATGGAGGGAACGTGAGTGGACACAGTCGTCGTCGTCGTCGTCGTCGTCGTCTCCCGCTCTTTGTCGTCATCATCGTCGCTCTGTCTCCCGCCATCGCCATGGCTAGACTCCCGCGCTTCTCTCTGTTCCTTTTTCTTTCCCCGCCACTTTCCACACTTGCCTCTACATCACGTGTTATTGTTCATCTCTTTCATTTTCCGCCGATCTTTCTCGCGTCCTTTATCTCCCCCAAACTTGGCAGTTTGGTTCGTTTTGTCTCCGGAAGAGATACTCTTTCTCTCCGCCGAGCAGCTTCTCAGTTCTTCACCCTCCCTTGTTTTGTTTATCACATCGGTCCTAAAGCTTCATTTTCTGCTTGTTCCATCCGTTTGCCGTCGTCATTTTTCTAAATTTCTCCTCCGCCTGCCTGGGCAATAAGATTTTGTTAAAATGGACATGAAGTCATTGCGAATGAGGTTAGGACTAGCAGAGGACGTGACAGTGGTGAGGAAGGCGCAAGAGCTTCTTCGTCTCAGCAATGTGCACTTCAATGCCTCGTCATTCGGTGTTGTAAGTTTTTTCTTTCCCTCTTCTTGCAGTTCCTAATCGCCATACAGCCAAATTGCAGTCTTTGAGAACGATCAAAAGTGCTGCATAAGGAGAAGTTTGCTGTATGAAAGGAAGATCTTTATGGCAATGAGAGATCGATATCTGCGGATTAGAAGTAAAGATTTCAAGGTCATCAAGCACAGCTATTTTCCAGAATGCGATGGTACATGTTTACCTATCTGCTGACCTGGGGATTGTGATGCTAATTTCAGGGTGAAGTTTGCAAGTCTGTGCTCTGCTTCGAGCTCGCGTGTTCAGTGTAAGTCTCCATCGTTACTGTATACAATCATCTGAACAACCTGCGCGATTTGAACTCATCTATTTGCATGTTTTGGAGACAATAGTATATCCTTGGATTCTGTCAATTATATCCAAATATACAATTCTGACCGTGCCTCCTTGTGCACAGAACTCTGAAACTGCCTGCTAAATACAGGGTAACTGTATAGAAGGAGATGCAGTTTGTTTCACTGATAATACTGGCATTGAGTCCTCTGGGAAGCTTGAGCAGTGATGTTGGATATGCAACCTTCAAATGAGCATATCTGATGGCCTTTTCCTCACCGTTGCGACTCTAATACATGTTTACTGAATTTTCCAGCCTGCAAGTTTCTTTCAATCGCCAGAAGGGCATTCGTGTCAGTGGATTATCAGAGAAGGCATATGTCAGATCTTTGGCAGCTATGCAGAATGCTCTAGGGCTCAGGTGAGTTGTATATGTAGAAGACAAGAACATGCAGACCTAGAATCTGTTGCAAAGTTGTCAATTCTCAACAGCTCAATATGATCTTTATAGCTCAACAGGTCAGGATGAGCTTCCAACATCTGTGTAGAGATAGATGACTCCTATGCTCAGATATATTATTCTTAAGGTATAAACGTTTGTGTGAAGCCTAAAATTCTGATAGGATACTTCACTTGTGCAGGTTAAAAGTGGACATAAGGGAGCTTGCAATTCAATTTGGCTGTGTCAGACTCATCAACATAGTTCACGAGGCTTTGGAAACGTAAGCAACCTTTATCCTCTCCCATTGCAGCACATTCTCTAATCTCAGTTAGCCTTTGCAAGTAGTTTCTTAGCAAAGGAAGGCTTAGGGGTTGAATGCTTAGCATATGTGAATAAACTGTTTATCTCAATTACCGGATTTGTGCTTGTGGATACAGATATAAGCAGCGGTTTGTAGCAGCTTTGCCAATATCACGCCGAAGTAGTGCAGACTTCAGCCGCTCCGTGTTTACAGCTGTTGCATTCTACCTCTCTGCCAAGAAACACAAGGTTTAATCTTTTGTGTCCATATTTCTGTAGCCTTTGGTATCTTGGTTCCCAACTGTGTCAATGAATGTTGTGTGGCTTCTTGTCCTCCATTATGACAGAGTATTGTGAGTTGGTCGAATTCCCACTGCACATGCCCCTTCTGAATGATAAGTGTTTAATTTCCTCACAGTTGAAGGTGGACAAGATGAAGTTGATGGAGATATGTGGCACTTCTGACACAGAGTTTGGAAATGTATGCCATCCCTTTATCTTCTTTTCAGCATTTGTCTATTTCCTTGATCATTCTATTGCCTTCCCTCGTGCTCCACAGTTAGCAACAAGGCCTTCATAATTTTTATCAGCTTTGTGTGTCAGTGTAACAGCTTAGGTTGTCCTGGTGCCTTTAGACATGGGACAGTCATCTTATGCCAAACCTTTGTGCCTAACAGGTAGCAACTTCAATGTTGGATCTGTGCTTTGACATTCTTGGTGTGGAGAAGGAGAAAAGGGACCCAAAGTCAATTCAGCAAAATCGAGGTGCTGTTCTATGCTCACTGAGGATGCAAGGAAATAGTACACAAATTCACCTAATGCAGCTTCCAGTAGCCAAGTCTGTCAAGGAGATTTATGTTACTATTGTGATGTAAGAACACCCTACTAATCAGGTCATTCCAAATCGACCAAACAAGTAATCATTGAGCAACTGATACTGGAGGAGACACATTGCAGAGTGATTCTCTGTTACATTTATAAATGATGTAACTGATGCTTGTGTGCATCTAATATGTTTTTGTTTCTGCTGTCCTGTTTCAGAGTTGCTGGATGTGATTCCTGGCAAAAGGAGACATGATACAGTCACATCAGACAGTGATTCAGAGTCTGTTGATGATGAAGACGGGCTAGAGGTCAGTGTATTTCCTTGAAGTTTCTTTCCAGTAAGATGGGAAATAATAGTCTCATGCCAAGGTAAAGTTACTAGCACCCCATAAATAGATAAAAGTCACTGAATCCCCGGTTGCTATTATCTGCAAGTGTATGTATTTGATTGTTCCCATTGTTTTATTGTGAGAAGGTGCCTGATCTCAAAAGGTCTAGAGTTGCAATCAATAGCCGAGCATACAGTCAATGGAAGGCCTCCATCATGACAGCTCGCCAAACATCAAAGACTACTGCTGTTCCAGGTTCCTCTCTTTCTCTTTAGAACTTCACTGTTCAAGTTTATTAGCATGAAATTGTCACTTCCCAATGGACAACACACAGGATTTTCATTCCATTTGGAATTATTAAGTCTATTTATCTGTGCACCTTTGCATACTCTGACTCTGGTACTGTGCTACAGATGGTTACAGGAAACCAACTAAGCAATTGACTTTGTCCTTTGTGGAAAGGGACTCACCCTCAACTATTCCTTGCAAGCTTCCCAAAGATTGTGTGGATGCCCTATCCATACAATAGCAGCAAGTTGTTTCAAATCTTACTGTCTTCACAACATAATAATATGGGTTATATCTAGTAAACTTTCCAGCAGAATATGGAAGTATTTTAGCTTATGAGGGTTGCTGCAATTATGTGGTTTTATACCACGAAGAAGCTCCCTGAAAATTGATTTCTTTGAATGTTCCAACAAGAGTGGACATTCGAAAATTCCTCTCTACACATTGGAACTTGCCAATTACCATCACTTCCTACTCCCCAAGCAACATGATGGCTTTTTCCTCTGCATCTGCTGCAGTGTTATAACCTCCAAAGATGTTTTTCCTTAAAAAGTCAATTTCACTACTTATTTCATCTCTTTGTGCAATCATTTCATGTTTCCTCAAAAGTGAATGGGGTTTAGGATTTAGGCTTCTTGTTTTGTGGACAACAAAACATCATGACCTTATGTTCTTGTATGTCCATGCTTTTGCTGACTCATAGTGAACTGAGATGGTTTTTCAGAGGGATCTTGTGTCATGATTAGCAATGAACTCAAATCAAGCAAGTTCTATTTGTGGGTCCAAAGGAAAATATTTATTTGTTGGATGCTCATTCCCTAGATCTGGAGTGCCTGGCATCTGGAATCTCCATGTTGATGAGTCCAAGTCCATCAGTTTTGCGCCGTGATTTAGCCAAGAGTTTTTGCATGGTATTTGTTTCCTAAGCATTTCAAATCAAGTATATGTTAAACATATGCATCTACATGGTCCGTTACCCAAAAATAACCATTAGTCAGTTGAAGAATGATTGAAGTGCCAGTTTTGTATACTACTATGATTGATAATCAATAGATATTGTTGACATGGTCAACTTCTTCCGCTTTGTTGATCATCAGTGGCAAGGTTTCTTATAATACATATGGGCAGGGTTTCAAGCTTGCAAGTTTCAGCATCTAAATTCTTAAGTTCGAATCTTGCACTATTTTGGAGCCAAAAAGCTCTAATTTAATTCCAAGTACAGTCAAGTGTTTTCACTTATAAATTTGGAGCAGGGATCAGATTTTTCACCTTCACATTTTAAGTGAGCCATCTTTAGATAAACTTTTCCCCAACAGGGCCAAACAAAGCTCTTTCCTTGATGACTAACTTTCCACTGGAACCCAAAACATAAACAAGTCCCATTGTCTACTGTGCACTCTACAAACCCATAACATAAACACCACCCCCTAAATGCTAAACTGTGGGACTTGCATACATACAGTGAATTATACATTGTCATCATTTCCCATCTCCGGTCTTGGGTCAAGGAATGCATCAAGACAAACATTACACACACAAACATTCTGTCCTACATCTCCAGCTTCCTGAATCCTACGCAGCAGAAGAAAATAAAGTTAGATACAATGCCATCCTGTAGAACAGAGATCAATTTGAGAACATGAACACAAAAACATGTAACTCAGCTTCTCTGAAGTTCCTTCTAGAACCTCCTGCTTAAATCTTCCTTCAATGCTCCTCATCTTCATCCTCAATCACTCCTCCTCCATTCAAACCCTCCAAACAAATCTTATCAACCAGCACAAAAAACTCAACAACAAACTAACAACAGAAGGTTCATCAAAGTGATGACATCCCTCATGCCACTCACAATTGCTGTCAACTCCATGAACAAACAGCCAAAATGCTAAGCATCACATCCCCATGCAGAAAGTCTCAAAAAGATAAAACCCTAAAGATGTCCTGCATTTCACAGGACATGCCTTTAGGTCACATCACATCTTTTTTCCTATCCTGAAAGCTTGAACCACTGTTCAGTGGTTCTCTACTATTATCCTGGTTCTGAAAAATAAATAGAAATAGTCTTGGTTCAGGTCCCAAACATAAGTAGAACTGAGAATCTAGTCCAGGTATAATTCTTTAACAAAAAAAATCCTGATTCGGCTTCAAATACTGACAATCAATCCCAATTGGATCCAGTTCTTACTACAGGATTGGAATCGGTGGTCCCAATCTCTATTATTCTTTTCAAAATGGATCAGATTTCAGTTCCACACATAAATAGAATTGGGAATACAGTACTGAGTCCATTTTTGAGTCTGGTTATTTTTTAAAAATCCAATTCAGATTTCAAAAATTAGTCTCAATTCAGATACAATTCTTTATATGAAACTAGTTGGTAAACCCATTTTGCAAGCAAAATGATCAGGGGAAAAGTTTTATCAGGAGGTAGAAAGAAAACAAACGAAAGAAAAAAGGAAAATCTCCCAGAAAAAGGAAAACCCTAAACCTGGACACACCCAAGAGGATACCCATTACACTGAGTGATACCCTGACACTGAGGGATACCCATTACACTGAG
>Ga0116229_10003452_pt1 | contig 25970 bp, 27 predicted proteins | sample S1TSphgellanicum_3_FD_87313 | JGI IMG/M metagenome (GOLD analysis project Ga0116229, IMG submission 87313) | Host-associated microbial communities from peat moss isolated from Minnesota, USA - S1T2_Fc - Sphagnum magellanicum MG | ecosystem: Host-associated > Plants > Peat moss > Unclassified... | reverse complement strand
TTCTCATATTTTGTGTTGGGTTTTCAGGATCCATTGCTGGATAGGTGTGTCTTGTTTTACTGTCTGCAGCTACTGACTACTCAAATGTGCTAATCTCAAAGGAGTTCAGTTGTGAAATGAACTATCTCTTTAGTGCATTTGACTTTCAAAGTAAGGTGGTAGTTGTTCCTTCTGCAATTTTAAGGTCTGCTATAGAGATGTTTGCTTCAGATTGTTGAGTGCTATTGCTGCATGAGTTTAAGCCTGAGCACTTGAGCTACGATTTGACTGTTGTAGATTGTTAGCAACCTTATTGAAGAATGTATGCTGTTGCATGGGGGAAAAGGCTGCTGCTAAGGGTGTCCCTGGTGTGAGAAAGAGAAAGCAGCCTACAAATTCATCAGGCCCTGCAAACAGCACAGGAACTGCAAGCACTGCGGGTCCTTCTCCAAATTCAGCTCCATCCACTCCATCTACTCATACTCCTGGGGATGTGATGTCAATGGCTGGAGCTCTGCAGAATAGTGGCAGCATTTCAAAGCCTTTGCTCATGTATGGGGCAGATGGAACTGCAACATTGGCATCCCCATCAAACCAGCTGGTAACAATAAATCTTCTTCACTTTTGGAAATGTTGCAAAATGTTCTATTATTCCAGCTTGTCCAAAGTGGATTATGGACAAATACAGTTCAGGCTCTGGGCCAGGAAGAATGCTAAGGTTTGACTTTTGAATGTCAGGCTGATATGGACAGATTTGGTGAAGATGGCTCGCTAGATGACAATGTGGAGTCTTTTTTGTCTCATGAAGAAGCAGACCCTCGTGAGTCTCTGTTTGGGAACAGCAAACGCAGTCCAGCTGGACACAGTCTGGATGTATCCAAAGGTGCTCATTCTTTGCCATTCCTTTGTAGCTTGGTACTTTTGGAGGTTGTGATGAATCAAGCCATTTGCTAGAAATGTTGAAAGCAGCAGTTGGATTATTCTATTACGCATTCTGACCATAATGTACAGCATGGGATGCATTGTGACAGGGTTCTCTTTTAATGAGGTGGGCTGCCTGCGGGCAAGTACAAGCAAAGTAGTGTGCTGCCACTTTTCATCAGATGGAAAGTTGTTGGCTAGTGCAGGCCATGATAAAAAGGTAATTGACCTTGTCTGTCATGTTGGCGCATAGGCTCCAAAAGTTAGGTTTGCTGGTTCTTTTTTATTATTGTCCTATCTTTATAAAATGTTGCCATCTATGCTTGATCTTGGGTCCCACTATGCTCAATGGTCCTTTGGTGTTGGGGGTGGGGCAGGCTGTTTTGTGGAATATGGATACACTAAAGCTGAAGAATTCACTTGAAGAGCACTCCTTGCTGATTACAGATGTCAGGTTCAGTCCAAATTCAACACGATTGGCAACATCATCCTTTGATAAGACTGTCAGGGTGTGGGATGCTGAGAATGTAAGTACCAACTGCTTAATTGTGTAGTCTAACTATATTGTACCATTTTGAGATCCAGACTTTCTTGTTGTTGTAGAATTTTGTTAAGGTTGGGCTAAATTGGAGGGTTTTGGTGAATGCAGCCAAGCTATTCCTTGCGAACTTTCACAGGCCATCAGACTTCAGTGATGTCCCTGGATTTTCACCCAGCCAATGAGGATCTTCTCTGTTCCTGTGATGGTGACAGTGAGATCCGGTACTGGAGTGTTAATCAGGGTGTCTGTACCCGAGCATTTAAGGTGTGTTGTACACTTCCAGAAGTGCAATTGTCAATGGGTGATGGACTATGCTGGTCCTAGTCCTCCAGTTTTTTGTAATGAATCAACAGTTTATGCACTTATGAGGTTCTTAACTGCAGGGTGGCATGACACAAACGAGATTTCAGCCTCGCCAAGGAAGGTTACTTGCAGCTGCTGCAGAGAATGTGGTGTCCATCCTTGATGTGGAGTCAGAAACTTGCATTCATTCTTTGCAGGTATGTGAAGTACCTCCCAAGAAAGAGTTGTGCTGTGCCCAAGAGTATTGGTTTTTGAAGTTGAGTTGGTACAATGTGCACACCAATTGGACTGCCTGTCTGGCTGCCTGTCTTTGTTCAAAACTGGTGGGAGGTCCATGGCCACAAGGCTGTGGCAAGTAGAAGAAAAATGATGCAATGTCTGCTGACAAAGGGTGACTGTTGGATCCTCATTTTGTAGAGGGAGGTAGATTTTTATTGCTGAAACAGGCAAACCTATGTGGTTGCCCATTCTTCCCCTCAGGATCTGGTAGTCTGAAGTTGCCGCACATTTGATGACCAGTTTACCTCTATTCCTACTGTGACTGAGTAGACTATCATGGGTGACATCCAGCATGACCTAGTTTTGATTTGGACCCAGAACTCCTTGCAAGAGTGCCTTCAAGTCATAGCCACCAGGCTGTTGGCTCTGTGTTTTGGTACTTTCTCACTCACTGACCCAATTTGTGAGGTGATATTATTATGACTTTGGACATGAGATTCTTTTTGATGGGGATTGCAGAGACACACTAAACCTGTACATTCAGTGTGCTGGGATGCCACTGGGGACTTTTTGGCATCTGTAAGTGAGGACTCTGTCAGAGTATGGAACTTGGGTGTGGGGAGTGATGGAGAGTGTGTTCATGAGCTCAATTGCAATGGCAACAAATTTCACTCGTGTGTGTTTCATCCAAACTATCCATCATTACTAGTCATTGGCTGCTATCAGGTATGCTTTGTGCCAGTGTAAGCATGTATTTATTTTATTCTCTCTGATGCTTGCCTTGTTCTTTCAATCCCATGTGTTCATTTAGGTTGGTTGTGAAAATGGAGTGAGGATAGAAGGGTGGGGAGACCAGCAAGAGGATAGAAGGGTCTGTACTCTATTAGGGGTAGTATAATATTGTTAGACTGGTAGGTTTACTGGCTGGCTATTTGTGGTGCACAAGACATGTAGAAACCCAGAGGACTTATGGCATCTTCCCTTTCTGGAAACATCGGTATTGGCTGCACCATTCTCAGGACCCATTCTTTGGTGGACAGAGGGTCCCTGCAGGCATCAAATTTCCATGGTTTGTATTTAGATTGTCCTTGCAAGTTATGTGCATTAGTGTCAGACACCAACCCCCATGTGCATTGAAGAGGGTGCTGAGAGACTGTTGTTTGGGTGCAGTCTCTGGAGCTGTGGAATATGGTTGAGAAGCAAAGCATGACAGTGCCTGCTCATGAAGGCTTGATTGCTGCACTTGCTCAGTCATCTGCCACAGGCATGGTGGCCTCAGCCAGCCATGACAAATGTGTCAAGCTTTGGAAATAGGCTCCTGGACACAGATTTTGGAGTTTCCTTTTTCCAAGCTTATCCTGTTTGGACACCATTTTGCATTCACATGGATTTTTGCATGCAACCTCTCGATCCTTCAGGCAGCATCTGCAAGAGGAACCAAGTTAAGTGTGGGCTAGTGTGCCATTCAGTTAGGAAGCATGATACGGATTAGATTTTAGAATGTGTTCTGCAGTGTATAAAGCTACAGCAAAACTGTTAACACAGGGGCCAACCAAATTTCCAGGAAACAAAAGCTTCAGCTATCGAATTGGAATTTCAATTTTGATATGGCAGAGAGATTCTTTGACCAAGCAGTTCTAGCTCTGGATATTCTGGATCAAGCACTTCACTCTGGATATGTTGGATATTCTGGATGTCAGTAAACCATCAATGGATTTTCAGGGAAGACTGCTTTAGATTGTAGTCAAGATTGTTGGACTGGAGCCGCAGTGGAAGTCAGAAAGTTTTCAATATGCTGGTTATACTTGTGTCATACTTGTGCAAGTTCAAGTTTGGTTGTCATTGATGTTGGTTTTTGATGCTGAAGTTTCGCCCAATTGTGATGTCTCACACGGGGGCCTCCTATCAGTACACTCACTTCAAATTTGGAGGTGTTTTCCATGCAAGAAAATTTGCCTGATTTTGAACCACTCTTACACACAGTGGTCTCCTATCATTACATTTCAAATATGGCAGTGTTACATAGTGAAATTAGCTAGAGAGCTTTCATCCCCAGTTTTAGAAATGCGTTACCTGCACCTGCACTGAAGCACTTATGGTATTCTGCAGCTGTAAAGTCTGATGAAATCAAGTTTTGTCAGAATAGTTAGTATCCTGCAAATTTGTGTACCCGATTTCATTCAGCCACACAACTTTGGGATGAAACAGGGAGTAGAGGGTCAAACTAGAGCCCAAAGACGAAAGACACGGCAACTTTCCAGATGACTTTACTTTTAAACCGTCTTGTGTCAGAATAAAATTGGGCGAATTTTATCAACTAATACCCAGTTTAATGTCACTAAACAGAACCAAGTTTCACTCACTCTCCAGCAACACTCAAATTGGGGTTGAAACAGGGATTAGAGGGTCAAATTAGGGCCCAAAGAGAGGGTATCTTTACAGATAAGTTGGTACCCTCACATTTTTGAGTGAGGGCCCTTAGTGGACTTGTTAAGCCCCAAAAATGTTAAATTTGAACTCTGACATCCACATTTAGTCTCAGCACGGCAAATTTGTAATATTTAGAAATAATTTTAAATGAATTTTGGGTTCTTACTATTGTGCAGATGTGGGTGCTGGTTCAAGCAAGGCCTGATGCAGGTATCCTGGTATTGTGTTTTGAGCTGCCAGCTGAGATGCGTAGTCCAAAAGCAGTTTCTTGTGTTACAATTAGGGTTCTGGTTATTCACAGGGGCATTCTGATGAACATATTTGAAGCCAGATTGCACCATCTCATTACCAAATATCAGCATGTGTATATCAACTTTGGTGATTCTAACTATCAGAAATGGCTGTTAATAGACACTCTTCAGATGAGATGCCTGGGGGGGCAGGAATTTGGAACTCAAATGTGAGCCCAATGGCATGTCCCAAGTCAAGAGAATCTTGCTTTTAAATAAAAAGTACAGAGCTGCTTTCAAAGAATCACCACAGGCTGGCTATTTGGGTAGCAGCAAAGCAGATGAGGATGTCATGTTGGCAGAGCTTCTGTCCCAGCTCTTGAACTTGCATGCCATGCAAATTTAGATTGTCCAGCAAATTCCACTGCAAGCAGAGACAAAAAGAAGTCGCACATGTGCAAGAAATTAACTTGTGCGAATTCTGTTTAAAGGACTCATCTTATTTCCAAAGCTTGACACACTTGTCGTGGCTGGCAGAGGCCAACATGCTGGTTGCAGATGACTGTGCAAGGGTTGCAATCAAGCCTTCATGTGCTGGTACCATCATACTTTTGTTTTCAATCATATTCCATAGCTCCAGAGACTGCACATCAAACCCCTAGAGTGTCAGTGCTCTGTGAAGTCATTAGGTGTTTAGAAACATTGGACAGAACATATGGACTACTGAAAGGAGTATGCTGTAATCCATCAGGAGAATTCAAGTGAATATCAATTCACAGAAATTCCCCTCAAGGAGTGGAGACTTGTCAGTGGATGAGTATGGTTACCATCCCCAAAGCCAAAGGCAAAAATATTATTTCCTCCTATTTGCACATAATAGTTTTCATAAGGCCTTTTCTGCCTTTTTTTTAGTCCCCTTACAAGGCACAATGGACAGGTCTTCTTGGGTCTACCTGGCCTAACTATTGTTCAAAATCCACATGCCCATTGTGCAAATCATGAAAAAATTATGTTATGAGGTGTGCTTGGCACAGGCCATTGGGTGCCTGTTTTGCTGCCTGTTCGGAAGCTTTGGGTTGCCCAAATTCCTCACAGGCACCTCACTGGGCACAATGGCCTGTACATTCCATAATACATTTCCACATAATTGCAGACATCCCTAAAGCAGCAGATAAGGCAAGAAAGAGATTTATGTCAGGCATACATCGAGTAGCACAAACTGCAGAGATACTTACCTGATAACAGCCAATGAATAGTAGTGATGGATAATTAGAATGAAACACACATGCATGGAAGTTGTTGCCATTAAAGTTGAGTTCATAAACACACTCTCCATCACTACCCATGCCCAAGTTCTAAACTTGGACAGAGTCCTCAATAACAGATGCCAAAAAGTCCCCAGACACATCCCAGCAAACTGAGTGTACAGGCTTAATGTGTCTCTGCACAAAACCAAAACAATAGTATTGAGTCCCTCATACCCAAAGCCCAAATTGAAATTTTCAAAGAGCAAATTCAATGCCAACCTCATCTGCTTCGTTTGCTTAAAGAGAGGAAACCCACCAGATCATTCTTACGAGCATCCAAATGCATTATGCTAGACCATAACATGAGACAGAATATTCAAATGCAGAGAAAACAAAAAATGCCCAAAGCATCAGGCAAGATTCCTCCTGCTCATCTGAAGTTTGCTATTAATGAGCTCACAGTTGACATTTCATCTCGTGCCAAATCAGATCAGCCAGGGACTGCCCAACTTCTCCTAGGATGAACACTTGAGTGCTTCCAAAGACTTTGCAGTCTCTCAAAGTAGAACATCAGACCATGCAGACATCAGTTTTCTGCTACGACAAACTAGGGCATCAAGCTAGAGTGACAAACCCCATGAGACTAGAGTAGTATTCCCAGGGCAATTTGAGAGATCTTCAACTAAGAACTACATTTGTCTAAACTCTACAGCCTCCACAGTAAGCCAGGGAAGGCCACCAAATGACCAAAGCATCCTCTGACACTCCTTTCTGGTGTCAAGGATTGAAATGTTGCTGGAACACCAGCAACTCTAATAGGCAACAATTAGCAACTGTTGGGATTTATTTCTTATCTCCTAGCAGAGGAGTGCTTCTGTGCTCATCTGAACACTAAAAGCCACTGCCCAAGGCTGTATACCAGAGTACCCAGAACTACTAAGACCATACAACTGATAGTCAGAGCAACAGCCAAAGTAAGAAATCCACATCCAAACCACTGTCCTCAGAAAACAAGAGTGGATCTGCTGAGAACAGTCCCCAGCCCCTTCAGGAACACAGAACCCTACATACTTTGGTCAAATTGTGGGTCTAAATTACCTTCATCATGAGCTCCACTTGTGTCTGGTCTTGAGTGGTGCCATGAGGTAATGGAGAAGCAACCTGGGAGGGGGAGCCCACACCTTGTGACAAATCACTGGTTGGATTTGCCTGGCCATCCTTCACTGTCAACCCACTTCTACCCAAAAGTATTTGTAATCAACATGGATCTGTATCAGAAAGAAGGGAGCCTGATGAAGACATTTTTCCCTGAGCCTAGTGAGCTTGAGCTTGTAGCAGAAGCTGTTGCTGTTGTAGTGTTAAATCTGAAAATGTGGGTACTGCTAGGGAGCCTGAATGACTGGTTTCTGCATTGAAGCCCCTAACCCTGATCCCTACCAAAATGCCCAATGGGACCCAAAGCATGAATATAGTATCTATTGACCAGCCAACCAGTGTGCAATATACGACCATCCTGCAAATGTCTGGATATAAAATCTTTGGCTAAACCACTTGATCAACAGACTGACAAACAGAACTCCCATGTGTTGATGTCTCACATTTTGTTCCAATGACAAGAGATTACAACTGGAAAGGAACTCACTGTACTGGCCATGCCTTAGGAGTTGTGGGAATTCCTGCTTGATTCACTCCTGTAATAATTTCATTTGGTCATGAGGTACCTGCCTGAATCAAATCAAGATGTTGGTCATAATAGTACAGGATTTATACTGCTTTACTTTACAAAAGCATTAACGACGTGTCATGCAAAAGAGACAGATAATGGTGTGTTGAAGAAAATTTTTAAGCAAGTAGGAAAGAGATGATGAACAAGAGGAAGAAGAAGAAAACAACCTGGGTTAAGAATAGCTGGTTTGGGATGATCTGTTCCTGGGAGACAAACCTTGAAGATTCAGGGGCTGGAGACATTTGGCTCAAGACATCATTCTGGTTATCATGATGTTGAAGATAGTAGCAGCAATACCAGTTCTTCAAATTCAGAAAGCACAAGGAACACTATCTTGTTTCCAAGATAACTTGGTTCCCAAGTGCACCTGAGAGTTTGCTGACATCTGTTGTGGGTGAGATTGGATTGGATCTGTTGCAAAGTTGTTGCAATAGCAGCTGTATGCAACAAAGGCCTATTTTTTCTCCACAGATATCCCACTGAGTCAGGACTATATGAATTTGCAGAAATAGAGTGTATCTATTGTCTGACCAACTAGTGGCCATTGCAACAGTTCAAAGAGACATCCTACGACCATAATAACATGAACCCCTCTTCTGTGAATCCATATACTCCTAAAGTGGATCAAGACTAGCACACAAGTTTATGAACAGCAAAAGCTGTTGCACAATATTTTTCACTTGCAAAATGCCAAACTCTGTCTCATTTCTTGTGGTATGTGCTCAATGTATTTGTTGCTTGACAGTGTACCTCTGCAAAAAACACAAAACACCCTACAAAGTGTCAGCTCCAGCCACCAACACAGAAAAGAACTATCACCTGCCACTCTGTAGGAATTCCAGTGGGCCAAACACACAGAGACCCATGAAAGTGCACAGGCAATTTGGCTACTAAACTGGGAGATGTGTGTTTCCACATAATGCAAAATATAGACAGAGTATGCCAATGATTTTTTAATCAACTGGGAATGGTTGGATGTGACAATAAAACCAGCCCATGATGACAATATTGCACCATCAGATCAGTAAGGCTCATTGCAGACAGAATTGGAACACACCTTTCAGTGCCCTCTATACATCACAGATGGTGCAGAAAACCTTGCATCCATTAGGGGATGTAAAAACTCACAAAACAAAACTGCATAGTGGCAATGTCAGCATTCTGGGGGTTAACCACTTCTGTCAAAAGTTTTCACATGTCACGTGCTAAAAGTCAATAGTACACCAAGCAAGATGTAGGATCTGCCAGCTCTTTTGCCCCGTTTGATCTATTTTCAGAAATATGGGTTCAGAATACCTTCATGGCTGTTCCATCAAGTGCATCTCTCAAACACAGACGCTTGAGACATTCCTTATATATTTTTGTTGCAATTGCATTTGCTGCAGGGTGCTGCAAATTGCTTCTCCACCTAAACCATTTGCAGAGCCATTGCGAAGATGACCAGCTTCATGTTGCTGTTGCTGAGCTTTGAGTTCTTGTGTCTAAGCATCACATAACAAACAACTCATCACAGTGGCTGAAATCATATTGAGGTGATGCTGTTCCATAGACAACAGACCTGGCATAGCACGCAAAGTGGATCATCTCTTCTGAAGCGAGTTGAGATACAGGCACTGATATCAAATAGTTTTGCTGGTAACTTGAAACAGCCGAAGAACATTCTCCCCACACAAAGGCAGCTTGATTGGCTAGTGAGTGATATGGCAGACATGTTCTTAAAAAGATTGCTTTTGCGCAAGTTTACAAAGATTGTAAAACCCATTGCTGATTGAATTGTAGGAGATACACCCCAAAGTTGGAACATCAGAATTCACCTCAATATAGGAAGCTGCCACTTCTGAATGCTCCTCATTGGTACAAGCGACATGGATATCCCAGAAGACTGACCGTCATTCAAACAGAAACCACCAGGTGCATCAATAGCTGCAACACCCACCTCAACAAGAAGCTGCTGTTAAACAGAAGGCCATCAACATTATCTTATTATGTGAAAATAGCCATCGCCATACAGTGGGAGGAAGTATGAAGCATACCAACTGGATCAGATGACACTTTGCATTCATTCAAGAAAGCCTTAGCAGATGCCTGAAGATTTCTCTTCACCAGGTAATCATAGATATACACATCCAGCCTGCACACCTCCAAAGACAAAACTGGCATAAGACCAAAAGACAATAGAAAGCTTCATGGATACATGCGAACATGCAATTGCAAATACAGGCACAGCCTTCTTGTGAAAGAATCTTTGATCCATGCATTTCAGGAATCCCAGCCAAATCTGTGTTCAAATCAATTTCCTGCTCAAGATTCTACAGCAGAAACTGCATGTCCCACTCCTTCTCAAAATCACAACCTATCTGAGAGCTTTAACTGCTTCACCAGCCTTCCAATTTGCACAGACCCCTGATGTAAAATGCAATTGTGGGGCATCAATTTGGTTGAGCTTTTGTTAGCGACCAAATGAGGATGGCAGGGATGACTGACAAATGTAAAGAAAAACTGTTGACTGAATTTTGAAGCAGGAGGTGGCATATGTAAATTTACTTAGGAAATCCTTGGTGAGTGGTTTTTTTTTAAATCTTCCTGTGGCGTACTTGGACAGTGAAATCAATAGGGACGTAATAGCTTTCAACACTAATTCCACCACACAAGAGCATCATTGCTGCTTCTGCGAAAACCAAGACTATGTGACACAACAACAACAATCCACAAGACTGATCTTTCAAAGCTGATCTCACATCAAATTTACTTCAGAGAACTTCCTCGCAGCTCGCCAACTTCCCTAATTACAACGACTGACTCTGTCTTCTCAGACTTATCTAGAGCCCGATTGTGGTAGTGTGTTGTTCAGGCAATCCTAGATTCTTACATTTTGTAGGCCTCCCAGTTGCTCTGAACTATGGCGGAAACTGCTGCTCTTTACACAAACAAGGCAGCTCCCAAAACAACCACGAACTTGGAAAAAAGAAGAAAGAGAGATATTTTATTTAAAAAATTCTTTTGATCCTTCTACAATTCTAAAATTGATCGGTTTCTCTTCTTCTTCAGAGAAAACTACAAATTGGTAGTAGAGAGCTTTTCTTCCTTTGGAGATCGACAGATTTTCCGTTGTTGCCATGGACTTCCAAAACAGATATTATTGTGCGAAATGCATTTCGATCGTCTTCATCTAATTACGGAAGCCAACAATTATCTCAACATATGCGCAGGTTTGCTTGAGCGCTGCAAAGATCACCTTTATAAGATGGAAGCTTCTCGATCGACTTGAGCCATTTGCAGCTGCGACAAGACATTTATGTTCAAAATCGACAAGATATCGTAGCATTAACACAATTTGTTTCTTCGGGAGCACAAAGCCCCTTTATAATCACACCTTTGGTGACCACTTTTTTTTCTTTTTTTTTTTTTTGGGGTGACACTAACGAATTATGATTTAAATGTGTATAGTCCCATTCTAAATAAACTTTTACAAGATTGTGACTATAGGTAGAAAAAACCTTATAAAATAACTTTTTAGGTTAGAATAAAGGTGTCAATTGATTAAATTTTTTACATGGGTTATTCTAAATTTTATCATGCATTATTAGACTCGAAGAAGGTTGTGATTTTTGTTTTTTTTGTTTAATGCAATGATTTACATTCGTTTGAGCTTCTTAATTCTTAGCTTGTTTATTTTGTCAATTAGATTTTTTTTAATTAATTTTTTTGATTTTCTTGACAAGTTCACATATCTTTTGCTTGTCTCCATTAGAAAATATTGTTTTTTTTCTTTTTAAAAAAAACTTGATTCATTGTTGTTATTTGCACAACTTGAACACAAAACAATATTAACATTGTCAAAGGGAACTACAATTTATAAAATCATAATATTTGTTTTAGATTTTTTTCATTATAATCTTTTTTTTTTAAAAAAAACCTTTCACAAATATTTTATGCTACTAACACTTGTGTGATAGTGATTCTATAGAATGGTGTTTCCTACTAATGGATGGTTACCAAAAATAAATAAAAATATGTGACACAAACTAGAATTTGATTAAAATGGGTGTGATTATAAAGGGGGTTAAAGGGGGTTTACTGTATTATTTTCTCAGACCACCTACATGTCAGTTCAGAAAGATGCAGTCTGTCGTCAAGAAATCCATAGGACAGATGTGGGATCAACACTCTTTGTCATTGCTACTAACATCGTGAAAAGCGCAACCTCGATATTGTACGAGTCCGACAACTCAACTCTGAAAGGATGTGATCCCTGCACATGGCGACCAGCTCTTCATCTCCCTGAAAAAAGAGCAACAAAGGATGCAGAAACAATTTTTGTTTGCAGACTGAACAATTTGAAAGTGGAATGCATGCTCGTATGCTTTTTCAGTGAACACTACACTACACAGGTCTAGAAATTACAAGCCTATACAAGTTTTGCATCCTCTGCCAGACACTGTTCAATCCTATCGATTCACAATTCACAAGTTGCAACACACTTAGATCGAGATCACTCTGATCGATTTGAGAAAGGAAAAAACCAAAATAAATTATAGAAAACCGCAGAAACTCAGCTTCGGTTATCAGAATTCCCTGATTTTGATTCCCGCAATCGTCGGATGATGCAAGAAAAAATCTTGAGCGGCTCCGTTTTGCAGTAAAAGCTCGCCGTTGTCAGAGAGGCGGGAGGCGAGCCGACGACGGACAGAAGAGGAACGACGGGGCAGCGACAAAGCCGAGGTCTCATTCGAGATCCTTGTACACATCATCCTACACGTGGAACTGATACATTGGCGATTTGAGATCCTGAAACAGATGTATGTATCTCGATCTGTTTGGCACAGTGCCCAAAACGTCGGGTCGGGCCTTCAACGCGGGTCACCCGACCCGACCCGGAGAGGCTTGGATCGCTGCCCAGCGAGACGAAGGAGACTGAGGAAGCGCACGGACGCGAAGGAGAGAGAGAGAGCGTTGTAGTTTGGGGACGCGATCTGCGTACAGAAGCTTATTTTTCGGTTTTTCTTTTGGGGATTTTTTTTTTTTATGTTTCCCCTAGAAGCATTGTTTCAGATTGTTCAAAAGAGAGGGGGGTGGGAAATGCTGTCGAGGCAAGGAGTGATGAGATCAGGGCTTCGGGTGTGGGCCACGGCTCAGCCCATGTTTAGCCGAAGCTTTGCCGAGGCGGCCGCTACTTCTTCTTCTGAGAAGCGAGAGAAAGTTTTCGGAGAGGCTCAGGTGACTGAAAAGTTTAAGGCGGACTGGAAGACGATTGCGCCTAATTTCGACATGCCTAAGTTTCCTAGCAACTTTATGGAAGTGCGGCCCCCTGTGCCTTCCACCATCCCCGCTAAGCTCACCGTCAACTTCGTGCTCCCTTCCCAGTACGAGATTCAGGCCAAGCAGGTTACGTATCGAGAGAGCCTTCGAGAAATATATTAGGGTTTGGTGGTGCTTGTCGTCCCCTTTCTTCACCTTCTGATTTTGTGTGATCTTGATCTAGGGTTTCCTTTGCAATCATGGTGTTTGCCGAGGAGAGAGCTGAAACATTTTGCATTGTGAGCCTTTGAGAAAACAAATGGATTAGGGCTTGGGGTTGTCGTCCCCCTTTTTCACCTTCTGATGTTGTCTGATCTTGATATAGGGTTTGCTTTGCAATCATTGTGGTTGCTGAGGAGAGAGCTGAACATTTTGAACATAAATCCTTGCAAAACTGGCACGAGCTCCTTGCTGTTCTCAAGGAAATTTCTCGGTGCAATGCACCTGGTAGATGAGGATTTGGGCTTTGAAAGGAAATGGAAAAGAATGTGAAATGCTGAGCAATCTGTTGGTTTTTCTCCTCACAGTATTTGTAGCTGTGACAGGTAAAGAATTATTCAAAGCAAGCTTGAGAGGAACTAGACATGCTTTCTAAGCAACCCCTGAATGTGGGGTGTATTGATTCTTGCAGGTAGACTATGTGATAGTGCCAGCTACTTCAGGTCAGATGGGAGTGCTACCTGGTCATGTCCCCACAATTGCAGAATTGAAACCTGGCATTCTCTCAGTCCATGACGGCACAGATGTGAAGCAGTACTTTGTGAGTAGTGGTTTTGCATTTGTGCATGCCAACTCTGTGGCTGATATTGTAGCAATTGAGGCTGTCCCTCTTGATAGGTTGGATCCTGATGAGATTCGTAGAGGAGTTCAGGAGTACACCCAGAAAGTGAACTCTGCCAAAGATGATCTCGAGAAGGCTGAGGCACAGATTGGAGTTGAAGTCCATAGTGCTTTACAGTCTGCATTGGGCATAGCCTAAAATCAAATCAACCTTTGGAGTTGCAGGCTGTATTATGCTGATTTGCACAATGCTGTTTGTAATAAGGTGAACAAAGAATTGAGCTTGATCACTTTGTGATCATGAACCAACTGTTTGTCTCTTCAGATTGGACCAATTTGTTTCAGAATTCCTTGACAAAACAAGAAATAACAGAGGAATTGAGATTTCTCTGAAAGTCTTCCAAGGATGATTGTTGTGAGGGGAACCACAAACTGTATCAGTTTGAAAGTGTTTCATAGGATTCGGAACATATCACTTGGCAATGGATCTCTGAGTAGTAGAGGTCAAGATCACAAGGCTTTGGCCTGAAACTCATAGGGGCTACACCTCCCGACATGGGAATGTCTGAAGAGAGTCTGCTATCCCCGCCACCTTATGGATTGTGCTGTGCCATGACAGCTATCAGCTATGTGACTGCAGATCATCAAATCTGACCTGATCCAAGTAGGAGTTGCATGGTTCAAACCTGACACAGGATGTTCCAAGATTGAGAATCCTGGGAGGTACATTTCACATTTGCATGTTTCAATGCCTGTGTGTTTCCTTTTGGCTTGGTTAGAGGAGGATGCTACACATCGTGCCTGTCTGGTTTGTCTTTGTAGATTTTGGTGTGTTGTGAGCTGCAAGTACTGCAGCTGAACTTCTACTGCTCACAGATTGTGTACACACCTTTCCAGACCAAAAATCTCCCACAAGAAACATAAGTGGCTAGTCACACTCTGTACCACATCCAATGACCAGTTTTCACAGTGCTCATGCTTGCAATTCTTGAGTGTACCATGTGGTCCAGCCCTGCATTTTGGGAATGTCCCTGTACCCTGGGAGTCTTTGGGGCTGTTTACACTAGAGGGCTTGGGGAACCTCATGGTACCCCTTCTCTTTGGATGAGACCATGGGAAAATCCATGGACCATGGCTCAAAGGCCTTTGTTCTTGGTGTAATCTCAATTTGGACCAAAAGAATGGACTGTGTGAATTTTTCTAATAAAAAAATATTTGGCTAAAAAATTTTTTGGAAATGTGGCTGTTCTAATTTTTTATTCATCTCCTATCTCTTCTTTTTCTTTCTCATATTAAGTTTCCTCTTTGGTTTTCTTTTTTTTTGTTTTTCTCCTCTTTTGCACATTTCATACACCATTACACGTCATGGATGAGAGAAAGAAGCAAATACTTGTTGTGATTGCTATGTATTGGCGTTTGTATATGTTGATCCAACAAGTGCAAAGCATTCAAGCCTTGGTTTCTAGGGTATGAAATGGAGAAGTATGCATTGTTTATAGTAATGTGGGAATTCATGGGGAGGAAAAAGTGAATTGTTTAGGCTTTTGAAAGGTTTTAGGGTTTGGTAGATTGTTAGATTGGTTTTTGATTGGTTCTTACATAGAAAACTTGTTCAAGCAACGACTAGGGTTTCTAATAGGACATTTCAATATCTTTGTGAAAAATCGGGTCCACAATTGAGAAAGCTCGTGAGAAATCCAATTTCAATGGAAAATAGAATTGCAATGTTGTTGATATAGTTATGAAGTGGGAATGGTTAAGGTTTTGTCAAAAGAATTTGAAGCTTTATGCAGAATTTCATAAATTATTGATGCAATAGATGGGTCACACATCCTCAATTTAGCACCTCTCATAGGAGAAGATCATATTGTAGGAAGTGATTTCATTTTACACTATTACAAGGACTTATTGATACAAAGTGTGTGTTTTGGAATTATGAATTTGGTTGGGCTAGTAGCATGCATAATTGGACAATTTTTCAACTTACAAAAGTTGTGAAGATGTCTATTCAAAGCAAGTTTTTGCCATACAAGTTGATTGGTGATGCAACATATTCGATGACGCCATGGATTTATTGTCCATTGAAGGAAGAAGGTGATTTAACTTTTAATACAAAGCAATTGAAATTTTATTCAATCATTGACACATATATGTGTTGAGTAACTTTTGGGATTTTAAAGTGCAAGTGAAGGACAATTGGGAAACGTATGGATTGTCCATTGTGTTTTATCCTAGATGTTGTTTCTACATGCATAATTTTGCATAACTATGCATTTTGTCAAAGGATGCTTTTGATAGGAGTTGGATTGAAAAGACTAAGAAAAAATTACAAAATCGATTGATTTGAGGTGAGTTCAAAAAAATCTAAGTTACTTGGTGAAAAGGCTTCTTCCACAAAAATTAGGGGCAAAATTGATACACACCCAAACATGGCAATTCTAGGTAGAAGGATGTGAAGATGTGAATATTCAAACATTTTTAATTAGAGATGAAGTAAATGAAGCACTTAAAAAGACTCAAGCAAATTACTACCCGAAGTCACAAATTAATGTATAATTTTGGCCAAAACACTTTGGAGCTACAAATTGAAAAATTGATCTACTTTGGTTTTTGAAAATTTTGAAACCAAGGCTGAAATTGAAATCATGAGTGAGGAAAAAATCATATCTTTTGTACCAATGTGCCATATGACCTTCCATGTTTTTCAGTAAAACTAAAATTTCTTTAAAAGTTACCACTAACTCTTTGTTATTGGTGATGACTTGCTCCAAGAACCTTCCAACTTGTCAATTTTTGTTGAGCTTGTCTTCTTGTCTCACTTGTGAAGTTCTAGTATAAATGTATTAGGCTCTCTATGAAACAAACTAACCTCATTTTTGGCAATTGTGGAAATTTGATTTTTAACATTTGCCCTTGATCCATATCACAAATCCATCTAATGAAACTATTTACATTTAGGCAAACCTACTTTGTTCTAAAATTTCATACATTTTTTTATCATTTTTATGTATCATCAAAATGGTCTTGTATTTCTTCTTACGAAAAAACCAAAAATAGTTGAAGCCATGAATTGTAAAGATCATGTGAATTCAAGTTTGACCTATGATAGAAATCAAACAAAACATCAAGAATCATTCACCAAATTATAACAACAAATTTTATACGTTTTCATTTGTGAATAGTAAAAGAAAAAAGACTTAAATTTTGAAAACAGAAAGTGACAAAAAATCCAACAAGTAAAAAAATCTTGAAAATAGAAAGACAAAAAAATTTATAGCTAGAAGTTGATAGAAATAGAAAAACATTTTGTTTTTTCAACTTGTGATAACCTAGGTCATTGGTGTAGCCTTCTCTTCCTTTTGTAAAATATTGAGGTTCAATTCTACTAAAGAATGGGAATAATGAGGAGGGGGGCATTAGCTTGGGCTAAGGCCATGGCCTCAATTGCAATTATACTTTTGCAAAATCACAAAAAATCATAAACATCCTTTGCTTTTTGGCACTCTTGCAAAATTTTGTATCCATTTCTCCTCAAATTGTAATAAAAGCGTCCACCTCAAAATAATTCCATTTCACATCATTGCCTTTTTTTTCATTATTTTTTTTATAAAATCTTCCTTCTGGTAGCCATCTTATATTGTTTCTTTCATTTGTCATTCTCATTGGTTGGCCACCCCTTCTTTGATGTAGGTTGGTTGAATCTTCCCAATTTCTCTTATTTTGCTCACAAAATTTTAATGTTCATTATAAAAACTAAGGTGATTTGCAATTGGTTTTACAATTGGGTTTTTGAATTGCAATGACCATTTGCAATTGTTAAAGGGGTCGGATGAGTACATGATCTTGAATGAATAAGGCATTTAGAATAAGGACTGGTTTAGGAACTTTGTTAGTTTGAATTTTGAATTCTTGTTGGTCTTGACTGATGATGAAGACTAGGGACTACCAAAAGGGGAAGGTTTTGGAAAAAAAAAGATATAATTTTTAGACACACAGTTTTGGGAAAATAGTGGGAGGAGCTGTAGGTACTTGTAGTAGAAAACCATAGACTCTATTTTGATATACCACATATTTTAATTGTTGTTTTGAGATTTTTTTCAACAAAACATGGGATTCTATTGTAATTTTGATTCATGTTTTTAGTGATACAAAAAAGCACAATCTTCTATAGTGAATTTTATGTTTGTATTGTTATGTGAATTTTTTGTAATATCAAAATATGATGAAATGAATTGTAATCTTCTTTCTGGAATTTTTTACAATGAGTTTTGAAATGGAGATTCTAGTTATATGAAATAACCATGAATTTGGAGTTTTTATGAATGACAGTGTTAAGTGTGTTGAAAAACAAAGTAGAAATAGTGAATGTATGCATGTGAAGTGCAAATTTGTTGTTATAGTAGTGTGGAATAATTTTGCAGGAATTAAATTTCACGTCTTCTATTTGACAACCATGTTAGGGAATTTTTTTTCTATTTTTTCTTTCAGTAATGGGAAGATTTTCTACAAATTTTGTTGCATATTGTAGATGAAAATGTTCAGAAAAGTATTGTTTTTTTTTTTTCAATTTAAAATTTAAAAGGGTATGTTAAAAAATATTAGAGGTCTAAGCAATTGACATCATAAGGACTGCACAACAATTTACAAACTCTGAAAACAGAATTGTGAAACAAGATGAATTGGATGGTGACCCAAAGTTTACAACGACAATTGGATTTGGAGGCAAATTGGCAAGTTATTAAAATATAAACAAAAGACAATTTTGAAAATGGAGAGGAATATGCAAGGCTTATAGAAACCCCATATCGAAATTTGATGTTGGATAGACAAATTCTGATAATAGAGGAAAGACCTGCAGGGCACAAGTCATTTCTACCACAAGAGGTGGTACAACATGAAATATGGATTGAAGGACTTTAAAGAAGGCACAATTATAGATGACGATTTCCATGGAAAGAGATGCAGTTGACTACAAGTTGGAACACATTGTATACTATAAATACACACATATAATCAGTGAACATAAAATAAAATAAAATGTCATTTCCAAGGTGCTCTGAATATTGATAAAGGAATCAACTAAAGTAGAAGGAGCACCATTACCAGAAGTTTCATTGAAGACTATGCTCCAATTCATTTTGGATTAAAAACTATGATGGCCCTAACCTATGTACTAAGTGAAAACAAGGAGGATTAGGTTGCAACGAGGATGAACACTTGTATAATTAAGGATAGTTCAAACTTCTTTAGCTTTTCAATGTCATCATTCAATGCAAACAAGCTTGAACCAAACTACTAACACTAATAAAACATTATGAAAAGAGAAAAACCTAAACACCTCATCTTCTTCCCCTTACTCTCATCACTACAAACCAAAATACTAGTATAACAATATAATGGTGTCAAAAAACTTGGAAAGGAGGAAATCTTGAAGCATGAAGAAATCTAGAAGTACAAAATTTGACCTCATATGCTTAAAGTTGAAAATAAAGTTTAGCACACACCAAGTTGGAGTGTACTTTATCTTATGTGAGCACCAAGTTCTGGTGCACTTTGCTTTTTACAAGGTTCAAAACAAGAGGTCAGAGAGATAAGATATCTACCCTTTAAATCTTTCTAGGGAGCTTAATGCACATGAGTGGTGGGTTACAAGACACAATCTTATTATGTTCGGTCTTCATTTTATAAATATTCGCATCATCATATATGGTTATAGGGTTAATTAGGGTGCACAATGTCAGTCTATAGGATCCACTATTTATTTTTAGGTCAAACACCCAAAATAACTAGTTTACATTTTATAGCCATGTAAATTAAGTTGTATTAAAAAATGATAAATGTAAAAATTAAATTATCTTTGAATAGCCAAAATGCAACCAAATTAATTAGATTTTTGGTATAATTTAGGGAGAAGTTTTTGTTTTGGCTAGATATATTTTTGAATTATCACCACTTTAGCTACATCAAAAAGTTACCTGGAAAATACATTTATGTAAATGACCATTCACTTTTTTTTATTTGGCAAGATTTTGCCAAAACTTTGGAAATTGAAAAATAGAAAATGAAGTAATTTTAATTTAGAGGTTTTCAATCACCAAAAAAACCCTTACTTTGCAAAAATAATCACCATATTTTTACATTTGGTTTTTAGTCAATAGCCAAAAATATAGAACTATGATTTAAGTTTTTAATTTCATATTTGGATTTATAGTTAAATTTGGCTATATTTGGATTAGGGAAAGTAGCCAAATTTTCATATGTGTTGCCAATTTGATATACAAAATTTTCTTGATCACCTAAACACAATAAACAATGATGACCTAATCACACAAAACAATGATGACCAAAGGGCTGGTTTTTATACAATTAGGTTAGCTTTTGAACAATAGGGTTTTGTTAGGGTTTTCTTGGCTAATCTTTGTGGTGTCATTTTGTAGAGAGCAAACTTGTTTAAGATAGGAGGTGCATAGGATTTTGTTGCACATTGAGCTTCGTAAATTGTGAATGTGAAGTGCAAAGGAGACCTAGTTTATGATTGTAAAGTGGGAAAATTGAAAGCAAGACATTTCAACGTATGTACTTGTGTTTGAGTGGTGTTCATTCAAGCATAATTCAACCAAAACATCGATTCCTTTGCTGGTAAACATTCAAGTTCGCTTACTTAGTAAGTTCTTATGCACAAGTGTTTGTTTGCATGTGTTTTGGTAATCTACATGCATATTTTTCTTGATTTTGTGAGGGGTTGATTATTAAGATTTGTGTCTTGTGGTGTGACCTATTGTGAGCATCAAGTGATGGGGGCTTAAATTTGGAGCCATGTGCTTGGGAAAATAAAGACACTCATTTGTTCTCTGAATACATTGTAACTTGCAAGTTTCCACTTGCACATGTTCAGGTTTACATATATAACTTTCCATTGTTGATTTTCGGTAATATATTTTATGTGCATTCCATCAAATCTTAAGTCTATAGAGCTTAGATTACATCTTGAGTGGGGTTAGGTCCTTTGTTACCACCAACCTTCTTCCTCACTTGCTCACTAAGGATGTGAAACAAATATACAAAAGTATTCTTATCCAAAGTTGAAGGTCCATGTAAATTACAAAGGTTGTTGATTGTTAGGGCTTTAGATTAGTGTGTTTGATAAATGTATTGCAAAATTCATCAACCCTATAATTTCAAAATATTGTCACAACAACAAGGCCCAACAATTTGTTGGATCATGGTAGCTATAGTCTTTTTGCAAGTTCTTCAAATCCAAACATTATGGGTGTTCACTTTTTCTTCTTTCAGTAGTTTTTATCATATGTCTATAATTTGGTTTATTTAAAATCTAGAGGTAGATTCTAGCACATCCAATTTAAGAATTTGCCAAGTTAGTGTGGGGGAATTTGGTGGTTGTTGCCATAATGGATTCTCTTTCTTGAATGTAGGTCTCAATTTTTGGACCAATGACAAGCAAGACAAACAAAGCATTTCTAAAAGCCCAGTTGGTCTTCCCATAGGTCATTTCTACCCCAACTCTCAACTATGCAATATTTTTTCATCTAGATAAATGGGAGACCATATCAACTTAGGAGAATTGGCTTTCCTTTCCCTTTTCATCTCATTACATGCACCACGACTGAAATGGGTTTAGTTTCTTTCTATCTCCTAAGGTAAATATGGATGACAATGTAGGTGCACTATTGTAGTGCAAGTGCATTAGAGTTTGCACATAAAAAGCTTTGACCATTTGGCATATAAGATTGCTATTGAGAAAAATTACAAGTAGGTTATGCTTCTTTCAATTATAGAATTTGGCTCTAATTAATGTCCTTGGACAATATAAAGTTGACATTTATATCATATTATAAAACCACATAATGCCAAGATGTGAGATTTTTTTGAGAGGGCATCCATAGATTTCTAAATCTTGCTCATATTGTTGTTGATTTCATTGCATCAATAATGGAGTTGTTTTGGTTTAAAATATTTATGTAGGATTGCATGGCATTGCTAGCATCTACATGTTTTCTACATAATTTTGGACTAATGACTACTTCTATGTACCTTTGTAGATGGCATAGGTCTAGGTAGCACTAAGAGCTAAAGCAAAAACCCAAGTTTACAATGGCCCTGCATTAATTATCACTGGGCTTTTGGACGATCTATTCTGCACCCTTATTTTTTCGTGTATGTGCCTAGGGGTAGGCCCAAAAGATGAAGACATCTTGAGTTGTTGTTGTAGGTGGAGGCAAGTTTTAGATGCTTGGAAGGGGGTTGTAGGGACTAACTTTGTTTGGCATGTTTTCCAAGTCAGTAAAACCAATGTCAATGCCTCTAATTGGCCCAATAGTGAAGACATAGATGCAAGGCAATTAACCTATGATGTTTGGACTAAGTCAATGGCAGCATTGAGGTATAAGGAAAAAGGAGATCAACCCCTTGCACATCTTGAACGTAAGATATTAGGTGAATTTATCCAAGTCAAGAACTTGAAAAACTTGCTTGTGATGAATGAGGGAGCTAATTAATGTGATGAAAGTCCATCAGACTATGAGTGTGAAGCTATGAGTAGAGCGCCTTGTTGCATTTTGAAAGACATGATGCATGGTGAAGAAGAAACAAAATATGACCCCGTTTGAATATGCAACAGGACATATTCATGACATCAGCTTGTTGGGGCTATTAGGACTTCCATTAAATTCTAACCTTCTGGATGTTTTAATGGCATCTTAGTAAAGCATTAGGTTACATCTTGAACTTGATGTACATATGCATGGTGAGGAAGATTACTTGAATGTTGTTGTATATGGTTTTGAGGGATGATATATCCACAACCTAAACTTGTTGGACTTGGGATGACTTTGATGAAAGTCAATGGTCAGTTAGTAGAACAACACTTTGCATTTTGAGGGATGTACATATTGTATGCATATTGGTGAAGATGCATATTTCATTGCTGCTTTTGGATTTTGAAGGACGACATAGTCACAATTTGAATTTGTTGGAGTTGGGATGACTTTGACGAAAGTTTGACCATGTGGATATTTTAGTGGTTGGTCAGTAGAGTAACAATTTCATTTTGAAAGATCTTAGTAAACATGGTGAGGAAGACTACTTGATTGCCCTATTTGGATTTTGAAGGATGACATATATTCACAATTTGATATTTATAGAGTTGGGATAATTTTGAAAGTCTTTACTTGTTCATTATTTTAGTGGCATCTTGAGTCCCAACCCCTAATTAATCACATTATATTTTGTTGCTTATTTTTTGTAATTCAAGTTTAATGTTCAAGTTCCAATTCTTGAAATAGTACCATCTTTTATTGCATATATGTCCAAAATGCCCTAAAACATGACACAATTCAATGTTTTTCCAATGCCTTTTGATATGTTGTATTTCTATTCAAGTGTATTGAACTATGGCAGATGGATGTCCAGCTAAGGAGAAAGATGGGCTAGATGGGCCAAGGTTGAACATGGGCACATAAGCAACAATGTTATGTGTTATGCTAAACTTTCTAGGTATTATGACTACCACTAAAAATGGGCAAGTTTTCAAAACTGAGTAGACCTATTTGTGCTAGTGATTTAGGGTAGATCTAATAATGAGAACAATAAAAGCCCATGTTTTCAAATCAAATTGACAGTATGGGATTTCAATGAGTGTCTCCCTCAAGATGAGTTTTTTTTGCTTGTGTTCTTGTCCAAAAAATGTTGCCAATTTGTAAACATATGAACTATATAGAAGGCTTAGTCAATGCATGTTGCATTGCAAATTAAATTTTTTGATGAATAGGTTAACCATGGCGTCTCAAGTCACATCACTTATAATTTACATATTTTTTGACATTACTCATTTTGCCATCAATAGGTTCAACTTCATTAGGACCATTAACTAATTTACTTGGGTTAAGATAATGGATGCCATTTGGGGTATTTTTCATTAGTACAATTCTTGAAACATTTGAATGCCATTTGGATGAACTTGTAAGCATAGTGCCACTAGGATTTGTTGAGGTAATATTATTAGGATTCCTGCATTGTTTACATACACCCATGTAATGAATTTGACAATCCCATGTGGGATTTAATGTTTTCCATTTCAATGCTACTTGAGGAGAGGAAATGCAAGACCTATTAGAGGACATTGAATGTAAAAAAATGGAGGGATGATAAATTATGGGCTTTAGAGGTATCATGAGCTACAAAATATCAAGTGCCCATGCAATTGTTGCCAAGGGAAAGGCAGACCTAAGGTGATATCAAATATAAGATAACATTTGATCAAATTTGGTCAACACCCTAAATTTCAAGTTTGGAGGAGCCTAGGCACCATAGATGATTCTGATGAAGAATGTGTAGCAAGCGCACAAAGAGATACACATGTAGGGGCAATACAAATGGACAAAGGTGTGCACATGGAAACAATGTTAGAACATTTAGTCCAACCCACGCAAATGATGAATGGGCCACAACAAACCTAGAACCAATAAAACCCAAATGATATGGTTCACACTTATGTAATACAAGAGGTTTTTTCCATTGTGGATGAGCTTGCAATAGCCCTTGAAAGCATGCCTGGAATCTTTGAAGGAAATGTGGATGTTGAACTAACTATTGTTGCAACAAAGACTGGATAACAGTCACCATTTGATATTGATGAAAACATTGAAGCACATTGGTGGCTACAAGTTTTGTGGATTGAGCGCCTAGATATAATGATTTGCATGCCTCCTGCAACCTAGCTAAATATGCACAGTGCATGGTGTTAGCAATAAGTTTATAGATGAATTGTTGTTGTTTTTGCACAAGTATTTACTCCCACTAAATAATTATCTTCCTACAAATATGTATCATGCAAAATCTTTGACAAGGAAGGTAGGCCTCAACTACAAAACTATCCATGCATGTCCAAATGTGTGCATCTTGTTTTGGGGGGTGTATGTAGATCTAGCTACATGTCTAAAATGTGGACAAGCACGGTTCAAAGATGTAGGTCGATCAAAACTTCCAATTAAGGTTCTTCGTCACTTTCCCCTCATTCCACATTTGAAACTCATGTTCAAGGCCCCAGTCATATCAGAGTTGATGGTTTGGCATAGGGACAACAAGAACACTGATGGGCTTGTTCGACATGTGGCTAATAACGAAGCTTGGGCACACATTGATGCATTGTGGCTAGAGTTTGCAACAAAGCCTCATAATGTAAGGCTATGGCTTGTTGCAGATGGAGTAATTCCATATGGTGAAAAGAATTCTAGTTGGTCAACTTGGCCTATCCTCCTTTCCATTTACAATCTTCCACCATGGTTTGTGACAAAGAAATTTTTTGTTGTGTTAACCTTGTTGATCCTTGGAAAGGAGTATGTGAAAATGCACAATTTTGATGTGTACATACAACCATTAATGGGCGAGCTCCAAGAGTTATGGAAGGGGGTTGCAGCATATGATGTGTTAAAGGCTAAAGGCCAAAGGCATTTTACCCTATGAGCGATTTTGATGTGGACAATCCATGACTACCCAACATATGGGCTTGTGTCTAGATGTGTACATCAGTGTTATAAAACATGTGTAAGTTGTGGTCCAAATGTAACCTCTCGCCATTCCCTAGAATTGGGAAAGGTTGTGTCTAAAGGATCTTGTCATTAGTTGCCAAGAAACCACCCATATTGGAGGAACCAAAATCAAGCCCACTTTAATGGGAAGGAAGAATTGAAGACTAGACCACATCCAGTAACAACCATTGATATATTTAGGAATGCGATAGAATATCAAACATCGTTAGGCTCAAGAAGCGATTTGTCCAAAGTTAATGGCATAAAATGTCACACTACACTTTATGATTTACCTTATTTTGAGGTACATGCATTACTTTGCAATTTCTTTCAAGCTGGACCCTAAAACTATTAAAGGAAACCTTGCATAAGCAAATAACTCCTCTCGACCAAATCTAAACTTTTGTTTCTAGTTGGTGGCTTTCAAGTTGCACATATACATGCTGGCATTTTAGAAGCTATGATGAAGTTAGGTATTAGTCAAGGTGACTTGTATATCAAGATGTGTTGCCATGGACTATGTTGAAAATGGGGAATGGTTGTTGTAAGTTGTTGAGTTTGGTGGATGAACATCATACTATGTAGTTGTTAAGTATTTTGTTTTGTAATAAAATGGACATTTGATGTCATGTCTGCTGCATTGGGAATATGTTAATCCATTATTGTACTTAGGTTTACATTTGTGGCTAGGTAGCTTGGGATCCTATTTAAGGTTGTTATTTTCTAGCTTGTTACTTCTTATTTAGGGTT
>Ga0116229_10003450_pt1 | contig 25973 bp, 20 predicted proteins | sample S1TSphgellanicum_3_FD_87313 | JGI IMG/M metagenome (GOLD analysis project Ga0116229, IMG submission 87313) | Host-associated microbial communities from peat moss isolated from Minnesota, USA - S1T2_Fc - Sphagnum magellanicum MG | ecosystem: Host-associated > Plants > Peat moss > Unclassified... | reverse complement strand
TTTTTTTTTTTTTTTTTAATTTTTTTGGCTATGGTGCAAGCCTTGTTATAAATTGTTTTGGAAACAAATATAAACCCTTGTACTTTTGATAGTTTTATCTTTGCTTACTTGTTTTGTAATATTCTCTTTTTGCTTGCTTGTAAATGTTTTGCGATTTTATATATTTGCTTGTTTTGTAGTTTTTTATTTTTGTTTGCTTGTAAATGTTTTGCATCATATTTAATTGTGCATAAGAGCACTATCATTTCATCACATAGCAAAACCTTATTTATTTCCTTGATTTCTCCACCATTTGGCTTTGTAGAATAATTGTGAAAGATGGAAAGGTCAAATGGATATAATAATCAAACAATGCAAACTAAAGCATACATAATATGCATAAATGATGAAATTTCAAGTTAATCAAATAAGTGAAGAAATTGAAAATCCAAGTTTGTAAACTGAAACAAGTAGAGTGTTAAGAGAATCTGATGAAGAAAAAACTAAATAGATTTTGCAACAGTTGCAACTCAAAGAAAAAAATGGCATCCTCATAATAAAAATGCACTTTGTTGGTCTTTTTATTATGTTAATGATAACTTGAAAGTAAAGTCGGATGTTCTTCAAAATAATGATGTGTTGTTTATTATGTCATTTTCAACCTATTGTTTTTGTGAATTCAAGAAAACAATTAAGGAAAAGTCTAGTAACATATTATAAAACAAGTGGCATAACACGTTTGTAGAAACATCTTGATGCAAATCATTCAACAATTTATAAAAGGTTTCAAAAATAAATTAATAATCAAGGTGGAAAAAATGTTTTTAAAAAATCTACAAATAAAAGGTCTCTTATTTCCAATTCTTCCATATTTGAATTTTTTGCTTCAAAAGATCCCTTCAAAAAGGATGATGTGGAACAAAAAAATGTTTGTGGAAAATCTTGCACTTTTAATAGTGAAAAATCATTTGGCTTTGCAATTTGTGGAAAATGTGTGGTTAAAACATTTAGTGTTACAATTATGTCCTCATGTGCAATTCCCTTTTCAAAAATTATTTTCAAACATTTTTTTGCTTAAATTGGTGGAAAAAATTAAGGAAATGTATGTTTTGCCTTTGCTAAATGATTGTAGTTGTGCTATCACCAGTTTTGATTTGTGGATGTCCAAGGGTGCACATGTTGTCTTTGTTTTAGCCATATTTTTTTTGGGATCTAATTGGAAACCAAAATATGTTACTCTTGGTTTGTGTGAAGCTGCTGAAATTACAGGACAAGCTTTGGCTAGAAGTCTTATTGAACTTTTAGATGCATACGGCTTAAAAAATAAGATCATAACATATGTGAAGGATGAAGGTTCAAATTTAAATACATTGACCAACGCTTTGAAGTTTGTTGTTAAATGTGAAACTTTAGGTTTGGAAAAAAACTTTCAAAGAACCTATTTTGGTCATGTTTTTTCCAAAGTGTGCCAATATGCCACAATTGATAACAAACTTTGTTAGAAATTGAAATATGTGTCTATTAAATCTATCCGAACAAATTTGCAAAAATGCATTACTTGGCCAACGAAATATAGTAAAGGTCATGAAGAATGGACAAAGCTTGCATTGAAGCTGGTTTGAGACCCAGGAAACTAAACATTCTAGTGAAAACAAGGTTAGGTTAGTTTTCAAACATTTAATTTTTTGCTCCATTTTTACAAGTCTATTATTTCTAGTTTATTTTAATTGTAAGTTTTTTTTGTTAATCCTTAATTTAGTTTTGTAGGTTTGCAAGTAAAATCATCCTATTTCAAAAAACATTACAATTTAGGGCAACATTTATCCTATTTTATAATTGACAAATTGCAGTGAGGGTTACTAATCATGTCCCTCCACTTTTAACTTGGCACATATCTCAAATAGTTATTGATGTTTTGTCTTTAGTTATAAGTGCTTGTGTGTTGAACCAATCTCATGGGCATTGGTTACTTTCTAATGCTTTGAATGTAAAAATCACTATGAGCCTAAAACTTAAAGAAGAATCTGGAATTTCACTTAACTTGTAGGATTTAATTGATGATGCTTTTGTTGCAACCCAAGAATTATCATTGCTTGCATCTAACATTAAAAGAGAAATATGTGGCATTTTAAATGGTTTTCTTTCATTCTTTAAGAAGTATGAAGGAAATAAAACAAATAACATATTGTCCTTGATGTTAAACCCTAGATTTAAGAATCTGAGGTTGGTTTCATCTTTTATTGGTTAAGAGCAAGTTGTTTCCATTATGGAAGAATATGACCAACAATCCTTATTTCCTATGCTTTTGAAATGCTATCACATCCTCCACCTTATTGCAAAATTTGGACCTATGGCAAATATGCGAACTAAATAAAAAAATAACTTAGACATTTTTGAGATGTCTATTGGAACTAGTGAGCCAACAAAGGAGGTGGTGAACAAGGAATTGATAATGTTTAAAAGGTTTCAAGTGGATGTCAAAGACACTAAATGTCCTTTAGAGTGGTGGGCAAAACACGAGTCTCTATTTCCAACTGTGGCATTTCTTGCTCATCAAATTCTTGGCATTATTGGTTCTCAAATAGAAACTAAAATAAATTTTTCATTGGTTAGAATTTTTACAAATTTGAGGAGATGTCACTTACAATTAGATAATTTAGATAAGATAATTTTGTTAGTAAAAATTGGCCTAGTGATCCTAGGGTGGGTTGTATTTCACCTTCTAGTTTGATAGAGTTGATTGAGGCCAATCTTGCCTTAGAGGAAAAATTAGAACAATATGAAAGTGAATTTGAGTGAAATGAACTTTTGGACTTGTAATTTGTAAAATACTTTTGAAAAAAATTGTTTATCTTGTTATCCGAAATGCTAGGTTATCTTATAGATATTAACGATGACAAATATCAAGTCCTACTAAAATCCGGCATTAGATTTTTATTTTTTTATGATATCCTTAAAGGATATTATAATTGATTTTTAAAATAATAATAATAGTAACTGGAATTGACGAATAATAAATAGGTGGATAACCAAAACTAGCAAATATTAAAAAATGTATATATCCACCCAACACTGGTCTAGACTGTCTCAATCTTAAATTCTTGAGCTTTAAGGATTACCATTCAAACTTTATAGTCTAAATTTTGCAGATTTTTAATTTTATAAAAAATTTGACATAAGAAACAAATAAATTTTACAAAATTTTACAAAATAAAAAAAAGTTAATGTATGCCAAAATGGTTCGGGTGCTATAGTATATAAGCACTTAAGCTCACTTTACACAAGGAGTTGAAGCCAAAGTTGAACCCAATTCAAGTAATCCTATCGATGAAGCCACTGAAATTAATCTCAAGGGCTTTGCACTAAGAGTCAAACCAAATTAAAATATAATGTTTTATTCATGATTGTTTGGCCTTGTGATGCCCCCAAGGGTGAAAAAGGATACCTATTAACTTAAACAATAAAATATTATTTATTCATTAAAATTTACACCTTGTGATTCAATGAAACTTTGCAACCCCTATAGTTTGTGTTTCTCCTTTTTTGTCGCATCTTTATCTTGCCCTTGGTCTATTGCTGTCTCCTATGATAACATGAAGGAGAAAAAAAGAAAGCATACCACACAATTGAAAACTTTTGGGTTCCAACTTCTTTGCCTCAACAACTTTACACAAGAAATCCTTGACCTTCAAGAAATCATTATTTTATTAGTAACTTGAGACCAAATGACATGCTAAAAATGTTGAAAATCTCCCCTTATTGGCGCAAGACTTATTGGCCTTGACTCCTAGTCCAAAGTGAGCTTTATTTTCTATTGACATATTCAATTTCAAAAGGCAACAACATTTATGTATGAGTTGAACAAATGACAACTAACAATATATTGTACTCCTTGATCAAATTCGGCAACAAACTGTTGGATAATTGATTAAATCTTAAATCTTAACTTCTACATTTAGTTTTTTAAATTCTGAAAATTTTGACAAGTAATGATTGTAAAAAATAATAAACATATTCTTATAATGTTTATGGGACAATGTTGCGTGTCTAGATTGTTTCAATCTTAAGTTCTTGAACTTTAAGGTTTGCAATTCAAATTTGAAAATAAAAAACTTCCAATTTTTGATTTAATAATAATTTAAAAAGCTTTTGCACAAGTTTTTTTTTAAAATTCTAAATGAAAAGTAATTTAATTTATGCTAAAAAATTTCATGTTAGGTATCAAATGAAAACTAGTTACAACATTCATGTGAGAGTTGAATAAATGGCATTACATCAAATAAATAAATAAACACTATATCATAAATCATGTGGGGAATTGAACTTTGATTTGTAAGGACCTTACCTTCTAAAGCAAAGGATGGACTTATCCAACACAAAACATAACTATAGAATTGAATCCAAAAAATAGTGGAGCATGAATAAGAGAATATGCTATTGGCATTTTGTAATAACCATGGTAATCAATTAGATTGCAATGAATTACAATTTAAGAAGAAAAGCATGTATATAAAAAAGCAAGGATGGAACCCATCCACACAAAATACAACACAAATAATAACACCAAAACACATGCCATGAAAAAACATAACAATCGAGACATCACTATTACACTAATACAATAAAATATTGTAAATTAAAAAGGCATCATTTGTCACAAATTTGTTAATGATAGAGGTGCATTGGCTGCAATGCATGGAAGAAATAAGAATGCTTCCCAAGCATAATAGCATGTTGAAAAATCGCAATGGCATGTGCACACTGGAAGGCTATGGACACACCTTGTCAATAATAAAAATATGCATTATGGGAATTAAAGCGGACCACTAGTGATGGGCTATAATGGTTTGAGCACAAAAAGTCAAAAAGAAATCAAAACAAGAATGAAAACAACCATAAATCTCTATGACAAAGGGAATAAAATCATTTCATCATGTATGTTTTGCATATGATTATGTCTTCTTAACCAGCAATGGTCATCACATGCGCTATCGTGAATGATGCACAATGTGTCACATGCATGAAAAGAATTAAACAACAAGATTTCCAAACCACATGGACAAAAGCAAGCCTAGTTTTAAATTCAAGTCATGGAATAAGAAAATCAAAAACAAAAACACGATGTGTGCGTGATATGAATGTAAAAGGACTTATTACAAAAATATAACAAGAATATATTAAGATCATGGCAAAGATACATACCCAAAATTAGTGTTAAATAGATTGAAAATGTGGGATTCTACCTTTATTTACACCCATTGGGCACTTAGCTCAAAAAAACTTCTAAAAAAACTTCCAAGCTATGTGTGACCCATGTCCATTCATGTGAAAACTAATAATGAACTATAAGTTAACTAAAAATGAACTAGTAATGAAGAGATATTTAATTATGAGTTAAATGAAAGTTAACTAGAAATTAATTAAGATTTAACTAAAAATTAATTAAAAGTGAATTGGAAGTGAACTAAAAGATAACTACACGTGAACTAAAAATTAACTTGAAACTAACTAAAAGCTAACTAAAACTAAATTAAAACTAAATTAAGAGTTAGGTACAAATTAATTACAAGTCATGGATGAACATTCATATGAATGAACTCTATGGTTGGCATTTATGACATAATGTACCATATATAAGTGAGTCAAATAAGCTATGACAACATTTGTTAAGGTTCGAAAACGATCTCTGGTGATAAGAATATTGATTCACCATTGAACGTGGTAGGATAAAGGTGGGAAATCTCTTTTTGTATGTGTGTTTCACTTTCCAAAATAATAGTTATGACGATACCCCAAAGAGTATCATGGGCTATAGTGCGTACATTTTCGCACAAGCATTGAAACAAATGAATACCCAAATCATCAATGGTATGTACACATTAACAATGTGAAAGATGTGCAACTATACAATGTGACAATCTAAGGTATGTACATAACATTATTAAATGAATAAAAAAAAATTGAAATGTAAATGTGGTAACATGGCTAATAATCAAACACTCGCAATTGCACTTACACAAGATCAAATATGTGCTCCTGTGGCGTCCAAAGGAACATCTACTAAAAATGTGGCAAATTCATGGTCATGTAAATAATCTGTCAAATAAATCTATAAGTAAGGATATGATTATACCATAAGACTTTCAAATGGGGGGACTTGAAAATAAACAATCTAGGGTGGTAAAGCTTAGGTATCATGTAATGCCAACTAAAAGGGAAAATGTTAATCTCAACATGTGCCACCACATTGAGAAAAATAGGGTGATGATCCCATTGGAAACAAGTGACAAATGCAAGAACAATCAAAGCCCAACATCCCAAAAAAAACATGGGTAATAAGTTGAACCACTAAAGGAAGGCTAAGCCCCCCTTAAAAAGTAAGTAAAATGACCTAACAATGAACCAAATGACCCACCATAATGCCAAAAGATCTGGCACACAATAATTTTTCCAACATAACCATGATACACAAATCAAACACAATGTAATGTTATAAAATACTTGGAAATCAATTAATAGCTTGGGCATTGGGAATAACATAGTGAAAGCATCATAAAGGCTAGGTATGGATCTACAATCATAAGGAAGCTAGTTATGGTGTTGAAATCCTCCTAAAACACCTTTACAACAAAGGATTCAACAAATGGCATAAAACCCACTACTACACTTAAAATACAAAAACTTGTATTGAATGTAAAAACACCTAAATGATTCAACAAATGGCATAGAACCCACTACTACACTTAAAATACAAAAACTTGTATTGAATGTAAAAACACCTAAATGATCCAACAAATGGCATAGATTCCACTACTACACCTAAAATACAAAAACTTGTATTGAATGTAAAATAGCCTAAGGGACCCACAAATGGCATAAATCAAACTATTGCACCTAAACTACAAAAACTTGTATTGAGTGTAAAAAAACCTAAAGGAAGTGATATGGACAAGCTTAATCATTCTGGAAACCAAGCTAGACACTTTGCCAACTAAGTGGAAAGTCTTAATGTTGCAAACTTTGCATGTAATCATAAAAAGGCAAGTACCACATCTAATGCAAGACCAAAAATATGTGTATCATCAACAAATGAAGGAAAAACACAAGTAGAGTTTATTGCAGTAAAGCAAAAAACATGAAGATGTGTTAAAGCAAACAACATTCCGCCCAAAGGATCCCCTTGTCATGTACCAAATTTGGATGAAATGACTATGAAATCCTTGTGTCAAATAGCTTATGAAAAATATTGTGAGGATAGGCATGCATAAAATCATCAAACAAATGGGAAAAATTGATCAAAAATATTGATAAAAAATCGTAACTCTTAAAAAATGGTTGTTCATGATACAAAATTGAAAGGATTATGGACATTTACTTATAATACCATTCAATTTGAATGCAAATCCAACATAATGCAAACCTCAAGGACCACCATTTCACACCTGCCTTGCATTGCCACACCCAATTAATGAAGATTAAAATGTTTTGCAAATGTATCTCTGAACTAAATGGCAAATGTGTAGGCGACTGGCTAATAGGTCACCTTTCAAATCACATTGAATCAAATGCCACCAATCTACTTCCCAAAAATTATAATTGTGATGTTGTGATATAAATTTGGTTGAGTGAACAACAATAGGATTGTTCATAACTTGAACACAACAACTAAATGAGGAAAATGTTTTAAAAAAAATGTTCTATTAGTATGTTTGTGCCCTAGGGTGAAAACATGAATAGGTGGACATTTTGGACTATCACACTTATAATTTTTTGGGATTACATACAAATGTAAAATTGAAAGCCATATTCAAAATTGACATTATCATTTCTTTAATTATTCATGTTGTCATAGGCTTTAATGAGAATCATTGGAAATTTTTTGGATGAATTCTAAAAAGATTATGGATTCATAAATGGACTTTTGAAATGACAACACTACATCTGTCACATAAAAAAAATGAAAAATGTGGACTTAAAAAAATGTCAAAGTAGTTTCAAAATTAAAAATATAAATAAAACACCATCAAATGAAGAATTATTAGTGAAGTGCATTGAAACTTTCCTAATATGTATATTTTTAATTTAAAAAAAATTAAATGATGCAATTGCCGCAAATTTTATCCTAGATAATTCATTTCACATTTTAAAAAATTATTTTTTGCATGGATTTTTTCATCAATCACATGTTTAAGGATATTCATAGGTTGGCTTATTAATATTTATGATTAAAAACATAGGGGATAATTATAAGATTTATGGTTTGATAATTGTTAAAATTGCACAAAAAAAATTGTTAATGTTAAATTATGTACTCTCAAAAGCCACTTTTGAACCACCTAAGCATGCTTTCACCCCCTATGCCTTTACTCGATATTTGTTTAGGGTTATATTTCCCAAATCAACCCCTTGACACCATGTGTTGCTTTATTTTTTACATCCTTTGGGAAAGGGCTACATTCACAAGTTTGATGGCCTTTACTATGGGAATGAAGTGATTACACATTTTTGGTTCACTATTGTTGAAGCAAGCCTTATCCCTTGGCAAGCCATTAAAAAAAATCTAAGATTTCAAAACCTAACAATGGTTTATGATAAACATGTTATCAAAGAATGGTGTCATAAGGACATATTTACAAGTTGGGACAATGGCCTTAGTTGGGGGTTTGTTCACTTGTTGTATTTTATGAATTTTAATCAATAAAATGTGAATGTACTTGAACACATTAATATTGTTTGATTTTCCATGATTATTGATGAACCACAAGACCATATGATAGGAATTATAGAACATGACAAAATAACTTTATGATTTTATCCAAGGGGCATTAATAGAACCACACGAGTGTTGATTTGATATACATGTTAGCCTTGGTATTAGCTTGATGGGCTTAATATTCATACTAAATATCTAAATAACATGGTATTTGTTTAGTCTAGTCTTAGTCCAATACCAATATATTGTTTTGCAAAAATCAATGAACATCCAAACTAGCTTGGTTTTAAGGTTTAAATACCATAATGTGTACTTGATCCCAAAGGTTTATTGTAAACACCTAGACTCTAATATCAATCATTTTTTCACACTTGTATGATTTGTGTTTTGATGTTGAGAGTTATATGGTTTTTCAATTATCATACCCCAAAAGATTTTTATTTTTTTCAAATGACATGCAAAAGAATTTAAGATGCAACATATCAAAAAATATATATAATTTACTTAAACATAAATAAAGTTCTTATAATTGAATTATGAAATTATCTTAGAATAAAATAAGGATATTTTTATTTAATAAAATATTCTCTTAATATTATTTTTTCATAGCATATCAAAACATATCTCTATATTTCATGTATTTCATAAAATACATAAAAACTCATTTCCCTTGGACGGTATCACATTTTTTTGATTTTTAACACTTCTTTTCTAGCTTCTATTACAGAAGCTTCTTGCTAAAGCCCCAAATTGTGTATGTCATTAAACTTTTCACTCCAAGTTTCATTCTATTTACTTTGGTATTTTGGTTTTCAATCTACATGTCACAAGTTGTGAACAATATAACTTGAATGAAGATGTTTATCTGTGTCGTCATCATCACACTACTTATCTAGTGGTTGATTTATTGTTGTGAGTTTTTTCATTGCCATCAGCATCTTTGTAATCATAGGCATAAAATAAAAATTTTGGATCTTCAAAGTTTTGTGAAGTTTCATCTCTTGAGGGTTTCAGGAGATTTCATGTCTTCAATTTTTACTTTTCACTCTAGGTCTATGGACTTCAATACTCAATATAATACTGATTATGAAGCATGTCATGGGGAGATGGAAAAACTTATTGTCACGAATATCACTAACAAAACAATGTAACCACCTATTATCATTGTGGACAAACACACATCGTAAAGCTAGTGAGTAAGGAGGTCAATGCCAAATGAAAAGCATTTTGAGATCTTCAATTTGTAGAATTGTAAAAGAACTAGAGGTTTTGGCATCATACAACCAAATCACACCTCCTTGGGCATTCTTTCTACTCAACAACTGACTTGCAACAATCTATATACAAAATTTTCATAGTATGAGGTGCATCACATGTCACCCATAGGTCAATTTCCAATAGCAACAACATGAAACAATCCAAGAAAGATATTGTTTATTACAATCCTTCACATAGCATCACAAGCATGAAAAAACATGTTACTTATGAGCATTAAGTTGTTCTAGTTTGGTAAAAAGAGAAAAAGAAGTTGACATATTAAGCTAAAGGTGGTTGGTCGAAAAGGGGAAAAAAAAGAAAGACATGACTCCTACAACAATTCTCAAGTTTTTTTTAGCCAAAACCTTTTACAAGCCCAATGACCCTTGTCAATAAGGGTTCATAGAAGATTTGGTGTCGTTGATTGCTTAAGGGGTATATGCCAATCTTAGTGGTTGTAAATCCTTGATTGTGACTTCAAGATGTAGCAATGTCATAAGGTCAGATTTTGACACTCAAGCAAGGTGTCAAGGTGCATATCCCAACTATGATGACTAAAGTGATGGAGTTGTATGTGCTACCAACCATTACACATTATGCAACAACCATTAGTGCTATGGACCTCTGGATGTCCAAAATGAAATTTGACACATTTGCTCATATCATTAATGATGAGTGGGTTTACAGTTGCCATGTTGTTAAGGTTGTTTGAGGTTCCCAACACCTCTAAAACAACATTAGCAAAACACGTAAAGTATGTTTCGACTGACTATCAAAGTTCACAAACAAGATCATAGCTTATGTGAAAGGTGAAGGCACAAATTTGAACACCCTTGCTTCTTGCATTGCCAAGCATATGATGTAAAAGGTCAAAGCCACTTCTGGGGCTCTAATCTTTTGGACTACATTGAAGTGCTTTCACCAATTGTTCTTAGGGTTTAAGACCTATATCAGCAAAGTACAACTCTGTCAGAGAGCACCATCAAGGAAGCAAAGATGGTGCATAGCAATTGCATCCCTTTAATATGGTCATAAACTCATCTCTTTAATATGGTCATAAACTATGGCTGGAGTATGGTCATAGACTACAGCTTTGAATATTCAACCACTGCACAGAAAAGAGAAGTTCAAAACACCATGCAGCTTGCAGTAAGACTCCTTGTACCCTTTTTGTGAATGCACTGTGCTTGGAAACTTCATCTGTTTAAATAGATGAAGCATGAAGTACAAGTCTCTACACTTGTGGGATGGTAAGAATTGACAGCCACATAACTCAGATGAAGCTGGAATCTCTGCCTACCATGTACATGTACACACATGCATGGGTTCTACAGTCAATAAGATACAACTTTCTAAACCACCTATGTGACTGAACATCCAGAGCAAATGTGCTACATTGCACGCACCTCTGCACCTTGAGACATGAGGTTAATACTGCTGGCATCCTCAACATGGTCCCCTTTTGCTCACCATGTGATGAAGACCAATCTAATTCTTCCACAAAAGAATTCTGCTACATGGAAGAAGGCTTGTTGGCTCCTCAACAAAGCCCAATTTATGTACAGTGCCCAGCAAAAGTATAGACAGGCTTCTTATTCTCTCTGACGCCAGTCAGCATAGCTTTGAAGTCAGCAGACAGAAGTGGGAGGATTGTCTAAAAGAGTCCCATCAATCCAACAACAACCAATGTCCTTCCAGATGGTTGTTGTTACTGATGTCACTGGTTTGGTCCCCGCCTTTGAAGTACATATGTACCAATCACAATTGCAAATCCAGTGATGGCAAAGGTGAAAAGCAGTTTATGCCGAGAGGTTGAAGGTGGAGAGGTCCGAGAGGGTGCTGACTGTGGTGGAACTTCCAAATAAGCAAGGCTGCCAGGTCCAGTAATACACTCCCTGAAAATGCAAGGCATAATCTGGTCAGAACATAAACTTGCAGTTGCTGCTCAAGGCAAACATTTAGTTTTGGCTTTACTTTGCTAGTGGGATTTTGCAGATTGTGTCTCAGTGGGTGTCTAGAACAGTCACCCCAAAGCCTCAGGTTCCATTATTGTTAACACCAGATGCAATAAGTTCTGACATCCTGAAGGAAGTTTAAGGAAGAGATGAAAACAAACCTTGTAGAATCCTCATTTCCAGAAATTTCACCATGAAATTGCAAGTCATGGGCAATCTTCTCTCGAAGTCTCACATACTTCCCACATGGTATGCACATCTCAGTTCGACTTCCACAATGGTCCTGTGGCAAAAGATTGACAGATCAGTATGTAGATCGTATCAACTGCAAGGAAGAAACATGCAATTGGCAAATGAAGCAGAAAATATTCTCTTGGAAAAATCCTGCTATTCCAAGCAATTAGCCTGAACAAGAGATCCATAATGAGAGTCCTTGTGGTCTGAACACAATAGCAACTTTTGCAGCAATAAACCTGGCCAGCTACATGGTATTTTCTAGAATAACTATGGAAATCAGTAAAGCATCCCCATATCTATTTGTGAAACAGCACAAAATCAAAGGATACACCCATGATTATCAAAAGTTGGGGTTTCTGTAGTATGCTAATTACAAGAGAGCTTGTGCAACAAAATAACCAGGGCCTCACACTGGTTATTGCATGTCTGAGATTTCAAGAGAAAAAGGAAAGGATCACTCTATATCCTTGCTGTAATGTCCAAACTTAGAAGTGAAAAGATCTTGCATACGTCCTATGTCAATGGCTCTAGAGCTAGGAGTTGCCATATAACATCTTGCTACTTACAGCATCCTATGTATTTCTTTAGAACATGTTGTCAAGGAAAGGGCAGATGAACGCACAGAGTGGGCATGCAGGTCAGCAGCAGATACTGGGAAATCACAATAAACACATGCCACCATCCGCTGTGGGCATTTTTCATTCTCATGAATATACAACAATTCCCGTTCTATGCCAGCTCCACATTTAGAGCATGGAACCTGGACATGAGTGAACAGTTAACCAGACAACATCATACATTGACTCACACATGAGTCTCTCATGTATCTATATTTGTACACTAATATCAAAATTTTAAAGTGTCAATGTATGGATGCTGAAAAATACACATATGGCCATACTCATCAATAGACAAAAACTGCATGTAGACTCTGCCCAAAACCATTGGTAGTAAGCTCACTTGTTGCTCTGCAACCACCTTAGAAGCACAAACTCAATCTCAACTAAAGATCTAGCCCTGAATAGAACACAGCTGACCCATGGGTGTAAAGTTTCCTGTACTGTGATCCTTGGATGCATGATGTGAGTACAAACAGAGCAAATAAAGATTACAGAGAGGGGAAGGAGGGGTGGAGGGGAAGAAATTAACAAGGGCATGCAGCTCATTGAAATGCTCATCTGCACGAGTGCGGGCCACCATTTCTCCACATACACTGCAGCGCTCCAAGTTGCGCTTGCAATGCAAAGAATGCAGATTAAAGTTGGCTGTTGGCACATCCCTCTCACTGCCACCAATCATCACAGTGTGAATAATGGCAACTGCCAAGGTACCCTAGTGTAGAGCATCACCAACATGTCCTAATACAATCTCTCATGGACGTTCTCTAGCAACTGACAACATGAAACAACTCACTAAGCCCCATGTGTGTTTCTGTAACAAGATAAACATAAATCTTATAATACGATTTGGCCAAGACCATCTGGTGCCTGGTGGAAAACCCTCACCAACATGTCCTCATGCAAGCCTGTCATATACATCCCATAACATCAAACCACCCACTAAGCCCTGTGTGTATTTTGGTAAGAAAACAGACACAGATTTGAAAATATGGCTTGCCCTAGGTCATCCGATGTCTGAGTTCATGGCCAGAAACTGATGATCAGATAGGAACATGAAGACATATGTATCCACCATGCACCAATCTTTTTGATGGACTGAAAGATGTTCTCCAAATCTCTACAGTCCTATTATAGTGAGAGGTGGCAACACACAATTGGCAAACATACAGACTTGAATTAGAGATGCTTGATTCAGAGAAACTGCTTGATGCACATCCTCATTTGTCCTGTAACCTCAGAGACTTCACTAAACCACAAAATAAGCAGCTTGTTCCTCCATCAAAAGAAAATTTTGAAAACAGATCCCAACTCCATCACTCACATCTGCACAATGGAGGTTTTACACAAAGCAATGGAGGACCACAGATCTGCACACAATCTAACCTAACCTAACTCATCACCAACCAAGAGGGGGGTTACTCATGAGAGACAGAAGGCTCAGGCAGTCATTCAAGACTTTTAAGAGAAGATAAGCTGAAATGACAACAGTCGCCAACATACATTGCAGCTTGTATCCTATACCCTGTACAAAATTAGCTTTCCGACTTGTGAGTATAAATGGCATGCAGTCTATAGCTATTATGCTTGACACTAACTACTAATCTCTGGCCCCCATGAACTTGCAATTTCAATATGAGAATCCACATGCTCCTCCACACAGTGATGCACTAAACTGTTGTGGTGCACATGTACACCCGTTCCCAATTTTTTTGTTTTGCACCTCAAGATTGCAAATAGACGTTGTTGGGCCGGCCATATTTTTTCTGGATCATAAGGTAAAAAACTACTTGGAAGTTCAAGAAATTCTCAATACCACGACGGATGCAAAAGGTCAAAAAACACAATCCTCCGATCCTCGAGATATTCCAAGCCCTTAGACCAAAAAGAAAAAACAGAGGGAGAACACCAGGAATACGCAACCGGATGCAAATTAGGCTTCTAAGGAAACCTACAAAGACCCCAGAAATCCAGAAAAACACAAAAAGACAATCGAATATAGGAAAAGCTTATGCCGGCTGTGCCAAGGTTTTGTATGTGATGCACATCGGGGGGTACATACCAGTGGGAACAGAAGACAAACGAGGCAGTGTCGACGTCCTTGGGAGCCATGGTCCTTGCTTTACCTATTCTCCTTTCCGATGATAGCTTCCGCCGAAAGGACGGACGGACGGACGGACGATCTCCTGAAGAAGGCAGCAATATCTCTAAGTAGGCGACTGGAACAGTGTGGTCGCAGAAGACAAGCTTGGGGCAATTGAAGAGGCCTAGAGAGAGCCAGCAAAAAAAACAATTGGCTTCCCGTGCGTTGTTGCTCTTCTGCTACGTGAGAGGTGTGTCTGTTGCGATGTGAAATTTTGCTCGCGTGCGTGCGTGCGTGCGTGCGTTGGTTGTTGTTGTGAAGAAGAACAAGACACCAAAGGGGGAGTTGAAGAATGTGATCCACACTACGCGGCGCCTTCGTATTCCCCTTCCCACAACGTCTGTCTGACCGGGGGCTTGCTCGGGCTCATCTACCCTGCCAGGGACCTGGACTTCAAGACCTGGGAAAAAAATTCGGCTTGACTATACTGCCCGGGAACCTGGACTTCAAGACCTGGAAATTTTGTGGCCTTCATGTTTCATCAGGGCGGTTCTTACGATTCGTAAAAACCCTGGAGAAATTTCCTAGTGTAGGTTTAGACAGACTGGTGACCAAACACTTACGCGCTCGGGGCAGGCTGGATCCAAAGGGAGGGCTCCATTGTTTCTGGTGTTCAAACAAAACTTGAACCCCTCTTCTTGGCGCATCATCTGACACATTAACAATCGTCTGAAACAGATTAGAAATGAGAAAGTTACAGTCCCCAAAGTAAAGAGAATTAAGAACTCAAAAAAAACAAACCACCAAACAGTACCAAAGCCGATTTTCAAACATTCAAAAAATTCCTCGTATGTTACTCTGTTGCCATTGGAGTTCAGAGACGATTTGTAGAACTTCAGGTGACACTCTTATAGCACTTTAAATCATCTAAAATGGATAAAAAATAAAAAAGTTATGAGGTTTGAAAGTAAGAGGGGTCCAAAGAGAAAAAAAAACAAAAAAAACATGTTTTGTAAGTTGAAAAGCTTATTTTTCTTCTTGTTATTTTTTCATTATTTCTTTTCATGTGCACTTAAAAAATGATTTCTAAAGCTTGAGGTAGCGCTCCCATAACATTTTAAATTACTCATATGATGAAAATATAAATAAATGTTCGATCATAAGCAGGTGATCAGTGATGGGCCAGTCTACCCTAGTTTGGGGACACCTTAAAACCCACAATCCAGTGCTCATGGGCATTTCATTTTCCCAAATGCCCCATGTCAGTTTTTTACTGTTTTTTTGACTGTGATACCCAGCAAATATCAAAGGAATTCTTTTCTTTTTTTTTTAATCTGTCGATTTTAGTGCCATGTAACACCCTTAGCTTCAGGCATTACTGGAATCGCACCCACCTCAGTTCTGCCTCACACAAACCCTTATTCCAATAATGCCTGCAGCCTTGGGCAATACCCCGTACATTGTGGTCTTACCATTTACATTAAAATGTATTTTAAGGCAAAAGAAGAATTATGAAAACTCAAATATTTCACCATGCAAAAATATATTAATCTTCAAAAAATCCTCTAAAAGAAACCAAAATCCTTCAAGATATTATTATAACTCTATAACTAATCTCAAGTCTCAACACAAGCCAAAATATTGTCTTTCAAAAATCCTCATATAAAAGTAGACCTATTATTACCTAAGGGCCAAAAGCCCTTAAGCTACCAAACTTTATAATGAATCTAAACACAATATCCTTGTCTTGGTAGCCAAGGCCCCCCCAAAAAATAATAATAATAAATAAATAATAAAATCTTGATGAAAATCCACAAACAAATGGTGGCTCTCTAATAATGCAGGCCCGGGTCGATATTGAGGTTTTCACATGAAATAAAACTTTCCCATTTGTATGAAACACCTTTTAAGGCTTTTTCGCATGGAGCCAAATTATTAAGGCTTAAACGCATGGAACATTTCTTAGGGTTTAATGCAGTAGTTCTACAGTTTACATAGAAATTGCTTCTTTGTAGAGCCCCCAAAAAAGGAAAAAATCATCACGACCTTGAAATTCTTTCATGTAGACCCCAAAAAAATTCATTGCAACCTTTGAAATTGTTTTCACATAGACACACAAATATCTCATCGAAACCTTGAAATTAATTGTTTTGTCCAGACCCCCAAAATATTCCATTGCAACCTTTAAATTGTTTCATGTAGTATAGCACTACTACTAGTACTAACAAGACCCCAAGAGTATTTCATTGGAAACCTTTGAAATTGTTTCATGTAGTAAGATCCCAAAAGTAATTCATTGGGAAACCTTAAAATTTTGTTTCATGTAGACCCAAAAATATTTAATTGGGAAACCTTTTTTTTAAAATTCATGTAGACCAAAACTATTTCAAGCAACCCTGTGAAAGTGTTTCGTGAATTAACCCTAGAATGTTTCACGCAGAGGGGGTACCCTAACAGTGGACCACCCCACCACGCACTCCCTTGGTACCGGAAAGCCCGCCATACAAACTGGATCCTTTCCTTCTGATCCAGTTCTGAAAACTGTGGGGCAAATGGTGCGAGTACGCACCTTGCAGCGAGCTGCGCTGCCCTCCGAGCTTCTCCATCACGTGTCACCAGCCTCTTCCCACTCCCGTCGTGTTGCAACAAATGTAAGAAGACCCTAAACACAAACACTAAGAATTGGGTGGTGGATTTGTTGCAGTTTCTGTGCACAGAAGGGGATCCTGTTCGCCACGAGCACCCTCACCAATTGTACCACCTACCTCGCTTTCTGGTCAAGCTGAGTTCATTTCTCCGGTGGTGATGTGCCATTAGGGTAACTGGCATGAAGACATGGTTCAAAAGACATGATGGGCCTCTCGACATTTCCCCTCTTGTGCATGAGTTATTTATTCATTGATGTTAGGGTAGTTGTCACTGGGTAAGGTAAAGAACTTGTGAAGGTTGAGTGGGTTTTTTGGGTCATTTGGGGGGTGCAGGTTGCAGAGAATGGGGAGGATTGCACTATATATATTGCATCCGGAGTGCATGTATATGGCATCAAGGTATAAAATCTTTCTTATTGTGTTATCTGGTAGTTTTTGATGCCATGACTGAATTCATCATCTCCATCTCTTGAAAGCAGATAAGACACATACTGTATAGTTCAAATTTTTGGTAGTCCACTTAGTGATGGGTATCCTGATTAATGACTATTTTAGAGATATGTTGGATTCTGTTTTCAGTTCTTAAGGAATTTGCTTGCATACAGATTGAGCTCAGAGAGACCACTGTTGAGGCAGGCAAGGAGGACATGCTGATTCCTGTTGATGGCCAAGTATGGCACCTCCTTTCTCTCAACTTATGTGCTCTAGATCAATGCCAGGAATGCAGACATGTTAAATTGCAGAACTGTTAGTCATTTGAAATTTTGGAATTGGCACTCATAGCAGATAGTAAGCTAGACTTTTGAAAAGTCTTTGAACATTGAAGACCATTGCTGTGCCAATCTTTTTATGGCAGCTATGTCTTTTAACAAATATGTGCTCTTTGGCAATTTGACAAGAATATCACTTTCTTGGAGATGTTGTAATTTTGGGGTCTTGATGTTGGGGCCTGATTCTTGAGAGAGTAGGAGCTCTTGTTTGCACTGCAGAATTTGGCAGTGAACTTGCATGGTTGACGCTAACCCTATTTCACATTAACATGAGTTTTCAAACTTTGATTCCAGGTAGCAGATGCATGGCAGTTGCAGCAGTGTCCTCATCGGGCTGAGATACAGAGCATTGCTCTGTCTGCATCTCAGAGTGAGCACCATTTGTAACATTTTCAGTATGGAATTTGTCATTGCAGGCTCTGCGTCAAGACATTGAACATTTTGCATGAAATATGAAACATGATTGTTGTTGGGAGTCTTATATAGTCTGAACTTCACAGACGATGAATCATTGCTCAAATGTTTTTATCAAATGACATTTGGGTTGCATATTGCTAAGTCATATGGATACAGAATTGTGAGCATATTCAGAATATTCAAACCACATCTTCAGAGATCTTCTTTTTTGGTAGTATCATTCATTGACCTTGGTGAGTGTAGATGATGGAGGGGTCTTACTAGGCTCAGTTGACTCAAATGGCCACCTGGTTGTCACCTGCCTTGACTCCACCACCAGCAGAGGTACCATCTCTTATGTGTCTGAAAACCTGTCTATTTAGTGGGAGTGGCTTGATTGTAAGTAAAGATGAAGATTTTAGACAATGTTTTAGTATTCTAAATTAAAGTTGAGGGAGACAAGTAGCCATGGACCTCAATGTAGGAATTCAACCTTTGTTGTTTCACAACACTGCAGGAGCCTCATACACAGCAGGTCCTCAGGATGCAGGGATGGGTGAAGGCTGGTGGGCTGGCATTGTGTTCAGCCAGAGCCATCTGGGTTTGGTATGTATTTGGCAAAGTTCTGGAGTATGTTCCTCAAGATTAACAATCATTGCTTAATTCATGTGCTGAATGCATGATGGCTTGAAGTATGGGTAAGATCTGTCAGGAATGCTGCTTGAATGATTTACCAGTTCATGAATGTTACACAGAGTGTTGCTGTAGGGCATGCCAACCAAAGTAACTAGTGGCTACGATGCATCATGATGCAGGCAGCAGTTGCAAGGGGCATGGCAAAAACTATTGATTTTTATGACAAAGACATCCATGTACGCACCTTGCGCACGTAAGTTTGGTAAGCTTTGGTCTTTTCTTTTTATGTGGGTGACATCTAATCACTAAATCTGAAGTTGCAGTTTACTTCAACACATTTGCTCATTTCTTTTTGTAAGTTTTTTATAGCATACCCTGCAACAAGTTTTTTGTAGATGAGCTTGGTGACTCACCTGCATGGTGGCAATTTTTTCTTCAGCTACATTGAGGTAAATACATTTGTGGACACTAGCAATTGTATATAATTTTAACGGTCTGATATTCTTGGTGAAGGATAACAGACTTCAGCATCCAACATCCTTAACATTTTTGTATGGGTCAGGCTCCAGTGACAATCCTCCACTGTTGGCAGTCACAGAAGGTCCTCAGGTAATTCAGGGACTTTGTTGAAGTTTGTGTGCTAATGGCTACTACATACATGAATTCAATCTCCTTGAACTGTCAACTGCTTTATCACAAGCTACTCATCCAAACTGGGTGCAGAGTCCAGGCAGCATGGTCACTGGTAAGTAAAGTCTATTGAGTACAATGTTTGTAGCTAGCTCAGCACTGCCTCTGGAGTGCCCCTCACATTGCTTAGAGGAGGCACTTGATTTTGCAGGTCAGTATTTGGGACATTAGGCAGGGGGAGCGAGGTGGTTGTGTGCACCGACTGTTTGGCACTTCTTCTGGGGAGCCATTGTATGCCATTTCTAGTTCCTCTGATGGACTTGTTGCTACAGGGGGTACCGAGCGCTCCATTGTGGTCTACGATACCTACAAGTGAGAATTATCCTTGTTTAATCAGGGTAGATTACTTTGGCATCAGTGAATAACCATAAAATCATCCTGGAGTATGATGTGCTTTTGATCTATAGCAACCTTGTTTTATTCGAGGTATTGCAATGTTTGAACAACAACCCCAAGAAGGGTCTTATGCTCAGTATCTTGCAATCAGGCTTTTGGTATGCCAGTTGCTGTCATATGTATGCAACACACTGATTGATCACTTCATCTTGCTGCGTCTGTAAATACAGGTGGACTGCAAGGTCAAGATGGACCAATTGCCTGAAGTACGAGGTATGAGCTACTTATCTGATGACAAAGGCCCATAGTGATCACTTTATGGGATGTTTATTTCTGTGCAAATCATACCACTTCACTCTCACTACTGTTGGAGGGAGAATGTACTATTCTACTATTCACCCATATACTTGCTGACTGGTTCAAACAGATAAATGGGCTCTTTTTCTCAACTGCTGATCCAAGCCTAATTTATGTCCATGGAATAGACTATGAGGTATGGTTCAATGCATTCACTTTGCTTCACCTTTAGGAGATATTAGTACCAGTCACGCATGGTCATCATTGAAGCTGTGAGGATGTTGCTGTCCAGGTCTTTGCAATTGAACTGAATTGAAGTTGCATTGATAGTGTATTTTGTGTTCCTTTAGGTGGGATACTTGACTTTGATGTCCTTTTTGGTTAAGTGAAGCTGGAAATCCCCTGGTGTTACTACTGTTTGTGATGCATTGTGAGTGCATACTCTTTTCTGGAGCAAAGAAATTTTGTTTTGTGAATTTGCTGTTGAGGCAGGTGCTTTGTGGACCATGGAATAGAGAAAGCGACCAAGGAAGCCTTGAAAGCACCTTCACATTCCGAGGTGACTCACGCTGGCTTGGAGTTGATAAAGTATGTGTGATCTCCCTTTCTGGAGTTGTTTCTAGAAACTGATGGGTTCTTCTGCTTTGCTTTAGTGTTGATTTTTGTGCATTCCCAGTTTTGACACAGGGATCTCTCAATTGTTTAAGCAACATCCCCTGTAAGTTCTACTTATTCTCATCCTCAAGGGTCTACCCTGTATTGTGGTTTGCCAGTGCTTGAACATGGATGTACTAGCTGGCTGGTGCGAATCTGGCACCATTTTTGCAGGTCACATAGTGGAAGGAACATAGCTTGGTCATGGGCTTGTGAACTTGCTCAGAGTTTGCAGAAGACCTTATATGATGGACCAAGAGGATGGTTGGGTAATGAGGAATTGAGGGCAGTGTTGTGCAACATATCATGCAATGCCTCTAATTGAAAGCAAGGTACACTGACCCTTGTTTTGGTAATGTGCCTGGCTTATGAAGAGATTTTCTAGAGGATTTACAGCTTCCACATGGCAAATGGTCTTCCAAAGTAAAAGAGCAAGCAATTTTTCAGTGAAGATTTGAAAGGATTATATATGTCATTTATGCAGTTGAAGAGTTTGAAGGTAGATGAGTACTCACAGCCAAGATGTTATGGGTTATTTTCCTGGACATCTACAGACATGCTTTTGTACAATATCTTACACATGCATACTGTCCATCTTGTCCAACTATGCAGTATAAATGGTCTTTTGTACTGCCACCTTCCTCCATTTTGCATTGATCTTTTTGGTCATGAACCATACATATGCTGTGTAAACATCATGAGACCAGACACTCCACAGAACTTTTCGAAGTATCTAATGCTTATTGTACTTTCTTCCATGATCTGCAATTGTTACTGTCACATGTACTTTACATTATTCTTTTTGACCTATTTCTGATGCTTGTTTTCTGGTAGAACATATTTTCCTGAGATTAGGTTCAAAGAAATGACACAGTAGCTTAGCTCTCAGAAGCATTTTCCAAACTGTCATACCTGTTGTCTACCAGCAGAAGCAACTGTTCTTGCTGCAAGGAAGTTACTAGCTGTGCCCAAACTAGTGTTTTGTCTCTTCAAGTCATGTTTCACCTCTATTCCCATGGAGATGAGACTCTGAATTGTTGATGAGGAGGTCAGTTGCGTAAGCATCAAACTGTGAAGAAGCATGAAATGAAGATTCAAGGTAGACTTTAGATTGCAATAGCTTTGAATTGGCAGCTGGTTATGATATAGAGATGAGGAGTGGAACTAATTCTCACCCACAACAATACTCTACAACTATTCCATACAAAAGCATGAGTGCAAAGTAGAATGGGCGATTTACTATTTGGTCTAGGGTTTAGCTATGGTTTAAGATTAAGTGATCTTTCTATCCCCATTTCCTTTGAGCTGCAGGTTGCAATATCGTGATGTGAATAGGGGTAGTGATATATATCATAGTGAAGTATTCGAGGTGCCTTTCAAGAGAGGGTTTAGTTTGTAGGTAATCTTGCTTTGGTTGTTACCTATGTTCATGTGAATTTGATCACCTTGATGTTGAGGAAGGAATGTAATTCTTGCAAGTCTTTCATCTCAATGTTTTGCTTCAAAAGTTTTTTCAAATTAGAGAAGTTTGAATCACTATTTCTTGTGACAATGAAGTTATCAACATAAATGGTTATGTTTACACTTTTGTTACCTATCTTTTTCACATAGAGTGAAATCCACTGATGACAAGATATTGACCTATCTTGTTTAACCAAACTCAATGTGCAAGTTTGAAGCCATACAAGATTTCCCTTAACTTGCAAGCCAAATTAAGTTGTGTTTGATTCATGTAACTTGAAGATTTTTTTGGTACACTTCTTCTATATGTAGACTTCAAGTCATACGAGGTTTTCCTTAACTTGCGAGCCAAATTAAGTTGTGTGTGATTCATGTAACTTCATGATTTTTTTTGCACACTTATTTTTACAAATCTCTATGTAGAATTGCATTCATTACATTCATTTGATATAAAGATCAGCCTTTTGTTGTACCAATAGTGAAGATTATTGTCATTGTTACCATTCTAACAGTTGAATTATATGTCTCCTCATAATCTATGCCATAAGTTTGGGCATAACTTTTAGCAACCAACTTCATGCATTTTACATGTTCATAAATCCATTTACATTGTGCTTGATCTTGTACACCCATTAGCATTCAATTGTTTTCTCGACTTTGGACCAAAAGGTTGATTCCCAAATAGCATTGGCATCCAATGTTACCATTGCCTCATCCACGGCATTGCCCTAGTTAGGATTTTCAACTACCTACTCAAGACAAATGGGTTTTACCTCTTGTATCACCCTAACCATATGTGCATAGTGACAAGTTGTAAATTCATCATACTTGAGATTCTCTACAAGATATTAAACTTGTGTGGATTTCAATGCTTTAATATTGTTGTCAAGTATTTTTGAAAGTACTTCTTGGCCTTTGAACTCCAATATTGACACTCGATCAAACTCCCAATTATTCATCAAGGTCGTTATCAAAGTCATTAAATTTTGCATCCACATGAAAATGTCCACTTAATACTTAGGCTTCAATCTAAGTAGTGTTAAAGGATGGTACTCTTGATCTTGTTTGTCATGTTCTTAGATTACCATTTGACCCCCTAATGAAAGGTTTTTTTGGTCCATTGATCGACTATGATAGTTGTTTTACATTGTGAAATGTCACCATTTTTAATCTCTCCATTTTTTGTTATTTCATTGATGAATATTAATTATTCATCTCACCAAAAACATTTTTACTCACTTATAACTTATGAATGGAAGGCCCCTATTGTTCAAAAAAATATCCATTGAAAATGCATTTTGTAGCTTTTGGATTGATTTTGGTTCTCTTTTCATCAAGGACATTCACATGTGCAATGCAACTAAATATTTTGAAATGTGGGACAACCATTTTTTTGCCTATGAGCTTTTCCTTTTGTGTCATGTCATAAATTATTACAAGTGGGTGTTTTGTTCATGATGTACACAATAAGCACTCTTGTTTCCACCCAAAAGTAATATGGCATTTTTGTTTCATTCAACATGGCAGGCATTATTTTTGCAATGTGCATTTCTTCCTCTCAACAACACCTTTCCATTGTGGGGAATAATTACATGAATAAATTTCTTCTAACTATCATATTTCTTAAAATAATAGTTGAAAAAGTATTTTCTCCTTCCATTAAACCATAGGTGCTTTATGTTTGTATCTTTTTTTTCCAACCATGTTCTTGACGTTCCAGAAATAATTAAACACTTCACTTTTTGTTTTCATGAAGTATACCCATATTTTCCTTGTGTGGACATTAATGAAGTTCACAACATATTTATACCCTCCAATGGTTTTGGTTTCCATGGTCTACACATTAAAATGATCACCTTGAATGGTCTCTTGCTCACATAAGTTGTTCATGGAAATGCATGTTCAATTTGGTTGCCTAATTAACATGCCTCACATGCCTTTGACACCACCTTTCTTTAATATCATGTTAAGAAATAGGAAATCACATGTGTTATTTGTTGTGAGAAAACCAAACATATCACAAAATGATACTTACATTCACAAAACATAAAATCAAGAATCCATCACAAGGTCCTTATTTACAACCAAAACATCACAACTTGCAATAATGTAATGAGACTTCAAAACCACCAACATAAAGAGACCTAACTGAAAAATCAAAACCAAAAATAGACCAACTAAATTAAGTAATATAAATAATTAACCAACTAGCCTAGTTACTTCCAACTAACAATAACTAACAAATCTTATCAAATTGAGCTTGCATTATCAAGAAAAGGTTGTATTGTTTTTTTTTTAAAAACCTTAAAGTCAATTTCATCATTAAGTAACCTTAAAATAATGAAATGATTTTTTGTGAAAAAAATCATAATTATCACAAGATACAATACGAATAATTTCATTCTTCATATAACAATATCATAATAAATCATGAAAATAATAACATTTTCAAACCTGAAACTAATTAATTTATTGAATTTTTAAATTTTTCCATCTAATCAATGTTGAAATGACCCTAGACTATGGTATAATGTTACAACCTTATAACATTGTAGAACATAGTTTGCCTAGGTAAAGGATTGGTAATTTCCACAAACACTAATCATTTCTTTTATATGCAATTATTCAAAGCTTTTTAAATAGTGTGTATTTCATTGCATGTTACAAGCATAAAAACTTGTGAATTTGTGCTTGAGGAAATGGGAAATTTTTTTTTTGAACACTAACATTACAATATTTTCATGTTGGTCACATTTAAGACCATTGACTTGTTCAATGTTTTTCCTTATTGTTATTCAAAGGGGTTTAAGTTGTTTAACTCATGGCAAGAAAACAATTTGTCGCACAATTTAAAGGGCTAGTACACCAATGAATCCTTTTTTTTTAAGGGCACTTGGAAGAAGATTCCTTACACACACAAAAATATATGTTTTATAATCTTACTATAAATAAGGACATCTTATTTCTTATATTTTATGTCCTGCACTGAAGAGATATCAAAGACATCCATAAAGTGAACTGTGACCCCCTTTTAGACCTTTTTCCATCTCCTAAACTTTCTTTCAACCTTTAAACATTGTTATCCTTTAATTAATGAAATATTATTAATTATGGGTATAAAATGTTAAAACTTATGATTCAATGCACGAGGTTCGAAAGTATTTATAACTACAATACACACAACAACAACAATGATTGGTTCAAGGTAATCAAGAAAAAAAAGACAATGAAATTCAAATTTGGT
>Ga0116229_10003449_pt1 | contig 25974 bp, 20 predicted proteins | sample S1TSphgellanicum_3_FD_87313 | JGI IMG/M metagenome (GOLD analysis project Ga0116229, IMG submission 87313) | Host-associated microbial communities from peat moss isolated from Minnesota, USA - S1T2_Fc - Sphagnum magellanicum MG | ecosystem: Host-associated > Plants > Peat moss > Unclassified... | reverse complement strand
CTACCTCCTAATAGCAAAGCGGACTACCTAGTTCGTACCATTCGACGCATTCTAGACTTCCTACAGTTATGAGCTAAAGCGTAGCTTAGGACTTGACATGTACTTGTAGCTCCTTGTTGAACTCGCTCATAATCTAAATAAACATTTCAGTCCTCATGAAACTCCTATTATCATTGGCACACTGTCACATCGTCTATTTAATCATTAAGCTGATTTGAATCAATCCTTTGCTCCTATGGGTTGAAGATTGCTCTAGCTCTATTGGGCCTTTCACTAACCCCCTCACCCTACTACATAAATTCCCAGCGTTCTTGCTACTTGCCAACTACTAATACTAGACCAATGTTTTGTCGCACACCATGAACTCTGGTGTTTGTATTTCTTTCCCCAGCCTTCTAGAGATTTCTCATCCCTACTTCCGCCAGTAAGTTTCCAAAACTATGGTTTATCCACTCTTTGCTGTAGAAAAGAACTAACCCAACTAATATCGTATTTCAGACAATTAAACCCCCCCCCCTCACACCTTGTGCACACTCATCAACCCCTATCCTAACACAAAGTTGTTAAACCCCCCTAATAACTTCACCACACTCACATATTCCTAACCCAATTTTTAAATATTGAGACTACTAGCCATGGCCATGTCGGTAGGGCTCACATCAATCCAAAACACCAATGTTGTGGAGCTCATTTAGGTGAATCTACAATTTCCAACAAAAGTCCATCCTAGCTAACTTCCATTCAAGTCACAAGCACCACACAAAAATTGAAGTTCCTCAATCTAGACACTATAGATTTGTTAAGGAAAGAATTGAGGTCAAAAGGCAAAATTAGAAGTGCCACCATATCTATGATATGTCCTCTTGCAAATATGAGTAGTAACCACAATCATTGAAAGTGAAGAAGAGCTTTTTGCAATGGAGCACAAAAGAAAATGAAAAAAAGGTTTATGGTTTAGGAATAGCTGGGTTGGATGAAAGCTACAAATTTTGCATGGAAGGGAAAAAATTGAGTATCACTTTGCATCAAAGTGACCAATAGACCAATAGGTTTTGGTTGGGTATCGAGAAACTGCATAGTAGGCGGGTTGAGTCTCTACTCGGGTTTTTGAATAACCTGGTAGGTAGGTTATTCATACCTTGCCCTAGAGCCAGCTGGATATCTAGGTCATTTTTCAATATCCAACCAACACTGGTGAGAACTTGTGAGGTCTTGTGTGTGAGTCCCTTCATAAAGAATTTGGAACTTTCTTGGAAGAATAGAAAGAGATTAAAGAAAGCATAACCCACTAGCAAATGCACACTCAAAAAGTCCATAGCAAATTTTACCAAAATTCTTTCTGGATGTTTGAAGAGCAACTACGTCTTTCATTGTGAGATGTGTTCCTGGCATTTGCACAAACTATTTTATATTCCAATTTCATTCTCAAGAAGAACTACATTTTGTTTTTGGACCTTCATTTATCTCAAGAACATAAACTCCAGCTCATTAATTATGTACAAGGGATCTAACAATTCTTGCATACGACAACCTAGCAAGTCCTCAAATGTAAAAAAAGCATTGACTTTGCATGTATGCTTTCGAAAATATAAACAATGTTTTGATGTTTCAGTAACAACACACCTTGTGTATGCAATTGCAGACATCAGTATAGAGGGCCAAAATAGGTTTGTGCTTGCCTGCTGGGTGTTGGGAACAAAAGTCTTGTGATGAATGAGATTGTTAGAATTGGAACCCTTAAATTGTTTTGAAGACTTGTATTGAATATTTAACTCCATAAAATATGTTGTAAAATAGGCTTTAACAGGCTTCTGTGATCAGCATTGCTATGAATTAGCACCTCAAAATGTACTACGGAATGATCAAGTCCCTGGCCATTACGTTTTGGTAAGGCATTGGGTGAACATAATTCCAGTGACGATGATTTCATCGGAGGTTTAGGTGGGATGGGCTATGGTGCATAATAGGCTCACTTGGCGCCTTACCTAAAGGTAATGGGCAAGGGCGAAACCACTCCATGACATTAATGCCAGGGGTGGCAGATTCAATAATTTTAAGAAAAAAATTTCATGTCCAACAGAGATTTTGGTCCCTATTACCAAGTGATTATATGATCATCACCAGAAGATTATGTCATATAATGTGGTCAAGAAGATGATATAATCTGCCCACCTGTGACCTTGATGCTGTAATAGGCTGCCATAGGCTTTGGAATCAGCAGCAAAGCATTCCAGAGAATCTGGTTCCACAATGGGGGGACGTGAAGAGCGCCGGAGGCTGGAAGACGAAGAGTTGCAGACAGAAAGGAATGAATCCCCCAACGACTGACTGACGCTTCATGTTTTGATTGGGGAAAATTTCTCAGATTCCTGAGTTTTGGGATCAGTGGAGCTGAATTTCTGCCAAGAATCATCTGCATCTTTCTTCAAACTCAGATGGGTTTCGTGAATTTCAGACGAGTTCAGATCCAAGCATTGGCTCAAACGTGTCTAGCAGCTCATTTGCAGTTCTAGAACTGCAAATGTGATGGAGATTCAGGAAGAAGACTTGGTGGTGCTCAGGAATGAAGGGAGGAGAGCTTCAAACATGACCAGCATTGGACTCAACAACATGTGATACCTACCACACACACTTGTTTTGATCACAGATGATGGCTATGGGTACGAAGATCCTTGATCAGAGAGATTCAGCATTTTTTGGGTTTTTGTAATGCTTTATGTCTGTGCTATTTGTAGCATTTCTTCTTCGTCTCCGCCTTCTTGAATAGGTTTCTTCTATGGTGCACATCATGTAGATCCCTCCTTTTTCCTCTTCCTTCCTGAGCATAAGCGTGTTCAACAAAGATCCTCTTGAAGGTTTTCTTTAGGGTAGTTCTTTTGTGGTCAGACAGACCCTTTGTTTCTGACGCATTCTTTTTTACATCTTCTGTCAGTTTCCTTCAAAGTGAAGAAAAAGCCAAAGCTCTGTATGCATACATTATGATAAATTTTCTTTTGTCCAGGCTGCATTTTTTTAAAAGACAAACGGCTGCAAGCACCAAGGAATCAAAGTTTTTGAAAGAAAATAAATTTAGGTGAATTTAGGTGCAACCAATTTTTCTTGCTGCTTAAAGGAACTTTTGTCAATAGAAAGAAGTTTGGGGTAGCATTTGTCTTAAGAAGTCATGAGAATGTGGTAGAGTCATGTGCCATCTTTAGGGTTGCTTTGAATGTCATAGGGTAGTGACATATTTGGGTGAGCAGTGGCTGAATCATATCTGCAGAAGCACCAATTTGCACAGGACCGATGGCAAACTTCAAATTCCACATATGGAAGATTCTATGCAAAGTTTGACAAAGAGGTAAATCCTATGTCATCATGAATCGTCTCTTTTTTTCTATAGATTTATGCATTTGGGGGTGGGTTGATTTCATTCTGACAAAACACCATTTTCCAACATGATGGAACCTGATCTATATATTCTATGTTGGTGCTTTGTTGATTCAGGTCATGAAGCAGGCAATAGTAGTTCACAAAGACTGTGCCAAAAAGAGTATGGAGTTAAGCACACAGCTCGAGCTTTCCAAAGCACAGCTTGACATGATGAGGCTCCCTGGTGGCCACTGCCGCCTCTGCACAAATGGTTTGACTTCTCAAACTCTTAAATTCTCATACTGTGTAATATAAAGATTCCTCAATCTTTAACCCGCAAGTTTTTTCAGTGCTCTTTGATTGTTGCTTTGCACTATGCCATTCTCACTCTCCCACCATCTCTTTCTTTCTCTTTCTCTGGAAGGTCCAAAATGGCATGGTACTAGCCAATAAGAGCATGGCTATGGACTAGGTGAATGAATGCCCAACTTTCTCAAATCCTTGACTGCAAGTACTGTCTTTCTCTGTCTTTCTGTCAATGTACTCTATCTAAAGAGGGTGCTGGGTCTATGGCCAGAAGAAGGCTATGAAAGCAGTGTCTCAGGAGTAACCACACATGCGTACACAAACACATACACACAGTGTCTCTCTCTCTCTCAAATTTGCTATCTCCTCCAAATTGGTCAATTGCTATTGGCTTTCATAATATCTCCTGGAGAGTGATTTTTCTTGTGGAAAAATGTTGGCCTACATGAAGATCATATTGAGACGCCAAGGCCAGTTTCTTTGAGGGTCGGGCTGTCTGATTGCTTGCCAGAACCAGAGCCCCCACAAAACCCAGATCCATTGGTCTCTGTAACAACCAATGGAGGGATGCGTTATGAGATCCAGACACTTGAAGACCACATGAAGAATGCACATCCACGTCTTGCCAAGTGAGTGACAAGTCCAAATTTCACAACCACCCACCCACCAATTTACGGAAGAATTCCTGATGATTGTTGTATGGAAATGTTGGGGTTTTTGCACCAATTGCTATTATTTCCTTACAAAAGTTATTATTGCCCTGGTTTAACATCCTTATAAGCAATAAGGATGTTATCAGTGAAGGATGGGCCACATCTCCATCAACCCATCCAAGTAATTTGGATCATGTCTCAGGAGGGTGCACCTACTATGGCCTGTTCAATGGCATTAATGTCAGGTCGGTTGTGGTTTCAAAGCAGGTAGGTTGCTAAGAAAAAAAAGGTAGGTGCCAGAATCAGCTGCAATGGGCTAGTTCTGTTTACCTCTCAATACAGCTACTGGTGGCTCAATCAGCTGCCCCTGCCATTGTAACATGGTGTATTGTCAGTTTTCTAGACTCACTCTAATGAGTAACTTGCAGCCGAGAAGGATGGTATTTTGCCTCTCGGAAAGGAAAATCATACAATTTTACTCCCCATAGCAATGAGGTGGCTTCTTATTCTTCTTCTCCACAAACCCATGAAGAATACATACCACAAAGCCAGCGGAAACATGGGGGCTGCGGTGGCAGATATCCAATTGGGAGCAAGGCAATGTTTCCATGCAGAAGAAGCATTGTTCTCCCAAGTCAACGCTACAACTTTTACAAACAATTTGGTACCTTTCAAATAATCCTTTTGTTTTCTTTAGCATGAATTGAGAGGGTACCTAGAAAAAAAAGTTCGGGATTAACCCTCCTCAAGGTTTAGTAGAGAATTAATACATGGGGGAGCTGGGTGGGGGTTTGTGTGGTTGAACATGAAGGTTTTGCAGGGCATGGTGCCAAAACAAGTCATGGATGGCATGCAAAATAGATCACATCTGGATATGTGTTTGAATGTGAGAGGTTTGCGGGGCAAGGTGCCAATACAACAAGTATGGAATTTTGAATGGGAGATACTTAAGGCATTATTAGGACATACCTACACTATGGTTTTATTGCATTGGAGAATTTGACAATGTTTTGAGAATGCTAGACCTTTAGATAGGCATTGTATGTCACTTGTTAATCAACAATTTGATGGGTGCCACACGGGTCCACTTGTCACCTTGTTGCCCTTAGATATGTTTTGAGCTTGGGATTCCTTTTGTGTTTTGTAGTTCATTTTCAGTCTAGTTGCCTTGATTAGTATTTTGGTTTATGTTGAAAATAAATAATGTTATCTCTTACAACATAATATTGTGAAACTTGGGGACCATGTGAAATTAATAGAGCTTTATGTTTTCTTGCCAAAATTTCATGTTTAGATATATAGTATTCCAATGAATCCAATTTTAGGATTGTGTAACATAAACCTATTATTATGTTCAAAGCCAAATATGGTCCTCCTAGATGAATGCATTGAACAAAATAATGTAATAAACTAAAAATTTACAATTCCATAAGATTAATGTTATGGATACAACTATGCTAAATTCCAAAAGTTGCATTCAACTTGAAATTTCTCCCATTGTGTGCCCAGGATAGAGGAAAATGTTTGCTGTAAAAAAAGCATAGGAAATACATGTGGGCTTAAAAGAATTACAATGCAGTTAGTTCAACTTGTTTCTAATTAACTTGATATGTGTAGGGTAACACCCCGAGGACCAGGGAGTTCCAGATGCAACACCCACCTGATTGTTCAAGAAAATGACATAATCTGCAACCCCAGACCTTAATATGTGCACAAAGCATTCAAAGCCAAGTGATGTATTAACTTGATAAAGCCACAACAGCAATGGCCAATTCCCTACATGCATTGAACGAATTTAAACAAATATGAAAAATGGCAAGTATAATTCACATATAACAAAATACAGCAACGCACTTGTGCACATGCACAAATTACAAATACATGCATGACCAACCAATGCATGAAATGGTTCAATATCAAAAGCAGTTTCGGTCTGGTATTGATTTGTGAACATATTGGCCTAGTCCTTGTATTTTTGGTACTTTTTAAACTTTTCATACTAGCTTGGTCTTCTTGTTGGGTACTTAAAAAACTTTCATATTGTCCACGTCTTGATATAGGGTTCAAAACTGGATTTTGGTGGGTATGAGGCAAGTATGTATAATTGATGTTGTCCAGATATGAAGTTTTGAGGCTTTGCCCTGGTTATCAATATGTCATATTTTTAAAAAATGCATAACAAAAGGATATGCATAAAACAAATTGGCAATGTATTTGCAATGATGAATATATATTCATCTGCAATTTTTTTCATCTGGTGGATATGGATTTGCTAGTTTTTAAACTCAGATTAATTATATGATATGTATAAAGAACAAAGATAAAATTTGGATGTTTGAACTTAATTTTTGCAATCACCACTTGCCTTATAGAAGCATGAAATTTCTGCAAAACCAACAATTTGTGGGGGAATTGAATCCTACTTCGTTAAAAAACTATACCCAATGTAGCACAAGCTTCTTACCCCAACCACACCCCACATACACCCCACCTAAACACAAAAGCACCTAGTCTCACACCATACAACCAAAAGTCATCATCCTTGCTTTTGATGAATTTCACATTTATAACCTACATGAACACAAAGATTAGTTCTTTCAAATGCAAAATTTCATTCAAATTTGAAATTCTAGCAATCTTAAAAAAGAACAAAAAAACAATAAAAACATTTGTGATTTCACCTTGCCAAACCTTATCACTATCTAGCTTTGATTGTTCAAATAATTTGATTCCTCAATTAAATCATAATTTTTGTTAACCAATAAAATTTCAACTCTCAAAATGTCAAATCCTTATGTCATGAACAATTCATACAAGGATCATTAGGTCAATTCTTCACCATGGCAATGATATTAAAATTTTCCACGTGTAACTTGCAATGTCTTCAAGCTATCAACACACTAACAAGATTGAACACTTGTTTAGTTTCAAGTTGTGACCTTGAAATTCACATGATTTGTTGGGCAAGCAAGCCAACATTTGGGAATTGACTTTCATGAATTTGCCATCAAGCTAGGGGATCAACACATGTAGCAAGAATAACCTCCTAAACAAAGATAGTTCCCCAACAACAAGTGCACATGAAGACTCTTCCATAAATGCGCTACTAACAAAGATGTTATTGTCTTTTTCAATAAAGTCATTAGATATAACAACTATTGATGCACATGTTTGGACTATAGGGTTTAATACTTCAAAGACCATCATTAGCAAAGGGATTGTTGCATTTGCATCATACTTAGAAACAAGACAAATACGACCCCATGTCCCACATAGTTCTCCACAACGTGCAAAGACTTGAAACAAGCATCAAGCATAATGACAAGCATATTGTGAACTTGGTGCTGATCATAAACTTTCAAAAATTGCAAAAAAGGTTTAATCACCTTAACAACTTCAATTTGCAAGTTACTTTGAAAGATGAAGACCTCAACATCAAAAGCATCAAGAACATTAGTAGCTTGTCCCATTTTAGTTTCCAAAGCCAATGTCAAATTGATAAACGTAATGAGAGCATTAGATAATAGTAAGTAACCTCCTGATTAATTCATCACACAAATAGTGACAACATGGTTCAATCACATAGAATCACAATTTACATGAAACTAACATTTTAATTTTAGTTTTGTTTTAGGTTTGGGTGTGATTGCATTGTGTTTTGATTGTATTTTGGATGCAATGATAAATAACCTAATGAACAATTCAACACATCACATGTTTTTAGTACCATCAAACTTTGATGCTTTGAAAAAAATGATATCTCCTAAGACATCCATATGTATTTAAGTAGCTAAAAACTGTGGTTATGCAATCTCATATTTATTCATGAGAATTCATTGAAAACCAAGTTAAAAAAAATTGTCCATTGAAAGGACTACATCAAAAATCAATATTTTGAATTAGATGTTTGAAGATGAAATGTTCCCACAATTATCCTTGACTAGCGTATCATCTTGTTGGATTTTAAAAACTTGAAATTTATTACTTGAAATGAATATTTTCTATTCAAAAATGAAATGGGTTAATTTCTTCAAAAATTTCACGTGTCTTGATACTTAACCAAATTAATTCAACTTTGGCATGCATTAAATTATAATCTTAAAAAATCATGTAGAAAAAATAGCTTTGGATTCATTGGAAAAATATTCATAAGTACAAATGGCAATTTAACAACTTGAAAAATTCCAAAATATATATTTTTGAAAGCTCCAAGTTGAACCCTCCTTTAAAGAAATTAATGCAAATGTCATTGTGAAACCATGTCAATAAGGTAATAATGAGTTTCAATCCTACCACACACTTTAACATCCTAGTCATTCAAATCAAAAACAAAATCAAAATGCTCATACTTGGTCAATTTTAATATTACAAGTATACCTAAAATAATTATATTCAATCATATTTTCACCTAAATTGGGTGTTTTTCCATTATTTTCTTCAACCCCACCAAAACCCCCAACAAACTCAACCAAACATACATTTTTTTAAACCATTATACCAAGTATAGAACATAGACCTAACACCTAACCAAGACAATGCAAAACAAAATGAACTTACAAACTGCAATTCCCAATTGTATGTGCATGGAAGCTTATTTGAAACTACAATTTGGCAAATTATAAGTGCATGGAAGCTTCAATCTTGCAAATTGCAAATTGTTTTGACAAAACAATAAAGAAACCCAAAAGCAACAAGGAAGAAAAACATCACCAAACAAAAAACCTACAACAAATTCAAAAGAGAAGATTGAATACTCACCTTGCAAAGTTAATTTTGTTGAAAGCTATAGGTAAAAGACCAAAATTGAGATTGTTAAACATTGAAAGATTAAAATCATTAAAAGTTACAACTGAAAGATCGAAATTGTCAAAAGTTGAAAGATTGAGATTGTCGAAACTTGAAAAACCAAGATCATCGAAAGTTGAAAGACCAAGGTTCTGGAAGGTTGAAAGATCGAAATCATCAAGAGTTGAAAAACTAAGATCAATGAAAGGTGAAAGATTGAGATCAACGAAAGGTGAAAGACCAAGATCATCAAAAGTTGAAAGACCAAGATCATTGAAAGTTGAAAGATTGAAGTCTTCAAAAATTGAAAGATTAAGATCATCAAAAGCTGAAAGATTGAAATCGTTGAAAGTTGTTGTAAAAGTGTTTGAAGAATTGAGTGTGCATAAACACAATGCAAAGAGTGAAGTTAGACACATAAAAACTTGAAATCACAATGGATATAATTTTTAGAATACAAACATAACATACCTCAAGTTAAAAATTCTTGAAAGTTAAGATTGCTTTAAATCATTACCAAAAGTTGCAAAGGTGCCAACACTTTGCAAATGAATTTTTGTGACAAAACATGTTTGAGCTTCACAAAAAACTTGGAAAAAGACATACATATAAAAACTAAACCTTAAACCTTAACATGAGTTCCATATATGAGCCTTAAACCCTAACTATGGATATGCCTTAAACCCTAAACCCTAAACCCTAAACCCTAAACCTTACTATCCATATCTAGGCCCCCTATAACATTAACATGTGGATATGAATACCAAAAGGCATGCCTAACATGTAAATATACATAGTTACTAGTTATTGATTGAATGCCTTTTGTGAAATACTTATAGGGTGAAAGCATAATGCGTTGGACCCAAAAGGATGTCATAAACACAATTTTTTAAAGCAATGAAAATTTAATAGAAGGCTACATGATAATTGCATTGAATATTTTATGGTTTGAACTCAAATATGTATGGTAGTTCATATATGTAGTGAAATGCACAAAACATTTTTGCAATTATTAATCACAAACTTAGCATCTCACAATTTAGAAATGGAATTGTGTAACATTAGGGCATATTCACAATCAGGGTACCCAATAGGACAGTCTAACGGAAAAAAAACTACAAAGGATTATTTTGGATTTTTATTACATTTATAATTTCATGATTATATAAGGGATTGGTATATGATTATAACTAGAATGATGTCATGTTAATCTATTAAAAAAATTTAAGAATAAATTGGATATAATATGGATGTCCTTTTGAATCCTTTTAAGTAATTTAAGTCCTTATGTTAATTACAATTTTCATCATAAAGGAATCAAAAGGAATGTATTAAAAAATGCAATTGATTTCAATTTTCTTTCATGGATAAATAATGCATATATTTATGTTTAAAAATTTTCATATAATGCATTTGATTAAATAATATATGATATAAGAATTTTGAAAATTATAGAATAAATTCTAAAAGGGCAGCAAGAAAAATGGTTCCTTTTTTTCCCATTTGGTTGATTTTTTGTATTCACTAAGTTTAGAATTTGTGGCCCCAAGTGTCGGCAAAATATGCAAGAAATTTTCATGTAAGAAAACATGTTAAGTTGTATATAAAAACTTATGTACTCATTTTCTGCATTTTAAAAATTTTAACAAAATATTTATGCATAATTACCTACACATGTGAAAAATCACCACCACCAGGAAAATTATCCAATATTTTTCACTTAAATTTATTCCATTTAGATTTTATATTTAGAAAATAACAAAATAAAAAATGCTTTAATTTTGTGGTCAAAAAGTGGTACCTTGATTATGAATGTGCCCATTAGTCCATTCATAATTCATACCTTTCACACATTAATATTATGCATTGAAAACACATTTGACACATGGATTTATTGAAAGATATGAAATTTGTGTGACATTTGTTCATTCATAGGTTCATATTTCATTCGTCAACACATACATCCATGTGTCAAACATGTTTTCAATGCATGATATTCATGTGTCAAATGTACAAACCTATGAATGAACAAACTTCACATGATTTTCATTATTAGTTCGTTGCATGGTAAATTTGTGATTAGTAGAATTGGTTGCATAATAATTTTGGACTTTTAAAACTATAGATGTTTCTTGTAACAAATTATGTGGATTTTTTTTCACTAAAAAAATTATTGCCTAAATTTTAAGCACATCATGAGTTGATCAAACATATTATATATGACAAGCGGAAACCAAAATTCAAGACAAAATATTTCATTTTATTTTCATGTGCATTCTAAATTGAAATATCTTTAAAAATCCATAATGGACATATAATTGAAAATTTGAAAAACATATCTACAAACAATATGTTTATATTACAAATATGAAGAATGGTGTGAAACCAATAATCACATTCAATAAGACCCAAGCCATGATGAACATCTAATAAATTGCCTATTTAGACATAATTACAATTGCAAAAATAAATAAATAAATAAACAAAATGTGAAAAAAATCCACATTGATATTAACTATTACAGTGAATTTATATAGTAAGAAAATAAGCTATAGACCAAGGTGATTAAAATTTAAAAAAATTTATGAACTTTCAAAATCAAATATAATGCAAATGTTGGAATTGTGAAAGGGTTAACAAAGGAAATTGTGTATTTTTGTGTGGATTTTGCATGTGTTGTTTTTGGTCCACGACACCATGCTTTCACCTTATAATCCCAAATATTAAGAAAAAGATACATTTGAAATACGGTTACATGCATATTTGACTATTGATTATATTATATTCAAAATTTTCCATATATCTAGCCAACATTGGTATATACCAATGTTGTCCAATTATCTAATTTAGGACAAACCTCCAAATATCAACATAACATATTCTTTAAAAAAAGGGATATGCATTTAAAAAATTCAACAAATTAGTTATAAAGATAGTTATATATTCAACCATTTTTTTTCCCTTTGCCAATTATGAATGAATTGGGCTTTTTAATGTTAAGAAACTATTGATATGTATAGAGCATATGCATTGCCAAATTTCAAATTTGAGTTGTATACAATTTTTTGCAATTACACAGTAGCCCATAAATGTAATTTAAAAACATGAACACCTCATAAATTCAAGTAACTTGTGGGGGAATTGAACCCCAATTCTTGAAACAAAAACTTTGCCCACAACAATACAAGTTACTTACAAAAAAACAAACACCCAAAACCACCCCAACACCTAAAATATAGAAGCCAAAAAAATACAAAAGCTTGGTGCAACTTGTTCAACAACAAATGTGTTGTTGGTGAAGTTTGAGATCCATAAGTCATTATTTATACATAAATAATTATAAGTCCTACAACATCACAACAATTGAAATCAATTGTAATGATGAAAAAATTCAAAAGTAATTTGGAATTTAAATGTATTGGTTAAAAATGAAAAAACAAAAAATTGTAAACATGGTTAATTGCATGATTTACTTAATCATCATCAACTTATATTTATTCAAAAAAACCAATTTTTTTGATCAAATCATAATTTTCTTTAGCTAGAAAACATTTTAACTTTCATATAATTTTCAAGAACAATAGTAGGAGTGCAATTCAATTGTCAATCATCAGGCCAATTTTTACCACCATGATTATCTGATTTAGATTTTCCACTTGTAGGTAGTAGTGTTGTAATGCTATCAACATACCAACAAGGTTTAAAACACATTTAGTTTTGATTTGAGACCTTGGAATCCCAAGGATTTGTTTGGCTAAAAAACTAACATTTGGAAATTGATCTTCATGGGATTGCCACTGAAAAGAAGATTTGCACATGCAAATGGGAGGATAGATAACCTCTCAAATACAAAAAGTTTTGCAATAATAAGAACATTTTAAAGGACTCCTCCACATTTTATAGTGTACACATGCTTGGGAAGTAGGATTGAGTCTCGATCAAAGCAAGTCATAAGTAGTGGAATCATTATTTTTGCATCATATTTAAAAACAAGATGAATTACTTTCCCATGCCCCACATAATTTTCTACAACTTGTAGAGATTTGAAACATGGATCCAACATGATGGCAATCATGTTATGAACATTTTGTGGATCAAATATTTCAAACACAAGAGGAAATGTTTGATCACCTTAATGACTTCCTGCCACATGTGTTTTCGCATGATGAGGAGCTCCAAATCAAATTCATCAAGAATTTAAAACCAATCACCAAGTCCCATTGCTTTAGCTTCCATGCTAAATGAAATGTTAATAGTTGTAATCAAGGCATCTTACATGAGTTAGTGCCCTTTTGATTAATGGAAATAATTTCCTTTGCAAAAACTTAAATTTGGGCCTTAAGAACTCATTGCTATAATGTCATCGTCTTCTGCTTACCATAACATAAAAGGATAACTTTTTGAATTCAAAACATTTTTCAAACATAATGACTTTACTTGTAAACTTTATTTTCATATATAGGTGTTTTTAGCTTCTTAGGCAGTAGCCCATTCCCAACACATGTTTTCTCTTATTTTTGCCTCCTTTTCTTAGATTTTGCCCCCAAGTAATTGTTCTTTATAAACTTCTTTAGGCATCTTTCACACTCACTTGCCTCAAACCTATAGAAACTTTATTATAATTCGTAGCATATTGATATGTTTTAGACAACACAAAACCAAAGTAAGTACTTTCATAAACTAATGGACTTGGTTCAGTAATTCACAATCAACAATGGAGCCAATGATGTTGTGGCCATGGAAGCCAAGTTGGTGCCCTCATGTTTTATTAAAGCAAGAACTTAGTGAGTCAAACCAAAATTTTCAAGCAATGATTGCAATTGTCATGCCATACAAAGGCCAATTGTTTGATTTACTTCAAATAACCCAATAGTAGCATGCATAAGCTCCCAAGTTTCAATGAAGTAATTGATAAACAAAGGTTGGGTACACATTGAAGTTGTTTGTTGCCAAGAGGTTGTAGCTTATTAATGTGGTATAATTAGATCACATTCGATAATCAACAAAGAAAAATGTTGGAGTTATTAATAATGCAACATTATTCCAACTTCAATGAGATAATTGATAACACAAGGTCGGCAACTGCACCTCTTTTGTGGAACCCTAATTTTCATATGTAAGGTAAAAGTAAAGCACTAAAGGCTTGCCCTTAAACTTTGACAAGCTCATGTTATGGCCATCTTGATCTTTCAATGGAAACCAAATGCAAGCAACTTGGAATAATGATACGTAACATTAGAATGTCATTAATTACGACAAATAATTTCAATTTAACTAAATTAAAGTGTCACTGGCAAAAAACAACTTGGTTGGCGAGATCTCTTGAATTGAGTTATGTAATTATAATCAGTTCGTAATTCTTCATCTAGGGATTAATTTAAAAACATATACATGTTTTGGCATTTGCATTTGATAACTCCATTCCTATACTAGAATTTGCATTTCAAATCCTATGTTAACACCTTGGCATTCCCATTCATGCTATTATTTATGGCCATAGTAGTAATAACAATAACATTATTTGAAGGTTTGTTTGCAATATCATTTAAGGATTTCCTTGTAACACCATTGTTAGGTCCATTTGCAATTCCATTTGATAAGCCTTCGACTTTACCTATGGACAAACAACCACCATTTCTTGTGACAACAAAAGTTCAACATACTTTGAAGCAAGGGATAAAAATTAACTCTTAATGGTCAATTGGTGGTTTGTTTTCACATAAAGAGGATGAAGATCCAATTAATCCAATAATTGTTGTTCTAAAGCAATGATGAAGACAAGACTTAAATTGGAGACTCAAAGAACTAGTAATGGAACCTTTGATAAAATATTTAGATTTGTTGACAAGAAGTGCATTGATGTGGCTTTTCAAAGCTACTTCAATAGGAACCATCCATGATGCACCAATCCCATTAGAAGAAAGTGATGCACCAATTTTGGCATTTTTAATCCGAGAGATGGAGAAGAAGCCATTGCACACTTAATGTTTAGCAATGGGTCAAAGACATTAGGCTTCTTCGCTAGATTATGTATTTGATTTGAGGAATTTTTCAAGGTAGATGCACAATCAAGTGTCTCGCTATTGTGACGAAATGGTGTTTTTTTCTTGGATACTTTTTATTCAAATGCATACGGTGATTAATTTATCCTTAGATTTACTAATTGGGACTTGGATCTAAATTAACAATTTCATTATAAAGTTCATTATGAAAAGAACTATGTCGTTATTTATCGATAAAAAACTCATTTGTTAGTAGTCATGAACTTTTGAAGTTAAAAAATATGGACTGGTTGTCTAATTGGACCATGACAAAAATGGAAACAATTATATTGATTCATATTCTAAATTTGTTATTGAGGCTTAATATATGATGTAATACAAGATGATAAATTCATATGCGCAATCTTTTATTTGAAAACCTTAATCGTTTAATAGTTAGGAACTTTTGAATTTTCAACCATATTTTCATAAGTCCATGTGAGTTACAATTTTTGTTTTTTTTTTCGATTTATTTGTTTCAAAAACATACATTTTAAAATGTTTTAGATGGGGCATTATTTTAAAAAACTTTGTGAGTTTTCCTTTTAAGACTTCCAAATTAAACATTGACATCAACTACATTAAATACAAGTTCTCACATATATTTGGGAAGGTTTGTGCGTGATTGAACATGTATTATTCAAATATTAAAATAATAACATTAAGAAAAATACAAACCCTGTTCATTTGACTCATTTAATTTTTTTTTGTACGGACTTATAGGGAGTGTAATTTCTATCGATATTGAGACATTCAATCGTGCATTCATCCTTCATAAAAAAAAATGGCAAGAAGCATATATACTTTATACATCCATGAGTTGTTGGATCATGCACAACACTAAAACACAAACATGAGTAGCTACTAACTTGATTGTTAACATAAATGACAAGTGTTCTGATGTTGGAACTCCATCAATGTGCCCATTCATTGAGTTTTAGGCACACATTCTCAAATTCAAACCTAAGAAAAACATTCAGAACAAAAGACCCTAAACCCTATCACCACACTTAACTCCATCAAGGTTCATCATTACAAGATGATTGAGAAGTGACAACGATCACAAAGTGCAACCTTTATGTCGTTTAGGGTTTGACATGTGTATCTAGTCCACCAAAACACCAAAAGCTTGAAAAAGCTCAAGTGCATATGCATAATCTTCAACCCTAAAAAATCCAAAAATCCAGATATGCATAGCATAAAATACATATTACACACAAACATACATTACAACGAATATGACATATGCATCAGGTTATTGAAGAATAGAAGTCCAATGCATATGCATTAAGTTATTGATGGATAGAAAGTTCGCTGGATATGTATAACTCTTAATTAAAAATTTGACACAAGTTTAAAATATGTATATATGCATGTCTGCCAATTATACATATTGATAACCAGGTTGAACTGGATAATCAGACAACACTGGTGTATGCCTGATGTTAAAATAGGTATAAAACTGATACACTGATATGTACCTGATGTTGAAATAGGTTTAAAATTGGGTACAAGGCTGATATTATGTGAGGTCCCCACTCTCTACCAGGCTGTATTGCCTCACGTCATAGTAGCCTGGTAGGGTCTTTGCTAACAATGTTGATGCATGGTGCAAGCCTATATACCAGACTAACATTGGTGAAAAGCATCAAGACGAACTACCAAAGTTATAACAATGGGGACTGGTTCTTTTATTTATTGCTATGTACAAAAAAACCCTTCCATACATTAGGCAAGCCTTTGTTCACTATCTGGCTCCATTGGGAGTGCTTTCTCTATAACACACAACCCATTTAGCATCTAGGAAGCCTTGTAATGAATGTCTTGTCAAATAAGTGAACTTTACACAAAATTGGCATGTTTTCTTCATGTGAAAATTCCATTGAAAATGAAAACTAATGCCAAAGAATTTTAATGGCTTGAATAAAATTGATAGTTGAATAAGAAGGCTAACCTTCTTGATAATTGGCAATTTCTTACTTATGTTTTGCAATGGTGTCTGAATCCTTTGCAACTCAGAAACTCAAATTGAATAGGTACTATACACAACTACACCCCCACACCTTTACCAACTATAAAAAATCTCCAATTGGGTCATCATGCAGCTTGAATTACTGAAAGAAATGTCAAAGCCCTTCCTTTGGAGACTCATTCAAATTCATTGTGTCATTCCATCCAAAATCTAACATTCAAACCTCCAAGTAGCCCTGGAAACATGGACTGCTTGGGCCTCTAGATTTGGCTGACCCCTTGTTAGAACAGACTTCACTTTTATCCGTTCAATTGTAGCAATTGAAATGAAAGAAATGTATGCTATGAAGTTTGCAAAACAGTGAGCATAATAATCTTTTTGGATTACTGTGGTACATGGGACAAACCTCTACTAATATCAATAAACCCCAATTAAATTTGGTTGTGTAAAACCCATTTGTGATTTCTCATAAAAAAACATGACTTGTTGAAAATTGACATTTATGATTTCCTCTCTTTAATTTAATGGGCAAACATCATGCCCCCTATTTGTTGATGACATTTAAGCAAGGTTTTGAAATTCTCATGTTTGCTTTTATATATAAAGCAATTCTTTGTTCATATGGGTCCTTTTTCACACACCCTTCAATTTTACCTTGCTTCGTGTGGGTGAGAAATAGGTGCCAAATTCTGATCCACCATTTACAGTTGATGAAAACAATTGCATGGAAATCTGGATTGTTCATGAATTCTCCTCCTTATATTACATACTTTCTGAATTTGGGTACCCTAAAGTAGTAGATATTAAATTCTTAAAGCCAAGAGTAAGCACGTGCCCATCACTTCTTTTGTGGATCCTCAAACATAAGCACACACGTGGCTGTGAAAGAGAGCACTTGAGACTCTAAACCGACACAGATCCGTGGAGCCCAGGGGAAAAACAACTTGACCCAACAACATGGAACCATGATTATAAACTTCTCCAAACACTAGAGTTATCCATAAAGTCTACCCTCTCTTCACCCTGTCTTTGGGCCTGCTTTCACCCCTTTCAGTGGTGTCTGCAAACTAAGGAAATTTGATTAAATCTCAGTATGAAATGCTGACACTTAGCATTTAATGCACAAGGTTCGAGGGTAATTATAGTAAGTTGTACAGGTAGGAGCAGTGAAAATATATGTAGCAGCAGTGGAGGCGCTCAGGAAAAAGGAAAGACAGGATGAAACTTAGTTTACCACCAAAATTGCTGGAAAAACTAGTTTAGGTCCCAGTTATTTCGTTTTGTAAACTTTTCATTCCCAGTTACGTGTTTGATGCCCTATTATGCTGAAACTGACCGTTCTCGCTCCCTAGTGGCAATATTTTACAGGATAACTCTACTCGCATAAATAAATCCGGTCACTAATGGGACAGATGGATGGATGTATGGATAAAAAGCTATAAAGCACTCTTCTCCTTTGAGGAAAAAAATTCCACATTAATCAACAAAAACATTGAGGCAAACCAACAAGCAAAAACAATAACCCAACACATCTTGAATTTGAATTGTTGTGATATTTTTGACACAAATCTTGCCAATGTTTCGTGATCAAAATGCACATGGGTGCCCACCTTCTAAACTTGAGAATCATCAAGTTTAACCAAGAAAATTCATGTTTGAAACTAACATCCCTATTCAGAGCTAAAATCAACTGACAGGTGGACACTCTAATTTTCATGTTTCAATCACCATACTTTAATGTTGGGATGTTTGGCACAAATTGCATTACTAATCTTGTCGATCCATAAGAAGTTGATCTAGAAGATTTCATGTATGGCACAGCTTACCCTATTTAGAGAAGGGAGAACCTTTGGTTAATCAACACCATTTCATATTTTGACATTGGCACCAAACTTAGGGAAAGGGGGGAAGGGGCAATTTTGTTTTTTTTCCTTTGGTTTTATTCACATTGTGGAAGCCTAACCTTTCAGCACTTGTTAGGAGCCCCCTTTCCCGCAACACCCAAAATGCTGGGGATGCAACACAAGTCCTCTCTATTTATGCTCTCCTTGGGAGAGGGAAGAAGTATAGAGGGGTAATAGTAGCTCCACCTGTTGAAAAATCTCTCACTTTTGTTTTCCTCTCTCTATTATACTATTATTATTCTTATTTTATTGTTCCGCCAAACTTATGTGAGCAAGTACACCCCCCAAATACGGCAACAACAACAACTGAACTTCATGCAAAACACACATGTAATGTTTTTGAACCCTTAGTAATATATCAAAGATGATGATTGATGGCCTTTTGTTGTTGTTGTGAAACCAATGGGGGTTTATAAATTTAAGGTTGGGTGGCGGGGAGAGAGGGGTGGTGGGGACCAATTTTGTGGCCAATTATGCCACTTTTGTTTTCGTACAATGCCCTATTTCGGGCTTTGGGTGGGGTTACTTGGTGTGCGATGATTTGTACAAAATGGGTTGATTAGCAAATTGTTGTACAACATGAAACAAATTAACCTCGGTCAGGGTGATTTTGGAACCCTACCCAAACCACCCATTGTAGCAGCAGCTTGGTATGTATGATGATGACGATTCTTCTTTACCCCTACAAGTGTTGACAAAATTATGGAAACAAGGAGGCTAGAAGCAAATCAGAATCCTTCATAATTCTTGGCTAATTACTCAAACTTATCATAAAAATCATATGGCAACTTGGAATTATTTTGCTTTGAAATCTGGTGAATTTGGGCAATTTTTTCCCATGAAAAGTCCATTGTATAGGTCTAAATCATATTTTTCAGGTTGGAATTTGGCGAAATTTCGCCCCCCAAAAAAACAAAACACCGGCTAGAAAGCATTAAGGTTGGGAAGGAACTGGGGAAAAATATATAGAAAAATACTAAAGTCTTGGAAAAATAATTTGGTGTGTGATTTTGTACGAAACAATGCAAATAAGCTTTTTTATTTAATTATAAAAGTTCAAAAGTATTGGTAATATTTTGGTGGAGGATTTTTATTAGTAATTAAAAAAGAGTTGATCAGCTTCTTCTTTTTGTTCTTTCAAAAAAAAAGAAACTGAGCTGGTCAAGAAATTAAAATAAGTTGGTGCAGGAGTTTTAACAAAAAGAGTTGAATCATTTTCTTCTTCCCCAATGAAAAAAAAATTAAATAAAAAAAATAAAATTGAAAAGTTTATTTAGTGCAGGATTTATAACCTAAAAAAAATCCCCCCTTGCCCCTACCCCAAAATGTAACCAAAAAAAAAGTTGAATCAGTTTCTGTAATTTTTCTGAAGGCCCCAAAAGTTCGTTAAAGTTAGTTTTTGGGCAGAAATTAATGAATTAAAATTCATTATTCATTCACTCAGTTAATGCAGGAAAATATTCTAACAAACGATAAAAGAGTTGAGATAATCAAGCTTCTTCTTCTTCTTCTTCTTCCTCCTCTTGTTTTAATTTGTAAAAATTCTTTCAAAAAAAAGGGGGAGGAGGGATTCACAAATTGTGGAAGAAATTAAGAATTTTTTTCCAAAGAACATGAAAATGATTATAAAAAATCCAGTCACTCAAAGATCAGAGTCAGACATGGATTGATATGAGTAATCTGAGCTCATGTGATACATGACCATGTAGTAGTAGCTCATGCACTCAACTTGAAGGAGCTCCACTAGTGTTTCCAAAGAATTGCACAGATCACTTCTTAAGGATTATATCTAGATGTTGCACCTGCATTGGTTTCACAGAGAGAGAGACAGAGAGCTTTGTGGTGCTGATGATGTTCTTTGAGGGATGGTGTTCTCATGTTGAAGTTTGATCACTCCACTGCAAATTTCATGTCTTGTGGAGCTCTTGTGTATGTTTGATAATTTGTACATGTGCTGCAGCTTCCAGCTCTAGTCTGAGTTCCTTTTTAGTAGTTTAGAGGAATTGAGAGAGAGAGAGAGAGAGAGAGAGAGAGAGAGAGGAAGCATTTGGGCGGTACTAGCTAGATAGCTGCAAATTTTTTTAAAGAGATCTAGGAGCTGTTGGTAGTAAGAGAAGAGAATTATGGCGAGCAAGAAGCAGCCGAACGTGGAGCGGAATATGGAGGAGGGATTACCGGAGGATTATGTGCCGCCAGAACCAACTCCCCTGCTAGACACGAAGGAGATCCTGCGCTTGTCTCTGTACCGCGCCATGGTGGCGGAATTTGTGGCGACGTTGCTCTTCGTGTACGTGGGGCTTTTAGCTCTCATGGGAGTGGAGAGAGATCCGAGCACCGCTGGTAGCACAGTGGGTCTGTTGGGAGTTGCTTGGGCCTTTGGCGGCGCCATCTTCATCATGGTCTACTGCGTCGCCGGAATCTCAGGTACAAAACTATTGCTCGAACCTCATGAGGCTTGAATTTGACGTTGTTGCAATATCACATCACCCATTCTCATCATCTTGCTGCAACACCCATGATCTCAACCCGTTGTTGCTGGGATCCTTTACTCGTTCACAATATGGACATTGCTAGAAACGCAAGGAGTTTTGAGTTTTGGTATGTCAACTCCCAGCTCATGTGGCAAATAATTTTCCCATAAGGGAAGGAATCATATTGCATCCAGGAGGTTAAAGCTTCTTCACCCACATGCACATGATGATGCAGGTGGACATGTGAATCCGGCGGTGACGTTGGGTTTGTTGCTAGGAAGGAAGGTGACGCTACTTCGGGCGTTGCTGTACATGGTGTCGCAGTGCTTGGGTGCCATCTGCGGAGCAGGTCTGGTGAAAGCTTTCCAAGTCTCCTCCTTCGACCGCCTGGGGGGAGGAGTGAACTTCGTGCACCCTGGCTACAGCATCGGCAGCGGCTTGGGCGCAGAGATTCTGGGCACTTTCTTCCTTGTGTTCACCGTGTTCTCTGCCACGGATCCCAAGCGCAACGCTCGTGATTCTCACATTCCTGTAAACACACACTCTCACTCACTCCCATCACTTCCTTCCTTCCTTCCTGCACAGTGCACTAGTGTTTTAACTAAATAAATAAATAAATAAATATATAAGTTTTATTTATTTACATAAATAAAAATTTTATTTAGTAATATTTTTTATTTTATTTTTCATGATTTTTAAAGAAAAATTAGTCCTGTATTTGTTTTTCAGAAAAATGGGGGAAAATGACATAATTTTTTTGGTGGATTTTAGCGATTTTTTTCGCCATTTCAAGAAATAATTTTAAAAAAAAAACCACATTCAGACCTAGGTACTTCATCCTAGGTCTCCATTTGTAGCTAGTAGCATTTTGGTCAAAATGCTTGAAGAAGAAAAAATCCCTGTTTCACACTGCTTTGACTCCAATTTTTTCCAAATGACCAGAAAAAAAGAAAAAAAAAAAACAAGGTGCATCTTGATGAGAAATATAATTTAATTTTATAGTTCACTTCAACCAACCCTTTTTTTTAACCCCTGGTTAGATTTAGCAACTTTTTTTTTTCTGGCAATTTTTTTCTTCAAAATGGCTAAAAATTGTGCTTTTTTGGTTTTCTAGTTGTCAAATTTCTACTAATTTTTCAAAATTATCGCCAGATTCAGATTTCTCTAATGGGTTCTAGCATGTGTGGCTGGAAAAATGGGACAGAACATTAAATTTTTTTTAACACTTTTCATATCCTGTTTATAGCCATATTTGGCTAAACTGACTTATGGATGGTCACCAGTTCAGCTGCATCACAAATATGAAAGAAAAAAAACCCTGACTTCCACTTAAATAGGTGCCAAGAATTGGATTAATAAGAATATACCCAAAATAGATTTTAAATATTTTAAATTTTCTTAAATTTTTATTATTATTTTATTATTATTTCATAGCATACAAAAAATACCCTTTTATCTCATGGGCTTCATAAAATATAGAAAGAGTAATCTTCATGAGGGCTTGACTCAGAAGTTGAATACAAGAAAGAAAGATCTCAACTCATAATCACATGTGCAGCTTGTTTTTTTTTTTCCCTTGTTCTCAATTGCAAGACAAAACAAACCAAAAACAAATTCTTTTAGTCATTTTGGACAAGTAACAAACCCAAAAAAAATTCTTCTAGTCATTTTGGACAAGTAAACTTAGTCACAATGCTAGGGGCATAAAAGACATGATGCTCAATGAGCATCTGCTGATCATCAAAACATGTCTCAAATTGCACTGTATTCATGTGCAGGTTCTGGCACCTTTGCCAATTGGATTTGCCATTTTTGTGGTGCATTTAGGGCTGCTACCCATCACTGGAGCAGGTATCAACCCAGCTCGAAGCTTCGGTGCTGCAGTCATTGACAACAGCCACGAAGGTTGGCATGAGCATGTAAGAAACTGCTGCATCTTTCTTTTTCTTAAATCTTTCATCATCATCATCATCTTCTTCTTCTTCTTCTTGGTTTGTTTGTTGGAACTTCATGAAAGCTTTGATCGCTGCTAGTGATCAATGAAGCTGGTGATGGGTCTTTGAAATTGTGGGGAAAAATATCTCATTTGTGGATCTGGTGCATGTGTAGTGGATTTTCTGGGTGGGACCATTTGTGGGAGCTGCGATTGCAGCAGCTTATCACCAATATATTTTGAAAGCGGGGACTTTCTTAACGTCAAGCACAGCTCCAAGTGTGGTTTGAAGCATCAGCAGCTCATGCACTGTAGTCCAGAGCTTCTTAAATCCTACCAGTAGCAACAGCAGTGGCTGGGTTTTGCTCAATGGATCTGGTTCAACCCTGCAATGCCTTGATGCTGCAGCAGAGATTGAAGCAAGAAATCTAGTGCAAGTTCTACAACTAGTAGCATTGCCAGTTTCTAGAAGAGCAGGATGATCAGTAGAATCTTCTCCACCATATCACTTGAATACTAATACTACACCAGGTTTCTTATTGCAATTCATAAACTGCTTGAAAGCTTAAAGTGGTGGCAGCAGCCGCAACATGGATTCTTGCTTCTCTGATTCTGTATGAAGATTCCTATGAATCAATTGCAGCAACTCAACTTGTGATTGTAATCTTGCAAAGTTCCATGTAGAATGCAAACATGTAGAAATTGTAGCAAGCTCATCTGAGCTGACTTGCAGTGCAGTATGTATCTGTGGTGATTTCAAAGAGCTTCCTTGTGCTTTGAGTGGTTCTTCAGATCTGACTCATGTGCTGTGGTTGATTACAATCTGCAGTGTTTTTTCAGAGTTCTACCATCCAGTCAACCTCTGAAAACTTGCAAGATGTCTCTTGAGTATTTCTGTGTTGTTACTATCATAACTTTTCCAGCAGATGCAGACAAGACAAGCACCTGCCATTCATCTTGCTTCACCATAAAGAACCAGCTGGCAAAGGTGACTTTGAATGGGAGATCTCATCCCAACAGTGATGACTGCTGCCTCATGTACATGACAGAAGTCAGAACAATAAAACAATGAAATCCTACAAAACCAGCAGAAATATCTCTCTCCAGAACATTGTGATCCAAGTCCTACATCACCGCCACCTTCAGTCACAACACATCAACAGATGCTTCAAACCAAGAGTCAAATTCTCTCTTAACCCCTCAGAGAAAGACAAAAATACACTGAAAATTGGCCTTCACAGGACTGCTGTGACTTTTAAGGCTTAAGATTGTGGAACCTGACGAAAACATATTGCACAAACTTCTGTGCTGGTTCCATCGACAATGTACCCACTTTTTTAAAACACATGTCCAAGGAGTATGCATACCCAACTTTGAATCAGACCTTGAGAGGTGAGGACCAAGAAGAAAACTAAAGATTTATGTCCAATGAGTATGTGTACCCAACTTTGAATTGGGACTGGGGAGATGAGGACAAAGAAGAAAACTAAAGACCATGTCCAAGGAGTACATGTACCCAACTTTGAATCAGAGCTAGAGAGATGAGGACCAAGAAGAAAACTGCACATTGCAAAAACTGTGTGCTCTTTGAGCTCGCACTGCCGTCACCCGTTTTAGTGATATCTATCTACCCCAATCAGGACTCTGTGCACAGAAGGATGGTTGTGCATTCCTGGCACCATTGGAAATGTTTACAAATAATCTCTTGCCTATGAATGGTCCATCCTGAGTGACTAGATGAACTATAACAGGAAGTTGAAGACTCTTGAATGGAGCATGGCAATTTTGTCTCTGTAGCAGCAAAACTATCTGGTACAAACCTCAACCATCTAGGAGATTACTGAGGAGAAAACATCTTGGCTTTTGAGATTTCTGGTGGGTCATCCTCAGAGAATCTTCCTCTCAAAGAAATGCCAATGTGCAGTCACTGCAGCACCATAGGAGGCAGATCAAGAAATTCCAAATGGCCGCATGATTGAAAAAGTTCTTCGTACTGCTGGTGTTGTTAGATGTCTACTTCCTGACTTTGAGACAGGAGTAGGAATCAAACTCTCATTTGGGTGGGTGCTCAGATTAGCAAATTGTGAAATACTTCCGCAACTCTTTGCACCAAAATTGACTGCATCATTAACCATATCTTCCCTATTATCTGTTTCTGCTGCAAGAACCTCTGAAAAATGCTGCAGCTCCTTCAAGCCTGCTGCTGCAGAACTGGCACCTGCAGAAGAAGATGTCGATCCCTCCAAGGGTGACCGGACATTTGAAGACCATGATCGAAAACCCTGAAGGAGCTCTGGCTGTTGAAACATTTGCAAAGAGGCTGCATACCTACAGAGAAGTACAATACCTTGGTTTGCAAAGTCTTGTTTCCCTTGAACCGCATCAATCTTCACTTCCAAGCCTTCAACAAGCCGCTGCACCTCCTCAATTTCAACTGCTGCCCTTTCCACCTCACTGCGGACTTCAGTCACCTGATCTTTGATCAATCCTTGGATTTCAACATTCTCTTCCAATGCTTTTGTCACACTGTCAAGCTTGGATGTGAGCTGACGCTTTGT
>Ga0116229_10003447_pt1 | contig 25984 bp, 10 predicted proteins | sample S1TSphgellanicum_3_FD_87313 | JGI IMG/M metagenome (GOLD analysis project Ga0116229, IMG submission 87313) | Host-associated microbial communities from peat moss isolated from Minnesota, USA - S1T2_Fc - Sphagnum magellanicum MG | ecosystem: Host-associated > Plants > Peat moss > Unclassified... | reverse complement strand
TTCATTTGTTTTCTTGTGACACCAAGAATTAGTTTCAGGGCAAATTTTCATTATTATTTTTTTTTTATTATTGTTCTAATTTTTTTAGAAAACAATCAGGTATTTTTTTTGGTTTTTTTTTTTTTTTTTTTTTGGTTTTTTCTCAGTGTAACTACAAGTATAGTTATTCATTACAAAAGTGTTAATTCAAGGCATGTTGTTTTGAAAATTGATGCCCACCAACATGATGGGCATGTCACCAAAAGAGAGGGCCACCTAAAGTTTCCTCTGCTGCCAAGAAAACAGTGAAGAGTTGTAATGTGGAGAGATTATCTCTGCATTAACCCCAAACCCTAATACAAATGCTCAAGTATATAACCTTTAGTCTGACTTAATCATATTGAGTTATGGACCATGAAGAATCAGGTCAACTCACGGCTTCACTCTCTTGAGGCCAACTAGTCTAGCATGGCAATGCTTTCACAACTCCTAATCTTCCAGAATGAAACCCACCCAAATGCCACATAAAACTTCACCCAATTGTCATGTGGACTACTCACGAAACCCCTCATACCTTCATCTTTTTCCCCATTTGATCCCTACACTATTCATCTATTATGTCTAACCTACGAGAAAAGGCTATGGTGCAACGAAAGAAAAACACAATCTTTTACCCAAGGGTTTTAACTGCAGCAGCAAGGGCATTCATTTCCCACTACAACAACTAACAAACTCCCTTCTTTAAAAATCCAAACCTCCAACACACAAACATATTGGTGATAGTTTTACTTCCTTCTACAACACAAGATCACTTTGCTAGCAGAAAACTTCGCTTCATCAAATTGGAAGCTCCCCCTTATACTTGCCATCCATTGTCCTCCATTACACATCCCATCCAAAGGCAGCACAAAACTCCAATTTGATCAACACCAAGTCTCACCCATTCCATGAAGATTGCAAAACAGAGCACATCTCCTACAAACAACAAACAACACAAGAAAATAGAAAACACATCATAGAAAGATAGAAGCACACTCAAGGCTTGATGATGACCAATTGTCCATTGTTTTGGCACTTTCTACCAGTTCAAATCCACGCAGCCCTTCATCCACTAGGGCATCATACGCACGCAAGCGTTTTAGTTTTTGAAATGCTTTGCCTCTTCTTCTTTTTTCTATTTTTTTTCTAGATACTTGGCAGATTTGTTTTCATAATATCCAATGGGGGTATTTGCCAGGTATCACAACGAAAAATGAAATTTGTGTTGATTATTACATGAAATCCTTGGTCCTTAGGGGAAAGTGTTACCATATTAAGGGCAACATTCATCTTTGCCTTGCATGGGCCCCTTATTCGAGGAATGCCTTCCCCTTAGGGCCTTTACCCACCACTTTTTGTGAATTGATCTTAAATCTTTTTTGAGATGATTGCTTAGAATATTATTACATTTGAATTTATATTTTTACTTTGAAACACCAATGCTTTAGGTCCCTCTCCAAGTGGAGCTTTTTCAAAACATATGAAGGTTATTAAGTGTTAAAATTTTGCATTATGTAATCAAACAAGGTATTGTTTGGGTCATATTATGTAAAAAAATAAAAAAATCATCTTATTATTATTTTTTAATATGCACATATTTAAACCAATTGAATATAATTATGAGTTTGTGTTCACGTCAAATTTTAATGCCTTATAATTTTTTTATTTTAATACTTGAAATTGTGAAAAGAGAATGCAATTAAATGTGGTAAGATCATGTGATAAGACTATTTTTTTTTCAACATACCATATCTATAAGTAACATATTCTTCAACTAAATAATTGGGAGGTTATGGTGCAAAATATGCATCTAAATGTAAGTTCTTTCAAAATAATTTATTGTCAATAATGTGAAAGGATCCTTCACATCATGTACTTTCATGTTCAATTAATAATTCATTTATTAATATTAGTTCACTTACTAATCGAGTAAGAAATACTATCTAAAATGTTCTGTGTGTGTGTGTGTGTAATAATTTAATATTATGAATTTACACATACCCTAAATGAATTATATATTGAATCCATGGTGTGCCAATTATATAAGTGTTGATTAAATGAAGATTATGCAAATGCATAACTTGGTTGCACAAAAACTACCATGGCACAAATTGAGTAGGAAAAGTTTTTTCTTACAAAAGGTGGTCATTATAGAAGATTGTTTGCTCATTGCCAATGAGCCATCATGTTTGTATTACAGAGAAATGCTATTTACAACCTTGAATGCATTGTAAATTATTTTTTCTAGCTACATCAGGTTCATTTGGTGGTTGGCTTGCTTTACTAGGCTTCACAAGGAGTTAGACAAAGATCCTAATTTATATCCATAGGCCCCTTTATTCCAACCTTCCTCTTTTTCAAAATGTGTTTCTTGTAACCTCCCTTTCCTTTTAAATCAAGGAGGCAAAGAGGGGGAATGAAAGGTTTTTTTCTATTTTTTTCAACCTCTTTCTCCTTTGGAATGAATGGACATTCACAATATGAATCTGAAATTAAATAAGAGTTAATTTTGTGAAAATGAATTTCAAAATAAGCATTTACAAATGTATAACTTGGATACACAAAAGTTGCCAAGTCACAAATTGAATAACAAATTTTTTGCAAGTTAAGTTCAAATTAAGCATAGTGAAAATTTCTCATCCTACTTATATGTGCTTCATATGTGTTTAAATGCACAACATTTGTGTTTAAATAATATGAAATTATGAAAAATAAGACCACATGATTTGTTAATTAATTGCCAAATTGTGGCCCATGAAGTTTGTGATGATCATATGCATTTGGGAGCTTGTTTTGCCAAAGTATATAAAGAGTTACACAAAGACCTAGTAATTATTCATGTGTAGTTAAAATGATATGTTCATCTAATTTCAAATCATTCGACTTTGAAATCTATTCACACTCCCACATTTGTGCAACCCACAAGCATCCTAACTATGATAATAATACTTTTTTTTTCTTAATATATATGTGAGTCTTTTAAAAATCTACAAATGAAGTGATATTTGCCAAATTGATATTCACACTTAATGATGACAATTAGCTAAAAACATGATTGAAGTTCATGGTCTTTCTAATGCAAAAAAATTGAAAAATTATTGTTAACTTCATTTGACAAACCTTGGGGGTTACAACATTTTGCATCGTGCTCAAAGCCTTGTAATTATGCCCTTTTGAACTTTCTACATTTGTGACCCAGGTAAACATTTCGAACAATATAATTGGTTCATGCCAAAATGATGGGTCAATATCAACATATCAAACATACAAAATTGTTGGCATTGGCTTTTTTTCCCCACAACATTTTTTATTATAAACAAATTAAATTGATTATGATTTTTTTATATCGATTTATGCAATCATTTTGTTCATGCACAAATGAAGAATGATGAGTATGATATATGTCACAGACAATTGTTTGACATATTTTTATGGCTTATAGTTGGTTGATCTAATATATGTCTGACCAAATATTTTATATGTTTCATTAGATAAAATCAATTGATTGTAATTCATGAAATGGTAATGTGTAATACGATGTTTAAATATTTCATTCCCAAAGGAAAAAAAACAAGTTTTACCACCTAAAAATATTTTTTTCACATTGAAAGATAACATTTTCAAATATTGAGTCCACCATATATAGTTTGTACAAATGTTTGTTAATTAAGTTTAATGTGTTTCATGAGTGCAAATGTGTGACCCACAATATGTTTGTGTGTGATGAAAGCATATTCTTCCATTTTTTAAAATCAATAATTGTTCATTATTTGTTCATATAATTGCATGAACATTAAAGTTTTCCCAAACGTTCAAAATGAAAGTTGACTAGCTAATAGTTAGTTCCCAAGTTTTACAAATAAAATTGAATATCAAAATTATTATCAATCAACCCACATTTAATTCCACTAAAATCAAATTCCAATGTATAGATATTAGCTTTTTAACATGTGGTTTTGAAAAGTTAATTATAGCATGACAAAAACTACATCCTTTAATTTTGGAAAACTTTCCCTTTTGTTGATGTCATTTTAAAACTTTAGCAAAACGAAAAGTTTTCAATCCATGTAAACTCCTTTGTACTACCAAATTTGAAGGGAGACAAAAAGTCAAAAAGTTAATTTTAAATAAATCATGACATTGATATTTTGAATATTTTGCCCTTTAAGGTATTGATGTATTAATTTTTAACAAATGCAACAATTATGACAAATGTGGAGGCATGTCGTTTAAAGCATCTTCAATAGTATTCAATATGTGACCTTGCAAAAATATTCATCACATCCAAATTTTAATTAGTTATTTTTTTCCAACCCCACCTATAAAACTAAAAATGGGTTTGCAAATAAGTGGAAAATTGTTAATAGTAACCCACCTAAACCAATCAAATTACCTCATCCAAATTTTTACTACAAGGCCATATATTGAGTTTCAATGGAAATGCTCTTAATAAGATGTGGAACAAAAAAAATGATGTTTGACACTAACTAAAACTAGTGAAACTAAGAAATATTTTTTCATACATTATCATTTTTTTAATTATCTAACATTTCTTTCAAAAGTGAAAAAATCCACCTTCAAAGAAAGATGGCAAGAAGTGAAAGGACGAAACAATGAAACATCACAAGAAAATTTATCTAACAAAATGAAACATTATTAAAACTACATTATCAAATTAAGCAATAGACAAATGTTTACATAAATAAGTTGCATTTGTCATTTGGGCTATTTACCAAAGGTTAATTCTCTTTAAATCTTGTCATTTTGAGATTTATATGGTTTCATGACAACATGGAATGCATCTAGCAAACATGATACATGATCAAAATGGGTGATAAAAACTTGTGAACTAGTAAATGATTTTCATGATGTAATCGGTAAGCAAATGTTTGTATGTTTCAATAGGTGAAGATTGAATATCATGTTGTAGAATTCATCCAAGTGAAGTTTTGATTTTATTTTATATTACATGATACAAAGAATAAGTGGAAATGTTAAAAGTATTCAAGCATTTGACAACTTGATTTTGGTGGGAAATAAAGTTGTCATATAGTTGATGTTCATTATTGTCCTTAAAAATTTCACCAAAGCCTTGCAACAAGTTCATGTGTATATGGTAGGAATTTATATGAAATCCCAATATTTTGAATTTTTAAATTCTAGGAGATGGGGTGAAGGTTAGTGTTTTTTTCTAGAATTTGTTATATATAAATTATAACATAAATCAAATATAATATAGAACATTAGTTCATCAAAAGCAAGTTGAATTGTCAACTAAAACCTTTCAATGATTTCATTCAAAGGCATAATCCATGAAACATTTCTTTCAAGTTTGGTAGCAATAATCATTGTGGTGAAATTTTGTAGGTGTATCAAACAAATGTATGGTGGTCCTCGACCAAGATATGGTCCTCCAAGACCTTTAAACCCTCAACAATTTGCACCTCAAACATTTGGACAACCTTTGCAAGGAGGTGGACCACCTCAAGCTAGTCCTCAAGGATTCACACATTCACAAGGAATCCCTCAAAATCATCTTTTAGGATTGAAACCTAATCCAAGGTTTCCTCAAGGTCCTCAAAGATTAGTGCATCCACAACAAGTCCTTCAAAATAAACCTCCAGAATTAAAATCCAATCAAGGAATTCCTCGAGGTCCTCAAGGATTATTTCGTCCACAAGGAGTCCCTCAAAGTCAACTTCCAAAATTTAAACCTAATAATCAAGGAATTTTTCAAAGCCCTCAAACATCACGCCCACAAGGAATATCTCAAAATCAACCTCTAGAATTTAGGCCTAATGGAGGAATTTTCCAAGGTCCTCAAAATTTTCAAGGATTTGAACCACTTCAAGGGCATCCTCAAAACCCCCAAGAATTAAAACCTCCTCAAGGGATTCTTCAAGGACTAAGCCCCCCTTATATAAGTCTTCCAAATTCTCAAGGATTCACACCTCCTTTGGGAATTATTCAGGGCCCTCAAAGGTTTAAACCTCCTCAAGGAGTTCCTCAAGAAATTAGTTCCTCTCTAGGGTTTAAATCATCCCATGGCAATCTTCAACAATTTAAACCACCTCAAGAGTTTACAGTGCCAATTCAACCACATGATGGTTTTCAACCCATGCAACAATTAAAACCTCAATCTCAAACACAACCAACACAATATGGCCCTCCTCCATTGGCACATCAAATTTTGGAACCACATTCCACTAATCTTCAAAATTCTCAAGAAAATGTTGACCAATTCCTTAAAAACTTACAACAAGATGACATATTATCTTCAAATTTCATAAGATCCTCACCTTCAAATTTACAAATAAAGCGTGGGAGTTTTTTGCAACCATTAAAACCTTTTGATTCTGGAACATCAGCTCATTTGAGTTACACACAATTATTTTCCTTTCAAGTGTCTCACAACAATTTAGATGATGGAACTATTGGACAAATGCAAGCCATGGGTGGTGGACTTCTTCGAAGAAAGGCAATTTTTATCCCATATACTTCCCTATACCACATAGTTCATATTGCACCAAAATTGCACCACCAACTTTGGTCCCTCCTAATACATTTATTATCCTCGTTTTCATAATCATATACCATCCAACATCCATTACCAACGGTTGAATGTATACATAATATAAGGAAATAATAATATGGGTTTGGAAATTGAACACAACAACATGTTGTTATGGTAAAACATGCATTGATTCCCCATTGGAATTCAAATAACATGATACCATTTCAACACACATGAACATATTAAATAATGCACATTTTAGTTTTAAATTCAATATGGTGATTCAATTACTAAATGGAGTGTCCCAAATTGCAAAAATACAATTTCATGCCACACATTTCCAATGACAAAAATATCAATAAGGTTTTGAATCAATTACTAATTCAAAATTGATGAAGGTAATTGTTGAATTTGTCATGTTCAAATATGATGTCATTTTCATATCATAGTTTAATTCATGAGTATGTCAATTTCATGTAGTCAAAGGCACAATGGAAAACATCAATTTTGGAAGTGGATTTCACAAGTCAAATATTTTTATTGCAAAACAAAGATCGAGTAGTTGGTGTAACTTCACATCTTTGCCTTAACTTTATGTATTTAACATTTGATAATTATGAAGTTTATATGTTTTATGTATAATATATCTTTTTATGATTGATTGTTTGAATATCATGAAATTCAATACAATTGAAAAATCAATTGAAGTCATTTCAATTTTTTAACTATTGAATATGTTTATCTTCCTTCAATCATGTTTTTATAAAAGCTTGTACTATGAATGGATGTTTTGAAAGGAAATTCCAGTCACAATCATTTGTAGCTTGGAAAAATCACACCAATGATAGTGCCCAATCAAGAGATTCCTTTCGCTCCCCATTGCTTGTAATGCGATTCAGGTTTAACATAGTTTATGATCCATTTTCTTTCATGTCATAGAGTTTTGAATCTTGACATTATGAGGATAATAAGATAGGGGTTTAATTAAACTATTGTCTTCTGAGAGCCCATGGAAAAAAATATTATAATTTTTTTTAGGGTTTAGTAATATTTTATTAAAATTAACATGCAAGTTTTTTTTAATGTGGTTTTTTCCATGATTGTTAGTTGACATTATAATAAATTCATATAATGGTATAAATATAACTCATTCACAAGGAATTTTTTCACAAGATTTTGTGTCATTTGAAATGTTGGACCAATCTATCATAAGTTCAATTGAATTTTTTTTATGTTTGTAGTAAAGGGCAATGGCAGATGATGACTCAAAATGGACAAGAAAAGAGATGTCTTACACATTTATTACAAGTATTACAATAAGCAAAAAATTCTACTTCTTATGATTGTTATAACATGTACCTAACATATGCACATATTTGCAAAAATCACATATTAGATTGTATGGCATTATCATTATTAAATTTCAAGATTACAATTGCACATGGATTTATTACTTGCACAACATAAATGAAGCAAGACCAAATATTTGATTTCATTCCTTTTAAATGTGTAACAAATTGTTTCGACCACAACTTGTAACCTCTAATTAGTTCATGTGATGAATTGTAATGGAATTCGATCTAAATATTCCTATATATATTATTAGTGTTGTACCAATTTAGCAAATGTGTATTATGTAGTGTGTGGATGGAAATTTATCAGCCACACAAGCCGTTAATGCAGCTGGAGGGACAATAATTGGTTTGGTAAGTATGTATTCAATGTGTTATTTGCCAAGACTAAACCACACCCAAAGCCAAATTTTTCAATTTCAGAAATAAAATCTTCTATTGAATGACATCCATCTTGAAGTTGAAAATTGGGGAAATAATTAAATAATAATTCAAGTTCCCACTAGGTTCTCCAAATGTTCGCCAAGCTCCCAATTTGTTCCCCAACATATTCCCGATAACACATCACCTTGTCCCATTTCCTTTGCCCTAAGTTCTACTCTTGTAACATATATAAAGGAAGATACTATAATATGCAATATATTTGGGGATTGTCCAAAGCTTCGTCAAATATTTTTGTGATGGTCATGAATGATGCCCATCATAAAGCAAAAAATATTGACCTTTGGGGGTCCTTGCAACTAATTAATATTAATCACACTATACCTGCTATATTACTATATCAAGTTAATATGAAAATAACCATGGGTTATGAAAGTAAAGGAAAAAAATAATCCAATGTAAAACCATGTCCATGATGGTTGTATTGGTGAAATAATAGAATGGAAGCGTACTCAAGTGTGGACCCATTATGACAAAATCAAATGGTGCAATACTTAAAAACAAGATATATTATTATATCCTCATACCAGGAAAGCTATTTGTGTTCAAGGTGCAAATTATATTGAATTATTTTTATAGCATCCAGCTTTGGGCAAGAACAATGAAATATCATATCACTAAGTGGGACATAATATTTATGATTTTGCTAGATTTTCAATCTTTGGGAAAATATGGAATAAAAATGACAATTGTTCATTCAAATAGTGGTTGTGTTTTAGAACTAGATTCTAAATATCTACATATCCAAATTTTTAAAAAAATCAATACATGATTCATAACTTTTTTGACATGTTGATTTACAAATTTTATAATTAATATATTAATTATTATGTTTGGTTGTTTGGATAGGATGAACATATTGTTGGTCAACATGTATGTTATGTGACAACACTTTTCCAAGCTAATCTACGTGTATGCTTCAACCTTTTTAATTAGGGGAATTTTGTTGCAAAATTTTTAATTTATAAATTATTGGTGCTAATTGTGGACTTGTATTTAGTGTAAATTTGAAAAGACATATAATTTAAATAAGTGTGTTCAAGCCAACACAAAGAATAGGTGGGTACATAAGGTTAATATTCCAAATGTATTGAAATTTTGATGAACATGTTTGAAGGGCGTAGATGGTGCAAGGGCTTGAATTTGCAATACTTGTCCCACAATGTGACAATATCAATTTAATACCATCTCACGTGGTAGAATTTTTTAACTAAATTCTTTGGATGTATTAGAAGTTAGACATGTTTTCCTTGAATATAAGTTGTGTATCTACATTTGCATACTTGTCCTTTATTACATTAATGATTTGTTTATTACAATCAATCAAGTTGTTTTCAAACTAAAGTTATGTTATATTGTTGTATTACAAAACTAGACAAAACATTGTATTGACCATTTCCAACCATGGTATCATAATTCATTTAACTAGGTGTTTCACAAGTTATTACAAAAGCAATACAAATGCCTTCAATATTTGTGAACCAAATATTAAAAATTTCATGACAATCGTTATCCTTGTTGTAAAAGATTCAATACATGCCACATGTTAATACAAATGAATGATTAGTGGAAATTTGTAAGTTATTGGATATTTACATACAATATATGATTTGAAATAACACTATGCAAGAAAAACAAGCTCATTATTGAATCAAAGATGCCTGAATTGCTCAATCTAAACATCTATGATCTATATGAATATAAAAATTTCCATGAAAACAATAGCAACCAACAAACACAAATGTTTCCTACCTTTTTCACTTATGTACGTTCATGGAAAGGATTCAAAGGATTACATTTAAATCTTTTCCATTCATGGAATATTGCTTGTATAACTTCCATTACTTTGTTGAATTATAATATAATTTTTTTGACATTATTATTTTGTAGGGGGAAATGACAGAATGGATGGGAGCTTTGGGGAAGTCAATTGATCTAGCCCAATCCATCACAAAAGGAAAAGGACCAACAAAGGTTGGATTTATTCTTCCAATAACTACCATATACACATAACCAAGATTCATATATACCATATCCCAAATGGAAAACGTGAATAATAACTGTTTACTTTGCCTTAAATGTATACAATGATTTATAACAAATAATTAAATCAGGTGAATATAAGATCTTCAATTGTAACTAATTAATCATGTGGAAACCAATATGGTTTTTGTTAGCAATCTACTTATCATTACATAATACAATAAATGGTCAGTACAATAAATGTGATCTTGTTTCATTTTTGAAACAAAATAAATATATGGGATGAAATCATCTACATGTTTTACATCCATGCATAACCCATGATATTCTTGTACACCTTCTGAGTCTCCCCATGTGTAATGAATATTTTAAAAGGGTCTTTATATTTTCCATAGCAAGCATGTAAAATTTTTTTAATTTTAAAATTGGTGTTGCTTGCACCTTGCTTGACACTTAAAATGTATTATAATAGTTTCAATTCTTCACACATAAATAATCCATTTCATAAAATAGAAAAAATATAAAATGTCTAGGAAAAAAAAATTGCCATTCCTCTTCAATTTAAAATTCATGCACATGTGTTTCACTTTCAATTATATTAAACCAAAGCCCAAATACCTTAATGCACATTTGAATCCAAGTATGGGTCGTTAATCTACACAAAAAATGTTTTCAATCATTGAACCTACATTTAAATATTGAATATTTCAATGTAGATTATGATGAACAAACCACCCATGACTTATGAAGAAGAAGGCATCTTCATAAATGGTTCAAATGAACTACAAGTGGCTTCCAAAGAAGATGATTTAATACGTGAAGGAAATCAAGTAGGTTTACATTATGCACCAAAAGAGAATGAACCAACTTACATGGATTTGGATCATAATGATTTTCAAGATTATCTTCAAAATGACTATGGAAATTTGAGGAATAAGGATTTTGAATTGAATGAAGATCAACCCACATTTCGGAATCACTATGGAAATGAATACAAAGGCGGAGCTTTCGAAAATTACAAATTTCATAAAAATAGAGAAACATATAATAGAAGTAGTGAAAATTCATCCATAAAGGACTTCCCTTGGGAAACCCATCCAAATTGGGAAGACAAAAACAATTGGCATAAGGTAAGCTTAAATTAAATCATAAATCATAAATGTTTGTGTAGGATCCTTGTATATATTTTGCAACCCATAAGCCCCTTAAAAGAATTTGAACAGTAATATTTTAAAACAACAATTGGTAATTTTATCTTTTTGGGAAAGCTTTTCACTTTGCAATTATATTGTGTGAAATATTTATCAACAAGAATTTCATATATTCTAAATCTTGCCTTTGATGTATGATTTTTTGTGAAAATAAGGCCAAGACTTTAAATTGGATTATCACCCATACATTGTTATTTAAAACTTGGTTGAAAATGTATAATGATTTTACATCATGTGATTATAAGGCTTAACTTGTTTGTAGGTTCAAAAGACACCACCTTATCATCAACATAAGGAAAAATTAAAAATGATGAAACAAGCAAGGGAAAGAGTATTTTCTCGAACACCTAAAAGTGTAAAAAATCAAAATGATTATGGAGGTGGCATTATCCAATTTTTTATTGAAAATGGGGGTACATGTTGTAATTCATGTAGAATGGTTTTAAATCAATCAAACATGAAAGTTAAAGCATAATATGCTAAGGAAATTGTATTAAAAAATCATAGCAATTTCCTTATGATATTCATTAATTTCCATATGGTGCAAACCTTTGGACCTATAATGAAAGTGTTCAACATATTATTTGGACCTAAAGAAAATGTATTGTGATATTGTCATGTCTAGCATATGTCAACAAAGTTTTAATTGCAGGATGCAGATCCTCACACAACAATTCGCAAATGGAAACATATGCACAAATTTCCAAGAATCTTGGTCCAAAGCAACCTCACATTTATGAAAGTGATGAAGAGTCAAAAACAATTGATGATGATGAATATTCTTACATAGAAGATGATGAACAATATGTAGATGGCAATAAATATAATGAAAGTCACAAGAGAAGACCTACTAGAATCCACAAAAGGTTTGGCAACAACAAAAATGATCTTGCATATTATGATGGTTATCATAATGAAGTATGGAAAAGACATGATAGGTTTAAAAAGGACTATGGAAATTGTGATTATGACCAAAGATGTAAATATGTAAGTAAAAGCAATTGTGATTGTCACGATAAACACATTACAACTAATGAAGGATTGGACTTTCGTGACCTATGTGCCCTTAGATCTATCCAAAACAATGTTGATGATCTTGAGTTTGCTAAAGAAGCAAAAGGAGTTCATGAACGAACAAAACATCCTTCACCCATTTGCTACAATGAAAATCAAAACATCATTGATGGATGGAACCATGATTGTTGTTACAACATTACAAATATGAATATCACGCCTAATGAATGGAATCGTAATTGCACATCAATCAATTCAAAACAAGACTTAGATGATCAACCAACAAGGGCAAAACAAAAGCAAATTTTAAATGATCAACCCATAAAGGCAAAACAAAAACAAAATTTAAAATATCAACCAACAAAGGCAAAACAAAAACAAAATGTAAATTATCAACCAACAAAATTGGAACAAAAGCTTGATCCAGACAAAGAAATTTATAATTTTCTAGATATGCAATCTCAAACGTCTGGAGGATCCCCTGTGAGTTTGACACATGCAATTGAAGATACAAGCAAACATGGAAATGATGTTTTGAAACACACAATTAGATCATCCATGATACATCCTGGTTCTTCTTCAAAAAAATTAATGCCAGAACTAACTTCATTTCATGAAGCACATAGACCACTTGATATGATACAAAGAGCAACTTCTACACTTCAACAAGTCACTGATCAAGACATTGACAAGTTTAATCAAGGCCCTATGAATAAAACTTATGTAATCGATAGTCAAGATAATTTGGTATAAATTCATTGTTTTTACACATGCAATTTTGTGCAAATAATATGATTTCAATTTATCAATCCATCAAAAGCCAATGCAACAGATTTGAACATAAATTCACACAACCCATTTGAGTAAATTCTTAATTTCAAAATTTGGAATAAAATTGAATGTGTAAATTGATAGAATTCCAAAAAAATCAATTGCACACGTACAAATTATTGATTAAAGTTATATTAAATGCAGAATGGTGTTCTCATGTCGTTAAACATATCACAAGATGATTCAAAAGACTTGGATTTGGTCAGGCCAGAGGCTACTGAATTAGGATGGGAAGAACATAAGGCTCATGATGGTAGAAAGTATGAACTATTGACCAATATTTGATTGTTGGAAAGGAACTCATTAAAGCTATCAATTTAGTAAATATTATGAACTTAAAACATTTTGTTTTAAAGGAAAAAATTTCATAAGGTCAACATTTAAAAGATAACAAAGTTGATTTTTGATTCATGTGTAGATACACATGTTTAAAGTCTTCGCATATCATGTATAAATCAAATATCAATCAATTCCAAAATGACATCTCTAACTAAGTTGGAAGTAAGATGTTGTAAATAAAAGAATCAAAGTTTATTGCAATAGATCCATTTGTCACAACTTTGAATATTCCTCCCATTAGATTGAATTGAATGATATAGAAAATCATGAACATTCATGTTGATTTAAGGTTTGTAAACATGAATATACACTACTACAAAATGTGGGTGTAATTCATTAGTCCATTTTCACTAGACTAGTGAATTCACTACATCCTCACTAGGTACCCATTCATTGCAACTAGTGAATTCACTCAAAATTCAATGAAGCCACTTGATGTGCAAGGTTGCCTTTTGTTGTAGTGATAATGATGTGATAATAATGCATATAGGTATAGTAAGTTGCAATTTTACAACAATCAAGCATTAATTAGTTTTTCAAAAGTCATATATATTGTGTAGTGAAATGTAATTATCACCAACCAATTGCATATCACATATGAATATGTAATTATCAATGAATAATTAGAAAATTATTGTAATATTACATAATTTTAAACTTTTATTGATCCACTTATTTGGTTTGCAAGATCCTTTAGCTCATTTGTTTTTTAAGGGAAAAAAAAGACGATCTTGTCAAGTATGATTCAAGATCAACATTAATTGATGTTTTTAAAATGAGTGTAGTCTCATTTATATAGTTAAAGAAAGTAGAAATAAACAAGTGAAAGGGTGGGATGGGGTTGTACAGATATTACTACCATCCACGGACTAAACGATTTAATTGGGAACAACCTCAAATTAGCAATATCATTTCCAAATCAATTGAACCATAATTTTTGAAAGGTTATCTTCCACTTGAATTACATGCACAATTTAAGAAAGCTAATAGTATGGGTTTCTTACACATTGGGCCAACATAACAATATGGATGGTCTAAAACAACCTAGATATCATGAATTTTTTAATTTTGCATGAAGAACAACTAATTTTTAAATTATTTTGAGTCTTCAAGTGAATAAAAAACCTTTAACATGGGTATACATTGATTTAACCCACCATTTCACAAATTGTTAGAAGATGAATCAATAACATGGAAACATAAATGTATTCCACATTTACAAAATATAATGATATTTTACACTAGCCACCAAAACATTTAAATTGCATAGTTTGAAATTTAAATAGACAATATTTGAACAAGTGCATGTCATCATGAATAAGAGGTTAGATTTTGATTTTTTGGGTATAGTTAAATATATAACACCAATCAAATTCATGTTGATTAAGTTCATGCATATGAAATTCATTGGTTTATTATCTCCTTTGACATTTTATTAATTTTGTTTTCAACTTCCAAAGCATGTGTTTTGAATGTATTAGAGAATGTGACTTGCCAATCTTTATCATGGATTAGGCCCTCCATGTACCTAGATTCGAATAATAATATTGAATATGTCTTTTGAATTGATGGACAATATCCATTTTATTTATTTATTTATTATTTTTCCTAATTATAAACATATATCAAGTCAATAATTTAATCATGGTTAGGTTAAAAAGGTTGTTAACTGATGTATAATTGTATTACATTAATAACAACAACACCCTTAGGAGTATTGTAATGAACAAACAATTATTAAAAATGCAAAGTCATTATACAAGACAAGATCAAATATATCACTAAATTTACATGTTAATCTTCCACTTGGATAAATTTTGTTTAGTTATGAATAGATTTAAATGTTTGATCTAAAGGAATTTCCATCTTTCAAATTAGTTACAAACATTTCTAACAACCTTTTTGCTTGCCAATTGGACCAAAAAAAATCATCTTCATATGAACCTTGTTATTGATCGTGGGGGATTGAACCAATGTTGGGTAATTCATGGTTTATTACATAGGTTGAAACAATAATCAAATATTGAATAATCTAAAAATATATAATACCAAAATGATATTATTAGTATTTTATAATTTAATCAAATTTACATTTTTAAAGCGTTATTTGAATCAATATTGGTGATGAAACCATCATGAACAAGTTTTGAACATGATTATTGCTATTATGTGAAAAATACCTTTAAATGTTTTCCACTTGAATTTTCAAGTCAAAATCAACAAATATTCATTTCGAACTTAAATAATGATTAGTGGTAATGTTGGGATCAACCTTTTGATTCATGAAGGCATGTTTTGAAATCAAAATGTATTCTTGATTTTTAGAAATAGTAACATGTTGGGAATCTAATTTTATTAGAAGTTACTATAATAGTTCCATTGTCATAAAAAAACTATAAACCAACCTCTTCATTATGTACCTTCAACTTCAACTCATACCCACCTCAAAACAAGAAATCATGATGGTTTCTAGTGAATATTAAAAATAGCCTATCACATATATACCCATATGAACTAGTTTGTTATATAACATTGCCTCTTAAACCCTCATCATACCCATTTAATCTAAGTATTGACCTTATTTCCAATGATAATAAATTTCAAGGAATTGGTATATGAGAGATTTTTCATAATTCCAAGAAAATTCATACATACTTTCATTTTCAAGCCTAACTACCTCACTCCATTTGCCTATCCATGACCAACATCAATATGAACATGTGTATTTTCATGTCAATGATATTTATATTAATTCAAAGTAAATTTGACATTGATATAAATAAGCATGAACTATTGGAAACCATATGGGAACATAAGAAGAAGAAGAAAATTTGATTGTCATTGCTAATACACAACAACATGGAGCCCAAACATTTTATATTCAAACTTGTTAAACTAAATGCCAATCACCATAAATTTCAAAGAATTGGTATATGGGTGATTTTTAAAAATCTATCATATTGTCGTCATTGGAAAATTCTAGAGAAAATTCATACCTACCTAATATTCAAGCCTTATTATCCCACTCCTTTCCCCCACCCATCAACATGGACATGAAAAAACAAATTAGCATGTGCCTTTTCATTGTTCATGAATTAAATTAAATTTGAAATTGACATAAATAATGATGAACTATTGGAAAACCATACATGGGAACTTAAGAAGAGGAAACAAATAGTTGATCAAAAATAGTAGTGTGAAGCAACATGGTGCCCAAGTTTGATCATAATACCATTACCTATACCATGTTGCTTCAAGCCAACAAACAATATTTCTTGGCCACATGAGCATTATATTGAACCCACATAAGCATTTATATGTAGAATTTATCACAATTATGGGTTTTATGGGAAGTTTCTCCTATTTGTTTGTTTTATCAATTAATTTTCCTTCTTTGTTAAAGATTCCTTTTTCAATTTTTTCAATTTTGTTTTAGTGACCAAAATTTCAAACAATCTTGAGAAGGTTTAGAAAAAAATGTCACATGGTGACGAATTTTTCAATCTTTTTATCAAAACAATAATACATGGGATGTATGTATAATTGAATTCACTGCATGCCTTAAAATTTGCATTTGTTGAAACACATCCATTTTTATTTCAATTTTTTTCTTAGATTCAATGTTTAAATCTGTTCTTAATTTTAATTTAATATAACAAAAGAAACATAAAAGAAGTTATGATCGAACCATTGCAAAAAAAATTTCACATTTATCCATATCCAAACTCTTGAAATATTAATTCAACCAATCACATGTGTCTTTCACATTTGAAATATTGGAAAACAAGAGGTTCATACATGTAAATCAAATATTCCCTACAATTTTGAACATGGTTCTACATTTGGCTCATGGAAATAATTGTAAAAAGAAGAATCAAATAAAGGAATACATGATGTATTTTGAGGTTTACAAGGTGGCATTTAATCTTTATTCTCTTATAATGAATGGAATATCTTTGGGCATATTAGATGACTTTTTTCCCTCAAACTTGAAAACTTTATGTAGGTTTCTTACAAATGAATTTAGTTAGTAAACAACGGTTTTATCAAGTATTCAATTATGTAATCTTTCACATGCACTACAAAAATTCAAGTGCCAATGAAGTTAATGAAGATAATTTTTTTCTTTTGTTGACCACATGATATAATCCTCTTTGAGATTTCCTATGATTTTTTTTTCATAACTACAAATCTCCCATCTATACAATATTGCAAAGCTTGATTTGAAAGGTCCATCCCTACCCCCCAAAAGAAGACTAGGTATTGAAACTTTATCATCTAGACAATTTATTTAAATTGTTGCACCTACATAAGGTGACATCCATTATGAAACAATTATCCATTGTATTAGTTTCAAACATGGCTCCTATTGCAATTTTTTGCATTGGTTAATTAGTCATTGCTTCATGTTTGAAGGACATAATTAAGTTTTAAAAAATTTCATGTCACATTGTGGCATCTTTTTCAATTTCAAAGTGATATAATAAATATTGATAATATTAATATTGTTTGCATAATATCATCATTGTCCTCCTAAAGCCAAAATTGTTAAATTATTTGTCCATTTCAAGCCCTTGTCACCAAGATTAATCTATGCCAACACTTGACAAAAATTTTAGATCACATTATTTGCGTTTTCGTTATTATGAATCCAATATTCATGAAACATCCAAAAAAATGTTGTTAATTTATATACATATTCATACTTTGATACTCCTTGTGTCAAGTAGATTTGATGTCAATATAAGTTATAGAAAACCCCATGTGGTGGCTATTTGAAGGTGAACAAACAATTTAACAAATGAACCCTCCTTTTTACTTGAACACCATTCAAAAAAGGATGGTGTTCAAAAACTAAAGCACATTTGAAAAAACCCATGACCAACTATAAATCTATCTTTTGGTTCCAACAGTTGGAGGTTTAAACAAATGTTGTGTATTTTTTTGTAAATTTAGGGTTTTTTTTTTTTTTGAAAATCAATGAGTAAGTAGGTATAGACCATGGTTGATAATGGATAAATCTAAAACTACCCAACATGAATGTAAACCTCATTTCCATGAACTCAATTATTCATAGTTTGAAATTTTCTCTTTTCATATTGGACAAATTTATCATCAATAATACTTGAATACATTTGATTTTTGTTTCATGTCAATGTATTTTAACTATATATCTTCATACCTTTTACTAACAAAATTTATTTGGCAACTTGCCACCATTTTAGATTGGATTATAATCAACCTATGTTAGGGTCAATAGTACTAAACAACACAAGAGGCATCATACTTGATTCCATTTTTTTAGTATAACATTACATAGCTAATCAATGCAATGAAAATTATAATGCACCATTTCTTGAAACTTAACATGCCTTCATTTGTTTTTAGTATAACATTACATAAGCTATTCAATGCAATGAAAATTATAATGCACCATTTCTTGAAACTTAACATGCCTTCATTTGCTATTGAAATTTTGCACAACACATGTTTAAACCTTTGTTCAATATCTAAAAAATAACACACCTCATTTTGTGATCATTCTTATCATACATAAAATGTTAATGTAAATGCTTGTGATATGTTTTAAACATTTTTTTGTCAAAACATGAAAAGTAAATTCTTATTTAAAATGAGTTACATGATCACATTGAAAATCATAATTTCATTTCAAAGATACTTGCATGAAATCCTTCTCAAAATTCCACTTTTGTAAAGATAATTTATGGCAAATTATCTACATTAAATATTTATCAAATGATTTAAAATTTTAGTTGAAATTTAAGCATGATTTTTTACCTTATAGAAAAAAAATTGCTCAATCATTTTAAAGAGAAATTATGTAAGTCAAGATGTTTTTATTACTAACCATCAAATTTATAATCCTAAAAGCTAATAACAAATGGATCTATCATTAAAGTTTGTGTTTTAAAATAATGTTTTACATGAAATCAAGTTAATTGATTTAGAGTTTGTTAAAGGGGCCAAGAAAAAAAAGGTTAGAAAATTGCACCAAATTGAGCTTGAACACAAATTGCATTCAATTTCAAGGTTTTTTTGTCCTTCAAAAAGACTAAGTTTATTTCCCTAATAATTTAGCATATTTTGGAAGGCCTTGGCCCTTCCCCTCTCTCCTCTTAAAAAACCAAACCTCCCCATTCCACATGCCACCCAAGGAAAAATCCCTTTGGAAAATTTTAAAAAACTCCAAACCCCCTTCCTTTAAACACTCTTCCCACCCACCTTTGGAAAGGAGGAAAAAAAGAAAAAGAACACCACCCACCTCCATCCCACCCCACCCAAGAAACAACTCTTTGGAAACATAGGGGAAAAACCCAACCCAACCCTCCCCTTATCCCACAACGTTTCATTATCCTATAATTTGGTGGAGCATATGTTGCCAAAATTTCATAATTTATTTTTATTACCAAAGTGGATTTTGAAAAATAAAGTAATTATTCAACACCCAAATGTCAAACTTGAGAAGGTTGTTGTGTGCTCCTATGTTGGTGCCTATAACAATCACTGTCATCACACATACAAAACATAACATGAAAATACCTTAGATGATACATCATGGATTCATATTTTCATTGTAAGTGAGTGACCATTTTGAATCACAATAACATTGTGCATAAAACACACAAAAATTTGCATACAAAAATAGAGTGCATTAGAATCCCAAAGCATGAAAAGTAATTTGAAATCACACAAACTAAAATTATATCCCATTCATAGAATACCCAAACCATGTTCACACTTGAATCAATTTGAAATAAAAACCCAAATGATTTAATTAATTTGGTTTATCCCAACTAATTGGGACCTAACGAAGCAACCAAACTAACACACTTGACAAGATATTACAATATGCTAGTTTAAGGTAAATTCAAAACTCAAATATTTGATTTAATATTTGAAGTTTGAATGTCTAGTTGGCCACATAACATGACTAGTTTGCATATGAAAACATGTGAACATATTCAATGATGTGTCAAGGGAAGTCGTGGGTGTGAACTATTTTATCAATTCTTACATCTTATTTCAAAGATTTTACAAAACATATGATTATGTGACTATGTAACAAAAATTTCCAACCTTACTCCCATAAACTTGTATATACATGAAATTTAACATTAAATAGTAACAATGTACATGTATTTGGTTGTTCAAAAAATTTAAGGTTTATAGTTGAAACTTTGATTTCAAATCTTGAACAAAATTTGAATATCGAATCCCTTTAATATTCTCAAACCCTTTCTTGAGACATTGGGCAAATGGGAGATCCTTATGTATATTTATATTGTTAGGAAATATAAATACAATATCTTAATCTAGGTCATTTTATATTTTTTACATGTTAATTCTCACATTTTTTTCATATCCATATGAATCCTCAAAACTATGAATAAACCAACTAGGTTTGGGTTTAGTTTTATGCATGCATGAATCGCACGGTTTAGTTCTATTGTACATCAAAAGTCTAGTTTCATTGGTGATTTATAACTTAATTTCATTTTATAGTAACAAGTTGAAAGGAGCAAAACCACAATGGAGAAGAAGCAATAAGAAAGTTGGAATCATTGTAAATGACAATTCTATCTAGAGATCAAATTGGAAACAAAAAAGAAGACAACAAAATAAGAATTTGTTAAACTTTGAAGTACATTTTGCTAAAACAATGGGTGTTTATGTGTGCCTTTTGAATTAATTATCATTTCGTTTTGTTTCATGTCAAACACACACCTCATGGTGTTACTAGCTAACATGAGTAATTTAAAATAATCAAACTCAAATTTGTCAATACTTCCATGACCTCCATTGGGTCCTTTGTTGTATTATGATTTTTTTTACAATATCAAAACAACTTGGAAGAAAGGATGGCATCCAAGATAAACCTTTAGTACTTTTTGTAATCTTGTTTCTAGTTGGGAAACCAACTTTGGCCACAAGTAAACAAAGGGTGATTGAGCCTTAATGAGCACAAAAGATGTGAAAGCCTTGACAAAAATAATATCTTCAATCAATACATTCTTTCATTTCATTGTTGGTAATGTTATTTTGGGAATGTGTGTAGGAATTTAAGGAATACCTTAATTTGAAAATGTTATTAAGAATTGTTTATTGGTGAATCAAAGTAGTTGTGAATGATTCACCATGAAGGAGGAGGAGGCTTTTTTTGTGGGATTTTCAAAGTTTTTGGATGTTGTCATTACAACGTCTGCCATTGCTAAAGAGAAACTGAGCAATAACAACAACAACAACAACATTGCGTTGAAGACAAATGTGACTTGCGAAAAAGGTAGGAGTGATGGTGTACATTCAATCAGATGATGTAGAGATTGGCATTGGAGTAAAAAGTGGAGATGGCACCAAGTTTTGCCAAGACTATTATTGTTGGTATCATTTCACTGACAAGCTACAACGATAACATGAAGTACACAATAATCGGGCTACCATTGCTGACAAGTTCTTTCAATGGGGAAAATTAATTTTTTAAAGGGTTAGTTTTTAGGTTAGTTATTATTATTAATTTATTTATTAGGTTCTTTTTTATTGGTTTGGTTTGGTGTTTTTTTTTTAATTTATAAAAAAATAAAATTTAGGGGGCTTACTTAGCCTTTTGCATCCTTGGGTTTTTGGGTGTAAGCTTTTTTTAGATGGTTCCCTCTTTGCATCCCCTATTAGTTCAAAATGCCCTTTGTCTTCATTGCTTAGGCCTTTACATTTTAGGCGGCCTTTCGAGACATTTCAAGAGTGTTCACCCTCTTGCTAGCCACGTTTCCCAAGCTATCTAGGCAATTTTTTCTATGTAGGTGTCCTCCCTTCTTTTGCTTCTTTTGGGTTGTATTCCTTTTGCTTCTTGGGGTTGGTTTCAAGCTCATCTTAGCTTCATTTTGGGGTTGTTTAAAATTCATTTTGCATGCCTTCGTTTGTTTCATGAGATACCTCAGGCCATCCATGACAAAGTAAAGCATGTTTTTCACTTACCCCTTGACTGAATTATTCTAGACTTGACATTTGAATTAATCTGGTTCTTTTTCCTTATATTGCCACGTTAGTGTTTGCACTATACTCGAAGAGATTGTTCAGGTCAGCAAGAGGTTTCTACCCACCTTAGGAGGTTTATGGTGGGTGATTAGTTTTTTCTTTCAAGAAGAATCTTCTCGTGCCTCCTATGCTCCTCGTTCTCACCACTCCTTGGACGATTCTTCAACCATTTGTTTTCGTTGATGTCTAACTTTGGGAAGAGCTAGTGAGTACACTCATGTTGTTAGAGTTCTTTAGCCCATGATGCTAGCTATTCCATCAAAGGACATTGTTGTAGCCTTGTGTTAGCTTCACCCCCCTCTTTAAGACCATGTCCCTCCACTTATTTTTTACTGTAAACTCGAACACACCTTTGTCTTGGATAGGATTATGTTTGCCCAAGCTTTAACCATCACTCCCCAAATATCCCACTTTTAATATGTGGGACATTTGGGATGGTATATGAGCATATTTCAGGGTGCTTCACATTAGAGGACCCATTTTTTCCGGGTTTTTGGAATTATTCCAAGTTGTTGCTGTGGGTGCCCGTGGGGATATCCTTAGGTCAGTGGCCTTAATGATGGGGGCTAGCAGATTGTTGGTAATAGCAAAGGACATTGGAGGTATTCGTCCTATTGCCGTAGGTAAGGTGTTTTTTCGACTTATTAGTTGCTCCATTATCCTACAACTTGAAGGGCCATTTTATAAGCACTTGTCTCCCATTAGTTTGGAGTTTCGACCCTTGGAGGTTGTGAGGCCATCCTTTTTGGCATCTAAGCCCTTCTCAACCTACATTTGTTTGGGTCGTGATGCATTTTAACATAAAAAACACGTTTAATATCATTTCTTGAACTATTATTTTTAGAGAACTATGTTATGTGATGCAAAGGGGCCTTTGGTGATCATTGTCCATTTTACCAAGTTATTTTATGGTGTTCATTTTATTTTTACTACTAACATGGGCAACAAGTGGAGGGGGTCACCATTATTGAGTTGCCTTCAAGAATGAGGCAGGGGGACCCCTTAGGAGGTCTTTTATTTATTTTGGCCCATTATTGAATTCTTTTAAAGACCATTACGCAAGTCCTTAGTTGCGTATTTCCATCCCTAATGGATGTGAACCATACCAGCACAACCATGTGTGGTAGTTTCAATTTTTTAAAAATTGCATTAGGGATATTTGGATGTGGTAAGGCTATTAAAGGTTTTTAGCAACTTCATATTAGAATAAAAAATGATGAGTGCGCACGGTTGCATGGGGGTTGTTTTTTTTTCAAAATTTGATATTAGATGAATGAAATGTAGGGTTAGTTGTATTTTTCAACAAAAGTTGGTAATCATAGTTTTAGAACTTCAATTACATGATTAGGGGTGATAAATCTCTAAAGGGTTGGGGTTAGAAACAAACGCCAAAATTCGTAATGTTCGGTAAAACATTGGTCTTATTTTAATATTTAGTGAGGAGTTGTGTAAGCGAAGATGTTTGAGATTCGTGAAGCAGTTGAAGGGGTGTCAATGAAAGGTCCAATGGAAATAAAATAATCTTTAAACATTGTAAGCAGGAGATTAATTTGTGACAACATAACGATAAATAGTGTGATAGGGTGGCAATGATAACATGGATTTCATGATGAATGAAACTTTTATTCAGGTTATGGATAAGCTCCATAATGAACTATAATTACATGTTAAGTCTTGGGTTATGCCACAATGATAGTTCATAATTGCAAGAAATTTAGGATGCATCGAATGATGCAAACTAAGTAATCTGCTTTACTATTAGGAGGCAATCAATGAATCAGACCACGCAACCAATGATAGTGTTGAACGTTGAAAATTAAAAACCATGCAAAGATGGAAGTGTCTTCAATTTTGTAAAAACCTTTGTAGACAATTTTAAGTTCATCACTAGAAGCAGGGTCGGCTTGGAACAAAATCACTAAGGTGTAGGGGTTCGGAGAAATGCGATAAGACCAAGCTCGAAGGGGTTCAACTTTAAGACGAGGGTGCACTTCTCATGGTTCGAAATCTTCATTGTAAAGATGTTGTGTCAATGTCAAATATAAGGATGACTCTTGAGACGATTCTTCATTCATTTGTGTGACTTGAAGCACGTAAGAGGTGGTCATACATGACGCCATGAATTCAAGGAAAGGAAAAAAATTTGCAATCAAAATTAGTTCAACAATGAATGTGTGGAAGACTTGTTACATCGAGATGCGTGGTTGTAATTTATAGGTCAAGGAAAATGAAGGAAAGGTGTAAGTAATGGTCTAGAACCATGGTAAAGTAAAACCTTAAAATCAATGGAAAAAAAAAAGGTTTAAGTAAAATTTGTTGGGGAGAAAGTGAGAAAAGGTGAAAAGGGTGCCTCTTTCTCCTTCCATTGGCCACCAAACATTGGAACCTTCCAAGGGGCCACCAAGCATTGAAACCTTCAGAGGGCCACCAAATACATTACAACAACAGGGGGCTATTTTGCGATCCACATATCATCGCAAATAACAAAGAAAGAAGTTTTCGAAAGCCCGCCTTTGCGAACCGTAATTCCTCGCAAACTCTTAAGCTTTTGCGATACCATAACATTTGCACCCGTACAATTGCAAGTCCTTCACAACTCCTAAACTTGATACAATCGTAAAACTTTTTCGATTATAACTGCTTCTATATACTGTTTGCAATTAACATTACATCAGAAACTATTTGCAACATACCCATCATCGCAACGACTTAGCGAATCGACTCAAAAGTCTATTGGTTTCCGATATAAGATCTATTGCAAACCTTTAGTGGCATTTTGAGAATCCCAACAAGTTTGCGTTAGATATTATATCGGAAATCGATAGGCTTTTAAGATCTAACGCAAACTTTTTGGGATTCTCAGAATGCCATTAAAAGTTTGCGAAATCATAGATTTCGCAAACCTGTTCTGGAATGATTTTACCCATAAGAGTGTAGCGATGTCTGTGACATGGTATTATTGGTCTTTTGGCTTTTGCAGTGTTGTGAAGAATTATGTCTCACAAATGGTTTTGAGATCCAGTGTGTATCGCAAGAGCATGGCACTGTATTCTTATTTTGGAAGCAAGGTTTATATTCATTTGGAGTCACTTTGGGCCGCAAAAAAAAAATCTATATCAAAATTTCAAAATTTACAATGTAAAAGGGTTTGCAACCCTTGGGTATCTAACACACTAGCTGTCTATTTAGACTTCCTTCCCCTCTTGGATTTCTTCCTTGAATCTTTCTTC
>Ga0116229_10003445_pt1 | contig 25991 bp, 21 predicted proteins | sample S1TSphgellanicum_3_FD_87313 | JGI IMG/M metagenome (GOLD analysis project Ga0116229, IMG submission 87313) | Host-associated microbial communities from peat moss isolated from Minnesota, USA - S1T2_Fc - Sphagnum magellanicum MG | ecosystem: Host-associated > Plants > Peat moss > Unclassified... | reverse complement strand
GTGGCGATCGCACACCCTTAGGCCCTTCTTCCACATTCATTCTCTCATTCTCTTCTCCTTTTGTGAATTGAAGGCAACGCAACTGCTTGGCTGCAGTAATTAATGCTTGAATCACTGTAACAAACTGCAAAACAAGAAGGAAGGTTTAGGTGCAAAACCCAAAACCCCCCTCTTCATGGAGAGAGAAACAAAATAGCATACATGAAATAGCATAAGGTGAGTCAAGCCTGAGAAGCCTAACCTCAGCAGCAGTGGCAGTACGCAGAAAGATGCGAGTAATGCCACGCTGCACATCTGGCAGCTTTCCAAGTGACATCAAACGGGATGCCAACAAACCATGCTGACCCAGATTTTGCTGGTGCCGGCTCAAAGAACCAGTGTGTCCACTGTCCCAACCACTCCATAAGAATGTCTGTGCCTCTCCCATGGAAACTCCCACACTGCTCATTGAGTCCATGATTTCAGTCACAGCATCTAATCTGGCCTTGATGAGTGCATGGTCCAGCAGTGGGTGGGTCACCTGCGAGAATAAAGAAAAGTCCTGTCAAACAACCTACTCCACATGGTACCATAACAAATTTTCTCTAGAAACTGTCACCAGTGCAATGAAGAAAATTTATGATAATGTTTTTCTTTCAGAGGATATCCTTGGCAAACAACAGGGATAGCAAACATCAGGTGAAGTCTAAGAGACTTGAAAACATACCCAATGGCGAAGTAAGCGAGCACCGAACACAGTCTGAGTATGGTCCATACGCCACAGCAAAGAGCCCTTTTCAGACCCATCTGCATTGTTCCTCAAAATCTGAAACACATTACCCATGTTTAGACAGGTGACAGATTCAGCCATGGATTCCAGAAAAGGTTAGAGGATATGATCTGCATCAACAGAGTTTCTGCCCAGTAGTGGAGATAATTTTCATCATTGGGAGCTTAAGATGGTTCAAAAGAGTACCTCTAGCTGTCGGAGTGTGTTCGGAGAGAGGCTCATCTCAGTTTGGCCTGTAAAGAGGCGGAATGAAGCCCCTGAGAGCAGCACTTTCTCCAAATTGAATTGCTTGAGATACCGCAATGTAAATGCCAGTGCTTGTGCTACAATGTCTGGCATTGCCATCACAGCCTGTAAACAGAATCATCCAACTAGTCTCAACTTTCAGGCACTAACTTCCCAAGAGGTGCTACTTTTGAGGTATGTCAATGTTGGTGCTCAGTTGAGCTAATGGCCAACAGCCATAGACATATTTCCTTCAGGCTAGACTACCACAATTATCAATGAGATTGCAGAGAAAAATCCACAACAACATATACTGAAGGTAACTGGTCTATCAGCTACAGCAAAACCAAAAGTAACATGACAAGAATGGGTGTGGTCATAACCTTATGAGGTGAAAGACCCATCACCTTCATCACAAAATCTAGTTCCGGATTTGATCATATGCAAGAGTCAGAGCAAAGCCAAGGAGCAAGACAACTATTTCGAAGGGATAAGGTTTACAGGATTTGTTACCTCCAGCCCAGGATTTATTTTTTCATCTTCAGGCAACAGTTCTTCCTCTGATGTAATGCTTGTGCGGATTCTGTTTCTTTCAGCTTTGATTCCATAGAAGGATAACACTTCTGCCATTGCACCTCCATCTCTGAAAGCATCACATGTCATGTGCTCCACCCGGATTTCAGCAGTGGGACCTGCAAATTCCATCACCAGCTACACCCCAAGAATTCACTGTCAAAAATAAGAAGACGACTAACAGTTATCGCCAACATTGGAACTGGTTACTCATGATCAAATCAAACTTCTTTGAATGAGAACTTCTTTGTAGTGGTGGAAACATTTCAAGGACACACCTTCTCAGTAGTGGAAGAGATTGGCATTGCAAGAAGGAGCTCTGCTGGGGTACAGGTTAACAACCTGGCCTCAAGCTCACTACGCATGACTGTATCCTTGAAATCTCCGTACATGACATCCCCTGTTGCTATCTCAACAGCAACAACCCCAAAACGTGTATCATAATACCGACTGTCATCATCATCCACACTACGCAATGAACCCACCTCCTTCCCTTTGTTACTCTCCCGACCATGAAGTACTGGCTCCTCTGCTATACACATCAAGTAGTTATTTAAACGGCCGACATGGCCCTCATTTTCACCTCCTAAGTCCTCAGCAGCCTCCAGAGTTGCACATGTGTACAGGGCAGAGAGACCCCGAGTGAAAGGACCTGCTTTATTAGACCCGTGTGCCTTGATTGCAGCTGTTTCAGTCTGTCGAACCACTCCAACTTTATACCCAGACTCCACCAGACGTCGCACATGTACATGTAGCCGGAATGTAGGGATGCTTGCAGTGAGAAAATTGTGGTCATAGTGTGCAAAAATCCCTAAGACCCGAGCCGCAGTCTCTGCATCCCCTCCAAAAAATCGATACTTGTAACCCACTTCGATCAAAAGGACAACATCCGGGTACCTAATACCATCCAAATAAATTTCAATAAATCCCAGAGCAAGTTTACACCAATGGAAAAACTCTTGAAACCTGAATCTCCAGTTGCTTAACAACACACTTTGTGCCCTGGAATTAGTGCAAGGTCCCACGGAAATGATGTGATCTTAAGAAGTTGGACAGAAGAGTCTAGCACTGATACTCCTGAACCCTTACACTGAGGATTTCTGTAATTTGGGTTGCATTGAGGATCTATCTGTACATACCTGGCCTTCAGCTCCACAACTTGGCTCTCAAGAGGTGTGTAGGTAAGTCTACCATTGGATGGTGGCTTCTCATACCAAGATTCTTGTAACCCTCTATTTTGATCACTTTGTGCCACAAGCTTCTCCACAAATCTCTGATGCCGCACAGGATCTGACTCTGGAAAAACTGTGTTCTCCTTCAGACGTGATAATTTCCTCTTCTGCAGCTTAGGAGCTTCAATCTCAACAGGTGATTCTTCAAGTCCTTCCAGGAAACCAAGACTTTCCCCCTCTGGATCATCTGAATGCATTTTGAGCTGTCTCAAACTGTCATCACCTATTTCTCCACTGTCTGATCCAGTTTCACAAGATCCAGGGGGTTCAAACAATTCAGGTGGTGCAGTCCAGTTTCCAGATTGTTGATCCTTGAGATCCTCATTCTTGGGAAGCTCAGAAGCATGCACAGGTGTAGTGTTTTTCCATGAAGTATGCTTCTTGCGAAGTGGTGCAACTCTCAAACTGCCATCTCGTCCCTCACCTGTAAATACAAGGAAGATTCAGAGCACTGAGAGATTGCAAGATGGTCAGTTATATCAGCCTTAGCAAAATAATGTCCACCAGAATCCCAACAAACAGCAGAACCCTAACTCTCAAACTCCCATCTTGTCCCTCACCTGCGAACATCAGGAATATTCAGAGCACTGAGAGATTGCAAGATGGTAAGTTATATCAGCCTCACCAAAATAATGTCCACCTGAATCCCATCAAACGGCAGAGCTTTAAACCCTAAACCCTGAACCATTCCCCTGGACATTCTCTGCGAAGGACTGCTCTTCTCCTCTTGAGGCCAATGTTCAGACGGACAATGCAAATATCAAGGATATGGAATAAGATCGACTAGGACAGAAAGAGGATGCGATGCATTTCACGCAAAAAATTCTGAATTGGGTTCACGAGAACGTGAATTGTTTGAGGAAATTTCAAGCTACCTGAGCCAAGGACGTCTTGCGAAGGTTCCGTCTCCTCCTCCTCAGAGGCTCTCCTCTTCTTGGCAGCAGGAGAGAATGCGAAACCCTGCACAATGCTCTTAGAAGCTCCACCAGGAGCGAGAGCGCGGGGCGACCCAATCACAGACGGTGGTGTCTCCAAAGGACGTCGGTTGGAATGCGAGCTGGTGCTGGGAGTAGAATTGGATGGTGTGCCCGACGAGCTCGCCATCTTGGGTGCGAAGAAACGCGATATCGCTTGCTGCCGCTTCATCTCTTCCCACCCCACACCCACTACTCACCTTCTCTTCCCTTATCTAGATCAATTCCCACGACACACTACAACGCAAAAAAAAATCCGCATGATCGCTCAGAGAGAAACAGAAATTCTCGACAAAAATCAGTCCTACTCACTCCAATGCAAAATTCCACACAACTCATTGCGAAAAACCTCTTGAGGAAATGACAGAAAACAACACCAGCAAGACCCAATCCATGTGCAGAGGGAGAGATTCATTCCTCAGAAACGGAATCGCAAATCTTCAGGAATCCGAAATCCTGGGGAATCCGAGATCCTCGTCTCTCAATCAACAGCGAAGCTTGAGAATAAAAGACTTCCGATACCGTGTCCCCCAACACCACCCAAAACCAAAAAAGAGATAGAAAAGAGGCCGACTCAAAAGCTAAAAGAAATGCTAAAGAATATACAGAGAAATCGCGACAAAACCGATGGAAATTCTATAGAAATTTTGTTTGCAAACATGCTGCAAAACTCTGTGAGGCGATCTCCAAAGTGCAAACTCGCAAGGCACATAAAGACCATTTAGCTGCCGCCCTTCTTGTGCTCCCGCCTTGCCGCCCTGGAAGAAGAAACCAGAGCTTTCCCGGTTATCAAAAAGTGATAACCGGAGGTTACTTCCAGGTTCTCTCCTCGTGCAGGGTTTTTTAACCCTGTCTGTGTCTGGGGTTATATTATTGATGCAACTCTGCAATATGTTATTAGTTTAGTACTAGGTCTAAATACCCCCAGTTTATAGTTTCTAGTTTATACACACATCCAAATTTTTAGCATCTGAACATCTTGTGGAGTAGCTACTTACTTTGTAAGATGTTTTTATTGCGAGATATTTTGTAGCATTACATTGATTTCAATATTCATACCATAGCTATGTTGGAAAAGTTATTTGGTGCAAAAAAATTTGGTGGTTTTATAATTACCTAGCTTGTCATCAATCATTTTTCTTGTTTTTTTAAGGTGTTTTTGGCCTCCTTCATATAGTTCGAATTGTTACCCATGCATTCTTGGGATGTTCGACATCAATCATTTTTACACTTGTCATTTGTTTACAACAAAATGATCACCTTATTTTTATGGATGTAATAATACATGTTGAGATTGGCATTTTCTTGTTTTAGATGGCATTATGAAATACTGGAACCACATCACCTTAGGTTGTCTGTTTTCAAGTCTCACCCTTTGAAAGCCTAATGGTTTAGTCTTATTCCCAATTGCAAGCTTCTTTGGCGAATCATCTACATGAACAAAAGTTTGCCTTGCTTCTAATAAATGTTCCTTAAATAACATCTCCACTCATGTTTCGTGGCAGGCGTTTAGTTATTAATTCATCCTACCACACCTTCATTTCATTTATCTTCAGCCCATTTCCTTATGGGATTATGTACCCATCTTGGTTTGTCACATTCTTCAATTGCCCATTTTTCACAATGTCAATGTGATCATACCATTGACGATCAAAATACCCATTTGTTTCAGTGCCCTTGTAAGAATGAACGCACAACAACCCATAATACATTTCAGGATATTATCATAACTATTGCTTTGGAGAGTGGAGCACATGTTTAAAAGGAGGTTTTCCACTTTTTCCCTCGCTACACCTAATGACAAATGGATATCCTTATCACCAAAAACAACTTCTAGACCTTTATGGACATCGTCATTGTTGATTTGACTTGCACAAATATGGTGCAACGGGCATTGATGGCAATAACATATGCAATGATGATGGTTGTTGACACAATTATACACTAAACAAACACCAAGCAATAACTTCATTCCTTTTGCTATTAACACATATGGGTGTTTTCATTTTTGTTTTGATTCATTTTTTACCACTTATGCACAAACTACTATTGTGCATCATTAACAATCTTTTTTAATCCTCTCAATGCTTGTTTTTTATTATTGACAACATGTGTCCATAGCTTTGCAGCGTGTGTAAACCATAGCAATTTTTCCATAAGTAACTACACTTAGTTTGAATTCTTCATCTTTCCCACACATCATAGCTCGTGCACCTCTGTCACTAGTTGATTTGTGGCAAATAATAGTTTTTTTGTTTTAGATCTTCTTTGTTGTCGTTGATTGTCATTTCATGGTCATGAATCCTCTTTGCATAGGGTCCTTACTTAATTTTTGTTGATTATCTACTTTTGTTTTTTCTTTTGGTTGTGTTTACTTAAATTTTCATTTGCTTTGTATTTTTGATGGATGGGTTCCATCCTTGATTTTTATTTATAAGGTTTCTTTTTCCTTGTGTTATTTGGGTTGAAAAAGTGACAATTAGTAGGTCACAAAGGAAGGTAGGTCACATGTAAACCCTATTTTGGTTTTAATCTTTTGTTTGCTTATCATCACAACTATAAGAAAATTGTGTGTAAACTTTAAAGAAAAATTCAACCCAATGGGATTGTTAAATTTGGTGGTTTGAATTTGTTTTTTTAAATCATTTTGAGTGAAATAAAAATTCATTGTGTAATAATTTTTCATAAACATAATTTCTGCACATTACTTGTGCATTTTTTTATTTTATTTTTTTGTGACGTAATGTTAAAGACATGAAAAACCATTAGAACAAAGGTCAAAAGAAATGTTTAAATTTAACTTCCAAACAAAAAACAAAACAAGATTATCTGATTCAAGAACAAAAACACTATATATAGAGAGAGAAAGAGATGAGATGTGCAAGACCAACATGAAAACAGATATTTATTATGTCAATTTATGCAAACATGAGCATGTAAAAAACATAACAAAGTTATGGTGCAAGATTGTGCTTAAAACTAGTGTTGAACAAACTAAAGGAAATGAAAGGTCTTACTCCTATTTATACCCCTTTGGGAATCTAACTCAAATAAACTTTCAAAGAGGTTTCTATGTGTGCATCAAGTAAAGAAACTTCTTGAATACCTTCCTAATTGAGAGTCAACCATGAATTAACTAAAGTTTAATTAAAAATTAACTCAGATTTAGTTTAGGGTCAATTAAGAATTAATTAGAATTAATTGAGATTTAACAAAAAGTTGACTGAGATTTAATTAAGGGTCAATTAAAAGTTAATTAAAAGTTAATTGGGAATTAACTAAAAATTAATTAAGATTTAACTGGGAATCAACTAAGACTTAACTAAAATTTAATTAAAACTTAACTAAGATTTAATTAAAATTAATTAAGGCTCAACTAAAAGTTAATTAGAATTTAATTAAAAATTATGGATGAATTCCATCCATTGAAAGATGGTGTCTAATGTTTGCATTCGTCATAGGTAAATTATAATTCACAACACAACTTAGCAAAATTTTATTACAAGTCAAAGAAAAAATAAAATAAAATTTTGGAACCTTGTTATATATTGTTGGCATTGAAGATCTTGTGAGTTTAAATATGACAATTTCATTTTTTTCTTTCAAAATATGGCAACTTTGGGTCTTTTTTTCCAATTTTTTTAAAAAAAGACATCAAAACCCTTTTTTTTGCTTCACCAAATGCCAAATTTTACTCACAAAAAAAAACGTTAGTGTCTCTAATTTATGTTTTGAAATAAAATTTTAAGGTCCATTTTTAAAACTTTTAGTAAACTTTTCAAAATTCAAACATTCTTTTGCTTTTTTTTTTCTTTTTTTTCCTTTTTAATTTTCAAATATAACATCATAAATGAGATCATTCCAAAAAAATAAACATTAATTGGCAACACATATGTTGAAAATTGGTAAAAACTTGCCCTATAATGTAAAAATATGTGTCAAAATCAAGTCTATTTTTCAATTTGTAATATCAAAAAATTGGCAAATTTTCCAAAACGTTAGAGAAATTAGTCAAATTTGGACTAGAAAATAAAATCCAAAGTTTTCCCATTTTTGGTCAAAAAAGTGACATGTTTGTCATGAAAAAACAATGGTTGAAATGTGACAAATTTTCTAAAAGTTATGTTATGTTGAAAAATTGGGGAATTAAAATTGAAAGGATTTATGCACATATCTTCCATACTAGTTTTTGAAGTTGCAATTTTGACAAAATTCACCATTGAGGGAAAAAAAAATCATGAATTGTTTTCTTTTTTAATTAATGGTTGCTTGTTTGAACTTGCCTTATTTGGTACAAAGTTATCACACAATGAGCTACTTGTTATTATCATGTCTTGCAAAAGCAAAACACTAGTTTTATTTAAATGCATTATTGGATATCGAAAGGATGTCTACAATTGTTTTAGTGAAGTTTTTTATCATCATTTCGAGATGAAAAGTGAAAAATTTGAAAGAAAACAAAGTTATCCATAAAGCTTTTTAAACTTAGGGTTTTGAACCATGAGTTTGAACAAATGGCACAACCAACCCTTAGATGAGATTTTCCTTAATGAAAAATGACATGATGAATCTCAAATTTGCTTGGAAATGGAAGGTCATGAAAGTTTAGTCATGTGTTTTTGCTCACACTTGAGAAATTGACAAAGGTAGAATTAGGAGAAGTGAGATGAGAAGCTTGAGGCAAACTCAAAAGAAGAACACATGTGTGTCATTGAGTTTATGTGTGTGTGCTTGACCATATTTTTGTTTAAGTGACTTGGAGTAGCTCATTGTTAGTGGAAGTTTTGAGATCAAACAAGTTGGAAATGTTTCTATATTTTGTTGAAGTGACTTGGAGGTGCAAAAGGTTTCCTTGTTTTCAAAGCAAGCAAGTTGGAAGGGGTTGTGTGCGTGTGTGTTTTGTTGAGTGAAGGTTGTGAGTTTTGAACACATCTTGTGTTGAGTTTTGAATGCAATTTTGGTGGCTTTAAATACAACTCAAAACTTAAAATGAAAAAGTGTAAGGTAGGCCCAATAACATGCCCAATAACAAAATGACTTTACATATATTTTAATATCTCCAACATTTTTACACATATTTCAAACACAAAAATAAAATATGCGTATGAATCCAAAGAATTTGTCAAACACAAAATTGTTAAAATAGCTCAAGCTTTAATTAATTTATGCATTGTATTTTAACAATATCACTAATTACCACATTCAAACTTAAGGTTAGATGTTTGTCCTTCCCCCACCAATTGATATTAAAACAATAATAATTGTACATATCTATTTATATCATTTATACCTACCCATTTCAAACCTATCTACCTTTAAGTTCTTTCTCCTACTCATTACATAAGTGGATAGAAGACCATAACATATGCCTTTTCATGCCCATGTTATTTATCTTAAATTATAATAAATGACATTATTATGTTAAATTGTTAATTTACAAGATTCTTCCCAATGAATTTCTTTTTTACAAATTGCGATCAAAAAATCTTCAAGGTGAATTCAAATGCAACACCTGGGATGAAAAACCATGAGCATCCCATTAATTTATAGTGAATATAAGACTTCATCCAAAATCTGCCACATAGGTAGTGTCTATTTTCATCCAACTGCTGGACCCTCTAGACTGGCATACATGGATCTGGAATCAAAGCACTAGAACTGATTTACTCTTGGGTTATTTTTAAAAATAGAGCACTTCCATGGATCCGGAGGATATATTAGAATATATCCGCCGGATAGGTGTTGCCTCGCACCCTCCCCTCTTTCTCTCTCTCTCTCTCTCTCTCTCTCTCTCTCCTTCCTTTTCGTCGTCGTTGCATGTCGGGAGCACACGCGCTCGAACTCCCTGGAGGGTGTGAAGGATTTCCTGTCGGTTTTAGTGGAATTGGGTGCGAGTTTTTGTGGCGTGGAAATTCTAAAATTTAAGTTCAATCGCTTATGTCGGCACCCACTTACTAAGCCCAGAAGCTTGGAGAGAAGCCAAATTAGGGTTGAGGGGAGGAAGAAGAAGATCGATCGTCATGGGACTGGTGGAGCTTTGGAGGAATTTGGGTCCGGGCTTGGCTGGAGCCGTGTTTGGTGCAGGATGGTGGTTCTGGGTCGATGCGGTTGCCTGCAGTCAGGATGTCACTGTCCCCTTCCTGCACTATCTCCCTGGTCAGTTCTCTCTTTCGTTTGTTGTTTCCTTTTTTTGTGTTGTATTTTTCTCTTTCTCCGGTGAATCCCATAGAGGATTGCCAATCCTTGTGGTCTAACGAGGTGGGAATCAAAACTGTTCATTTCCTGGGATTGGTCGGGATTCTTGTGAGATCAGAGCATCGTCGCATCGCATGAAACGGGACGCTCATCAAGGTAGTAGTAAGACAGACAACCAGAGGGTTTTGAATTGAGCTTCAGATTTGAGGATATGTTGGCTCAAATTCTCTACAGAAAAAAATTCCTAAGACTTGCTCCTCAACAGGATCCTCATACAACTCTAGAAGGTCTACTAAATGCTGGAGGATTGATTTTCAATTGAAGATGAACAACTGCAAAATTGTTTGACATGACACTACTAAAGAGTTAGGGTTATCCTTGGTTTTAGGGTTAAGCTCTTTCTTTCTTTTTCTTTTTTCTGCATTTTTCCAACTCTCACCATAGAGGGGCTGGTGAGGTGGCCAGGCATTTTTGCGTCGCTGGCAGCTTTGATGTTTAATTGTGTGCGGCAAGATGAACTCCAAGATTACTCACCATTTGATGATGGGGAAGCCTGCCGGTATTTCCAGCTTCCCCATTTCCAGCAGTTTGCTTTTCTGGCTTTTCCAGAATCTTCTGCTGTCTGTTGGGATATTTATGTCATCCTCATCTCTTCCAAGTGCTTTCTGCCTTAAGAATTGAAGTCACTGCAAGCATGCTATATAAGAGTAGGTAACAATTTACTGAAAGTTGGAGTTTTAAAAGATTTGGTTCAGGTGTATAGAATTTTTGCACATTATGTCATGTTTTCTTTCAACAGAATAATATCAACAGTGACTGAAGAAAAATCCTAGGTTTTGGGAACTTTTCATTTCTTATATCAGATAACAGAACTGCTCCTTGCTGATGTCCTGTTTTTCCTTAGGGTATTCTTAGAGGGTTTGTATGGCTATGTGCAGATCGAGAACATGGCTGTTCCTGTCATATGTCATAGCTTTTGTGTCACTTGCGGGCTCTGCGGGGATGCTGGTCCAAGATGCGTTGCTGCCTGATACCCCATCTTCATGGACTGGGATTGCAGGGGTCCTGCAATGCACTTTTGTCCTTACCAGGTACATTACCATCATCTCTCTGTTTTCCTGTGTTTCTGCTGCAGAAGAAATTATTAATTCATCAAAAGTGTGCACAACGGGTAATGGCCAATGACTGCAGTGGAAAAAGTCCTTTCAAATACAAGTTCCTGAAAGGAGTGTTTTCAGTAGGGATTGAGAAAAGGAAGCTTCCTGGGCTGGCAGACAGTTACATTCTTGTGCATGACAATGTAGGAGTAGTCTTGAAATTTTCTCCACTATCTCTCCTACATGGAACAACCATGAAGATTAAGCACTGATGATTTCACTTTTTACATTGTTGCAGTGGCTTAATGTATTGGACATCACGATCAGCAACTGAATACTAAATAATGTATGTGCAAACCAACAGACAAATTCTTTTTTTGCCCCCCCCCTTCCAGATGGTCCCAAGAACCCTCATAAATTGAGCCCAAAAATCAGCTTTCCAGCTTTCAGATGGCTATGTGACATGATCTGATTCTATAACCTTTTTACAAAGTAAAACACCAGGTTTTCCCTTATCTCATAAAAGTTTTGCTTGTCTTGACATTCTGATCCAATATCTGCAAGCCTTAAAGGCTCACAGAAGAGCAGTCAGCAAATTCAGGTTGCTGAACTAGGCCTTTGTGTTGTTGTGGTAGTTGTAGCCACCTTCATAATATGCAGGCGCACACCTTAGAACCAATCAGCTGGTTCACATGCCACTTCCAAGCAGGCAACAGAACTGTGTCCATACAAACCATACATAGGCATGTGATGAAGGTGAAGCTCTGGCACTTTTTGTGAGTGACTCACAAAAAGTTGCGACCACATTTGTTGTTATGAATTACCTTCCAAAGTGTTCCAAAGTGAGTGAGCGTTGTGAAAATTTCTCTGCAACTCTCATTGATATACTACAGGCCACCTAGCTACCAGAATTCACTACTCTCCATGAAAGCAATTGTTTGTAGTTTGTACCAGCGCTGGCAGGTTCAGGGTATTGGGTAGGTTCAAGTCCAAGTTCTAGGTTAGGTTTTGGGGTACGAGGGCCAAAGGTTCAGGATTTTATTGAAACCAGGGTTGAATGCGGACCACCAAACCTCTTGCTCAAACCTGGACTGGACTTCTATATATTTCTATAGAATATATAGATCAATATAGATTTTCCAATATATTTAAATATTGAAAAAGTTTCTTATAGACTAACAATATTTATTCTAAAGGTGTGGCCACACTCGGTGTTTAGAGCTTGCAACTAATATCACTTTAACATCAACAAAGTGTAACAATCCACAACACCACACTTCTGAACATTGCAACTTACCATCAACCTCTTAAACATTATTTCAAAATGTCCACACATGATGTTAATGAATAACTAACATTGAATTTTTTTTTGTGGAGTTTGCAATCTAATTCATACTTACAAAGATTATTTTTTCCCTTTTTTATTGAGTATTGAGGAAAAAAAAAGGAAAACAAGCAAAATTGAACGAGGAGGCATGCTAAATATTGAGTTAATTTGTCATTTTTGAAGATTTCAATTAACATTGATGTTTGGCTTTGAATTTTGTTTTTTTCCAAAGATTTAATGTTAGTTAAGAATACTAACACCATCTTAACATTAATATCATGTCATATGCCACCTAACATACTGATGGACTAGTTGTTAATTTTCACATCTTTAATTTTGACGAATTTTTTCCAAAAAAAAAAAGGAAATTTTAGTCAAATTTATAGTTTAAAAAATCATAATTTATTTTTCATCATTGGCTACCATCCCAAGAGGGATTTTTTAAAATTAGTTTAAAAAATGGTACCAAACTAAAATCAGAGCCCAAATGTGGTGAAAAAATTTCAAATTTCTTTTTTGTTAAATTTGGCAATTTCTTTCAGAAGAAATGGAAATCTTGTGACTAATGTTTTCTTTTTCTTCTTTTTTTTTCATTTTGGCGAAATTTTGCACCAAAAAAAAAAGTTGATAAGAAGACATAGAAAAAGTGGTAATCATCCCTAGGAAGATTTAGCCAAATATGGCTACAAACGAAATTAAAAAATACAAATCTTTAGTCATCCTTCTATATTTTTGGCTACACACTGAAAACAAAATATAAAAATCTGTTGATTTTAACTTCTTTTTTTCCCCTCACTTCTGGCCATTGAAAACCTCCAACATCACTTAATTTCTTAATTTTGAAGTTCACTTTTTGGCAAAAAAATTTTGCCCAATTAAAAAAAGGCTAGAAAGGATAGGGAAAATGCAAAGAATTAGTGTTAATTCCCTTGAGATATCCATGATTGGGTCTGCATCACTTATTTATCATTAGCTAATATTAAACATTGGGCATATGTCTACCTATTTTATTTTCCCCATGCATAAGCATATCAAGTCTATTGGCCTTGCCCGCCAAGGCAAGGATATTGTGTTTAGATTCATTAGAGAGTATAATAGCTTAAAGGGATTTTGGCCCCTAGGTAATAATAGGTCTATTTTGATATGAGGATTTTTGAAAGTTGATATTTTGGCTTGTGTTGAAAACTTGAGATTAGTTATTATAGAGTTATAATATCTTTGAAGGATTTTGGTTTCTTTTAGAGGATTTTCTTTATTATTTGAGTTTCCATAATTCTTCTTTTGCCTAAAAAGCTTGTAGTTGGCATCAATACCCCACAATACAGTTACCCACAAAGTACCCTACTACCTTGGCAACTTCCACAGTAATTATATTATTTTCAGAAAGGTCAAAAATTTCAAAACAATAAAAATCAAATTAAAAAAATTTGTTAAGGAAATATTGAATCTTCAAGAATATTCTCTTTGTCAAAATGAAAATTTCAAAATTAATTAATTATTCAACAGACATGTGTTGAAGTTGCCAAGGTATTACGGTAATCTTGTCTTTGGGCTCTTATTTCACCTTCTAAACCCATGTTTCACCACCACCAAAGCCTTGAATCTGAAAAAATTAACAACTTTTTAATAAAAGAGTGTTTTCAAATATTAAAAATCTATATTTAGTGCACAAGATTATTTGATTTGTGATAACATCCAGTTCCTTTCTTTATGTTTTTTTTTTTTTTTGAAATTTGAGAAGTCCAAAAACCTCCAATCTAGTTGTTATGTAAAACTAGAATTCCAGCACCGCTAGTTCAGGTTTTTGTGAAAAAAACCATAAAAGAATTGACAATTTTGTAAAAGGTAATTTGACGAAATCTTAGATGTTTTTGAGAACCCTAGTTCAATACATAAAATATTTGCAAATACCAATCTTTGGTACGATTTTTAATACCTAAGTACCCAATATTGAAGTTGTACTTATGTTGCCATCACACTTTGTGTTAGGGGGTGTAGTGTTAAATTAACATTTGCTAACGAACACATATCAATTTTACACTGAACATTGAAATTTGATGATATGTAATATTTTGCATGCTCATTTGTACATGGGATGGACATTATGTATCAATGATTATACCTATGTTAACAACCTAATAATTTCTAATCACCATTCACACTAGTGTAACTTGCGGTGTTGGCCCAAACATCAACACATTCAACCATTTTAATACAAATTGTTTAGAATTTCACCATTGCCAAATTTTCATCCATAACTTTAATTCCATTGGAATAAATGCTATCATATTTTCATCAATTACACAACTCACGACTCACCAACTATAGATGTGATCAATTAGGGTGGGTACATAATATTATAAAAAATGAGTAAAAAACAAATGAAATGCAAGTGTGGTAGGACATGCTAATAACACTCATGATTGGACCTACGAGATCCAAAACTAGTTGATGTGACATTTGAAGGAACATCTATTGAAAGTGTGGCAAAAAAATTTTGTGTAGGCGATTCATCAAAGTAGCCCATAAATGTGGATACGATTATATCACAAGATTTTCAAAAGGGGGACTTGAAAACAAACAACCTAAGTTAGTAGAGCTTGGGTATCCCATAATGCTAATTGTAAGGGGAAAATGCTGGTCTCAACATGTGACACCGCATCGAGAAAAATGGGGTGATCATCTTGTTGGAAATGAGTGACAAGTGCAAGAATGATCAAAGTTCAACATCCCAAAAAAATAGGGGCAACGAGTCGTACCATTGAGGGAAGGTCAAGCCCCTTTGAAGAAGCAAATAAAATGACCTAACGACAAGCCAAATGACCCATCATAATGTTGAAAAATCTCACGCCCAATAACTTTTTCAACATAAACATGACATAAGGTGAATGTGGATGTTAGTCCAAGGGGGTCATATTATCTTGGATTTGCATTTAAATTGGACATTAGACATGGTACACAAATAATGTGCCGACATATTTTTAAAACATATCAAAGTCACTTGCAAAATCATTTGGGACAAAATAATCTCATAAGAGTTCATACACCATACCTAAAGGACTACCAAATAAAAGACACGGTGAATGTGCCCAAGCAAAAATATGTGTCACCTAATCTAAAATAATTTTAGAGGGAAATCATTGATAAGAAAGGTGAAGTTGACCTTTGCTAATGGGTGAAGAAGGTGAAAGGTTATCATGGTATCATCAGATGGGACCACTAAAATGTTCAAAACCAATGCACACAATATTCAAACATATTCTCTTACATGTGCAAGTGTTCATGTGCAACATAATCGTGTTGATGGAAGTGGAAAAAAATCCAAAACCATTTTCAAAAATCTTTAGAAAGCTAAAACATAAGCTCTAATTGTGTGTTCCTTCTGTAATGCCTCCTAATCACCTCTTGGGTCCAAATTCTTTAAAGTGTATTAAAATCTTGTCACAACATCACCTTTTTTTGTCTTTTTTCCCTAATTTTTTTTAACTATGTAAAGACACATTTGTGGATGATTATAATGGAATTTAAAATTGTAATGATTTAAAATATAGTTCTTTAAAAAGTTTTGACAACTTTTGACCCATTATTTATTATGGGGATCAAAATATACGATAAAAAAAGACTACAATAAAGATGAGGCCCTTTTTGTCATGTGTGGTACACCTTAAAAGATTTTCACTTTCTGATGTATTGATAATGGTGGGCATAAGTTTTTTGGTGGTTTTTTTTGTCACCTTGTGAAGGAAAAAACAATCACTAAGAAAAGGAAAACAACAAATCCATGCCAAGTTACAATGTTAAATGGGTTGGTAATCATATGAGCTAAAGGGATATGTAAGGCATGTTGAATATCAATACGAAAAACATATGGAATATGGTGGTATGAATGGGGTTGTGATAAACCTAGATGGCTAAAAGGATATGCAAGGTATGTTGAATATTAATACAATATGGAATATTGTGGTATGAATGAAAGCATGATTAACCTAGATGGAATGACGCACCCCCAAGCTTTTTAATGGACTCAAAGGTGAGTCCAAACTAAAAACAACGAAAAAGCAAGGAGTTGAGGCATGTTCCCTAGCTCGTAGCACTTTGAGGGGTAGAGGGGCGTGTTGGAACTCCGAAATAGGACTAGGAAGAGTGACAAGCATTAACTACTCACATGAACTTGCACACAATTAACACAAGGTGGTTAGTGCATAATTAGAACACTTTTGGTGCTAGGACGAGTCACAGGCAATTCGGACTCATAAGACTCACCACGGCTCGGACTTGGAGGAAGCCATCACCTTCCCCCTTATAGTATATTCTTTGCCTCTCCATGAGGCCCACATCCAAATGGCTTTTTGTCCCAAGATTCCCAAGTGGGAGTCCCGAAATTGCCAAAGTTGGGATTCCTACAATTTTGTGTGCAAACCTTCGATTGAGATGAGGTCTAAAACAAAGTTGTAGCCGTCATTGAGAGCTCTCCAACAATATGTCGCACGCCACCTGCACGCAAGGAAATTGGGGTGATTCTTGACTTTTAGTGGTCGGGAGTCAAACTTTCAATTTGACTCTCGATCCTTCTTTTGGCCATAACTTGTGTTTCAATTGTCCAAATGGGTGATGCGAGCCCATTTTAAACATTTAAGTTTCAATAGTTTTTCAATGGTATGAAGAACTCTTCAAGCCATTGGGTTTTGACCCTTGCAATCACTCTCTGAACATTCGGGAGTCCAGCGGAACTCCAACTCCCAACATGGGAGTTCACTTGGGAGTGTGAAGGTTCTTTCCCTCGCACTCTTTTGCACTTCAGGGGGGCATGAGAATGCGACTCCCGGGCCTAGTCTTGACCCACACCTTTGCAAACCCTTTTGCCTTGGTTGCGAGCCCAAGGCTATTGTTACAACATGGAAGGCTATTGTTACAACATGGAAGGCATCGACGATATTTATAAATGTAATCCATGCCCAAACAAAAGAAGGGGGGAATTTGGCAATGTCGCAAGTATTGCAACCCCTATATTTAATAATTATTTATGAATGGAACATGTTAATTGTGATAAATTAATCTTGCCCTTGTTACGTAGACACATGGGGACTTGGAAGGTGGGCTTCATTGTGCACACTAATGAGCAGGGAGTAACTTGTGGTTGATGCAAACAAACGAAAGGTAAAACGTGCTAATGCACCTCATGAGAGTGGAAAGATTAACTAAGCCAAAATATAGGGGATGTGAATGATAGATTGATGAGGAAAAATTAAGCCATCATTGTCCGTGAGGGTCATTTTGACATTAAACTTCAATTGTGATGTTTGTCACCACTTTGACGTTGATGAAAATGAAAGGTTTACCGTTCCTAACATTGCCCAAGCAACTTCACTTGATTGAACCTTAAACTTTTTTTTTTCTTTGGTTGCAAGATTAAACCTTAGACCTTAAGTCTAGTAAAAGAAGGTTCAAGAGTTGGTCCCCTATACAAGCTATAAAATTCAAACCTTATTTTTGACATGATGCTTAGAAAGTCCAAGAACTAATCATAGTCCAACAATAGAAATTACAATTCAAACCTTAAATATGTCAAGCATGGCACAAAACATTTGAAACTTTCCACCACCAAGTACTTATGATATTTTTAAAACTTTAGGGTTACAAGTTAACACTTGACAAAACTCCATTGCCCAACCTCCAATTTCATTTACCAAAGTTTAAAGGCTTATGCAAACCTAAATATTGTGCATGAAAAACCAAAACTAGTGCAATATTGTGTAGTGGTGGACATGGTGTGCAATCTTGTCTTACATTGCCATGGCAAGTCACATAACCATTATAACTTTGTAGCTGATGCTAATGTTTAGTGTTGTTCTCGCCATATTAAAGCCAAAAGTCTTTTGGTGTGTAATCTTGTCTTGCCTTGCCATGGCAATGGCAAATCCCATAGTCACTATAATTTTGGCATCATTATTGATGTTCAACACTATTGTCACCATATTGGAGCTAGAAGAAAAAGACTTCCCTTTGTAAGGAAGACATGACCAAAACATATGTTTGAATTTTTGTTGTATGAACAAAGTGCACCTAGTGGTTGGATGAAAAAATAACCTAGTGGATGAATTACTGCACAAATTTGGACTAGCAAAAGTGCCAAGGTAGAAGATGGTTTGTAATCATAAAACATGGAACAAGTCGCAATGCTTTTGCTCCTGCTATTTATTGTTTTTGATGTTTTTTTGTTGTTTACATGTTATGGATTCTGGTTTGCACTCTTCAAAGTTTGGATAGTGCTCGGTGTTGATCGATTGGTCCTTTGCATGGTTTTTTGATGTATTGCTTTTGGGGAAGTGCAGATGGGGAGTATAAGGAGGGAGCTTTTGACGATGGGAAACTAAGTTTTGAGATCAGAACCCAAATAGTTTTTTTGAAATGTGTTTTGAATGTTTCTCAACATGCTTGTGTGAGTGGTGTGTTGTTTTTGAATAATAGGTCTATCAAGAGTTCTTGTGAGGGAAGAATGCCCTAACATTGTAGAAATCGGTAGGTAGAGAATTTTGTATCTCCACTGTGCCTTAGTTCTCTTCCAAAAATAGACAGACTAAGATGTTTTGGGTGCAAGGACCGATTGAAGAAAATGATGGAAATTTCAAGGGTTTCATGAGTGGGTTATTCATGGCAATTGGAATTGGGAGAGATATGATACTGTTGGGATACTATAGGATCAATTTTGAAAGGAAGGAGTGCTCACTAATGTGGGAGCTCTGAAGGGAATTGAATATGGACCAAAACAACTCTGAGATTCTGAAGATGTGGGGTGGTTTGGGTGTTCATTCTTTCTCTTTGTTCAACTTCCTGGGTTTTGGGATTGTAAATTGCATTTGACCAGTTGGGCTCAAGAGAGAGAAGCCAGAGAGAGTCTTGATTCTTCAGGATCCATAGATGAAGTGTGGTACATAATAATTAAGCTCAGTGCTGAGTTATTGTTATTACCTCTATGAAATTCAATAGAAGTCAGTCAATTCTGTTTAGAATTAAAAAATTAGTGATTATGCCAAAATCTTGTAATTTTTTTCATCTTTTGTTGCCTAGACATGTTTTTTTGATACCCAGAGCACATTTTCCCCTCGTAACCTACCATGTTTTACACTCAGAATCTCAAGCAACATGTCAAGTAAGATCTTCCGTACCCCTCAAGCCTGTAACAAGTCCAAAACAAGCATAACATCGTGGACCCAAAACATGTCTAGGCATGACAAGGCGAAAAAAATCACGGGTAAAAGGGCAGAAAAGAAGAAGAATTTGTAACGCAGGGCAATCCAAAAGCAATCTTTTGGTACTAGCTACACTTAAGATGCTTGGCCAAATTAACATTTGTTTGCAAACCCACTGACAGCTTCTTCTAGGCTAGGTAGTACTAGCACTTGCTGCTCAAGAACAATCTCTCCCAGAAACTCACTTCTATCAAAACTACATGAAAGATTGCACCCAAAGAATCCACCAAGTTGAATGGCTGGTCTTGAGGCCATTCCCCATTTCAAGGTTTTGAGAAGGGGGGTGGGAGCCCCAGTTCCTAGGCACAAAGAAACATGAAATGACCAAGAGATCAGCCCTTCTTTTGTGTAAACATGGACAATAATTCTTCCTTCTTTTCATCAATTCTTCTTCTCTTTCTTTTTGCAATTTTGAAATTGAAGAGAGGACGGTGTTGTTGGAAGTGTTGTATTAAGATACATCTTGTCTTCTTAAGGTTTCTGTAAAATATTCTTTGACAATGGACGGCAAATAACAAAGGGGGAAAAAAAATCTACAAGGAAAGCACAACCAACAATTTTTTTAGTGCAATTATAGTCATCACAACCAACAATTTTTTTAGTGCAATTATAGTCACCTTCTTGACGTGTGAGACTCCAGTTCACAAGGGAGTAAGTAGGTAGATATACATGGTTTCATAAGACCAAAGCATTTGTCAATGTAATCACTTGACACATCAGTTAGATACTCATCTTCCCCGTTTCTTTGGGACTGCCCTCTTCTTTTGATCCATTTCTTTAACCCAAACAATGCAAAGCAATGATGGAGGAGTGAATTCGTTGAACCCCCGAAAACTGGAATTCAAAAGAACTAATAGTATGTACCTTGGCAGCTTCCACACTAATGATAATATTCTAAAAAAATTTGTTGAAATAATTAAATCACAAAATTATTTAATTCTAAACAAAATTGTGAATGAAAAATTAAAAAATAAATAAATTAGAGTATTTTGAAATATTATATTTTTAAACATCGAATCTTCCAACATAAAAAATAATTATTCGAGACCAAGTTGTTGAACTTGCCACCGTCCTATACAGCATAGGAGCCCTCTCAAACTAATGGAAGAACAAAAAGAGAAGAGCTGGAAGATGCACAAAATCTGGGAGGAGAAAAAAAAAAGGTCTGCCAAGAAAAGGTGAAATTTGATGATTCTTTTTTCATGTTGGAGGTTATATGTTATATCCACTTATAATTGAACGATTTCCCCTTCTAACACCAAAGTAGCCTAAATTGTTAGGAACTTTGATGTCAAATATGTAATATATTTCCTTCTAAGATTTTGTTGGCATAATTATTAATTTAAAAAAATTATTAAGGTTTATTTTTTTATTGTAAAGTATACCTCCATAATTTCTCAAAAGTTGTGAATTTATTTTTTCATAATTATTTAGTGCCGAACCTACTAGGTTGGTACAACATCATACCTTATTCACGTTCTTGAGTGAGGCCTGTTATAGAGGGTATTCGTTTATATCCCACCTGCAATTAACTGATTTTTCTTGTCTAAATGTAGAACATGGTGGGGTCGAGCAAATCTTCTACAAAAGTTCACAAATCCTAACAAGGTGACGGAATCTATCAATTGAGTGCCAAATACATCAAACAGATCATGGCCATTGGTTAAACCCAGGTATACTAGTAACCACCCTCCATTCAATTGTCCATCCATCCATCACCTAATTTAATATATACATACATGATCGATCGTGCTTTGTCATCTATCATCCATCAACTAACAAACCTTTTCTTCGCTTTCTCAGCCTTTTCTTCGCTGGCTATTTATAGCCAAAAAAAGAGCTATATAACGAAAAATTTTAAAGTGCTAAAATCAAGTGCTTTTTGAGATTTTTCAATATTTAGAATTAGATCAAAAGTTAAGAGAAAACACCAGATTTATTCTATACATGGTTCAAGTAGGTTAGCCAAAAGTATAGAATTTTTATTTTTTTAAAATTATTTTCATATTTAACTTGTGACCAAATTTGGCTAAATCTTCCTGTGAATCATTGCCACTTTGGCTAACATCACAAAATTGAGGGAAAAAAACACTGGGGCCCAGGTTAGCTTTTCTTTCTCTCATTAGGCTTCCGTGGTTTTCTTATTTCCACACAACCCATGTCGAAACTTCAATGGTGGCAATATTGGCAACCACAACCCTTGCCTGACTCAAATTAGTAGCCACATAGAATGGTGAATATAGGCAGGGCTTTAGAGTAGATTGCATTAGTAATAAGTAATAACCAAGTGTTTTTTTTGGGGATTTTTTTTCCCTCTTTTTATCTAAATAAAATTTAAAATTTTTTTTTGGGGTTTTTGTAGTGTAAATTCGACTAATTTTGGTAATATTTTTTAGAAAAAATCTCCAAATTGATAACTATCGCAAAATTGAAAAATAATAAAATAAAATAAATAAAATAAAAACCCTGGTAATAACTAAGGTGGAGACATGGAATAGGGGGACACATTACTGATTTCAGGCCTTCTAAATCTGGCGAACCCAGTCCAAAACCCTTACTTTTTTGGCGATTCTTTTTTTTAAATTAAAAAAAGAAGAAAAAAAAGCCATTGAATGGGTCGCAGCCTCAAATTTTTTTCCCACGTTGGCGAAATTTGGTGCCAGTAAAAAATGCTGGAACAAATAGAGTAGTAGGAGTGGATAAATAGCGCTTGAATCTAGAGTAGTAATAAGTAAATTAGGCAGAGGGGTGGCAGGTAACTCTTCCAGGAAGGCTGGTAACTCCTTGGATGCTCGGCGGAGTATCTGAGGTCGGCAGACAGAACGAGAGAGCAGGAGAGCGCCCCGAGAGAGAGAGAGCGCGGGCGACAGAGTGCGCGCCGGCGAGAGAGACAGACAGACAGAGCGCGAGCGAGCGAGAAATAGGAACGTGAAGGACGCTTGCCGTCGGAGATGAAGGACGTTCGCTTGTTTTTCTCTGGTCAAGAATTCGTCGTCCAGGTCTTGTGATTCTTCGGAATTTTGTAGTTTGTTTTTTTGCTTGAGATTGATTCGTTATATTTTTGTAAAGAGGTGGCCATCGCAGAAGAGGATTTGTATGCGAGATCCATGCATGGTTTTGGTTCCGCCTCTTTGTGTATAATGGACACAAGAAACATCTTCTGCTGCTGTAGAATTTGAGATATTTGTGAAACTTGTGGAGTTTTTTTTTTTTTGGTGTTTGGATTGATTTTCGGTGTGTTTATTGTTGTTGTTGTTGAATCGAAGGGATTACGAGCGTGCTTGCTTGCTTTCTTTACGTGCCTTGTTTGTCATCTTTTTTGTTGTTTGTTATCATGAGCGACTCGTGCAATAGTGGTGGTAGTGATGATGGAAGTGGTAAGGGGAATGATTGGGAAGTAGTCTCGCTTTCTCTCTCCTCTCATCCCCTCTCAGCATCCAGCAACCGGCAGCGAAATGGAGGAGGGGGTGATGCTTTCGCTTCTGCTCTCAATTCCGAGTTTTTTTTTTGTTCTCCTGATTCTCCATCGGAATCCGGACGTCTTAGTTTGGACAACGTGGAGGAGTGGCCTTCGGTCGTGGGCCCTGCCGTTTACTCGGAAAACAAGAAGAAGACAGAGAGGACGACAGAGGCGGTATCCCAAGAGACACCAGCAGCAGCACGGTTAAATACAGAAACTTTTATGGCCACAGAGGGCAGTGAACGGGAAGACCACGGGAAGAAGAAGGATGCTGCTGCACTTTCCCCCGAGCTTGCAAGAAGCTGTGCCTCGCAGATGCAGGAGTTTTCAGGGATGGATTGGTTGGAGCCCATGGTTCCTGGTCAGTAAACTCATCTCTCTCTCTCTCTCACCCTCAAGATCGCTCTCCTCATGACTCCTAAAGTCTGTCAAAGCGTCAGTCGTTACCTGTAAAAAATAAAGACTCGCCTCACCCAATTTAGCTTACAGTCTCTCCCTGGAGTGCTCTCTCTCTCATCAAGTCAAAAGCCATTTCAACTACGAAGTAGAGCAGAGCTCACTTAGACAGAAGTGCATAAAGATGTGCACATTCAAAAGAGAGTTGCATGCAACACTTTTGTAGGCGGTACTCACATGCAAAATTGAAAATAGGTTTTCTGATTTCACCATTGGCAGTGTCGGTCAGAAAATTGTATGATGCACTTGGGAGTCTGCAATGTTGATAGTTGCTTTCTCTTGTGAAGAGAACTTTGTGGAAGATTGCTCCTTCTTGCCTGCCTGTATGTGGGCTGATCTGGGAGTGAAGGTTGTGTCATCTGTGTACTGGGATTTTGCAGTTGATTATGAGCAGGATGAGATTGGAAGTGCAAGCATATTTTATGGCCTGGATTCTGATTCAAAGGCTGGTACAGAGCCTGATTATAGGCAAGCAGGGCCACTGCTTGGATCCTGCCTCTCTTCTCCATCCTCACCCACAATTGTTAGTCGGGTGAACTCTATGCAATGGGTTCTAGGGGATGAGGTTTTCCAAGGTCACATTGATGGAGGTGATGATGAGAGTAAGGCTCCATCATGTTTGGTTGAAGATGAGATGCCATCTTTGGCAGGCTTAGAGAGGGAGAGTTTTGGAGAGAACTCAGGTTTGGAGTCTCCAGATTCAGGTACAGGCAGGGGTCAGCGGAAGTTGGTGCCAGAAGATACAAAGGGTTCTACTCCATTACTGGGGGATGGATGTGATGATCAGACATATGAGGTATGGTGGAAGCGATGGGCTGCACTGTGGTATATGCAAGCACGACAGGCCAACACTATTTGGTCCATTGCCTTGGCTGCTACAGTTATGGGTCTTGTGATTATAGGTCACCGATGGCAGCACGAGCGCTGTCAGAACCAGCAGCTGCGCTTGCAGCTCTGCTCTAAGGACAAGGTACCACTGAAGCTTTGTTCTTGCTCATGAAAGTCAAAATGCTCAAAGCAGTTCTGTTAGACCTTGATATTGATGTCAAATCTGTTAGCAACGACCCGGGGGTCTTCCTTTCACATAAGATGCTGAACAGTGTGGGTGCTTGATTATTTTGCAGAAAATAAGTCAGCTTGTTTTTCAAATAGCTCGTCTCAAGGAGGCATTGTCAGGCCGCCGGCATGTGCCGGTTTTGCGAACAAGCTCTTCATACAGTAGTTTCCTGGACCGTGTCTGATAATTCTCTCAAGTCCACTAAGCAGTGTCAATAGTCTCCATGTTCACATTTTGACTTTCACTCATCAATTCTGGGTGCTTCTTGCATATATACTCAGGCTGTGATAATGAAGATCAGTTGTAGGGTTGTCTGTCTAGCACACCACCTTACCTTATGTTTCAAAAGCCCTCCTTTCTTCAAATCTGGTGTAAAATTAAAGGTTGTAAGCTTCACCACCAAGGTGGGGAGGTTTTTGGTCCAGCATGGATGCTGTTAGCAAATACACATGCGTGTGATTGAACATGGACGGTTGGTTCTTTTAAGACCTGATAGTAAAACAGATGTCCTTCAGTCATTGCTGTGATGTCTATTTGGCAGCTTTTTGTGTGAATATGGCAGCATTGGAGTCTTGCAGCAGCCATGGAAAATTGGTGGGTCACTTCCCTTTTGCTCTATATTTTCAGCATTAGTTTAGCACTCTAGAACAGTTTATCTGCATGGGAAATCCAAATAGCAGAACTACTGTTGAAGCATGATGAAGTAGAGAGAGGTTCCTATCATGTTTGAGAATTGATTTGGAGCTTGATATCTCCTTACGATATGCAATCAGCAGAGTAGGTTGGGAGTTGGTTTCTCCATTGAATTTGTATGATAACCCTCAACAGAAACCACATTTGTAACCACTCATGCAGAGGATGGATTGTCACCTTTAAATTACTCACCATCAGAAGTTGAAACCATTCTGTGTGCCGGAATTTTAGATATTGAGACAGTTGCCCTCAATGATGTTGGGGTGTGTGTTATTTGCAAGGTGTTTTTGCAGTCGTCATAAGCTAGTTGTTGATGACTTCACAATCATTTCTTTGCCAAAAAAAAGAAGAGGTAGAATTCTGCATGAACATATGATGGCAGTGAAAAACATTGTGTAATATAGTATTTTAGGGCTTTGCTACACTGCACACTACTGTCATTAGAAATAATCTTTCATGCACATTACATCTATATTAATTTATAAATTACAAACTTTAGCATTTATATACACTAGTTTCTTTTTGCTGATTCATCAATGATACAATGATACTGTGTTGAGGTTTTTGTTTTGTTTTTTTTTTTTTTTTTTTTTTATATTATATCAATTGGTACAGTATGATCTTTAGCTAAATTCTTTATTTCTGATATTGTTTTTTCATCAGTATCTTTGTTTAATGTTATT
>Ga0116229_10003443_pt1 | contig 25997 bp, 8 predicted proteins | sample S1TSphgellanicum_3_FD_87313 | JGI IMG/M metagenome (GOLD analysis project Ga0116229, IMG submission 87313) | Host-associated microbial communities from peat moss isolated from Minnesota, USA - S1T2_Fc - Sphagnum magellanicum MG | ecosystem: Host-associated > Plants > Peat moss > Unclassified... | reverse complement strand
CGTGGGAGTTCACTTGGGAGTGTGAGGGTTCACTCCCTCACACTCTTTGGACTGTTTGCACTCCTGGGAGCATGTGATGTGACTCCCGGGTCTACTACTAAGCCCGCAACCTTGCAACCCCCCTTTGCCTTGGTCGCAAGCCAAGGCTAGGGTTGCGACACAACCCGCCCGTGTTGGCCCACCTTCATTCAGAATTCGTTGCCACTGTCCTGCTTACAGCGCTAAGCTCGCGGGAACACAAAACCCCCTTCCCAAGCCCTGTCACAGACTGATAGACCAAGTGAATTAATATATATGATAAGGGCATGTGCAAGATGGAACCAAGCTGGGCCCAATTTTGATAATTTAATGCATGTGGTTTTGGGCATTACATAGTGTAAAAATCGATAGATTGTTTTAGAAAAATTTCTTGTGATAGACACCTGTTGAGTATGATGGATTTTATAAATAAAAAAATATTGCAGCCGTCTTGAAGAGCACCTCCTAATACACTACAAAACTCATCAAAGATTTTTTCATGATTTGCAATCCTACTAGGATGTAGCCCAGTGTGGAATATTTTTTTGGCACAAAACCCAAACAAAAGTGATAATGTAATTCTGAAATTAAATCTAGTGGCCAAACATACACTAGCTTCTTGTTACCATTGAATTTGGGCACTTTACCATCAGTGTTTTTTAAAGGAATTTTGGTTTGTAGCCAAGGTCATCTATGTCATCCATAAGAAGATGTAGAAAAAGTGGGGATCCTCCATAGGAGTGTTTAGCAAAATATGGCTATAAACCAAATATGAAATAAAAATATGTAATCATTCTTCTATATTTCAGCTACACATTGAAAACCAAGGATAGAAATCTGGCAAGTTTTAGAGTTTTTTTTCCTCACTTTTGGTGATTGAAAACCTCACATAATCACATAATTTTTTCATTTTGCCTTTAAATTTAAAATTTTTTTGGCAAACTTTCACCAATAAGAAAATAGTTTGGTTCACATTGGCTAGTATGAGGTAAACTCATTCATTACAATGTAAACTATGTGATGTCTATTGTGACACATATTACACTAATGCTACAATTTGGATTAATGCCGTAAATTTCACACTGTTGTGATATGTGCCCCCAAAGCACACGACACATTTCACATTTAATGTATGAAACCACAAAGTTGACCTCCACATCAGTCATGAGCCAACACCACCTAGTACAAAAACTCACATTCGGTTGTAGTGTGAATGGGGTAGGCTAGCTAGAAAGTATCATGCTGGCTAGTCCTTTGCTATCATAAATGCTCTTATGGCTTCTCTGATCTACTACTGGACCTAGCCAGACAATCTTTGGTCACCAATACTCATGTATGTATGAGAAGATTGCAGTCCAACACAAATGGGCCAATGTGATATGATTCGGTACTCTTTCTTTGCTGCGTTCTCAAACATTTGTTGTATACAAGAAATGTGTGCAATGACTATTGCAACTCTAAAACTATGACTTTTTATATATATAATATATATATAAATCATTATTATTTTATTTCCAACCCATCATTATATATATATATATGTATAAATTTTCAAAAGAAATGGAGAATTTTTTCACACCATCAAATGATTTGATGCTCCAAAGTCCAAACGTTAAGTTGTTGGCAAGTTCCTTGGTTTGGAGTGCCAAACCTCATGTCCACGTTCTTGTGACTTAGATTTGAACCAATATCCTTTCACTGGAATCTGTAAGAGAATTGGATTGTGGAATTGAAACCAAAAATCAAAACCTTGCCAAAAATCATGTAAAGCATAAGTTCAAGTTCTTTAGGCAAAATAAGTTGAAAATTTTAAAAGAAGTTGACAAGTAAATTAAATTTTATAAGGAAATAATTTGTTTTAATTAGTCGTAAAACTTCATATTAAGGGTCTCAAGTGCATCCCAAGTTTTAATTTGGAGTAAATAGCCTTACTCATACAATATGCCGTCTTTGGGGAATGTGTAAAGTGCACATGGAATCAAACTCGATTTTTAAAATCAGACTCACTTTTTTCATTTAAAAAACTGTGCCAAAACTGAAATCATAGGGTTTTAAAATATGAAGAACTATGAAGCTCAAAGCCAGACTTGGAGAATCTAACAAATAAATTTTTAATGTCATAACCAGAATGGAAGGTTCTCTTAAAGAGAAGAACTAGCTAACACTGGTACAGAACAGAATTCGTAGGTTATATATGCGGGCAAGAAGGAATCAATATTGACGAGCACACCAGGCAGGATGGATGCTGTGTGGATAGAAAACACAATTTCATTGTATTCCTTGGCTATGTTCCATAGCTAACCATGGTGGTTAACCATATAATATGTTCTAAGTGTCCACATGAATAGACATCTGGAGTAGTCACCAAGTGCCTTACATACTTGCCAATCCACATAAGAACAACCAGTTCCATTCCCGAGCAACTTATAATAATACTCACCCACTCACAGGTAGTTACTGCGCAGGTAGTGTGAGGGGAAATAGGAGGGTTGAGAGGATAAATAACCAAGGTTCCAGTTGTGGTTCATTGACAACTGCATCATTATGCGATTCCAATGGATGGCATGCTTGTGTGTGCGTGCTGTGGAGTGATTTTTATTGGCAAATTATCACCAAATTTTGACCTGGAAAATCTGATTTCGACCTATAAGAAGGATTTTTTATGGAAAAAATCAGCCCAAATTCACAATGTTTTGAAAAGAAAGATTCAAAATCACCAAATTTATATAATAAGTTCCGGTAGGTAGCCAGGAATATAGAAGAATTCTGTTTTTTTTTTCCTTACTTTGTTATGTAGTATGTAGTCAAATTTGACTAAATTATTTTCTGCATGATTATCACTCTGGCTTGGCTACATCACAAAATCCTTTGAAAAAAAAACCCTAGTGCTGGGTCACATAATCTACATAGGTGCTGCAATGCATTTAGGGTCATATATTCCAACAACAATTACCTCCACTCTGCTTCTCTCTTGTTCTTGGCCCTAGTTGTAAACATCATCTAAACTCCACGTCCCTACTTTCTTCTAGTCAATTTTAGAATGAAAACTGCTCATTATGGATCCTTCGATGCATTGACACAAATAATCAAAAGGCTGCCAAAAGCAAAAGCCACCAATTTTGCCGTGCAGGATTCAATAAAAAGTAAGTTAGCATGATATGACATCAAGTATTAGTGTACCCAACATTTTGTGATGCAAGCCGCTATTGGTGTTGTGTTTGTTCATGGCTTTATTACATGGGTTTACAACATGCAGGACAAAATTATAACCTTTCTCCCAAATGATTTCATTTGTCTATTGACATTGAAGAGAACAGACTTGGGTGAGGGAAAGAACTGATGACCACCCCTGTGCATTCAAGTGGGTCGGTTCATATGGGCCAGAAAAGAAAGCCCATATGAAGGTTTTGTCCTAAGGAGTCCCAACTGGTCAGCTATTGATTCTGTCCATGTTTTGGGTAGCAGTTTCAGGAACAATTAATTATAGGCATTGTCCCTCATTGCACAATTTGAAGCCTTGGGAAGAAGAAAACAGGCAATGGAATTTTTTGAGCCTAGTATGGATACCATTTGCCTTATGTATTAGGTTAGACTATTCTTTAATAGTACAAGTAATCACATGGTAGTTCTTTGGTTTTCTGGAGCAAATGTGTTTTCCGCACAATAACATTGTAACTAGACTGATGCTTACAGATCAGCCTATTCTTTGGTGTGAAATTTTGTACCATTGCAAAATTTTGGAAAATTCAACAATTTTGCACCAAAAAGAAAATTTAAAAAACTAAAAGAATTAAAAAACCCTCATTTTCCTGTACATGGTTCAAGACGGTAGCAGAAAAGTATAAGGATGTTCAATTTCTTTTCTTTTCATATTTTGTTAATACCCCATATTTGACTAAACCAGCATATGGACACTTGTCACCTGAGCTACATCACAAAATTGAAAAAAGAAACACCGCTACAGATGGACAAAAACCCAAAACAAGGGCACCTAAATTGGATCTAAACTGTAGTGTATGAGAGATATAAACCTGGACTTGTCACACATTTAAAAGAAAGTGTTGAGTGAACCAAGCACCCACCAAAACACCATGCACGATACATGATGGTACATGGACAATGAAACACTTTTTCATTGTATTCTCCCATAGGTAACCATGGTAGTTAGCTATGCACTACCCATCCAGATGCAGCTACCTACCTAGTAGCCACCAAATGTCTTACCTGCTTTCCAGTGTTGGGCGGGTATATCGTTTTTTTATATTCTGAGGCAATATAGATTATACATATTTTAAAAAAATCTTTACCCATAGGGTAAAAGTATATGACTTTTAATTTTTTAACATTAGGGTTGGGTCTGGGGAGTCCACTCATCACATATCCTATTCTAGGGTTAAATCCAGGTATTTATATCCTTTGAAATTTTCACTTTAGTAAGAAGAAAATGTGTACATTTTAGCTTAGTTCATTGCACGTTCCTTTTTCCAAATGGAGGTAGTTAGGATTTAGGATGCAAATGTACACAACACTTTGTAGAAACACAAATTTAACACCTTGAACAAAGGTTCAACATTTAATGCAAATGGAGTAGATAGGTTTTAGGTTTAGCGTTGTAGTCAAGATTAGGTTACAGGGTATATTTGGGTTTTAAATATGTTATATTGGTGTAGATCCCTATTTATCTTAAACCTTACATATTTGGTCTTTGAAATGTATTTGTCCTCAAATATGCCTAAAAGTATATGAATAGGTTTAAGTTATATCAATTTTAAGAGAAAAGGTATGTTTCAATTTAAGGTATATAAATTTTGAGAAATAAGTTAAATTATATAATATACCTTATATATACCTTGTGGTATATTTGAGTAAAAAATATACCCAAACAAAAATGTTATTTACATTTATGCAATAACCACTTGTAATATATACCTCCTTATCCATGATTCTTATTCACCTAGAAAAGTTTCATCTGAGCCAAATCATGGTTTGTTTGGCACACTTTGTAAATTTTTAACTTGAAAACTTTGATTTTACCTTTGACCTATGTGAAGAATTTTTTTTAAAAACTTGGCTCAAATTTGTTTAAAACAAACATGTGCAAAGGTTTATATTCTATACATTCGTTTAATTAAAATTAGGTTTGAGGAAATAGGCATAAGAACTCCTGAAGCATTTGATTAATAGCTAGAATTTAATTACCTAGTATTTTTTGTTCATTAGTGATCACATAATTTACATTAAGAAGTTGGTCGCTTCAAGTAACAACATAAATAATTAATCTACATAAGTAATTAATGAAGATGATACTACACATTGCAAAGAAGGTCAAAGTTTGGCTTTGCCTTGTCATTGATAAGACCATCAATGGCCATCTTCATCAACAAAGTTTTGTACTCCACCATAACAAGTTGGGTAAACAACATAGATATCCAAAAGGTTTTGAGATTTTTCAGAATCTTGACTCTTTTGATTTTCATACACTCTACAAGCTTTGTAAATTCCAAATGCCTTTTGAAGCTATTAGAAAGATAGTTGTACAAAGAAATAAACCTTTAATTATGTTCACTATATGTAAGTATGAAAAAGTTTGAACTACAAGGTTGATTCTATGAGCCATACCATGAACCCCCATGGAATGTGAAGCCCAATCATTTAATTTTTTCAAATAACATTTGACTAGCACCTTGGAAAACAAAAGGCCTATTAGCACCAAATGTCATAAGCCTATTGCCAATCAATTTCTTCATGTATTAAGGCTTGCATAAGGATTTGAATAAGATTATCAAAACTTGATTTAACCACCATGCATTCAAAAGACAAAATGATTGAAATCACAACCAATTTTAAACCACATAAACATGAACTATCAACCAATTTTGGTTGTCAATTATACTTACCTTATCACAAATAATGACAAGTATTAAGTTGTTTCGACAACATATTTTATGGCCTTCAAAATAGTGCCATGCATATGTTGAGCCATAACCCAACAAAAGGTGATTAGCCAATGCATTTTGGGGTTCTTTTCAAGATTCAAAAAATTAAACAAATCTTTTTGTGCTTCATATGAAGCATTGGCTTGCTTTAGTGTGGAACAATGGTTCAAACTAAACCAGTCTCCTATGCAAGAAACTTGAAACTTCTATTTGACCCATAAACCCATAAATTTTTAGTGGTGACATTCTTTAATTCAAAACCTCCATTGGCACTTTTGTTCAATGAACATTGGGAGACTATGTAAGAAAATTTGAAGGACTTCAACAAATCATAGGTATTTTTGTTGTAGGTTTATTACCTTTCAAGGTAGCAAGCTCACACAAGGACTGAGTTTAATTCCTATTATTAGAAAGTACATCACATAGACCCATATGAGTGCCATTGCTAAAGGTTCACCAATTATAAAAGTAGGTGAACTTGAAGTTGGGGTGTGGCTTAAACAATAGCTTTTTACAACAATACTTTATAAATTCTGAATAGATAGAAATGAATAAGGACCCACCACCAAGACATATTGTGCATTACAAAGTCACAAAACCATAGAAAAAACACAGAAAGTGCAAAAAAATTTAAGAAACTTAAGTTTCACAAATCGAGTGTGTTTGCACATTACATAATGCATGTACCAAGAAGCAACGTATAGGTCATGACTCATAACATCATTTATGTGCACTATGGCAAGTGTACAATGTGCATATTACATTAAGTCTTGCCTCGTGACAAGTAATATAAGTGCAAGTTACAACTATAAGTTACAAATTTACACCATATAAAAAGGTTCACACATTTGAACAAGTGTGTTATAACTTCATAAACCTTTTAATGCACATTGCATTTCATTGATGACAATCTAATTTGATTTCAAGTAACAAGTTCTAAGGACCAATATCCAAGCTCCAAGTTCCAACACAAATCACAAATCTAATTCATCCAAGAATCATGATCTAATGAATATTGTGACTTACACAAATTTTTGAAAAAGTTGTTCATTGTTTGTAGCTCAACATTGTCCATTGTTCAACAAGCAAAACAAACCAATTAAGATCACAAATTGCAATCCAAGAATAAAGATTCAAACTTTAAGAAACTAAAATGGAGTGTAAGTTGTAACACCTTGAATTTGAACCTTGAAAATTCTTGAGTCTTTAAACCTAAGTTTTAAACTTACGAAGTGAAAAAACAAAATGTAGTGAAACATTTTAACAAACAAGAGGAGGAATGGAGAAGAGTTTAGCAAATTGCTTAGATTTAGTGGATTAAAAGGTGGCAACAATCCAATAGGTGAAACATAAAAGGAAGCAACTTAAGGTTTCATTTGGGGGCAATCTAGTGAATGTTGGTGCTACTCCCTCCCTAGAAAGGCAATTGATTTACAATGTGATGATGTTTTTAGGTGACCTTTTAGGGCATGATGATGTTTTAAAGCAAACAAAAGAGCTAGATTTCACCAGGCTTGAAATCTAAGCTTACACAAGGCTTTTTTTGAAGAAATCTGATAATTCTTCACCAAAAAAAAACAATACTGAACATGACATGGGGTGGTCATGACTTATATTTTGACTAGTCTTCAAAAAATAGCCAAGGTGTCAGAGCCATGAGGTTAATTCTGGTAACCAGTAGCCTCCAGCCAATTTGCGGACATAACCAGCAAAATTTACATCCACATGTGCTCAGCAGGTGGATGCATATCACTATTCATCCATAAACAGAATGAATACGGATCACTTTTCACCCACACAGAATTAGATACGTGTAGCTTAAATATATGATATAACTGGGCAGGGATGTCCAATCAGTAAGAGACACATCAGTGAGACAGCCCCTAAAGCTGGCTATGGTTGTGGACTACATCCAGAATTTGGATGAAAGACATAGTCATCTAACAAAACTGGTTCCTTTCTATCTAGGGTACCCACATAATATGGTCATCCATATGGAGACGAGTAATTAAATTAGTTTTTGGAAATTAAGGTCTGTCCTGCCAAAAATGAAATATATTGAATTTGGGTTTTATTTTGTAGAATTGAACTATTAATTATTATTTTTATTGAAGGTAGCGATATCCCATTTTGAGTGTGCAGTGAGAAGTTTAGATGAACGATTAAAAAATGTTTATACCTTGCATCTCACTTGTAACTGAATTTAGTTAAATCTTCCTAGGGACAAATCACCACAATTTTTTACATCTTCCTATGGGTGATAGCCACGTTGGCTGCACAAGTCATTTCCTTAAAAAGGCGTTGATCGTGTGGATTGACATTGTAAGAATGCATTGTACGACAATGTTTTTTTTTCTTGGAATTTTTATTTTATTTTCTTTTTTCTTAACATAAAATTTCAACAATTTTCCTTTTAATCCTCATATTTTTCCAAATTTTTAAGCTGCAAATATGTATAATGTGACTGCTGGTCCAAAAGCTGGCTAAGTAAGTAACTAGAGGTACTACATATTAAGCTTTGGAAGCACACCAAGAATTGATGGTAGGTTGGATGATGTGCTTCAAATCCATCATGTGAAATGATGAGATCCCTTCATGTCATTTGTCCACGACCCCTTATTGGGCTGTCACAATTTTGTATGCAAACTTATTGGGCGGTCACAAATTTGCTTGAAAATTTAAGGAGAGAAGTTATTGGGCTGTCACAACATTGCATGCAATTGAAGAGAGAGACTTATTAGAGCTGCCATAATTATTATTATGCATGAAAATGAAGAGAAACTGAGTGTGAACATTAACTCTAATTTATTTTCTCCTTTTTTTTTTGGCTGGCATCTCCACTTTGAACATTGAATGAGAGATGCTGCAATTAAATTGTCAAGGAATAAAAGGAGATACATAGCCTACTAAAGGAAAAACAAACCGGCACAAAAGCGTCTGATTCTAGCATCTAGCAAGGAAAAATTGAAAGCAATCTGGGGATCCAAAAAACCCTCAACCTCAAAATGAGACTTAATTGTGACTTGGGATTCTGATGACCCCATTACTAGCAGTTCAGCATGCACTTATTGCTGAACTTTTGAGTTCCCAGCAACTTGCAAACTCACCTTCATAGTATTTATCCAGAAGTGGTACAACCTTCAGATACACTCTTGGTGGAGACCTCCTTCCCTGTTCCCATGAAAGTAAACAGATGCACATTGCAAACTAGAAAAACTGAACATACTGAGATTTCACTTGCTTCCTTTGTGAATATTTCACTGCTTGTTAACCTGGTTAGCCTGCAATTCTACTCATGTTTTCCAATTTTTTTCTTAAACTCTTGCTTCTGGTTCAGCTTCTGGTTCCACATATAAATTGAGTAGGGAACTTGTCTCCAATTCTGGTTCTTAAAAGCTTCCAGTTTGAGAACCGATTCCTAAAATCAGACCCAATTTCAATTTGATTTCTACTTACCAGAACCAATGAATCTAACCCATCAAACTCGGTACCTCACCCCGCCCCCCAACATCTATAAGTAGTCCACATAGTAGAGGTTGCCACCTACCTCTTTAGCTATTTTACTTTACTGACCTACCTACTTGATGAGGTCAGTAAGAACATCTGAGCCTGGCTCAGAGCCAACAAATGATTGCCATGTCAATAAACATTCTCAAAACCTCAACTAGACGCAACACCCTGTCTGACTTGATACATCTCCCTCTTGCGATCTTTGGGTATTTTGGGGAATAGGGATGTTTGATTAGCAACAATTCATAAAGCTTGATAAAGGAGATGGATTAGCCTATGTTCATTGCTTTGTATTTTAAACTTATGATAACATGCTTACATGATTTAGTCAAAGGCTGGTGTAACAAATGGAGACTCCATTGATGTTGTGTGTGATGATCACATGTACGAGCTGAAAACATATTTGGAGGCTGAATATTTTGGTGGGTGAAGTCTTCACAATTGGTATGCACATATAACCAACCAAACATCTTGAAGCCATGCATTGGCTTCAAAAATCTGGTCAACCATTTGTTTGGATGCACTTCCTGAGATGCAGATTACCCAGCAAACAGGACACCCAATTCTATTTACAAAGAAGTGAAATGTAAAGGGTATAGCACCCATGAGAAATTCTAACTCGCAAGAGTGGAATTACCGTACCTAGAGAGCAAAAAAACAATGCCTTCATCATAAACAGGATGAGCTCACTGTCAACAAGACGAAAATATGAGTGTAAACAATGCAATTAAGTGCTATAAAGAATGGCTGAAATTTTGGGTCTGTATTTTCTTCTCAATTCTCATGTGTAAACCTCTTGTGGTGAACAGCCAACAGGACCTTCCTTCCAGATTTGTAAGCATCCTTTTTGTCCAAAAAATAGGCTTGCCAGGCCTTAAATCCAAGAAGGGTCTAAACGCATGCCCTTGTCCTATACAAAACTACCACCCATCAGTGTTTTGCACTATCACAATAAAAAAATTTGGAAAAAATTGGAACTTTTAGAATAAAAATCAAATTAGAAAGAAATTGCTAAATTTTGAGAAAAGTCACCAAACTTTAGAAACCACAAAATTGAGGGGAAAAAAACCCTGCCACAAATGCCTGAAGTGATGGCCCCTCTCCTTATGGACGGCAGGGCATAACAACAAAACAACACGCCCACAAAGTCAAGTAGAAAACAATAGAAAAACAACTTTAAAAACACATTGCTTGTGCTGGGTATTTCTATGTCCCTATGCTCATTCCACCTGGCTAGATCTTTGTGTATCTCCAGAAAAAAGGAAAAAGACATCAACACCAGAATAGAATTCAAACAAACAAATATGAAGCGAAAGCTTGTCTTTTATGCATGTGGTGCTTGTTAAACTTTCCACAAAATTTTCTCATGATCTCACCAACCCTAGCAGACCCACAAAATAGGATTGATTCACAAACCTGAAGCCACCAACACCACAACAATAGCAAAATAAAAAAGAAAAAAAACAGAGGACTCCAGAGAGATGAGGACACAACTGGTACTACCATATGGCTGTGGTGGTAAAACTTGGCAGCTTTTTAGCCAGATTGGGGGGTTCCGAAACACTACCTACATGTGGTTTGGCCAGTGAGAGACATGAGTTGAAGGTTCGTATCCAGGTCCAATGGAAATGATTATCTAAAAAATAACAAATGTGAAGCTCAACTTTTTCCTTCCCACATCCCCAGAAATACCCACGAGGATTTGTTGAACTAGAGCATCCCCCAAAACCCACCAGGATTTGTTCGGCCCAAAGGGGACACAGGCTGGTCTCTCATATACTATATTAACTGATTCACACTGGTCAGTTTGTGATTTTTGGGGTTTGTATTGGTGGCTTTTTACATCAGTTGTGCAAGGTGGTGATTTTGGACCTTGTATTCTCCCAAAAACCCATCAGGACTTGTCTAACTAGGAATACCTCAAAACTCACCAGGATTTGTCGAATTAGGAATCTTTCAAAATTTAGTGAATACAATACAGAAGAAGGTTTCCCTTACAACAATAGTAGCACATATTCATGTTGAATACCTCATATTAACACATTGACATAGACATGATGATTCTCACCATATGTCTAAGGTAAACTTTGTTTGGCTCATCCATTTTGTTACAAAATCTATATGATATTTATTGTAATTGACATTGGTGTAATATGTGTTGCTATCACAATCAAGTGTTGAAGTTGTTAGGTATACATTAAAGGTGACCATAAGGTAATGGTGGTTTTGGTCCTCGCTTTGGGTGTCATGCATTTACTCATTCTCCCCTTTTAAATTATCCATAATGTTCACCAAAGTGAGATCACTCATCAAAATTAAGAATAAACAACTCCATGTGGTCACCATAGTTTTTATTTTAATCACACTAGAGTCTACATATCTCATGGATTGGGGTTACTTGGGATAAGGGGTTAACTAGGTTAGGACCTACCTAGGCACCACCTTTGGTTTATGTAGGGAGCTATTAAGAGAACTACCTCTATTAGGGGTTTTACTTAGAGCTTAGGTAAAGGATTACCTAAGGCACATTTAAGGATTATCTAGGGGTGCTCTCATATAAAGGATTTCAAAAGTTTATGTAAGGGTTACATAAAGACTATTTAGAGTGCTATTTAAAGGATTATGTAGGGGAGTTATGAATAAGCCTAGGTAGGCCCCTCGATAGCCTTTTCTTGCATTATGAGTCATTCTTAAGTAATTTAAAATAGGTCCTTAAATAATCCCTACGTTATTACAAAATGTGAGTGCAATTCACTAATCCTCGTTCATTAAAACAATGAATTCACTATTTTTTCATTGGTCCTCATTCACTACAACTAGTGAGTTCACTTAAAATCTGATGAAATCACTTGGTGTATAGGGGACACTGTTTGTTGTATGCTAGGTAATTCTTAATCCAATAGCTAGCCTCATAAATAGGTTTTATGTAATCCTTTAAATAACTTTTAAATATCCCATAACCTAGATAGTCAGTCAAGTGTCTCCTTATCTAATCTTTAGGTAACTCTCTAGATAAGTTTTATGTAATCCCCATCTAAACTTTTGTTAGCTCCTATTCTAGATAGATCCCTAATTAGGTCTTATGTAGCCCCCATATAAGATTTTGATAGTCTCTATCCTAGATAGTCTCCTAAGTAGCCTAAGTAACCCTTTCTTGCTTAGCTGAATTTCTTTTCAAAAGGAGGAAGGTAAAGCTTACTTATTACCTAGCCCCAGCTATTCTTATACTGGTGAATTTTTGCCAAATTTTGACCTAAAAAATATGATTTTGACCTATAAAAAGGAACGTTCATGAAAGAATAACCCGAATTCATCAGATTTCAAAAAAAAAAAAAATTCCAAATCACCAGAATTTTTTGATAAGTTCCAATTAGGTAGCAAAGAATATAGAAGGATTCTGTTTTTCTTCTACTTTAATATCTAGTATGTAGCCAAATTTGGCTAAATTATTTTCTGGATGATCGACACTTTGGCTACACCACAAGTTCATTAAAAGAACCCTGCTGAGCCCCAAGGCTCAGGACTTGGGGGGGGGACCTGAGTTTAAACTTGGCAAGCTGGTTTTAATTCTATTGAAAGGGAATAGAGTCTGGAGGGTCCTTTGCATGCAACTTATGTTGCTCAGGTCATGAGTTGATCATTTGTTAAATAACAATTCAGCAAGAAAAGAAATGTCGGTGCCAGGGAGTTGCCTTTTTTGGCCTTCAGAGGAAGTGGCTATTACTTTGCATGCTGGTGGATTTACTACAGTCCGTTGTTTTTGTTGCCTTTTTTTCCCTTCAGAAGTGGCTATTACTTTGCACGCTAGTGGATTTACTACAGTTCCCTGCTTTTGTTCTGGTTACAAGTAAATGTAGACCCCGACTTGAATGCAGCATATTATGTGATGGTTTTGCACAGCAGCTCATAAGGCTAAAGATTTGGTGGGCTTCAAGAACTGGACCGAAAGAGGTGGTGGTGGACCTGCAAAGTTTTGCAGTCACACGAAGAACTGTGTGGCTGCAAATGGTTTTGCTGTGTTCCAAAATAATTAGACCAAAAAAAAGAAGTCTGTTTGTACTTGCCAGGTATAATTTATTAAGAGTGTTTGTCATGATTTGTTCTCTTGATTGATCTAGTGATCCATGCAATATAGCATTTACTCGTATATCCTGTAAGTAAACTCCCTTGACTGGAGGGGAAACCTTACATGAATTCATACTCTGAATTTGCACAAATTTATCATTTTGTCTTCTGTAGATTTACGTTTTTCTTTTGGGGGAGGGGGACAAAAGAATGAATACTTCATTGCAAAAAGAAAAAGAAAAAATCAGGTCCCACACTGCTTTGACTCCTGTGAAGTTCAATGGCGTGTTTAGGGTCTTGCCCTGCATGGGACGGCAAAGCAATTACCCGCCATGAGAATGGGGGAAGGAAAAACTCACCAACTAATAAACTTACTCCTAAGTAAGTTATAGCACCATCCAATCTTCAGCTTGTCATGTGAATAGAGGGTAAAGTGAGCACCTCATTGCTTCTGGAAATCTTATAAAAAATATAGTCCTAAGCAAAGGGGACTCTCACAATATTTTGAAGCATGGATTGCCAAGCTAATTTAGGATAATCCAGAATGCTTGTCCAAATCAATTGTTGTACTTGGTGAATGCTCATAAAGCTCCAATGGAAGACTCTTGGGTTTTTCCTAATCCATCTTGTCCACAGCACATCTCCCCTAATGCACATCCACACTTTCTTCAAAAACTTTAAATCGTTTTTGGCAAGACTGTGTCAAGCACACAGTGTCTGAATGGGAGTCCTTGCTAAGAGCATCTCCTTGAACGCTTAGTATGCAACCCTGCACAAAGCTTTCTCACATCCAAGCTTTAGTCATAAACTTTTTTTCCAACCCCACCCATAAAACTGAAACTAAGACTGAAAGTATGTGGGAGACTACTAATAGCAACCCACTTGGACCAATCAAACTATCTAGCCAATGAGAAACAGGGGGCAGTCAATAGCTATGATTTGATTGTGTTTAAGAGACTGTTGCAGGGCTCTTCCAGGGCTGTGAATGCAGTAGGATTTTCCAGCGTTTCCAGTGGATTCACTGGATCAACTGATGAACCTCATCTAAGATTCCCACTGGAGGGCCACATACTAAGCATTGGTGGAGATTTTCTAAGGTTCTTTAGCAGCAGTCTTAACTCTCACTCTTATGTGGATTTTAACTCCACAAGTTTTAATTTTTCTTGATTTAACAAAAATTGTCACTAGTAACTCCCCTATAGGGTAAACAGGCCAGTGACTGAACACTTAGTGTCTCAGTCACCTCCATCTTACTCTAAACGCCTCCTTTTCACATAGGGTCTGAAGATAAAATTTTCATGAGTAGAAAGCACACCCATGTCCCTTTGAATTGCTCAAAATGGATGAAAGATGAAAGATACACTCCTTCAATGTTTTGGGGGTAAAAAATGTTTTAAAAAATTGTGTTGTACACATGCCCGCCCATGATAGTTTGTTTACTCACCTAAAACCAACCAGTCACTACCTCACTACTGAACATTGCCTACTCCCATAATCGAACTAGATGAAGATCAAGATGATCAACATTCTCAAAATAAATGTTCACTTTCCAACCTAGGGCTTAGATCCCAATAAATTTAGGGCTAACAAATCAATGGTAATAGGGTTTCAATATCCTATTCACCAAAACCACCATGCCCATTTTAAATGTTTGTGGGCGCAATTTTTGGTCACCTTCACAAGCATCTAATAATGGGTCCATCCTCCCCATGTGATGTCCAGTTGCACTCTCTAAGCTTTTGATGCACCTTCTCCTATTCAATCTAACTCATTCCTCCCTTTCATGCTCAATCATCCTTCTCTTCTTTATGTCCTCTCATAAAATCAAGAGGGCTTATTATGTTTCATGTTGTGAACTACTAGTTGAAGTTGGTAGATGTTGATCCCACCTATAGTGTTGTGAGCTCCTGGGCGAAGGTCTTGTGTGTATGTAAGAAGATGTAAATTCCCTTTAGTTTTGTGAACTCCTTGTGATGGTCTTATGTTTAAGGTGATCTTGTTGTAGTGCGTGTATTGTAAGTGATTGCATTGTGGGAGCTCTTGAACCTGTGGTGGTTTTTTTTGAAAAGCAGGCACCTAGTCCCATGTTGTGAACTCTTATCTTTTCACACCTTCTTTCTTTCAATGCCTGATCCATCTCCTTTCATTTATTCCCTATTTTCCATCTCCTTTCATGTGCACCTAGTCCTTTCAATTGTTTCACTACCTTGTGCTTTTGATCCTTTTTATGTGCTTTCTATGCATGTTAGCATTTTTGATCCTGATTGTGCACACTTTATGCACATTTCTATACATGTTAAGTGTTATTGGTCTTCATTGTGCACATTTTATGCATGATTCTATGCACGCTAGGTGTTCTTGATCCTCATTGTGCATGGTCTATGCGTGTTAAGTGTTGTCGATCCTTGTTGTGCACTTTCCATGTGCACCTAGTGCTTTTGATCCTTTCTATGTGCGTTCTATGTGTGCTAGGTGTTGTTGATTCTTGTTGCACACTTTCCATGTGTGCCTCGTGTTGTTGATCCTCACTGCACACATTTTATGCGTGTTAGGAGTTAGTGATCCTTGTTGCACATTCTCCACGTGCACTTAGTGCTTCTGATCCTCTTTGCACTTTGTTCATGTGTGCTTGGTGCTTTTAATCCTCTTCACATGTGCTTGGTGCTCTTGATCCTCTTCTCATGCTCTTTACATGAGCTTGGTGCTTTTGATCCTCTTTGCAAATGCTTGATCCTTTTTTTTTTCTTTTGATCCTTTCATGCTTAATCTTTTTTCAACTCATGGTCCTTTGAATTTAGTCCTTTCCATTCGATACTTTTCATGGCTAATCCTCCTCCTTTCCCAATGCTAGTCCTCTTTCCTTGATCAACTTATAATCATGTTTTTCTTTAATCAGCCTTGGGTCGTCTTTTTTCTTTTTCGATCTTAGCCAAATGCTACAATTTTTGTCTTTTTCGATTCTCTTTAGAGTTACAACTACTCCTCTCTAGTTGATCAATCCTCTTTGTTGCTACTACTAGTATTCTTTCTCTTTGATTAATCCTTTTTATTGTTGTAGCTTATCCTCCTGAAGTTGTTCTACTTGCGTTTGGTACTGGTCATCTATATGGTTTTACCCTTATGTTAGTCTTGATGTTAACCAATTCTTTACTTCTTCCTCAATCATTAAAGAATCATAGCCTTGCTACAAAACACCCTCTTGCTTGTTGTTTAACTCATGCTTACAACCTTGCATGTTGTTGAATCCATGTTGTGTAGCCCATATTTACCCCCTTATACTTGTGTGGATCTACACACAAACTTGCCTGAAACTCTTGGTGAAAACAGTCATCCACCTCAATTACAACTACCAGAGTCCAAACTACAATAAATTTTGTTCTAACACATTTTTTTTCACATTTTTGAACTGTTTGATCTACTGTAGGACCCGATTCTACTGTTCATTTCACTTGCTTTTCTTCCTTTTTCTTTTGTTTACCTTCATTGATTTCCTTTGTAACTGCCTTTTCCATTTTTTTCTCCTTAAGATATTCAAATATTCAAAACTAGTCACAACATGTGATTGTCAATAATCAACTAAAGGTTCTTTTCCTTTTGTGTGTCTTGCCGGTAAATGACGCAACAATGGGAAGTTATGCATCCGCATGGATTCTTGAGTCAGATTTGAAGATTGCTAGGTTTCTTCAATATTACGTTCAGGGTTTCCTTCATCTAGGTTTACAAGAATATTTTCTTTTAACTATTGTTCTCACATTATAAGGCTTTGGGGCATATCAACATGGTAGCATTGATCATTTTCTGACTTGTAGGTAGGTAGATCTTTAGATGTTGGACGTTGAATTATTTCACCTATGTGTAGAAGTTTTGTGATAGCATAATCCTCCCCCCATTGTTGATTATTCTCAGATTCCTTGTCTTTATGTAATCTTCTTCAATTCTTACATTGTTGCCTTTCAATGTGAGGTTAAACCCCCATAACCAAGCATTCAATTCTATTGCTCTTTGAGTTCCTTTGTTTTGTTTTGTGAAACTCTCTAGATCCCACCCCAAAGTCGAACATAATAACCCTAGTATTGTTTTATTTTGTACATGAGAAAGTGTTGGTCCCACCCTTAAACCAAACAATCTTTTTCCTTCTTTGAGTTTGGTTTTGTGAAAATGAGATGAACCACCCTTAAAAAGAACATTATTAACACATTCCAATGTGTTGGCCATCTCCTATCACCACACACTACTACACATAACAGTGTGACATATTTCAAAAAAAAGTATTTACCAACACCCAAAATTGCACACAATTGTTTTTAAAGTCTACTTTCCCACACCCAAAATCGGGCACTAAAATCATGTGTCCGTGTGTCAAATGTAAAAAGGCTAAACACATCTTTTCAAGACTGGGCATCCGGTCATAGGGTCATTTCAAAACACTTTTGAAAATGAGTGCATTCATTCATCAACGCTGATCTGCACAAGAGGGGTGCTCGGTCACCAGGTGATGTTCAGTGGGGGGCATGTTTACCCTACCCTTTATTCATGGATTCTGTCCGAACATAAAATTGCTTCACCCTAATCTGAACGAACATGAAACCATGGTATTTTTGGGTGTTTTTTAGTGCAAAATGTTGCCAGATTCCTCTTATGAAATGGGTCTGGCAACCATTACCCACAACGAGTTGGGGGGTTTTCTTGAGGCAACATTGCTAGGTGGCTAGAGAATAGGCCTCATCCTTCCCCAATAATAGAGATATCCCTAATGTCACCCTGTACTTGGACCCTAGTTTGATCCCCCAGAAAACTCTGTTTGATCCCTATTTTGAGTGTACCTGTCAAGTGAACGAAATTGGTCATAAAACTGGGTATTAATTCAGAAGATTTTATGGCTTGATTCAAGGAAGCAGCAGGCAAATTGCAGGTAATGAAAATATAAAAGATGGGGTGGAATTCCCCCCCCCCCCAAGGCCAGTTTAGGTGAGAAAACTAGATTCATCCCCTGTTATTCCATTTCCACTATTCTCATCTGGACTTCTCATTCCATCCTCAGGTTTGGTGGAACTGGGGCCTGGGACCCTCAGTTTGGGGTACTTTACAGAAAACTCTATTATAAAACAGTTTTTGAGTATATAGTCCCAAGTGACTTAGCTTATGTTTTCAGCTGCCAGCTAAGGTACACAGTCACCACTACCTTGAGGCCACTTCAAAGGATCCTTCCAGAAAGCAGTGCATGGCACGGACTTGGTACATGATTGAAAAAATATACTGTTTGGATTCCATTCCACTTCACTTTTGATCAAGAAATTGTTCCAGAATTGTGGTAGCATGCACAAACAGTTTGGTTATAGGCAGTTTCATTGTTAGCTCAGGCCACTTCTCAGGATCCTTCAAAGAAAAACACTGCATGGCACAGACGTGGTGCATGATTGAAAAAATAATATATTTTGGATTCCATTCCACTTTACTTTTGATAAAGAAATTGTTCTAGAATTGTGTTAGCTTGCACAAACAGTTTGGTTATAGGCATTTTAACTCTTAGCTGTGGAGCAGTTCTTCATGGACTCCTTGAAAAGGATCTTGATTTGTGGAAACTTCTCAATGAAGTGAGATCAATTTAAAGTATAGGGGATAACGATTTTAAGTTTTCTTTCAGAGAGTTTGAAGAGGGGAGGGCTTCTAGATGCAGACTTGTGTGACATGAGGAAGGTTGCTTTGACCACGTGTAAATGACCCAGGGTTTAGGGTGTAAATGGGTCACATTAAAAAAATGGTGTAAAAAGCCTTTTTTCAAAGTGTATTTGGATGCCAGATTCAAAATGTTTAATCCATTTCTGGGATGGATGTTATGATGCTTACCTTGCCATGCAGCTGGGATCTTTACCCATGGTAAAGCCCTTGGCATCAAACTTTACTGGAGTTGTGCTTGCTCTTAGATCCACCTTGAGTGGGCCCTTATTCCAGTAAAGCTTGCAGCCAAGGGCTTTATGTACACATAAAATTCCATCTCGGAATTTTGCAGCCTACATGCTTGCATGCAATTGTGGTGGCTACCAAACTAGGATTTGGACTTTGCACCTTTTCTTTTTTGTTTGGGGAAGAAGTTGAAGAGTCAAGAATGAGGAAAGGGAGGTCGCGTGAAATGCAAGCCCCCCATCATCATCCATGGCCTAATCAATTTTATTAGTTACAACTTTATGGAAGAGTGTTATGCTAAACCAAGCCAAACTGGCCGCCACGTCAACTGGGCCCTAAGCCCTGAACCCCCCTCGCTTAAACGGACTTGCTATTTCAGCAAAAAGGACAACTTCAGTTTCTTATTCCCAAACATATGGACACATATCTGAATGGATGGGGTTGGGTCTGGTCGTGTTGGGTTGGGTTTGGTTGGTTTGGGTTTCCTTTTGGGATGCTATCTCTTCAGGTTTTAGAGAGTGCTGGAAAATTAGCTTTTTAACCCTGTCTATATACTATACTATAGAGACAAAGATCATAATATTAGTGTACTGATATACACAGGGTGTTGAGTAGGCTTATGTGTAAGGTGTGCAGAAAGAATGTGATGGCCAATGAAATTGCTGGATTTGGTGCTCTGAATTTGTTTTCCTTACTTATCTTAGTGAACTAACAAGTCAATGTGTAGTAGCTATTTGCAGACAATGTTGGAGCACATTACTAGTGCACTTTGTTTAGTTTGTTTAACTTTTCTGCCTGGGTCAAATCATGTTTCACTTATCATTGGGCCATTCGAAGCGTATTCACCTATCATTGGACTCTGATGCTTGACTATAAGAAAGGGCCCAAGATACTACAATGAAGTAGACTTTTACAGTATCTATTTGATGGGCGTGGAGCATCATATCCGGCACAATAGTCCTTGAAACATGACAGACAAAATAGGGTACACAGTTCTAAAGATCCTTAAGACTATGTTCACAAAAGGTGACCATTGCATGTTTTCAATAGTGTCATCAAGATTGTCACAGACGCGGGACAGTGCATGAAACCATCACCATTATGGATCCTTAACTCATTTGACTTGAGAAATGACACTGATTCCTCGTGAGTTCCAGAATCCAGACAGAATTCTCCCTTCCCCACCCCTTCTTGTGCCAGGTTTGTTTTTGCCTGCTTCTGTCCTTTCCATTCTGCTGAACGGGGCTTCTTCTTTCCTCACCTCCTTGGATTTGTTTATCACAAAAAAGACTCAACCCTCAAATGCTCTTGGAAGTAAAAAGCTTCACAGCACAATCATGTGACAATTGTATTGCATAGCAGTGACTTCTCTTTCCCCCGGAACAACTAAGGTATCCAACACTTCAGAGTTGTTTTAGGAATTTCTGTTTGTAGCTAAAGTGACAATCATTCATTCAAAGATGTAGAAAAGGTGACTATCATACCTTAGAAGATTTAGCCAAATCTGGCTATAAATCAGAATTAAAGTACAAATCCTTAAGCATCCTTGTATATGTTTGGGTACACAACGAAAATCACATATATGAAACTGATGAAACCTCCAAAATCACATTTTTTTAATTTTTGGTTTTGATTTTGCAATTTGACAATACATCACCAATAGATAAAAAAGCTGATCCAACTAGCCTACCCTTCTTTTACTGTACCGACTTATCCAACATTGTAGGAAAGTATAACAAATACTGACTCCAAAACATCCAATTAGGTACGCGTATGAACCAGTGTTGGTAAGGTATCAACTTTCAAATATACCAGCCTGGTCCAAGATTGATTGTTTGCTGAAGTTTGAAGCAGGTACACCTAAAGTTGAAACTGGTATAAAATTGGTACAAATCTGGTATTATTCCCTTATGTCTTTACTAGGCTGGTACTAGTGCAAGGCTAGGGCTCAAGACATACCTGCCAGGTTGAGTGCCTGGATATGGGTTCATAAACTGCACTGTACACTATTCACAAGCTTCAATACAAAACCAACATTTCTATGAACTAGTGTTGGTCGGATCTTGATTTCAAAAACCAGACACACCAGTTCATACAACCAGCACTGAACCTACCTAAATCCCAAAACCTACCAACATTGGTAGGTTTAGGCTATTGGGCACCTTCGGGTTTAAATTTTAGGTTAGTTTCAAGGTATCTGGAGCAAAGGTTGAAAATTTTTCTAAAATGAAATTTGGATTTGGAGAATGAAATCCCATTTGCTGAAACTGAAACCTAGATGAAGCTGCTATTCATTTTAAAACAAAGACCAAGGTTTTCTAGTCATATAAGTATAATGTGAATTTTCAAGTGCAGCAATTAATATGAATTTGCAAAAAGATATAATCATTAAGAGCATATAGTAGAGTTATTCTTAAAGTTAACAAAACACAACACTAGAACCTTGAGTTTGGTCATAAATAGGGTGAGATTATTTTTTAAAACACCTAAACCAAATACATTAGCATTCAAGGCAGGAGGATTCAGAAAACCACGAATATTTGTCCTAAATTGAGTTCACCTTGTCTTTCTTTTTCTTTAGCGCCTCCATAGTTGCTACATATAATTTCACTACTACTACCTGTACAACTATTATAGTTAGTCTTGAACCTTATGCATTAAATGCTAGGTGTCAGCATTTCATACCCAAATTTAATAATTTTTTCTTATTTGGATACTATTGAAAAAGGGGTTTGAAGGTGAAAGGAGGCCCAAAGGTAGGGTGATTGTACAAAAAAAAATTAATACATACATTTACACGGATTTTAAAAATCTATTTGACAAATATTTACATTGGCTTTGTATAAGTGTAAAAAATATATATACGCACATCAACCATGTAAGTGTAAATGTAAAAAGTTCAGACATAAATGTAAATGATCTACACTTACATGGGATTTATACACTGTACATATGGCTATTGAGAGTTACAGGAACAACACTAAGACAAACCTTATGAGATAAATTGTGATAGTGTTAGGTGCTGTTGCATAGCCAAACAAAAAGAAGATAAAGATTATGTCATTACCTTTTGGTTTTAGTCCCAAAATAGACTTGGGACTTGTTGGGTAGTTTTACCTTAGTGAACTATTACTAGTTTAATGAACTAGCATCCAATTCATTGTTTCCCCCTCTCTAAAAAAGAAAAACCAAAAACATCAAACCCCTCTCAACTAGCCCTCTTCATTACCTTCTGCCTTATCTCATTGGCTATTAGGATTTCTATTTCCTGGCTATGTCATTCCCTAATTTTCTTCTAGAGAACCCCGTCCATGAAGGTGGATACCAATTTAAGGAAGCTATTAGTTTTAGTCCAATGAAATGGGAACTGGGCTTCAAAAATTTGAGAAGTATTTGGAACTAAGGGTTTTACAAAAAAAAATTTAAAAAAAAAAAATTCAAAATGACATTGGAGGTTCTATCAAACCAAAAATCAACCAAATGTTTCTTTCAAAATCAAGAACCAAACAACACCAATATAAACTATGAACACATGCCAATAAAAAATGTTACACCCCTCATACCATAAACCTTTTCTATGTGTCAATAGGATCTACTAGAATGTCCTTTTTGAGTTTCTAAGATCCATCCTGGGTCAACTCACAATGCAGTAGAGAAATCTGCAATCCAAGGAAACGAGAGAACTGCTCAAAATCAACCCCAATAGAGTTTTGTCCAAATGTCGTTGAAATGTGCTATTGGTATGTTAGGCATAGACAAACTGACAACTTTTTGTAGAAATGTACCAATATTAGGTTTTTTCAACTTGGCAGGATTGTCAGGCTTCTTTTTCAATCCTTAGACACCTAACAAGGCAGTTTAACATTTTCATGCTTTGCCTGGCTCCTGCACAGCTTTTACCATCCTTTAATATATCAACCTAATTTCGAAAAGTCCAAGTTCCTTTCTCACATCCTTGGGTTTTGTTGCTCTATTTCACCTCTGGTGTTAAATGGATTGGATGTTACACTGTTCCCATCCATATAAGAAATTTAAAAACTTTAATACAATTTTGAACTATATTCACAGTTACTTGTACTTCCTTAGTGTTTGCACTGTGCACTTAGGGTAGAATGGCTGGTGAGCGAACACTTAAGCACTCAGGGCAGGCCGGATCCATGGGCAGGGTTCCATTGTTTCTGGTGTCCCAACAAAACTTGAACCCCTCCTATTGATGCATCTGGTGCATTATAAATCATCAAAAACGAATTAGAGTCCAGAAAGCTACTGCCCCCCAAAGTAGAGGGGGTCAAGAACTCTAAAAAAAACAACTGTCCAATGCTACAAAGCTGGTTCCGAACACTCAAAAAATTCGTTGTATGTTGCTATTAGTGTTCAAAGATAATTTGTAGAACTGAAGGTGGCACTCCTATAGCAATTTAAATCATTCTAAATTAACAAGAAATCAGAAAGTTAGAAGCTTTGAAAGTAGGAGGAGTCCAAAAAGAAGAAAAAAGAAAAAAGAAAATGTTTTGTGAGTTTTAAAGCCTATTTTTCTTCTTGCTATCTTTTCATTACTCCTTTTCCTTTGCACTTTAATGATGATTTCTAGAGTTTGAGGTAATGTTCCAATAACATTTTAAATTGCTCAAAATGAAGCACAGATGATGAAGATCTAAAAAAGTGTTCAGTGATAGGGTAGTGATTGGTGATGGGCAGTGCTACCCTACATTGAATATTTCCATATAGGGTCAAGCCAAACTTGAAGGTTTCTCAGGAGTCCATAGTTCTTGTTTTCCTCATGATTTTTCTTTGGTATTGAAAAATAGTTAAAACTAGTAAAACCAAATAAAACCAAATAATTTATCTTGGAAGGCAACAAAGAACATCTCTCACCCAGTTTTTTCTTTACAAAATTGAGTGGAGATTTTATGTAAGAACAATACATTCTACACTAGAAAAAAAAACATGCTCTTCAATTTTTTCACAAAATAGCAAAATTTCACCACTTAACAAAATTGTTGCTCTCACCCTTCTAAAACGTCCTGACTCTGACCCCACAAAAAAAAAGTTGAAAAACTGATGAAGAACTGGTGGCTCTTTCACGAAAGCAAATGATTCTTTGAGGTTTTTGAAACACCCAAAACTGGCAATTCTTTGATTCTGTTTTCCTCAAATACCTGAAATTGGTCAGTTTTTTTATTTTGATTTTTCAAATACCCAGATTTCTAAGCTTTGAATGGTGGGTTGCCCAACACAGCTAAAAGGCCCCTTACCCATGAACAAGTCCTTTGAAGCCCCCCTTCTAAAGAAAGAGCAGTATGGAAGGGGAAGATAAAGGAGACAAAAAAAGTCCACAAGGGGAAAATCTTGTCTTCTTCCCAGTTCCAATTTTGGAAAAAGGACATGAGAAGGGACTGGTCGACTAAGGGACGCTTCCCCCAAGTTAACAAATAGCTGTTCAATCAGATCACCTAGATTTTGGAAATAATAATAACTTGTGGAATAACAATTTTCAATTGTTGAGTTGGCCCTGTTTTATGGTTCAAAAACATGTAATATATTTAATAAAAACAACAATGTTCAACCCTCGATTTGGACCTCTCTTGTAGTTCCAAAATCATATGTATACAATACTTTATAAAAGTACACTACAATGTGTGCCCAAGAGCACAACCCACATCATGTCACACTACCTAATAATAATAATAACAATAATTGCAGCAGCTGCACTAGCAAGAAAAGAATCATTGATTTGCATCAGGCAATTGAGTACTAGATTGTAATCATAACTATTAGTAAATTTGCTACACCCCACCATCAATCTGTATTGTCCAGTTTGGTTTAGCAGATTAAGTAGGATCTAAGCTGGAGAATCAATGTGTACCAGTGTTTTTTTCAAAAGGAATTTTTAATTGTAGCCAAAGTGGTTATTATCCATAGGAAGATGTAAAAGCAGTGACCATCATCTCTTGAAAGATTTAGGCAAATCTGGCTATACACCAAATATGAAGTACAAATCTTCAATCATCCTTTTATGTTTTGACTGCACACTAAAAACTAAGTATAAAAATATGATGATTTTTTTTTTAAAAATCTCTCACTTTTGGCGATTGAAAACCCACAAAATCACTTAATTTAAATTTAAATTTTTTTTAGCCAATTAAAAAAAAAGCCTGATCTGTATTGTATAGTGTAACAAAGCACAGATTAAGCTAAGTAGGATTTAAGCTGCTGTGATGGTAGTTTAGGGTTTGCTGCTGCTAGGGGCCGGCCCTTGCTGCTGCTGCTACTGCAGTCTAGTGTTTTCTGGACTAGATTTCTCTGAATCTGATCGAGCACCCGGCCCCGGGGGAGGGATCGATCCTTGCTGCAATATAACGTTCTTTTTAAATAATTTTTTGAAGTTAATTCTTGACCAGACTTAGTTGTCTAGTCGCTTTGTATGGATTGCAATTAAAGCTTGTGAACATTATTTAGTGTACATACTACACTGGGAAAGTTGCGAGTCACGTGGATCGAACTCAGGCTGGTGCCCGGCCGGGGTCGGTCCAATTGAGCCTTATGACGTTGTTGTTGTTGTTG